>ERZ1066120.1022-NODE-1022-length-20012-cov-6.061182_pt1 | contig 20012 bp, 14 predicted proteins | sample MGYA00382767_ERZ1066120 | MGnify/ENA primary metagenome ERZ1066120 (study PRJEB33369, sample SAMEA5778350) | biofilm metagenome | biome: Industrial cooling water; feature: Water cooling tower basin; material: Biofilm | place: United Arab Emirates | collected...
GAGATTAAAACTATCGCAAAAAGATAAAAAATGTCTAATGCAATCGCCCTGGGAGCCGGGGGTGGTTCGCAAGCGCCTATGCAGCGCCTCGAAAAACCCAAGCATTTCAATCGAACGTCACATCGTGGCCGACGCGGATGAAGCGCGCGGCGCGTTCGGCGCCGTCTTCGAGCAGTTCGCGCGCGTGTTGGCGCGCAGATTCGAGATTTGCGAATGCAGCGCCACTTTGATGGTTTCCTGGCCCCATTCGCGGTGGCCGTTGCCGTTATTTTTCCCCAGCGAAAGCAGTTTTTCACGCCGCGATTGCGCTTCCAAAAGCGCGTTGAAAGCCGCGTTGATGCGCCCGATTTCGTCTTCGCGCTCGGCGTCGAGGCGAATTTGGTTGTTGCCAGCAGCGGCGTCGCGCATCGCCTGTTCCACGTTTTGCAGCGGCGAAAACAAATCCGAGCCGAGATAAGCGCCCAGCAGCAGCGATAAAATCAGCGTGGCCAGCGCGGTGACGAACAACGTGAGGCGTTCGATGTTTTGCGCGCGCTCGTTTTGCGCCCGAATTGCGACGCGCGCTTTTTCGTCCGAGGCCACCGCCTGCGCCGAAACTTCGTTGAAGCGCCGAAAATTTTGGTCTTCGAGCCGACCTTCCATCAGGATGAACGCATTTTTCTTGTCGCCCCTTTCGACGAGCGTGAAAATTTCGTTGGCATCTTTGACCAGCGTGGCGAGCGCGGCGCGCACCTCGGCCACTTGTTTTTGCTCTTCCCTGGTTTTTGCGAGTTCGCGCCAGGCCTCAAATTTTTGGCGGGCCGGTTGAAGGTAAAGGTCGAACTCTTCGCGCGAGTCGGGATCGTCGCCGGTCACGGCGTCGGGCACTTCCTTGAAAGCGCGAAACGTGGACGCGCGAATGCTTTCGAGCAAAATCGAACGTTGGTAATGCTCGGCGAGCCGCGTTTCGTTGGCGTTCCATTGATTCACGGCGCGCAGCGTCATGCCCGCCAAAAACAGCGTGAAAAAGACGAGGCCGCCAAAAGCGGTGAGAAGTTTTCTGCGAAGTGACACCGTTTTTCCTCCTACAATTTGAGGCCGACGAACTGCCAGTAGCCGAAGTAGAAAAGCACCATCAACACGAGGTGCACGGGAATGAGAAGCGCCGAAAGCTTGAGCAAATCGCCGGGTTCAAAGGTTGGGCCGTCGAGGTCTTGGAACATCAGTAGCGCCTTCGAGGAAACCGGAAACGTGAGGCAATAATCCATGCCCACCGTTGCGATGAAAGCGACCGCCACCGGGCTGATTTCGAGCGATTGCGCCAGATAAAGCAGCGCCGGAATCAGCGCCGCCGCGCGCGCCGCGTGACTCGTCATGTAAATGTGCGAGGTGAGCGTGAGAAACGACAGCGCCAGCAGCAAAACGAGCGTCGAATCGTTGACATCAATGCCCAAAAGCGCGAAAAGCGTGTTGATAATCCATTTCGCGGCGCCGGTTTCGATGAGCGCGCGGCCCAAAACCAGCGCGGCGCCCACGAACAAAATCAAGTTCCACGAAACGGCTTTGAGGCCTTCTTTCCAGCTCAAAACACCCCAGCGCGGCACCATCAAAATCAGCGCGCCCGCGATTGTCACCGTCGCGATTTCAAAGCCGTGCCACGATTCGGAAAGCCACAAAACGATCATCGCGCCCGCGACGCACAGCACGAAATTTTCGTCGCGCGAAAGCGGTTTTCGCCGCTGTTGCTCGACATCGGGCACCCGAATTTCGAGGGCGCGATTTTGCGGCGAAAGAAACAAAACCTGAATCGCCGCGCACGTGATGGCCGAAGCCACAACGCCAAAAGGCACGCCCCACAGCGCCCACTGCGCGAACGAAATGCGCTCTTTGGCGATATTTTCGAGCAAATCGTTGGCGATGAGATGACTGCCCGCGCCGATAAGCGTCGAGCACGTCGAAACCAGAATAATCGAGGGAATCAGCAGCGCCAGCGCGCGCGTGATTTTGGGGTTTTGCGCCGCCGATGCCACCGATTTAAACAACGGCAACACAACGGCGCCGCGCCCGGAAGTCGAGGGAATCAAACACGAAAGTGGCAGCAGCAAAAAAGTGATGAGCCAGCAAATCCGCCCCACACTGCGCGGTTTTCCGTCGGGCGAAGCGACGACTGCGCTCGTGAGCCGCTGCGCCAGCCCACTTTTTTGAACGGCGCCGCCCAGCACAAATGCGCCAATCATCAGCCAAATGACATCCGAAGCCAGCGAACTGAAAAGCGCCTCCTGCTTCGCGCCACCGGCGACGACCAGCAACAGCGCGCAGGCCAGCGCGACAAACGCCGCATTGAGCTTGGTGAGCGACCACAAAATGGTGGCGAGAACAAAACAAAAGAGCGCGACGCGCGCTTCCATGCGCAAATCGGCGGGAAAACTAATCAACAATCCAGCCGCCACCATCACCGCGAACGGCACCGCCGCGCCCAGAACCCAGTCGAATTTCGGATTTTGACGGGCAGACGACGGCGAAAATCGCGTCGAACGCCGCTTCGTTTCAAAGCGGCTCCAGAGATCGGGCGATTTGTCGTTGAAGGGCGTGTTATCCATGCTCGCAGCAGCGCTCCCGTTTTTGCGGTTCCGTTGCCACAACGAGACAAAATATCGTGGAAATTGGTTTTAAAAGAGCGACAACACTGAGAAAAAGCACAAACGCCCGATTCACTTTGAATCGGGCGTTTGTGCTTCTGTTTGGCGGTCGAAATTTCAAAAGCGTGTTATTGTCCGGCGACGGGAATCCAGGCGCGCGTCCAGTAATCGTTCATCGTGAGCAGGAACAAAATTCCCACGAAAATCAGGCCGGTCGAGGCGAAGATTTGCACGAGTTTCGAGGAGAATTTGACGTGCATGAAAATTAACACGACGGCCATCGCTTTGGCGAAAGCGATAGCCAGAGCGATGGGCGCGCTCCAGAAACCGAATCCGGGGAAGCCAAAAAGTCCTTTGTCGAGAAAGAACGCGAACACCGTCAGTAGCAAGAATACCATCAGGAATCCGAAGACCTTGTAGTAGGTCATCATCGAGACGTGATGGGTATGGTCGTCGCCGTGATCCTCGAAATGCGGGCTGTTTTCGGGCTGTGTGCCACTGCCCGCGTGTCCGACGTTGCCCGCAACTTTTTCGGGATGCTCTAACTGTGTTTTGAGGCGTTCAGGTGAAGGTTGAGCCATTGTTTTTCCAGGATGAAGCGCCACAAATTAGTGCGCGATGAGGTAAAGCAGCGGATACAGGAAAATCCACACAATATCCACAAAGTGCCAGTAAAGACCAAAGATTTCGATGGGCTGATCGTTTTGAATATCGGTGAAAATCCCGTTTTTGGCGTGCCAGATGAACACGGAAATCAAGCCGAGACCGATGATCATGTGAATCGCGTGCAAGCCGGTCATGCAGAAGTAAATGACGAAAAACATCTGTAACTGCATTCCGTTGACAACGGCCTGAAACGGTTTGGGTTTTTCGTCGCTGTGCGCGCCGTGTCCGCCATGACCACCATGCCCGCCATGCGCGGCTTCGTTGGCGCGAATCTCTTCGAGCCTGCGCGCGCCGTATTCCTTCACCGTTTCGGGGCGGCCATCGCCGATGTAAGCCTGCCCGTTCACGCCGGTCGGCTGAGCCAAAACGTAGCCTTTTCCGGCGAGATAGCTTTCGGGATTCCAGTTCAGGCCGGGCACGAGTCCGACATCATAATCGTGCTTCCACTCGACGGCTTTGATTCCCAGAAAGACCACGCCCAAAAACGCGGTGAGCGCCAACATTCCGACGAGCCATTTTTTGTTGCGAACGCCCGCCACATAAACCGCCGTTGCGACAGTCAGCGACGAGCAAAGCAGCACGAGCGTGTTGATGAAGCCCAACTCAAAGTTCATCAATGCCGAGCCAACGGCGAAGGGCGCTTTGTAGCCCGCCTGAAAAGCGGCGCTATCGGAGAGATGACGGTAGAGCGTGTAGATGAAAAACAGCGCGCCAAAAGTCATCACTTCGGTGACGAGAAACACCCACATGCCCAGCGCGTTCGATTCGCGCTGTTGGGCGAGGTCGGTGAAATGGTGCAGCAAGTTGGCGGGGCCATGATGCCCATGACCGTGCCCACCGTGTTCGTGGGCGGCGTGGTCATGCGCATGGGCCACAGCCTCGTGCGGGGCGGAAGAGACGGCGATGTTAGACAAGATCGTTTTCCTTTACGGGGCGCTCGGCCTCGGCAGCCGCGACACGCGCGCGCACTTCGGCGGCGATAGCCTCGGATTTTTGGTGAATTCGCTCAGATTCAACGGCATCGTAAGCGTAAGGGCCGGTGGTCACAATGGGAATGCGCTCGAAGTTGGGCAGCGGTGGCGGCGAAGTGGTTTGCCATTCCAAGCCAGTCGCGCCGTAAGGGTTGTCGGAAGCGTCTTCGCCGTATTTGAGCGACCACAGCAGGTAAAAAGCGGGCAGCAAAAAGCCCAGCGCCAAAACGGTCGCGCCCGCTGTGGACATGATGTTGAGGAACTGCATTTCCGGCGGATACGCGTGGTAGCGACGGTGCATGCCCCAAAGTCCCAGCAAAAACTGCGGGAAAAACGTGAGGTTGAAGCCGATGAACAGAATCAGCGCCGAAACCTTGCCCCACGACTCGCTATACATTTTGCCCGTCATTTTGGGCCACCAAAAGTGGATGCCCGCAAGATAAGCCGAAAGCGCGCCGCCCACCATCACGTAGTGAAAGTGCGCGATGACGAAGTAGGTGTCGTGCAAATACACGTCGGTCGCCAGCGAAGCCAGGTGAAGACCAGTCAGGCCACCGATGGTGAACAGTCCGATGAACGACAGCGCGTAAAGCATCGGCGTCGTGAGACGAATCGAGCCTTTGTAAAGCGTCGCCGTCCAGTTGAAGACTTTGACCGCCGAGGGAATCGCCACGAGGAACGAAATCAGCGAAAAGACCATGCCCGCGTAGGGCGACTGGCTCGAAACGAACATGTGGTGTCCCCACACGAGAAAGCCGAAAATCGCAATCGCCAGCGAAGAAAACGCCACGAATTTATAGCCGTAAATCGGTTTGCGCGAGAAACACGCGATGATTTCCGAAACGCACGCCATGCCGGGCAGCAGCATGATGTAAACGGCGGGGTGCGAGTAGAACCAGAAAAGGTGTTGGAACAAAACCGGATCGCCGCCGAGTTTGGGATCGAAAATGCCCACGCCGAGCGATTTTTCGACAACGAGCAAAAGCAGCGTGATGGCCACGACGGGCGTGCCCAAAACCTGAATCAGCGAAGTCGCATACATCGACCACATAAACAGCGGCATACGGAACCAAGTCATTCCGGGCGCGCGCATTTTATGGATGGTGACGATGAAGTTGAGGCCAGTGAGAATCGACGAGAAGCCCGCCAAAAACACGCCGGTGATGGCCCAAACCGTCATGCCATTCGAGTAGGTCGAAGACAGCGGCGCGTAAAACGTCCAGCCGGTGTCAATGCCACCGCAAATCAAGGCGGCGAGCGCGATGATCGAACCTGCTGCGTAAAGATAGAACGACAGCATGTTCAATTTCGGAAAGGCCACGTCGCGCGTGCCAATCATGATGGGCACGAGGAAGTTGCCCAAAACGGCGGGAATGGACGGCACCAAGAAGAAAAACACCATGATGACGCCGTGCGCGGTGAACCAGCGGTTATAGGCTTCGGCGCCGAGCATGCCCTGGGGTTCGATGAGGTTGTAACGCACCATCGAAGCCGCCCAGCCGCCGAGCAAAAACATCACGGAGATGAAGATGAGATACATCAACGCGATGCGTTTGTGGTCGAGCGTGTAAATCCACGATTTCCACGAGAAATCGTTGTTCAGATAGGTTTCAAACGGCACGCCGAACGACTTGCGAACAGCTTCGGCGGTCGAGGAGAGTCCCGCGCCGACAGGAGTGCCATCGGCGGCGAGGGCGACCGCCCCACCGGTTTCGAGCGGCCCCGCAGGGCCAATCGAGCCGCCGGTTGCGGCCTCAGGTTGATCGTTGGGATGATTCAGCTTCATTTTGGGCCACCTTCCTTCGCCTTGAACTTTTGCAAGCGCGGGGCGATTGAATCGAATGTGGACATCGTTGGTTTTCTACAAAATCACTCTGCTGCGGGCGTTACCGATTGGCCGCTGCGGGCACCTGGGAGCGCAAACCGCCAGAGTAAGTTTCAACTGCCGAGTTCGCGTAGTTGTCGGTTTCGTAGGGTTTAAGTCCGCCTCGCCGCTGGTTGTTGGGGCGTTGTCCGCCAGCGCTGCGGTCGAGAGTCGCCATATTATCGGCAGCTCCGCCGCCGCGAAAAATGTTTTCGCGGTCGCGCTGATTGGCCATGTCACCCGTTGGGCTGCCGCCGTAAAGTTTTCCCGAAGCGGCATCGCCGGGCTTGCCCAATTCAAAGGCGGGCAGCAAAACGGCATCGCGGTCGATTTGGTTGGCCATGTCACCCGTTGGGCTGCCACCATAAAGTTTTCCGGTGCGCGCGTCGCTCTGGTCGGAAAGCCCCATCGCGTTGGGCGCAGTGTTTTGCCCGACTTTTTCGCGTTGCAAACGTTGCCCGATGCGCGTCGAGGCGGGCGTGCCGTCGGCGTTGCGCAAACCTTGATCGCCCGAAGCATCAATTTCAGCGCGGTAAGTGTCGTCGGCGTAAGGCTGATAGCCCGATGCCGAACCGTTGCTCGTGCCGTTCGAGATTTGCAAAGTCTTCATGTAGTCAATCAACTGGATGACTTGCTCCTCGGTCAGGCGGCCCTGATAGGACGGCATAATCGGTTTGTAACCCGCCGCCACTTCCTTGGCCGGAAGCATGATGGCGTCGTGCAAATAGCGGTAGTCGGCTTTGACCGTTGTGGCGGGCAATTCGGGCGACCATCCGGCCTCGCCGGGAATTTGAATCGCGCGATCTTTGCCGTAAAGTCCCACGAGGCTCGGCGCGCGCACGTTGGCGTTGGGGCCATGACAGCCCGTGCAACCCTGTTCGCGGAACAGTTTCTCGCCGCGCGAAGCCAATGTCGTCGAGACATTGCCGGTTTGCATCCATTTCTCGAACTGGTCGGGTTCCATGACGGTGATGTAACCGCCCATGATGGCGTGGTTGGTGCCGCAATACTGCGCGCAAAACACGTGGTAGCGGCCCACGCGCGTCGGCGTGAACCACATCGAGGTATAGCGACCGGGCAACACGTCCATGTTCAGACGAAACGCGGGAATACCAAAGTCGTGAATCACGTCTTCGGAAATCATCGTGAGTTTGACGGGCTTGCCGACGGGCACGTGAAGCTCGTTCATTTCCCAGCGGCCATTGGGATGTTGAATTTTCCACATCCATTGCTTGCCGACCACGAAAATTTCGGTCGCGTCCTTGGGCGCTCGCACGGTGCCAAAATAGACAATCGTCGAGTAAAGGAACAGCCCCATCGCAATCACGAGCGGAATAATCGTCCACACGAGTTCCAGCGCGATGCCTTCGTGATGCGGCAAAACGCGATTGACTTTGGTGCCCTGACGGTAGCGAATGGTGAACAGCGTCAGAAAAAAGCCGACGCCCAGGGCAAACGCGATACACACACCGGTAATCGCCCAGAAAACTCCGTCAATGCCTCCTGCGAAATTCGAGGCTTGCGGCAATAGCCAGGGAAAAAGTTGCGCCATGATTGCTTGCGAACGAAATGAACGTCCTTTCCAAAAGTCGCTGCCACTTGTCTCGTCGCAGCGAAAAACCCTCTCTCCACCCACGAAGCCGCGAATTGAATCAATTCGCGGCTGTTGAAATTATGCTTTTTTGAGTTGTGCCCCACCCGACGACGACGAAGACGGCGGCCCGCTGAGATTGCGTTTTTTCTCAGCGCGCACCATCATCACGATGGCCAGAAGGCTACCCAGAACGAACGCCGCGCCAAAAAACCGCAGAAACGCCATGATTTGAAACGAGTAACGCCCCGTCACCGGATTGTAGTGGAAACACGAAAGCGCGATTTGATCGATGAAATTTCCGATTTTCTCTTTCGAGGCTTCGATGATCGAAAATCGCATATCTTGCGGCCCGTATTGGAACTGCATGAAATAGCGCGAAATCTGGCCTTCGGGCGTCGCCAGAACCAATCCATCGGGGTGAATATATTGTTTCGAGCCTTCGTCCCAGATGTATTTGATGCCCAGCGATTTCGCCAGCGCTTTGATGTTTTTCTCGTCGCCCGTCAGAAAATGCCAGCCGTTTCCGAACTCTTTGTTTTTGAAATTTTTGAGTTGCTCTTCTTTGGCTCCAGCAGCGATGGGCGAGCCTTCGCGCGGGTCAATCGAAACGGTGAGCATTTCAAACTCTTTGCCCGGCACAAACCCGAACTTTTCGTTGTTCATGGACTGCGCCATCACGCCGAACTGCGCCGAGCAGATTTGATCGCACGTCAGTTGAAGCATCGAGAGCATCACCGGTTTTTTGCCGAAATAATCGCCGAGCTTCACCGTTTTGCCGTTTTCGTCCTTGAACTCAAGCTGAAGCGGTAAATGCGTGTTCAAATTCTGCTCAATGCCCACGCGCGACGCCAAATCCTTGGGCACGCCGCCACCGGGAGCGGTGTAATCGAAATGATTGCCGCCCTGCTTGTTGGCATTAATTTCGTGGCCCGATTGCGCATTTTTTGCGTTTTGCGAAGTCGCATTTTGCGCGTGTGCCACACCTCCCAGAGAAAGAGCGGCCCATAACGCGAGCGGGGGGAAGATTCTGGTTGCAAACATGGTTCTTTCGATGGGCCAAAATTCCCAGTGAGAATCGGCCCGCGTTATAGTTTGGGCACCTCGGCGCGGTTCTGAGCCAAAGCATCGCTTGGCACAGCCACAACCGAAAAGCGGGAGCGCCTTTTTTAGCGGCTCAGTTCTCCCGCGCGCAGCAGACGACCACCACTCGAATCCGAGCTGAATTTTTCGTCCTGGGTTTCCCAGTAAGGGCGGTCGTCGAAAATGCGCCGATCCGTGTTTTTCTTTTCGGGATCGAGGTTCATCGTGCCTTTTTCGTCCACGCCCGCGATAAACGCCGGATGTTCGGGCTGCCACGTCATAATCGCCGGAGTGCTGGGCTCGTCGCTGCCCGCCATGATTCGCATGGCATCGGCGATGGGAATCCGCAACTGTTCGCGTTGGATTTGCCGCGCGCCCGTCACGCTCGAATAGTTGGTTTCGGCGTGCGTGTGCGTTCCCGATGCGTTGGCCAGGTCGTATTGCTGCTCGATTTCGAGATTGCGCTTATCCCAGGGCAACACGTCTTCGGTGGCGCGCGCCGGATCGGTGCCCTCTTTTTTCACCTGCGCGACGACTTCGGGGAACTCGTCGGTGTAAGGCGAAGGCAAAAGACGCGGTTCGGGCGGCACGATGCGCGCTGTCAGCGCGGGAGACTGCTGGGCAATTTTCTCGTCGCGCTCCACGAGCCGAGAGTTGAGCACGTTGAACATGCCAAACATCGCGGCCATCACCACGAGCGTGGCCACCAAAATGATGGCCAGACCGGTGACGACGGCTTTGACGTTCGCGTCGCCGCTTTCGTAGCCCGACTCAACCGAATATTGCTGTGTGCCTTGCGGCTTCATGTCAGCCATGTGCGGAAACCTCCTTGGCGCTTTGTCCACCATGCGCTGCGCCGTGAGACGCTGCGCCTTTTTCGGGAAGCGGCCAGTAAGCGTTCAAGCGCTCGTCGTAAACCGGAACAATCGGCGCGTTGGCTTTTTTCATCTGAACGGCCCACGCCCAAACCCAAAGTCCGCCCAAAAGCAGGGGCAAACCGAAATCGGCAAAAAATGCCATCGGAAACGATGTCGGCGTTTCGCGGAAAGTCGGGATGACGTAGTAGTAAAGGTCGATGTGGCGCGCAATCACCAAGAACGCGGCCAATTTCACGAAGTTGTTGATGTTGACTTTGTTGATCGACATCAACAGCAAGAAAAACGGCGCGACGAAGTGCAAAATGATGTTGACGCCACCGAAATACTGCCAGCCATACGTTGTGCGGTGCACGAACCATTCCGCCTCTTCATACAAGTTGGCGGAGTATTGAATCATGAACTGCGAGTAGTTGGTGTAGGCCCAGAGCAGCGTAAACGCCAGCATCAGGTTGCCGACATCGCGGAAATAACGCGTTTCGACGTTTTTCAGCAAGCCGGTTTTGCCCGCGACGATTTTGGTGAGAATCATCATGATGCAAAGCGTCGAGTGGCCCTGTCCCACGATGAAAATCACGCCCCACAACGAAGAAAACCAGTGCGGCTCCAGCGTCATCACCCAGTCAATCGTGGCGAACGTGACGGTGAGGACGTAAAGCACCAGACCCAATCCCGACCACATCGAAAGTTTGTGGCGAATCCAGGGGCTGCCATCGCTGTCTTCGAGGCGCGAGTATTTGTTGAGCAGATAAGCCAGCGTGAACCAAATCACAAAGCAAATCGTGGCGCGCAGCACAAACGCGTAAATGTTGTTGTAGCCGACTTTTTTGTTCAGCACGTAATCGGGCATCACGACTTTCATGTCGGCCCATTCGTAAAGTCCGGCGTGACCGTCAAATTGTGAAATGTAGACGGCAACAAAAATCGGCACCCACATCGCCAGGATGATGGGCCACAAACGCGAGGCGCCTTCGAGTTGGCGGCGCAGCAAAAAGCCCCAGCCGCCGCCCGTGACGTGATGGCCCATTAGCCAGGCCGTCGAGCCGAGCGTCACGCCGAACCAAAACATGAAGGCGAAGAGATACGACTGAAAGAAAGTGGTCGGCGAAAGCACCAAACCCAAAACCGTCAGCACGCCGCCTACAATCGCCGCGATTTTCGCTTTTCCGGCGAGTGCGGAAAGTTGTGGCCCGACGAGTTCGTTGACGGTGGGGCTTTCGTTACGATGTTCAAGAGAAGAAGCCATGTTCGTTAGCGCGCGCCTCCCACCGCTGGCGAAGAGCGCTCAGGAGAGGTGTTGGAACGGTCTTCGCGTCCCGACGGATTATCGGGCACGTTTTTCGACTCGCCCGCAGGCGAAGCGCCGTTTTGGGTCGCCTGCGAAGACGCGGTGTCAATGCCGCTTTGAGTGGTGCCGTGTTCTTCGCCCAGCGCGTTCGAGCCGGGTTCGCCAGCTCCGCCGGGGCCGGTGCCGTGATATTCGCGGCCACCACCGGGGCCGATCCATTTCATGCGATTTTCGAGCGGCGGCACCACTTTTTCGCCTTTTTGACGGGCCAGAGCCGCTGCCTGCGCGTTGCCTCCCGCGTCCTGCGAAAGTTGCTGCGCGCGGATGTAAGCCACAATCGCCCAACGGTCGCGCGTCGGAACGCGCGATGCGTAGGAATACATCGAGCCATAACCGTTGGTGATGACATCGAAAAAGTGACCGTCGGGCGCGTTTTTCAGGCGGTCAATGTGATACGACGGCGGCGCCGCGAAACCGCGTTTGATGATGAGGCCGTCGCCCGAACCATTGAGGCCGTGACAGGGCTGGCAGTAGATGTTGTATCGCTCTTGCCCGCGCTGCAAAATCGCGCGTTTGTCGGCGGCAGAAGCGCCGTCGAACACCGGATTGCCCGAAACGAGCGTGCCGTTGTTCGTGCCGTAGTAAAGCACCTCGTCGGTGCGCAACTGGCCGCGCGCGACGCTGCCCGAAGGCGGAGTGCGCGAGGCTTTTTTGTCGTCGAAAAAGTTGACCTGTTCGTAAGGCTTCAAGCGCGAGCCGTTCCACATGTCAACGGGCTGAAATTTGTAATCGCGGGTGCAACCGCTCAAAAAGAGCAGTCCCAAAGGCGCACACAGCGCGAGTCGAGAAGAGATTGCCATGAATGTTCGCGCCTTTATTTGTAAACGACCTCGGTGCGAAGCGCGCCCTGGCTTTGCAGAAATGCCAGCGTTTTGTCGAGATCGAAGTTTTTGTCGCGCGCTTCAATCGCAAAGAAAAAGCGGTCTTGCGAATGGCGCTCGAAACCTTCGAGGTTGAAAATCGGATGATACAGCGTGGGCAATCCGTTGAGCATCAGCATGCCGAACACGCCCGCGAACGCCGTGAACAAAACCGTCATTTCAAAAGTGATGACGATGAAGTTAGGCCACGCGAAATAGGGACGCCCGCCAAGGTTGAGCACATACGAGTGAACGTTGGCGTAATATTGCATGAACATTCCCGTCGAGCAGCCAAGCAGACCGCCGCAAAACATGAGCGCGGGCATTTGCTTGTTGCGATAGCCAACGGCTTCGGAAAGTCCTTCGACGGGCATGGGCGTGTAGGAATCCATGCGCGTGTAGCCCGCTTCACGCGCGGCGCGCGCCGTCGCTATGAGTTTGTCGGTGTCGTCGAATTCAACGGCGATGCCCCACACCTGCTTGCGGCCCTGCGCGCGCGCGATTTCCGCCGCGCGCAGGTCGGCCCCGCGATTGTTCGCGTTGAAGATGTTTTCGGGCGCCAGTGTGTTGGGAGTTTCAACTCGTGCCATGATTTACGTCCTTAATTTTCTCTGCACAAAATCCTACGCGCGGGCCGGAGAAACCGAGGGGTCGCTGCCTGAAAAACCGGCGTTGGGTTCGGCACCATCGCCCGCCGCGCGCGAAGTCGGCGAATGCGAATCGCCATGCTCGGCGCCCCCGTGATGATGCGCGCCGTGATGATTTTCGTGATGCACGAGTTCGCGCATTTCGGCCATCGCAATGACCGGCAAGCAGCGGCAAAACAGCAGAAACAGCGTGAGGAACAAGCCAAACGTGCCGATGTATTGCGCCCAGTCCCAGCCGGTCGGCGTGAATTCGCCCCAGCCCGAAGGCAGCGGCGTGCGCGTCAGCGACACCACGATGATCACGAAGCGCTCCAACCACATGCCAATCGAAACGACCACCGAAATGAAGAACAGCCAAACCAAGTTGGTGCGCACTTTTCGGAACCAGAGCAACAGCGGAACGACGCCGTTACAGAAAATCAAGCCCCAATACGACCAGCCGTAAGGCCCGAACGCGCGGTTGAACGCCATGAAACGCTCGTAAATGTTGGACGAATAGTAAGCCGTCCACACTTCCATCGCGTAGCCGTAAGTCACGAACATCGCCGTCGCCAGCAAAATTTTGGCGCAGTTTTCGAGGTGACGCATCGTGATGAGGTCTTTGAGGCCAAAGATTTCACGCATCGGAATGGCGAGAATCAACACCATCGCAAAACCGCCCACGAGCGCGCCCGCCACGAAGTAAGGCGGAAACACCGTCGCGTGCCAGCCTGGAACCTGCGAAAACGCGAAGTCGAACGAAATCGTCGAGTGCACCGAAAGCACGAGCGGCGTCGAGATGCCCGCCAAAATCAGGTAGACCGCCATGTAACGGTGCCAGTGCTGATTCGAGCCGCGCCATCCCAGCGAAGCGATGCCGTAAAGTTTTTTGATGAACGGGCGCACCGCGCGGTCGCGCAGCGTGGCGAGGTCGGGAATCAGGCCGACATACCAGAACAGAATCGAAACCGTCGTGTAAGTCGAAACCGCGAACACGTCCCATTCGAGCGGCGAGCGGAACTGCGGCCACATTCCCATCGAGTTGGGAAGGGGAAACAGCCAGTAAGCGTATTGGTGGCGCCCGACGTGCGAGATAACGAAAAGGCCCGCGCAAAACACCGCGAAAATCGTCATCGCTTCGGCGAATCGGTTAATCGAGGTGCGCCAGTTCTGGTGAACCAAGAGCAGAATCGCCGAAATCAGCGTTCCGGCGTGACCGATACCGATCCACCAGATGAAGTTGATGATGTCGAAGCCCCAGGCGACGGAGTTGTTGATGCCCCAAACGCCCACGCCCATCACGAGCATATAAGCCAGCGACACGCCCAGCGTGGCCAGGCCACCCAGAGCGAGCAACAAAAACAGCACCCAACCGGGGCGCAAGCGGTCGCGCAAAACCACATCCGAAACCTTGTCGGTCACGGTTGTGAGCGTGTTGCCTTTGCCTAAAACATCAAACGTTTCATCGGCATCCACAACCGGCGAGGGAATGCGCCGTGCGACTTCGCGTGGTGTAATGACAGCCATGATTTCTTGCGCCTTTTAGTGGCCCGCTTCGCCTCCGTGCTTGGCTTTGGAATCGTCAACGGGCGTTCCGTCCTCGTTGAAAGGCACTTTGTCGGCGCCTTTTTTGAGCGAGGCCGGTTTTTGAGATTCGTCAATCGCAATGATCGCCGGATTCGGGTTTTTCAGTCGCGCCGTGTAGGAAGTGCGCGGCATATTGTTGAATTCCATCAACAAACCAAAAGTCATCGGCCCGCGCTTGTGCTTGGAAACGACCGAATTGGGATCGTTGATGTCGCCGAAATGAATCGCGTTGGTCGGGCACGACTGCTGGCACGCCGTGACGACTTCGCCATCGCGCACGCGCCGGTCTTCTTTGTCGGCCTGCCATTTCGCGTTTTCCACGCGCTGAATACAGTAGGAGCATTTTTCCATGACGCCGCGACTGCGCACGGTGACATCGGGGTTGTGCATCAACTGAATCACGGGCGTTTGCTGATCCGAATATTGCAGGAAGTTGAATTTGCGCACTTTGTAAGGGCAGTTGTTTTCGCAATATTTGGTGCCGACGCAACGGTTGTAAATCTGCTCGCTGATGCCTTCGGGCGAGTGCATCGTCGCGTTGAACGGGCAAACCGGTTCGCACGGCGCTTTTTCGCAGTGCTGACACATCATCGGCTCGTAATAAACCTCCGGGTTTTCATACGAACCGCGATAATAGGTATCAATGCGCATCCAGTGCATGGAGCGGCCCATCAAAACCTGGTCTTTACCGACAACCGCCGTGTTATTTTCCGACTGGCACGCGATAACACAAGCGTTGCAACCGATGCACGAATGCAAATCCACGCTCATGCCCCACTGATGCGAAGTGTGGGCGCGGCCTTCGGCTGCGGCGCGCTCGGCCTCGACGCGATTGACTTCGGGGTCTTTGTAAGGCGTCAGGCCTTGCGCATCGGTATCGCGCGGGTAGAACGACGGATAACCTTCGAGTTCGCGGTCGCCCTGAATCGGTTTTTTGCGCCACGAAAAATGCTCGTGATGCTCGTCGTTGGCGTGCGAATCGCCGCTGTGCGATTTGCCGCCCGCGTGTTTGTCTTCGCCTTTTTCCTTGGCGTTGGGATGATTTTCGACGTAAACCTGCCGAAATTTCTCCGGATTTTGTGGATAAGACAAGGGTAAGCCTTTTTTGTCTTTTTCCGAGGTCGGCAAAATGCCTTCTTTAAATTCGGCAAACGTCGCGGCGCGCACCATGTCGCGCCCGTGCATGCCGTCAATATCCAAATCCGCCGTTTTGGGCGTCAGGATATTGTTGATGATTTTGGTTTTCGACTCGTCGGAGTGCAACCAGCCTTTGCCGCCATCGAGCGGTTTTTCCCACTTGGTGTCTTTGCCCTGCGGCGCGATGATGTTGTAGGTGTTGGTCGAAGCGATTTTGTAAACGCCGCCCGTCGCCTCGACCTTGGCGCCCGACGCGAACCACAAATTTTCGCTCGTGCGAATCGCGTTGGCATCGAAACCGGTGCCGGTGCCGATTTTTCCGACGACGCGCCGACCGTAGCCGAGATGCACCGTCACCACTTCATCGGGCTGACCGGGCAACACCAGCAAACCGCCCGTCACTGAGCGCGTGCCGACTCGCAGCGTGACTTCGGTGTTGTTTTTCCAGCCGCGCCCAATCGCCGAATTCGGCGACATAATGATGGCGTTGTCCCACACCGTTTGCAAATTCGGTTTCGGGCACTCCTGAAGCCAGCCGTTATTGGCGTAACGTCCATCGAGCAGCGTCGGGTCGGGACGGAAATTCACTTCGAGTCCCGAAGCGTTTGTCGCGGTTTCGGGCAGCGAAATCGCGCGCGGCGAAACGCCCACTGCGGGCGCGGCAGTTCCCGGAATGAAACCGTTATGCACAGCTTCCTGCCAGAACACCTGAAACGCTTTGTTGTCGTTGCCACCGCGCGACGCGAGATAGCGTCCGCGCACGATGTCGTAAGAGGAAACGCCGCGCTGACCGGTGAAGGCCGCCAAAAATTCGGCGGGCGATTTCGCGGCCTCGTAGAGCGGCTGAACCAACGGCTGAATCAGCGAAACCGTGCCATCAATGGCGCGCACGTCGCCCCAATATTCGAGGAAGTGCGCGGCGGGCACGTGCCAATCGCACAAAACACCGGTTTCGTCGTCGTAAGCGCCGTAATGCGCCTTGAAAGGCACGTTCGCCAAAGCCTCTTTAAATTTCACATCCGAAGGCAGCGTGTAAGCCGGATTGGTGTTCATGAACACCACCGCGCGAACCGTTTTGGCTCCCATGTCGCGCACCAGCGACAGCATTTCTTCGAGTTGGTCGCCGTTGGAGCCATCGAACGGTGCGTGATACGAAATCGGGCCGGTCGCGCCCGCGCCGCCGAGCGCCGCTGTGATGGCGTGGGCCATCGCGTGAACCGCGCTCGAATGATGCGCGCCCGCCACGACGAGGGCGCGTCCGCGCGAAGCGCGCAAATCGGCGGCAATCGCCGGAATCGCTTTTTGCACGTTTTCGGGAAGCGCGGTTTGCGACGCACTCACGCCGGGCACGCCCAATTCGGCGGCCAGCGCGCGCGCGACGGCCTCGATTTGCGCGGCTTTCACCGGATAGCGATGATCGGCCATTGAACCCGTCATCGTGACGGTCGATTCAAAGGTGTAAAGCCGATTCATCGTCGCGGTTTCTGCGGCGACGATTTCACCGTTGGCCTGCGTCAATTTGCGGCCCGAAACGAATTCGCGCGCGTGAGCCACGTGACCGGGTTCCTCGTGCAAAAAGTCGCAGTCGAGCGAAACAATTTTGTCGGCGCGGTCAAAGTGATAAACCGGATGCAAATCGCGGCCAAACGCGAGCGCAACGCCCTGACGCACATTGTCGCGATTCAGCGGTTCATACGAAATCCAGCGCATGCGCGGCAAAGCTTCCTGCGCTTGTGCGATGAGATTTTGCAGCGTCGGCGACGTGACCGATTCGGTGACTAAAACAAAACCCTGGCCCTGCGTGGGACGAAGCGCCTCGATTTGAGAGGCCAACGCGCCCGCGAACGTGTCCCAGTCGCTCGAAGCTCCGGCCTGACGAATCGTTTGCGAGCGGTCGGGATCGTAGAGATTGAGAATTTCGGCCTGCGCCCACAAATCGGTGGTGCCGCGCGAAGTCGGATGGTCGGGGTTGCCCTCCAATTTGGTCGGGCGCCCTTCGTTGGCTTCGGCCAGAAGTCCCAGGCCATAGCCCATGAACGGCATCGCCGTCGCGTAGAACAACGGAATGCCGGGCGTGATTTCTTCGGGCGCCTTCACATAAGGCACGATTTTTTCGGGCGGCTGAAACGCGCAACCCGAAAGGCCGGCGAGCGCCAGCGCCGCGCCCATTAATTTCACGAATTCGCGGCGCGGCAGCGGCGCCCAGTCTTTGGGCGCCTGAAGCGGAAACTCGCGCTTCAACATCTCGTTGAAGCCCGGAGTTTCGGCGAGTTCTTCCAAGCGCTGCCAGTAGCCCTGCCCGTTGGTTTGCGCCAGTTTCGCCTTGACTGCCTCCAAATCGAGCGCTTTCTCCTCGATTGGCGTTCCGTCTTTTGCGGTGATCTGAATCAGTTGACTCATTGGAAATTTCTCGTTCGTGACTCTGTTCTGCGCGAAATTAACGGTGGCATGTGTAGCAATCGGTCAGATAGCGAGAGTGGCCGATTTTATAATCCTTGACCAGCTTTTTGCCCAGTTCGATTTGCGTGAACGGTTTGCTCGTGTCGGGGTTGATGCCGGCGTCCGAAGCCTTCCAACCCATCGTCCAAACGGCTTCTTTGGGACGCAAAAACTTCTCGGGGTGACGGTGGCAATCCAGGCACCATTGCATCGAAAAGGTGTGGACTTTCATCGCCAAAGGCGCCTGATCGATGCGCCCGTGACACGATTCGCAGCCCACGCCCGAATTGATGTGGCGCGCGTGATTGAAATACACGAAGTCGGGCAAATCGTGAACGCGATTCCAGTTGATGGGCTGACCCGAAACGTAGGACGCCTTGACCGGCGCCAGTTCGGGCGAATCCGACCAGATTTGCGAGTGGCACGACATGCAGGTGTGCGTGTCGGGCATGCCCGCCGAAGTGGATTTCTCGACTGCGGTGTGGCAATAGCGGCAGTCGATGCCGTCGTCCCAGTTGTGATGTTTGTGCGAAAACTGCACGGGCTGTTCGATGGGCTTATACACCTGATAGCCGTGCGTCATGTTGATGGCATAGGCCGCCCCGATGAGTCCGGGGATGCCCAAAGCGCCGCCAGCGATGACCACCTTGGCGATGGTATTGGAAGACGGATGAAACAGTTGCGCCATGAATGTGTGCGACCTTTATTCAGCAAACTTTTCCCAGAGGGAATCTCTCGATTTTTCGATTTCTCGAACTCGCGCCTAAGCCAGCACCGACTTATCCACCGCCATAGCGAGGAAAAGCAGCGCCAAATACAGCATCGAGTAATGGAACAACGACGACGCGCGCGGCCTATCAATTTGCTGATAAAGCCGAACGCATCCCCGCAACAAAACAAGGTTCAGTGCCACCGCCGCGATTCCATAAATCCAGCTCACGCCCATTGCGAGCGGCGCCAGCGAAACCGCAACCGTAACCAACGCGTAGAACACGATTTGCCCGACGGTGTAGCGGTCGCCTTTGACGACCGGAAGCATCGGCACACCGGCTTTGGCGTAGTCGTCTTTGATCATGATCGCCAAAGCCCAAAAATGAACCGGCGTCCACACAAAAACGAGCGCGAAAAGCATCCACGCAAGCGGCGAAAGCTCGTTGGCTACCGCCGCATAACCGACCAGCGCGGGAAAACAGCCCGCCGCGCCGCCGATGACGATGTTGCTCCAGGTGCGACGCTTGAGAAGCAACGTATAAACAATGACATACACGACAAGGCCCGCCAAGGCCAAAACCGCCGCTAAAAGGTTGGAACTGAGCCACAAAATTCCAAATGAAAAGGCTTCCAACACAAACGCAAACCACAAAGCACTGCGCGGATGAATCCGCTCCGTCACCGTCGGACGCGACGCCGTGCGCTCCATGCGCACGTCCAAATCGCGCTCCATCACCATGTTAATCGTGTTGGAGCTGCCCGCCGCCGCGTAAAGCCCGGCGCCCGTCGCAATCAAAAGCCACAAACCGTGTAAAAAGCTCTCGCCGGGCCAGCCATCCGCCGCGATGAACATCGCCGCCAATGTCGTGAACAGTAGCAGCGAAATCACGCGCGGTTTGGTCAGCGCCACATAATCTTTGATCGTCGCGCGCGCGCCATCCAAAACGGCTTTCGGCACGTGCAACATTTCGACGTGCGGAACGCCTTGCGCCAGCGCCGACGCCGCGAGAAGCACCAAAACGATCCACAAAATATCCGCCAGCGCGAGATGCAGAATTTGCATGAACGGCGGCGCCATCAAAACGATGGTTATCAGGCCGCAGACCATTTGCGCCGTCAGCAAAAACCACGTCGCGTAAGCGAACCGCCGCGTGTCGGGCGAAGGCCGCAGGTGCATCAGCAAGCCCGCGACGAGCGACAAAATCATCGCCACAACCGCCGCCGTGTAAGGATGTTGCGGCTTGGCGGCAATCAAAAGCGGCGCGCTCTGCGCGGCGGCGGCTTCCAAAAGCGCGGTGTGCGACGTGAATTTGTAAATCATGCCGCCCAGCGCAGAAAGCGCGCCCGTCATCGAAAGCCACGTCGCGCTCAGCAGCGCGAAAATCGCCAGAAATCCGAGCGGCCCCTGCCCGCTCAATTGCAATTTCGCTTTGCCCGCGCCATACCAACCGGCCAGCGCGAGCGCGCCGAGCATCACGAACGTGTTGATGAGATGCAGCGGCATCATAATCATCCGTTCGAGCGAATTGTTATCCGTCACAAGTTCGCGCCGCACCAAAACCGCGCCGATAGCGCCTTCGATAATGACGAAAATGAAAAAAACCACCGCAGCCGCGCGCGCGCCATGTTTTTTGGG
>ERZ1066120.1023-NODE-1023-length-19996-cov-9.710045_pt1 | contig 19996 bp, 14 predicted proteins | sample MGYA00382767_ERZ1066120 | MGnify/ENA primary metagenome ERZ1066120 (study PRJEB33369, sample SAMEA5778350) | biofilm metagenome | biome: Industrial cooling water; feature: Water cooling tower basin; material: Biofilm | place: United Arab Emirates | collected...
AGCCACTCGGCCACCTTCTGGCGCTTGTCGGCGCTCGACTGGCCTGCCAGCCGCTCCGGATGCACCACCAGCCTGGCCTTGCTCGGCTCCGGCCGGTCCGCCCAGATCCGGTCGATCGGATTGTCCGCGACCGGCACCAGCGCCGCCCCGCGCGCCGCCAGCGCCTCGGTCGCCTGCCTGACCCAGTCGCGTCGGTGAAGCCACGGATCATAGCCGATCCGGGCCCCCACGGGCGCATGGTCCTTGAGCCACTTGGCGATGCTCGTCTCCGGCACCGCCTGGTAGCTCCAGTGCGCGCCGTCGACCTGTTGCCGCACCTGCAGCGTGTAGCGCCCGTCGGTGAAGATTGCCGCTTCCGCCGGCAGCACCACCGCGCTCCCCGCCGAGCCCTCGAACCCGGTCAGCCATTGCAGCCGCTGCGCATAGCTCCCGACATATTCGCTCATATGCTCGTCGGTCAGCGGCACCACGAAGCCGTCGAGCTTCTGTTCGGACAATTGCGCGCGAAGGGCGGCGAGGCGGTCTGCGTAGGTCGACATTTGCCCCCTCTAGCGCGGCCGGGGGGCTGGACGAAACCTCCTCTCTTGGCGCAGGTGCGGCAGGACACCAGATGGGAGTGACCATGCGTCCCGTTCTTCTTGCCGCGCTTCTGCTCGCGGCCGTTCCCGCAACAGCCCAGAAAGCGCCGATGACCGCACAGCTCCCCCCGCCGCCCAAAGCCGAGCAGCGCCCGACCAGCTTCGAGAAGCACGGCATCCGCGTCGAGGACCCTTATGCCTGGCTCCGCGACAAGGATTATCCCAAGGTCGACGATGCCGACGTGCTCGCCTATCTGAAGGCCGAGAACGCCTATTTCGAAGCCTGGAAGAAGCCCCACCAGCCGCTCATCGACACCCTGTTCGAGGAGCTGAAGGGCCGCCAGAAGCAGGACGACAGCTCGGTCCCGGTCAAGGACGGTGCCTTCCTCTACTGGTGGGCGTTCAAGCCCGGCGCGCAATATCGCCAATGGTATCGCAAGCCCGTTGCCGGCGGCCCGGACCAGCTCATCCTTGACGAGGTCAAGGAAGCTGAGGGCAAGGAGTATTTCCGCCTCGGCGCCATGGAAGTGAGCCCCGACGGCCGCCTCGCCGCCATCCTCGCCGACGACGATGGCTCCGAGCGCTTCAAGCTCCGGATCCGCGACCTTGCCACCGGCCGCGACCTCGAGACCGTCACCGAAGTCGGCATCGGCTCGCCCGTGTGGAGCGCGGACTCGAAGGCCATCCTCTTCACCGAGGTGAACGACCAGTGGCGCAGCTTCCGCGCCCGCCATCACCGCCTTGGCGAGGATCCGAAGAACGCCCGGACGATCTACCAGGAGACGGAGAACAAGGGCTTCTCCGTCGGTCTCGACAAGAGCCAGGACGAGAGCCTCATCTTCATCTCGACCGGCGACAACCGCACCAGCGAGGTGCGCTTCGTCCCCGCCGCCAACCCGCTGGCCGAGCCGGTGCTGATCAGCCCGCGCAAGGAGAACCGCCTGTACGAGGCCGATGCCGCGCACGGGAAATTGTGGATCCTGACCAACGACGATCACGTCAACTTCCGCATCGCCTCCGCCGACCCGAAGCGGCCAGCCGAGTGGACGGAGGTCGTTCCCGGCTCCGACCGTACCTACCTGCGCGGCCTGACCGCCTTTCGCGACCATCTGGCGATCACTGCTCGCGTCGACGGCCTCGACCAGCTCACGCTTCGTGACTACCGCACCGGCGCGGCCGAGCGCATTCCCTTCACCGAGGCGAGCTACAATGCCGGCTTCGGCAGCAATCCCGAATTCGCCCCCGCTGCCTATCGCCTGAGCTACAGCTCGATGGTCACGCCCGCGACCGTCTACGACTATGATCCCCGGACCGACAGGCTGACCACGCTTAAGGTGCAGGAGATCCCATCGGGCTACGACCCGACGCAATATGTGACCGAGCGACTGATGCTCCCTGCGCGCGACGGCAAGCGCGTGCCCGTCAGCATCGTCTACAAGAAGGGCTACAAGAAGGACGGAAGCCAGCCGCTCTTCCTCTACGCTTATGGCGCTTACGGCTATGCCATTCCGCCGAGCTTCTCCTCTGCCCGGCTGAGCCTGCTCGATCGCGGCTTCGCCTACGCCATCGCCCACATCCGCGGCGGCGACGACCTCGGCTTCGATTGGTATCTGCAAGGCACGGCGACCAACCGATGGAACACCTTCCACGACTTCGTCGATGCGGCCAAGGGCCTGAACGCCGCCGGCTTCGCTCGTCCGGGCCGGATCGCCATCCAGGGCGGCTCGGCCGGCGGCAAGCTGATGGGGGTGGTGGCGAACACCGATCCCGAGCTCTGGGGCGCGGTCATCGCCGACGTCCCCTTCGTCGACGTGATCAACACCATGATCGACGACACGCTTCCGCTGACGCCGGGCGAGTGGCCGGTGTGGGGCAACCCGATCACCGATCCCGAAGCCTTCAAGCTGCTGCTCAGCTACTCGCCCTACGACAACGTCAAGGCGCAGGCCTATCCGCCGATGCTGGTCACTGCCGGCCTCAACGACCCGCGCGTCACCTATTGGGAGCCCGCCAAATGGGTCGCCCGACTGCGCGCGACCAAGACCAGCGACAACCTTCTCCTTCTCAAGACCAACATGGGCGCCGGCCACGGCGGCCAGTCCGGCCGCTGGGAATCGCTCCGCGAAGTGGCGGAGGAGCAGGCCTTCGTCCTGACTCAACTCGGGGTGACGAGGTGAGTGCACATCCCCTCTCCCGCTTGCGGGAGAGGGAGGGAGGCGCGCAGCGCCGGACGGGTGAGGGCTTGTGACGCCCACCTTCACCCACACCCTTACCGCGCTCCCTGACCACATCGACGAACTCGGCCACGTCAACAATGCCGTCTGGGTCCAGTGGATTCAGCAGGTCGCCACCGCACACTGGTACAGCGTCTCCGCGCCCGAATACCGCGACGCCTTCATCTGGGTCGTGATCCGCCACGAGATCGACTATCTTCGCCCCGCCCTCGAAGGCGACGAGGTGACTGCCCGGACCTGGGTCGGCGATGCGCCCAGGGGCGCCCGCTTCGACCGCTTCATGGAGTTCGCCGGCCAGGACGGAAAGGCCCTGGTCAAGGCCCGCACCACCTGGGCCATGCTCGACCGCGCCACCGGCCGTCCCCAGCGCATCACCCCCGAGATCGTCGCTCCTTTCCTCAGCTAGGCTGTTCCCCGGCGAAAGCCGGGGCCCAGTCGCTTCTTCTCGGATACGAGGCACCGGGCTCCTGCTTTCGCAGGAGAACACCTCTGTCCTACACCGCCCTTTTTTGTCACAAGCACCCCATGCGCAGGCCAGCGACCAGCACCGCTCACCAGAACCTTGGTGCCCACCGCTTCAGTCCGGCCGCGCAAACACCCCCGCACCCTGTCAACTTCGACAACTTGGCCGGCGTACGAGCCGCGCATCGTGTCAACTTCGACAACTTCGCAGGCGAGGGCGGGCGGCCATGAGCCGAATCATTCTCCACGACTACTTCCGTTCCTCAGCCAGCTACCGGGTACGGATCGCGCTCAATCTCAAGGGCCTCGACTACGAGCAGCATCAGGTCAATTTGCTGAAGGGTGAGCAGAAAAGCTTCGAGCATCACCAGCTGAACTGGCAGGGCTTCGTGCCCGTTCTCGAGATTGACGACCTGCGACTGACGCAGAGTCTGGCGATCATCGAATATCTGGACGCTCGCTATCCCGAGCCGCGGCTTGTCCCGGAAGATCCTGCTGCAGCCGCAACGGTTCGCGCGCTTGCGATGATCGTCGCCTGCGACATCCACCCGCTCAACAACCTGCGCGTCCTGAACTATATCGAGGATTACTTCAGTCACGACATCGGCGTTGCCGGCATGAATAAGGGAGCCTGGGCGAAAACCTGGATCATGGAAGGCTTCAAGGCGCTGAATGCGATGGCGCGGCCCCATGCCGGCGCGTTCCTCTTCGGCGACACGGTCACCTTGGCCGACATCTGCCTGGTGCCGCAGCTCTTCAACGCGCGCCGCTTCGACGTGCCGCTAGACGCCTACCAAAGCCTGCTTCGCGCAGAAGCTTCCGCTCTTGAACTTGCCGCCTTCCAGAAGGCACATCCGGACGCGCAGGAGGTCCGTTCATGAACCGAGTCGACAATATCGCCGGAGGGATGAGCCAGGTCCGCGCGCCCAGCCTTGCTAGCCTCGCCGAAGTCGAGATTCCGAGCCTCGAGGGACAGGTCAGCGAGGAGGAATGGAAGCTCCGCATTGACCTTGCCGCCGCCTACCGCCTGATTGCCCACTATGGCTGGGACGACCTCATCTTCACCCACATGAGCGTCCGCATCCCGGGGCCGGAGCACCACTTCCTCCTCAACCCCTATAATCTAATGTTCGAGGAAGTGACGGCCTCCTCGTTGATCAAGGTCGACCTCAACGGCAATCCGGTCGGGCCCACCCCCTTCATCACCAATCCCGCGGGCTTCACCATCCATTCGGCCGTCCACATGGCGCGCGAGGATGCGAACGCCGTCATCCACCTCCACACGCCCCACGGCCAGGCTGTCGCGGCCCATGCCGAGGGCCTGCTTCCGCTGACCCAGACCGCCATGCTGGTCCGCGGCGACCTCGCCTTCCACGACTATGAGGGCGTCGCCACTGACCATGACGAGCGCGAGCGGATCGTCGCCGACCTCGGGCACAAGAACGCCATGCTGCTGCGCAACCACGGCACGCTCAGCGTCGGCTCCACCGTGGGCGAAGCCTTCATCCGCATCTATTTTCTGGAGCGCGCCTGCCAGGCCCAGATCTACGCGTTGGCGGCCGGCGAGGGGATCAACCATCCGCCCCAGGGCACGCCGGAGATCGCCGCCGAACAAGGCGCCACCGGCCTCAAGCTCGCCGCCCAGTTCCTCGCCTGGCCGGCCCTGCTGCGAAAGGCCTATCGCCTCGACCCGAGCTTCGCGTCCTAAGCCGCTGTCATCCCGGGCTTGACCCGGAATCCGCCTGCCTTCTTGCTCGAAAGAAAGAAAGGCGGACCCCGGCTCGTTAGCCGGCGTGACGATTGCGCGAACTTACTGCCCCTGACCCAGGCTGTACCCGGCCACACCGTCGAACGTGTACAGCCCCTCGGTCTTGACGAAGTCGACGCCCGCATAATGGAGGTCGCGAAGCAGCTCGAGCATCATCGCCCGGTTGAAGCAGGTCCCTTCGCGAGCCACGAAGCGGCAGCGCCAATGGTCGGTGCAGAAGGTCTCGGGCAGCCCGTTCGGCCACACCTTGACCCCGCGGTTGGTGATCATCTGCAGGTCCATGCAGGGGTTCGGGCTGGCCGCCTTGAGCTGCTCGGCCAGCGCATCCGGAGTGCCGTCGAACTGGACGAATACGTCCACCCCGACCAGCTCCTTCACCGCCGGCTTGGCCCGCACCGGCGTGTGGATCGGCACCACCGCGGTTGACGGCGTTGCGGCGGTAAAGGCCGAGGGCACCTCACCCATGCGGGCGATCACCGCGTCGGCGAAGGCGGCAGTCCCGACCGGCTCGCCCTTGCTCTGGGGTCCATGGATGTCGGCAGTGTGGATGCCGTCCTCCAGCGTCTTGAGCCAGGCGTTGCGGACCCGCGCCGCCGCCTCGCCCTGGCCGATGTGGTCGAGCATCATCGCCCCGGCGATGAGCAGGCCGGACGGGTTGGCGATGCCCTTGCCGGCGATCAGCGGGGCCGAGCCGTGGATCGCCTCGAACATGGCGCCATGCGCCCCGATGTTGCTCGACGCGCCGAGGCCGACGGAGCCGGTCAGCTCCAGCGCCACGTCGCTCAGGATGTCGCCGTAAAGGTTCGGCATGACCACCACGTCGAACTGCTCCGGCACCGTCGCCAGCCGCGCCGCGCCGATGTCGACGATCCAATGGTCCGCCTCGATCTCGGGATATTCGGTCCGCACCTCGTCGAACACCTTGTGAAACAGACCGTCGGTCAGTTTCATGATGTTGTCCTTGGTGAAGCAGCTCACCTTCCTGCGGCCATGCGCGCGGGCATAGTCGAAGGCGTAGCGGACGATCTTCTCGCAGCCGGGGCGGGTGATCAGCTTCAGGCACTGGTAGACCTCATCGGTCTGGCGGTGCTCGATCCCGGCGTAAAGGTCCTCCTCATTCTCGCGGATGATGACGAGGTCCATGTCCGGGTGCTTGGTCGCGATGGCGGGCGCCAGGCCGCGGCAGGGGCGGACGTTGGCGAACAGGCCGAGGCTCTTGCGCACGGTGACGTTGAGGCTCTTGTAGCCGCCGCCCTGCGGCGTGGTGATCGGCGCCTTGTAGAAGACCTGGGTTCTGCGAATGCTGTCCCAGCTCTCGGCCGTCACGCCCGCGCTGTGCCCGGCCAGATAGACCTTCTCGCCCAGCTCCACTTCCTCGATCGCGAGATTGGCACCGGCCGCCGCCAGCACGCGAAGGCTCGCCTCCATGATCTCGGGTCCGATGCCGTCGCCGTAGGCAACGCTGACCGGCACCGCCGTCATCGGCTCGGCGCTGGCGAAGGGCTTGGCGGAAGACTGAACGGTCAAGACACTCTCCTGAAGAACAAGGGTTCGTGGGGTGGGAGCTAGGTGCTCGACTGACATCAGGGAAGTTGATAAGCCTGAACGCTGCCATTGAGGTTTGCAATAGATGAGCGCGCCCACCGTCGACCCCGAGCTGCTCCGCGCGTTCGTCACCGTGGTCGACAGCGGCGGCTTCTCGGCCGCGGCCCAGCGCCTGCTGCGTGGCCAGTCGGCGGTGTCGCTGCAGGTGAAAAGACTGGAGGACCGGCTCGGAGTCCGCCTGCTCGAACGCGGCCCGCGGCACCTCAAGCTCACCGGCGAGGGCGAGGCCATCCTCCACAGCGCCCGGCGGATCCTGGCGCTGAACGAGGAACTGGCGGCGCGCGCCCGCGAGCCGGAGCTGGCGGGCGTGGTCCGCCTCGGAGCGCCGGAGGATTTCGCCACCTCACGCCTTCCTGCCATCCTTGCCAGCTTCGCCCGCGCCTTTCCGCGGGTGGCGCTGGAGGTCACCTGCGAGCTCACCCTCGAGCTTCTCGACCGCTTTGCCAGCGGCGGTCTCGACCTTGCTCTGATCAAGCGCGAGCCGGCCGGGCCGACCGACGGAGTCAGGGTCTGGCGCGAGCCGCTGGTGTGGGTCGGGGCGGCGCATGAATCGGGGCTGGTCGACGGCCCGCTGCCCCTGGTCTGCTCACCCCGGCCCTGCCTCCATCGCAAGCGAGCGACGAGCGCGCTCGATTCGATCGGCCGGCCGTGGCGGATCGCCTATTCCTGCGGCTCGCTCGCCGGCAACCACGCCGCGCTCCGCGCCGGACTCGGAGTCGCCGTCCTGCCGCTCGACATGGTTCCGGCCGATCTTGTCATCCTGAACGAGGCCGACAATGCCTTGCCCGACCTCGCCGACACCGAAATGGCGCTGATCGCCGCCCCCGTCCTGCCCCCTCCGGCCCGCCGCCTGCGCGAATACCTCATCCGCGACCTTGAGCATGGCCCGGCAGCCTGATAGGGGCCCTTCCCGAACGCCGCTTTAGCTCAGTTGGTAGAGCACCTCATTCGTAATGAGGGGGTCACAGGTTCGAGTCCTGTAAGCGGCACCACTTCCGATCAAAGATGGGCACCATGGCGAGCAGATCGCCGTTGCCGCTCACCGCAGCAGCTTACTCCTTGGCGCTGGCCAGCGGGGAGGGCGCGCTTGCGTCAGCCGCGCCCTCCTGGAAGTCAGGCCATCTCGGCGACCATGCGACCCCAACCCTCCATCGTCATGGCGTCGAGATATTCGGCCTGCATGTCGGAGGTCAGCACCTCCACCAGGGTCGCGTTCTCCAGCCAGAGCTCGACAACGCCGAAGGCGCCGCTGCGCTTGCGATACTTGGCGATCCAGCCTTCGCGTTCGGCGATGCGCATCACCTCGGCCTGCTTCAAGGGCGTGGCGATCGCGCAGTGCGTGGCAGTCATCCGGCCGGACGCGGGATTGATCCGTCCTTGAACGTCGGCGTCGCCATCGCTGGGGTGAAGCTCCAGGCCGCGGGGATAAACCTCGATGGCGGAATTCCTCATGTCACCAGCAAAGACGATGCGTGAGCCGGTCCCGATCGGAGGAAAGGGATGGTGCTCGCCGCCCCAAAGCTCGGCGAGCACGTCGGCGACCTTGACGGGATCATCGGCGGCAATCGAGAGATGAAAGATCATTGTGATGCTCCTGTTCAACACAGGGCACCCAGATGCGCCCGTGTTGCGGGCATCCACTTATCCCAAGCTCGAAAGGCGAAGAATCAGCACTCTTGCGCGGCCGATCTGCATGGATGCAGACTGTGCGGGTGATCACCGGAGGGTGCCATGATCGACTGGGATGACCTCCGCTACTTCCTGGCTGTCGCCCGCACCGGGAGCACGCTGGGAGCGGCGCGCAGTCTCGAGGTGAACCAGACCACCGCAGCGCGCCGGATCGGTCTTCTCGAGGAGAAGCTGGGGGCAGGTCTGTTCGAGCGTCACCATGGCGGCTATCGGCTGGTGAGCGGAACTCGGGAACTCGTCGATGCCGCGACACGGGTCGAAGGCGAGATCGAGCGCTTCATCGCCTTGGCGACGGCACGCGGCCGCGATGCGACCGGCTCGATAAGGGTCACCACCAACGAGCCGCTCGCCAATGTGGTCCTCGCCCCGGTGCTTCGGGAATTTCGCAAGTCCCACCCCAACGTGCGCGTAGACATCGTCATCAGCCCACGTCAGCTCGATCTGGCACATGGCGAAGCCGATGTCGCGCTTCGCGCCGCTCCCAAGCCGACCGACCCCTGCCTGGTCGCGAGGCGGGTCGGGGACGCGAATTGGGGAGCCTATTGCAGCCGGGACTATGCGGCGCTTCATGGTTGCCCGGCGGGCCTGTCGGACCTTGGCAGCCATACCATCCTGACGATTGCTGACGCGAGCGGCTCTAGGCTGGCCGAAATGGCGGGGTCGCCGCGCTCGGTCGAGCGCAGGGAGACGATCAACGACCTCTGCGTCGCCGTGCGTGCCGGCGTCGGCATCGCCAGTCTGCCATGCGTGTTCGGGGACACGTTCCCGGACTTCATCCGCTGCTTCGTTCAGGAGGAACCGGTCACACCAGTGTGGCTCGTCTATCACGAGAGGCTTCGAGGCGTGGCCCACATCCGCACGTTCCTTGATTTCACCATCGCGCACACGATTGCGGCCCGCGATCAACTGCTCGGGCAGATCAACCCTGCCACCTCGGGCGAGTCATCGCAGACCGCTTAGCGCGGCGAGCGGGCATCGGTCCGCTACCACCGCAACCAGTCTGCAAGGATGCAGACCACACTCGCAATAGTGCTGATTTCGCCTGACTGCCGAGGGGCGTAGCAGGCTCCTGCACATGCAAAGGGCCTCACCGATGAACATCAAGGCCTGGCGGTCAGCCGCCTGACCTGAAGTCGCCCGCGCTCAGCAAAGAAGCACGCACGTCCTCTCCCTTTCAGGTGAGGTGTTCGACAGGGGAACAAGGATGACCTTCAAAGACCCGGGCCCGCGGCCCAACCGGAGGAGCGTTGGCCTTGCTGCGGCCATTCTCCTCTCCTCTTCGCTCGGTGCCCTTGCGCTTGCCGCGTTCGTCAGCCCCGCAGAAGCGACGGTGCCGGCACCTCGCGCAGGCTTCGTTCCGGTTGGCACTTAAAGAGCCTAAGGCCTCAAAGGGGTGCGTGACGGCATGCCCGAGGGCGTCGGCGTCCGCTTCGAACCGGGCGCGGTCTACCAAAGGGGCGGCCGGGCATGAGCCGAGGTAATGCGATGCGGAGCGACTATTCCATGATCGTACGGGAACCGGATACCAGCCGCGCCGCTCGTTCGGCCGCGCCCATGGCGTAGGTCCAGCCGAGCGCGCCGTGGCCGAGGTTGAGGGTTAGGCCGGCGCGCTGCTCGATGAGCGGTAGGGACGTGGGGGTGACCGGGCGGAGGCCTGCCCAGGCCGAGAGCGGCCGTGCATAGTCGGCGGCGTGGGGCAGGCTTTCGCGGGCCGCTTGCAGCAGGGCCTCGATCCGCCGCTGCTGGACCTGGCGCCCGGAGAAGCCGACGTCGGCCTGACCGGCCAGCCGGATCGCTCCCGACAGCAAGCAGAAGACGAGCTTGCGGGCAGTGTCGGTGATGCTGACCCGCGGTGGCTCGGGTCCCGCGGGCAAAGTCAGGCTGTGCCCGCGGACCGGCATCACCGGCACCTCGAGGCCGAGCGGGCGGAGCAGCGCACGGGCGTCGGCGCCGGTGCAAAGCACCAGCTCGTCGGCCTCCAGCCGCTCTCCGTCTTCCAGGATCGCACCAGGACGGGCGCCGGTGACAAGAGCCCGCACCGCCTTCCCGAACCGCAGGGACACGCCGTAGCTTTGCTCGAGAACCCGAGTGAGTCCGACGCAGAAAAGGTGCGGGTCTCCGACCTCCTCACGCGGGGCCCAGATGGCGCCTGCCAGCCGCCCGGCGGCCGAGCGGAGGGCCGGCTCGACTGCCAGCGCCCGGCCCACGCTGACGACCTGCTGCTCGGCCCCCGCCGCGGCCTTGAGCTCGGCCAGCGCAGCCGCCCGGCGGAGCGCGCCTTGGTTCTCGAACAGGAGCAGCTTGCCCGGCCCCTCGTGCGCAAAGTCGAGCGGGTGGCGCTCCAGCAGATCCGCCATCGCCAGCCGGCTTTCGAGCGCCAGCGTCAGGCCCGCCAGCGTGTTGGCCCGAAAGCGTGCCTCTGAGCCGTTGCGAAGAAAGGCGAGGCTCCAGCGCAGAAAGGCCGGGTCGAGGCGGCGGCTGACCTGAAAGGCGGGATCGGCGCCGAGCAGGATCGCCGGCAACCGCTTCAACAGGGCAGGGGAGGCGAGCGCGTCGGTATAGCCGTAGCTGAGCTGCGCCCCATTGGCGAAGCTGCTCCCGCGTCCGGGCCCGTCCGCCGCCTCGACCAGGGTCACGGCGACCCCGCGGCGGGCGAGGGCGTAGGCGGTCGCGACCCCGACCACGCCGGCGCCGATCACCAGCGCGCTTCCTGCTCCCGCCCCTCCCATCGCCCGAACCTAGCAGAGCCGACGCGGGTGGCCAGCTTGGGCCTGTGTTGCGCGGAGGCGATGTGGCGCTATCGTCGGGCGCATGCAGGATCGGCGACAGCTGTTGGCAAGTCTCGGTGCGGCGGGCCTGGCGATGGCGCTGCCGGCCACGCCCGCACGTGCTCGCGAGCGACCCGCGAAACCACCCCGGCTCGTTCCCGGGGCGAAGGTCGGGCTGGTGGCACCGGCCGGTTTCCTCGCCGACCGTTTCGACCTCGAACTCGCCCGCGAGGCGATCGCGGCGATGGGGCTGGTCCCGGTCGCCGGCGCGAACCTGTTCGAGCGCTTCGGCTACCTTGCCGGAAGCGACCGGGCGCGGGCGGCCGACATCAACGCGATGTATGCCGACCCTTCGATCCGCGCCCTCTTCGCGCTGCGCGGGGGCTGGGGCTCGGCGCGGATCCTGTCCTATCTCGACTGGCGGGCGATCCGCATCAATCCCAAGCTGCTGATCGGTTTCAGCGACATCACCGCGCTCCACCTCGCCTTTGCGGCGCGGGCGGGCTTTCCGACCATTCACGGGCCAACGGCGGCAAGCGCGTGGAGCAAGTTCAGCTGGGAGCACTTCCGCGAGCTTGCGTTCGAAGCGAAGCTCCCCCTGCTGACTAACCCGCCCGGTGACGACGACCGGCTGGTGCAGCGGGAGAACCGCACCCGCACCATTACCCCAGGCAAGGCGAGCGGCCGGCTGCTCGGCGGCAACCTTACTGTCCTTGCGCACCTGGTCGGCACCCCCTGGCTGCCCGACTTCTCCGGCGCGCTCCTGTTCCTCGAGGATGTGGACGAAGCCGAATATCGGATCGACCGGATGCTGACCCAGCTCGGTCAGGCTGGCATCCTCCGGCGGCTGGCCGGGGTGGTGTTCGGCCAATGCACCAACTGCCGCGGCTCGGGGCCCTCTTACGGCGGCTTCACGCTGACCGACATTCTCGACCAGCACCTGAAACCGCTCGGTGTCCCCGCTTACCAGGGAGCGCTGTTCGGCCATGTCGACGACCAGTTCAGCCTGCCGGTCGGCTGCCGGGCGGAGATCGATGCGGCTGCGGGCACCATTCGTCTGCTCGAAGCGCCGGTCGCCTGATGGGCCGGGCGGATCATGGAGGAAGAATGCGGGTCACCTTCGGTCTGGCGCTTGGCCTGTCTCTCGCCGCCTGCGCGCCGATGGAACGCCCGGTGAGCTACACCCCGCCCGAGGGCGTCAGCTACGCTTATGTGACCTTTGATCGGACGGCGGTCCGCGCCAGCGAAGCGGGCGGGCTCGCCGACCGCCGGACCGGCCGCGCCGCCACCATCGACAGTCCTGTCCGGATCGCGTCCGTGTCCAAGATCGTGACCGCGCTCACCGTCATGCGGCTGGTGGAGCAGGGCAAGCTCGACCTCGACGAGGACGTGTCGGCCAAGCTCGGCTGGTCCCTGCGCAATCCCGCCTTCCCCGACCGGTTGATCACCCTGCGCATGCTCCTGTCGCATACTTCCAGCGTCCGCGATGAAGGCGAGATCTACGTCGTGCGCTTCGGTCAGAAGGTGCAGGCGGCGGCGCAGGACGTGCGCTCGTTCGACCCGGACCATGCGCCGGGCACTTTCTTTCGCTACTCCAACCTCAACTTTCCGATCGTCGGGTCATTGCTCGAGAAGGTGACGGGCGAGCGCTACGATCGGCTGGCGAAGCGGCTGGTGCTGGACCCGCTCGGGCTCGACGCCTGCTTTGGGTGGACCACCTGCAGCGATGCCGCCATCGCGCGCGCCGTGGTGCTCTACGACGACGACGGTTCACCGTTGCTCGACGATCTGAAAGGGAGGCGGCCGGACTGCCCGGTCTTTCTGGCGCCGGGGGCCGACTGCGCCGACCTGCCGCGCTACGAGCTCGGGACCAACGGCGCGCTTTTCTCGCCGCAGGGCGGGCTTCGCATCTCCATGCGCGATCTGGCGGTGGTCGGCCAAATGTTGCTCAACCGCGGGCGGCACGGCGGCGAGCGCTTCCTGTCCGAAGCGAGCATCGCGGTGATGGTCCGCCCGCAATGGCAGTATGACGGCTCCAATGGCGAGACCGACGGCGGCTTCTACTGCGCCTACGGCCTTTCCATCCAGACGCTTCCGGTCGCCGCCGACGGCTGCCGCGATGCGCTGTTCGGGCCCGGTCGTCGCATGATCGGCCATGCGGGCGCGGCCTATCGGGTGCGCTCCGGCCTGTGGGTCGATCCGGAAAGCGGCGAGGGCATCGCCTTCTTCTCGGCCAACAACGGGCAGGAGCCGCCCTTCGGCCGCACCGCCTACCGCGCCATCGAGGAATGGCTCGCGGCCAAGCTGAAGTATCCCGCGCTCTCCCTGGGGAAGCTGTCCCGACGTGACTGAGGGATCCTCGCAGGTGGCGAGAACCCCTCCGTCAGCCGCTTGCCGCGGCTGCCACCTCCCCTTCAGGGAGGAGCGATGCCACACCCGCCGCTCCCCCCACGGGGGAGCTGTCACGAAGTGACTGAGGGGTCGCCGCGAAGCGGCGGCTGGCGCCGCTAACGCGACCTAGAAGAACTTCAAGTCCGCGCTCAGCGTGAAGGCGCGTCCGCGCGGGTCGGCGACGCGGGGCTCCCACGAGCTGCCCCCGCCCGTGTTGCTGTCGTAGCTGATCGCAAAGGGCGGGTCGGTGTCGAACAGGTTCTTGATCCCGAAGTTCAGCCGCAGCCGCTCGGTCGGGCGGAAGCCGACCGCGAGGTTGTAGATGATATAAGGATCGACCTTGTCCACTGTCCGCGGCCGGGTGACCGAGCCGTTGGCAATGCCCGGAAGCCGCTGGTTCTCGTAGGTGCCGCGATAGAGCTGGGTCAGCGTCAGGTCCAAGCCGCCGCTCGAAAAGCCGATAAAGGCGTTATGCTTCCACTTGATGCCGAGATCGTCGGCGAAGGAGAAGACGCCGAGCAGGTCCTGCGAGGGCGCGCCGTCCACCACCTGGACCTCGCGCTTGGTGAGGTAGGTGGCGTCGAACCCGCCGGTCAGCCGTCCGCCGAACGCCTCGATGGCGCCGCGACCGGTGAACTCGAACCCTTCCGTGCGGGTGCTTCCGCTATTGGTCCAGCGCTGGTCGATGTCGACCAGCCGCCCCGTCGTGTCGCGGATGAAGCGGTCCTCGAAAAAGGGGTAGAAGTCGACCAGCTGGCGAAGCGTCGGGACGATGAACGCATTCTCGCGCTTGATCGAGAAGAAGTCGACCGAGGCGCTGAAGTTGCGCAGCGGCTCGAACACCAGGCCGAGGCTGTACATCCGAGCCGTCTCGGGCTCGAGATCGACATTGCCGCCGTTCAGGATGTCGACCGACCGCTCCAGGCTCGCACAGCCGGGCCGCGCCGGATCGGGGCGGCCGCCGGGGCAGGTCTCGGGATCGGCGAGGTCGGCACCGGTGTAGAGCGACTCCAGCACACCATTGAACAGCTGGTTGAAGGCGGGAACCCGGAAGCCGGTGTTGTAATTGCCCCGGAACATCAGCTGCTGGATCGGGCGGTACTTGAAGTTGATCATCGGATTACGCGACGAGCCATAGTCGCCATAATCGTCGATCCGGCCGGCAAGCGTCAGTTCGAAGCCGTCGAACACCGGCAGCAGGGCCTCGGCATAAGCGGCGCGGATGGTCCGGTCGACGCCGGCCAGCGCATTGCCGTCGTCGAACGGCGCGGCGATGATGAATGGCCGGGTGGCGGCGGCGCGGGCGTCACCGTTGAAGCGATACTTCTCCTGCCGGTAGTCGGCGCCGATCGCGATCTTGGCGGTGCCGCCGGGCAGGGAGAACAGCGAGCCCGACACCGACCCGTCGAACTGGTTCACCGTATATTCGCCGCCGTACAGGACCACGCCTTCGGCCGAGACGGCCTGCAGCGCGGCGAGCGCCGCTGCCGACTGGGTCTCGCCCGGCCGCAGGAAGGGATTGATGAGACCACTGTTGAGAAGGCCGATGAGGCCGCGGTTCGTGGTCCCGGGCACCAGGGGCGCGTTCGGGTCATATTGGCCGTTCGCCAGCGTGCCGCGGAAATAATAGCCAGAGCCAAGCTCCGACTGCGATTCGCTGGTCGCGCGCGAGGCGCCGACCCGATAGTCCCAGCCAGCCAGGAGCGGACCGTCGGCACCGATCGAATAGCGCGCGGTCTTGGTGTCGGTGACGATCTCGCGCCGGCCGCATTCCATGCAGCGCCAGCGATAGGCGAAGCCTGCCTGCGGGCGGGTCGCCAGCTCGGGAAAGGCGCGGATCAGCTCCGAATAGACGAAATTGTAGCCCGGCTCGCCCGGACGGACCTGATAATTCTGGGTGGTGGTGTTGGGCGTGATCTGGACGTTGGAGAAGCGCTTGACGGCAGTTGCGTCCGAGCCGGTCGCTTCGACGAACAGCTCGTGCGCGCCAAGCGCCACCACGCCGCGGCCGAGCCAGGTGACGGTCTCGAGCGGCTGCTGGAGCACGGCGGCGCGGCCGGTGTCCCACGCGCAGGCCAGCGCGGCGCTGGGTGTCGCCCACAGTTCGGCGTCATAGGCGCCCTGGCCGGGAATGGCCGCGCAGCCGAGGCCGCCGGGAAGGTCGAGGGCGTTGATGCCGCCGCTGTAGCGGACGGTGGTGCTGCCCGGGACCAATGGGGTCGAGGCTGCGTTGGGGAAGAAGGTCGCCGGATTGAGCGCGCCGGCAGCCAGCGGGAAGATGGTCGCAAAGGGCGTGCCGCGCGTGTCCACCGACAGGCCGCGGTCGGGCTGGAAGGTGTTGACGAAGTCGCGCTGGTCGCCGCGCAGTTCGGGCACGTCGCTGTAGCTGACCGCGCCCATGATGTTGAAGCCCTGGGTCCGGAGGTCGCCCCAGCCGGCGATCGCGGAAGTGCGGTAGATGGTGTGGTCGCCCTCTTCCGCGGCATCTACGAAGCCCTGGATTCCGAGGCCCTGGTAGTCCTTGCGGGTGATGAAGTTGATGACGCCGCCGATCGCATCGGTGCCGTAGAGCGCCGACGCGCCTTCCTTGAGCACCTCGATCCGCTCCAGCGCGGCAAAGGGGATCTGGTTAACGTCCACCGCCGAGCCCTGAAGCCCATGGGCGGCGACGCGGCGGCCGTTCAGCAGCACCAAAGTCGCGCCCGAGCCCTGGCTGCGCAGATTGGCGAAGGACGCGCCATTGTTGCCGCGCTGCTGGCCGCTCACCACGTCGGCATTGCTGGCGAGGTTGTCGGCCGAGGTGCCGTTGGTGGTCAGATAGGAGACGAGCTGCTCGGGGTTGCTGATCCCGTTGCGGGTCAGCTCCACCGTGGTGATGATCTGCAGCGGCAGCGCGCTGTCATTGGGGTCGCGGCGAATGCGCGAGCCGGTAACGATGACCTCGCCCTGTTCGCCGTCGGCGGTGGCATCGGCGTCTGTCGGCGGAAGCTCGGCAGTGGTCGGTGTCGGCGCGGGCTCCGTCGTCCCAGCGGTGCTCTGCGCCGAGGCCGGTGCGGCGGCGAGCGCCAGCCCCATTGCGCTTCCGAGCCACAGCAATGCCGTCAGCCTGCCTTGTGCCATCCGATCCCCCGTTCCTTGCCCCGATGTGACGTTATCGTTGCATTAGGAGAGCAGTGGATGCCGCCGCGCTACTGTTTTTTGACGATCCCTTCGCTGGAGGGCGCCTTGAGAGCCGCGACCGCTTGCTGTTGTTGCGCCGGAGCAACAACTGCCCCGTCGCTCAGCGCCACTTCTTCCAGTGCCCGGTCGATGAGGAGCGTCGCTCGGACGCCTTCGGGCACGTCGTTCGCATAAGCCGCAAATACCAGCGTCTGCCCGCTTCGTGTCAGCAGATAGCCGGCGAGCGCATTGGTGGCGTTGAGCGACCCGGTCTTGGCGAAGATGCGCCCGCGCAGCGCGCCTCCCTGGAAGCGGCGGGCAAGCGTTCCGTCGATCCCGCCGATCGGCAGCGTCCGGCGGAACTCCGCGCCCCACGGCCGGCCCGCCGCCCAGCGCAGCAGGCCCACCGTCGCGCGCGGGGTCACGCGATTGTAGGTCGACATGCCCGACCCGTCGGCGAGGGTAACGGCGTTCGGATCGACCCCGGCCAGTTCCAGCAAGGAGCGGATCGCCTCCAGGCCCTTCGCCGCCGACCCCTGCCCGCGGACCAGGCCGAGGCGACGGAGCAGCAGCTCGGCTTGCAGGTTCTGGCTGACCTTGTTGATGGTCGTCAGCTCGTCGAGGAGCGGACCTGGGGAAAGCTCGGCGATGGCCGGTCCACGCTCTTCCTCCCTGACCATCCCGGTACCGGGCTCCCGATAGCGGGACACGATCCTTCCCGTGACGCGCACCCCGCGCTCCTCCAGCATCCGCCCAAGCTGCCAGGCGGCGTGGTGCGCAGGATCGTCGATCCCTAGGCGGATCAGCCTTTCCTCGGTTGCGGCCTCCAAGGTTCCGGTCAGCAGCAGCCGCCGGCTTCCGGGAAGGCGATGAACGGCGAGCGGCTCGCCGCCCTCCTCGGCACTGGTCAGCGCACGATTGTCGAGCGTGAAGTAGGGCGAAAGCTCGGCGCGCGGCGGCTGGCCCGGAGCGCCAGGGGTCACCCGCAGCGCCACCTCGTTGCGATCGAGCGTCAGCGCGGCCATCGCCGTGCCGGAACTGGTCGGGATGTTGTTCCAGCTCATCCCCTGGCTCCAGCGCTCATCGGGGAAAAGAGCGGCATCGCCGATGAGGTCACCGACCACCCGAGTCCTTGCGGCAACGGCATTGGCCAGCTCGGCGAGGCAATTGGTCCGGCAGTCGGGCGCGCTCGACAGCCGCCCGTCGCCGCGGCCCTGAAGCACCAGGTCGGGCGGCCCCTTGCGTGCCGGCTCGAGGATCACCCGCGCTCCCGTGTCCTGGTCGGCTTGCGGCAGCAGCTCGAATGCGGCGATGGTCGGGAAGAGCTTGGTGTTGGAGGCCGGAATGAACCTCTGGTCCGGAGCAATTGCGACCACGGTCCGGCCGTCGATCGTCTCTACCAGAAGGCCGAAGCGCGGGCCCGGCCCCGCCTCCGCGAAGATCGCCTCCACCCGCTCCTGCAGCGCCTGCGCCTGAAACGTGCGGGCAGGTGCCGCAGGAGCTGCCCAGGCCGGAACGGCGCTGAGCAGCAGGAGCGGAAGGAGAACCCGCCTCACGCCGAAGCCGCGGCCTGCTCCGCCCACCAGCTCGGCAAGCTCTCGCCCCTGGTCAGCGCCGCGAGCTCCTGGCGCTCGCGCACCACCGACCAGCGGGCGCCGCTCACCAGCACTTCGGCCGGAAGGGTCCGGCTGTTGTAGTTGCTGCCCATGGTCGCGGCATAGGCGCCGGCGGTACGGATCACCATCAGGGCGCCGGGCTCCACCCGGTCGGTGTCGCGCGCCTTGGCGAAAGTGTCGCCCGACTCGCACACCGGGCCGACCACGTCCGCCACCACCCGCTGGCCGGCCGGCTCGACCGCCTCGATCCCGTGCCAGGCGTCGTAGAGCGTCGGTCGCATGAGGTCGTTCATCGCCGCGTCGAGGATGATGAAGGGCCGCTCGGGCCCCGGCTTCACCCGAATCACCCGGGTCAGCAGCACGCCGGCATTGCCGACCAGCAGCCGTCCAGGCTCGAACACCAGGCGCACGTTCCAGTCGCGCGTCACGCGCTGCACCATCTCGCCATAAGCGGCGGGGCTGGGCGGCTGCGGCGCGGCCGGATCATATTGCACCCCGAGCCCGCCGCCGAGGTCCGCGACATGGATGGCATGGCCCGCCGAGCGCAGCTCGCCGATCAGCGCCCCGACCTTGCGGAACGCCGCTTCCAGCGGATCGAGGCTGGTCAGCTGGCTGCCGATGTGGACCGCGACGCCCTGCAGGTCGAGGCCGGGCAGCTCCTCCTTCCGGGCGAAGGCGGCGAGCACCTCGGCGGCGCTGACCCCGAACTTGTCCTGCGCTCCGCCGGTCGAGATCTTGGCATGTGTTCCGGCGGCGACGTCCGGATTGACCCGGAAGCTGACCGGCGCGCGACGTCCTATCGCCAGGGCGAGTGCCGACAGCGCCTGCGCCTCGGCGAGGGATTCGACGTTGAACTGGAACAGCCCGCCGTCCAGCGCCAGCGCCATCTCGCTTTCGGTCTTGCCGACGCCGGAAAAGACGATCCGCTCCGGCGCGATCCCCGCCTTGCGTGCACGGAGATATTCGCCGCCCGACACCACGTCGGCGCCGAGCCCCTGCGCGGCAAAGGTCGCCAGCACCGCCAGGCTGGGATTGGCCTTGACCGCGAAGGCGATCAGCGGGTCGCCCGTGCCGGCAAGCGCCTGCTTCAGGGTTCGCGCTTCCTGCTCCATCGCCGCGGCCGAATAGACAAAGGCAGGCGTGCCCACCTCTTTCGCCAGCGCCGCCAGCGACACCTCTTCGCAGTGAAGCACGCCTCCTTGATGCCGGAACGGGGTCACGCTTACTCCCTTCTGCCGGCACTGTAGCCCGGCTTTGCCGCTTCGCCAGTGCCGCTTCGAGCACCTGACCAGGATCCTGCCCTTTGGTCCCCTTGGCCTTGGCATCAGGGTTGCGCATAGGAAGAGGCAGTGATGCGATGGAGGCGGTGCGTGACGCGATTGTTGCTTGTGATCGGATCGACGCTGCTGGCGGCGGAGCTCGCCTCGGCCCAGCAGCCACTGGCCAGCCCGACCCATGTGTCGGCGCGCAACGCGCCGGTCGAAACGGGTGCCCGCCGCGAAACCGTGCTCGAAGGGCTGGAGCATCCCTGGTCCATGGCCTGGCTCCCGGACGGCACCATGCTGGTGACCGAGCGCCCGGGCCGGCTCCGCGTGGTCCAGGACGGCAAGCTCCGTGCCGAGCCCGTCGCCGGCGTTCCTCCCTTGCTGGTGCAAGGGCAGGGCGGCCTGCTCGACATCGCCCTCCATCCCCGCTTCGCTTCCAACCGCCTTCTCTACATGACCAT
>ERZ1066120.1025-NODE-1025-length-19979-cov-43.300642_pt1 | contig 19979 bp, 20 predicted proteins | sample MGYA00382767_ERZ1066120 | MGnify/ENA primary metagenome ERZ1066120 (study PRJEB33369, sample SAMEA5778350) | biofilm metagenome | biome: Industrial cooling water; feature: Water cooling tower basin; material: Biofilm | place: United Arab Emirates | collected...
AAACAGCAAACGGAAGCAAGCCCGGAGTACTCATAAATAACTGAGTAGGTTGTTCCCAAAGGCGGATGACGTTGTAACGGTGAGTTGTGTTCTCTAAAGTAAATTTAGTTTGCTTAACAAGTTTTAAATCTTTTTTACTTGTTACCTTTTTTAGATAAATTACAACTTGGTACATAGCTTTGTCTGGGTGAAGACGATACCCACGTAGACGATAGTCAGTCATACGAAAGGGAATTTCATCTTCGGGTAAAGTTTGAAACTCTACATGTAGAATTAATTTGTCAGATTCGCAAAAAAACTATTCGGCAAAACATACTCAAGCGGCGCCGTACCATTAATTACCTGTGCCAAATCTGCCGCAAAGTCAGACTCTTGAATATTACCGCTTAATATATCACTCCGAGGTACACAAATGTCAAATAGGGTTTTCATGGGCGCCTGTATCCTAGATTTCCTGGTACTGTAGTTTGCGCGTCACGCATTTATTCATATAACTACATAACACCAAGATAAACCTGAACACCGTAAAAATACTACCTCTTCCGCATTATAATGAACGGGCAAGGATGCCCATTCCACAAATGCAGCTAATTTTATTCTCTTTTATATTTATTTACTAAATCCATGCGGGATAAAGCGCTCGTTGCAGATTCTGATACATAGGTGTCTACTGATTTATCATTAGTTAAGGCTGTTAAAATTTCTACGCCTCGCTCATCTCCTGAAGAAACAAGCGCATTAATAATTGTCACTTGTAGTGCTGGATTATCTGTTGTTTTGAGTGCTTCAACCAAAATCTCAAATGCAGGAGAACCGATTTCGCCTAGTGCCATTACTGAGCCAATATTAACTACAGGATTTGGATCGTTCATGGCTGTTTTTAAGCCTTGTAATCCTTCCTCTGGAAAAGTCACATCTGGATAGTTAACGGCAACTTGCGCTAATGCCTTTGCTGCACTACCTCGAACGGTAACATTGTCGCTGTTTAGCAATGATGCAACTAGGGGAGGGACAGCATCTACACCTATAACTCCCAATGCTTTGACTGCTGCTCGTCGATATACGACATCTTCTTCTCCCAACACATCTACTAAACGAGCGATGGTGGTTGCGTCGCGCGTTTCAGCGAGTTCCCACATTGCGCGTTCTCTGAGGTGGGGGTTGGGATGTTTTAGTTGTTCAAAAAGAGAATCTGTTGTCATAATATCTCATGATTTGCAGATATAGTTCGAGTTTACATTGGCTTTGGCTCGAATTAGCCAGTCGGAGTCCTCAGCAACGATTTCGCGACCACTTGTATCGCCAAGTTTCTCTAACGACATTAAGGCAGCATACTTCAAATCCCAGATTGGAGTTTTTAGACTTTTCTGTAAATCTGGTATCGCGCGCTCGTCACCAAGTTCCCCTAAAGCGAGTGCTGCTGCCCCTCGAGATTTTTGGAACTGCGGCTCTTTATTATGTAGTGCCTCTATTAATAAGTTATAAGCAGGTGTGTATTTAAGCCAGCCCAGTAATTTCATTACATGATAGTGGGCGCCATAATCAGTATAAGCTTCTTCTTCGTAAGTTTGAAGCAAAGCTGTAGGTGCCTGTAGCGTATAAGTATCTAGTAGCGTTTTGCTACCTAAATAACAGCGACCAAAATCGGTTTGGTACAATTCCCGAATTACAAAATCAAGGGTAGGGGGTTGATCGTACTCGTGAACCAAATCTAAATCGTTAGGGTGATCACGCAGTGTTTGCTCCAAATATGGCTTGATTGCCTCAAAAGTAATTTCTCCCCGTTCAACACCAACATCTGCTAATATCCGAATAGCTCGAAGCCTAAACGCAATGGAAACTGCACAACGAGCAATTTCAGGAATAGCTGGATAGTAGCAAGCATCAATTAGGTCTTGAATACAGGCACGGCGGGCATTACAGTTAGGATGTTGTAAAAAAGCCACTACCTTGTTCATCTGGGCATAATCTCCCGTCAATCGACAAATGCTTGTGATTGCGGCACTGGCTGTTGGTTTATCTTCTGATTCAGTAAATCTACTGATTCGCTCTACTGCACATTTATACTCTAGCTTTGCTAAGGTATGAAGTATTACTCGATAGATTTGTCCAGGTTTTTCTAATAATTGAGCTATTTCTTCTAAAATATTTGTATTTTTTGTGCCAATCTCACCGATTGCCCAAACAGCATTTTCTACTGTATAGCAATCTTCGTCTGCCAAACAAGCACAAATGACCGACAGCGCTTGTGTTGCTTGCAGGCGCCCCAATGTCTCAACAGATTTTCGGCGTACAATGCGGTTATCCAGTGAAGGATTGGTGTTTTGCACTGCCCGCATCAATGCATTGATAGAACTATCTGTAGAGAAGTTAACCAAATGAGAGGCAGCAATATAGCGAGAATCATCCTCTCCTATTTGATCTTGAGGAGTGTCTAGAAGAGTAATAGCCTCTTCTTCTGTCAAATTGAATATATTAAAAAAACGTTTATTCATTTAAACCAAAATTAAGAGACTTCTTGTCAACAACTCAACCATTATCAGGCAAAGCCGTTGACATGCAAGTCTCGCGCGATAATTAAGTAATCACTAACAGTCTAATCAAATAATATCACTATGAAAGTGAATTGATTGCGTAGTCGAGAAGAGCATTGTACTCAGTTAAAGCTTGAGGAGACATATCGCGAGGAGCGCAACCACGAGTGCGAGCAAACGATAATGCTTCAACATAAGGAGCGGTAGGCAAACCTAAAGCACGATACACTTCACGCGCACCAGCAATACCCCACTCGTCGAGAGGACCAGTACCACCAACAACTAGGCAGTATTGGATTAGGCGCATGTAGTGTTTGATGTCACGAGCGCATTTAGCTTTAAAGGTATCGGTGGAGTTTGCTTCACCAGCGTTGTTTAAGTAAGGATACTTTTTGATACAAGCATCATAAGCTTCTTGTGCAACAGAATCAATATTTTTAGCGAGCTTCTCAGCAGCTTCTAAACGAGCACCAGCACGTTGAATACTACCTTGAACCGACTCAAGATCAGAACTGGTGGGAAAACGACCTGCCGCATCAGCAGCAGAAACAACTGTAGTAACAACTGATTTCATTATTTTTTATCTCCAGATTAATTTTGGATGCCTTGTTGCCGCGCGCGAACCATCGTATATTTATTTCGATGCGTTGCCGCGTCTGTTAAGTACTAATAATTATTCGCGCGATTAGCTGAGAGCCGAAATAACGCGATCAAAGTAGCTATTCGCTTCAGCCACTAGACTTGCACAGCGATCTTCGACGACAGGAGATCCCATTTTACGCAGTTTGGCGCCTGCAAACTTCTCACTAGGATTGTCTTGAATATGAGCAGTCGCTTGCGCTTTCATAATCTGAACGAGACGGATAGTAGATGAGGTTGGTACGCCCAAAGCAGTATAGGTTTCTTTCAACCCGTTCAAACAGCGATCGTCAAGAACAGACGAATCACCAGCTAACAGAGCATAAGTAACATAGCGTAAGATGATTTCAGCATCACGCAGACAAGCAGCCATACGACGGTTGGGATAGCAGTTACCACCGGCTTGGATCAAACCTTGGTTTTCGCAGATAATTCCAGCTACAGCATCGGAAACCATACAGCTGGCATTACTAGCAATTGCGTTGACAGCATCAAGCCGTCTGTTACCTTCAGCTACAAAAGATCTAAGTTTATTGATGTCACCAATACAAGCGGTGCTAGCATCTGCCGAAACTACGGCTCTAGAAAAAGCGTCAAGCATTAAGTTCTCCTTGATAGTCACTCTCGTGCAGGTCTTTCTGTTCGACCAGTTGTTATTGACCATAAAAAATCATTATGGCAACAGTCTCATTTCTTAGAGACTAAGTAATAATCCTTAACAATTGCTTTGTAAATTGTATTAATAGCCTGGAAACAGCTACACTAACAACAATTCTGAGGCAAAACTTTGAGACTTTTCAAACTGTAAGGAACCGTACTCAGAACCCCAAACTTGCTCGTGGGTGTTCACATCCATACCCCGATCCAAGCTGTTCCAAGTGCTTTCAGTGACTTCCACCTCGCTTACCAGGTAAGTTTGACAACCATGACGCTGGATTAAACAGCAATTCCCAGGTTCTACACTGCCCAGAAAGCGCTCACCGTCGCGCTTAAATACCATAGAGCAATGATGACGTCGCGAAATAATTGCAGGGGTAATCGTTCTCAGAATTGATAATTCCCGTGCGGCGCCAGCATAAAGAATCGAATCTTTAAGAGCGTAATTTTCAATATAAATATGGTCGCCAGTATCAACTAAGCGATGGACACCTTGGCGATAAGGACTCCACAAATCGTAGTCATAAACTTGTTCAGAATAGAAACCAATTCCAGAGAAAAACTCAAACGGTAAAGGGCGGAAATATATGTGGATGTGGGCGTAAATACTAGGATTTGCTTGGGCTTGTTTGTAATTACTAAAACCCCCTGCTATCCATTGAGCCAGAGTCTTCAAATTATCCGTGTTTTCCGAAGCAACCATGTTCCTAAAAGTATAAAATGTATTAATTTATTAAAACTTTAAGCAAAGCTTTAAGATTTGAGAGAGCGAATTTCTGACGAAAACGAAGCAGTAAGAACACCAATTCCATCACTAGTTTTAATCATCGATACCCGGAACCGCAAATTAGGATTGACAAACCAAATCTTCTCTTCGGCAGTCGCACGATCATATTTGGTCAGCAAAACAAAAGTGCCGTCATCAGTTAAGTGATAGTCTCCAACGGCTGGCATCGTCTCGGCATAACCTTGATCGCGCAGTAATTTGCCACGATTAGGCGACGACAAATCGGGAACAGGTACTAGAACAGTAGTCCCTTTAAGTTCTTCATTTTGATTTTCATCCCAGTCGGACTGTCCCTCCCAACTCATCCGAAACGGAGAAGCAATGTGAAGGGGGTCGATATTATTATCTTGACAAAGAGCCAACACAGCTGGATCATCAGGAGCGAGAGCAACAATATCAATAACCGACTGTACCGCCTCAAAATGACTAAAAATCAGATGGTGGGCGCTACGCTGCGATCGCCATTGACCAAAAGAACATGCAACAAATTGATTAATATCCATTTTGAAATTTTTATGTTTGAGTCAGGCAAGTATTATTAAACATTGTAAAAATAATAAAGAATAATTGCCTTGAGTATCTTACTGTAATTTCAACGCATAAAGTTAAGAAAAACCCCTACTAGTTGTTGCTATGAATATTTACGAAATTGAAACAAAGCTGAACGATTCTGATTTTCAACATCGTCTCAAGGCAATTTCCGCCTTAAAAGATTATGACCCAGGAGTGGCAGTTACTCTCCTGGTGAGCAAACTCCATGACCCAGAGTTTTTAGTTCGCTCCTTCGTTGCTATGGGATTGGGGAAACAAAAAACTCCCGAATCGTTTGCAGCTTTGCTGGAAATCATGAAGTTTGATAACACTCCCAACGTTCGAGCAGAAGCTGCCAATTCGCTCTCCCTATTTGGCACAGTTGCTGCATCCCATCTTGTCGTCACTTTTCATCAAGATGAACACTGGCTTGTGCGTCGTAGTATTTTAGCAGCCTTAGTAGAAATGAACTGCCCTTACGAATTGTTTGAGGTTTGTAACCAAGCCGTGAATGATGAAGACCCGAACGTGCAAGAATCAGCCGTTGATGCTCTAGCTTCTCTAAATGGAACTGCCCAGGAGGCGCCTGCCTTAAAATTACTCCTAAAACTTGTCAATGCCTCTTCTGAGCGTCTGCGTACCAAAGTAGCCTACGCTCTTCAAGAATTCAACTTGCCACAAGCTCTTAGTTGATGCTCAAACTTTGGCGTGTTGTCTGGCGAGTATAGGGATTCCAGACATCAAGTTCTGCGCTTGAACGGCTCAAAAGCATAGCTCTGTTTTTTTCACTTAATCCTTGAACAAGGCTAAAGTCGGCGCCAGCTATACTTTGGAGATTTTCCATCTCAACATTAGTCAAGTCAGCTGCCCGTAAATCGGCGCCAAGCAAATCTACCCCATTCAACCGAGCATTTCTTAAATAAGCTCCGGTCAAAAAAGCTAGACGCATGGTTGCCCCACTTAATCGGGCATTTTGTAGATTAGCTCCGGTTAAATCGGCGCCGTTTAAATAAGCTCCTAGTAAGCTTGTATTTTGGAAATCAGCATCTCGTAAATACGCAGTACAGAGATAGGCGCCGTTTAAAATTGCTTTTGGACCAATTGCCCCAGAATTTTTGTAAGAATATCCTTCGGGCCAAATCGTACCAGAATCATAATAAGCAACTTGTAGTCTGGCATCTGTTAAATTTGCCCCACTCAAATCGGCTTTTTGGAGCATGGCTCGGTTTAGAGAAGCACTGTGTAAATTAGCACCTCGCAAATCAGCAGAATGTAAATTAGCACCTCGCAAATCAGCCCCAGATAGGTTAGCGTCACTCAATATGGCACCTTCAAGATGGGCGCCTAACAAACTGGTATTGCTAAGGCAAGCGCCTCGTAAATCGACTCCTTTAAAATCAAACTGAGAGGCATCATAGTTAACCGTTCCAGCTTTAAGGGCTACTAATATATCTGGTGAGGGCACCTGCATTGTAGAATTTTTCATGTTTATTGCTCTAAAGTGACAGCATTTAAGAGAGGATTATTTGTAACGCTGTTTTGTCAATAAGCCATAGAATACATTATTTTTTGACGCACCAAGGCTAAGAAGTTTATGGAATTTATCTCTCCTATGACAATGATGGATTTTTTTTGCCGGAGTGAAGGTATTTGGTATATTGAACGCCATGTTCAGCACTTTGATACTGTAGCGGATGAATCTGGAAAATCAAATCTAATTGTTACAGTAGTAAAAAAAGATGACCCTAGAGTTAAAGTGGCGTGTTCAGAACAAGGAATTGACCCGGAGTTAGCGATGGGTGGCGCCAGTTTTATTTGGCAAGACAATCTTGACGAGCATCCACCCAATCCTGATTATGCAGCAGTACTGATTGACATTCCTGATTCTGAGAGCGGTCGAACAGGGAAATTAATTCGTGATAAGGGTTACGTTGAAAAAATCCCTGTCCTATGCCGATACTGGTTTGGTCAAGATGGTATTCTCACAATAGACACCGAATACGACAACAACCAAGGACAAGAACGTTGCTGGTTTATTAACGATGATTTCCGCGTCCGAGTTGGCAGTGTGCAAACAGTTAATGGCATTAACTTAGTATCCTATTGCTCTGAACGTCGCTGTGTTTCTACTGAAAAGTTGGAGCAAATGATTCAACGAAATTTAGCAAGAGAGAAGGTAAACTAACATCAATATTACGTTTTATTACTTTAATATTACGCTTTATTGCTTTGTCTCTCAGAAATGGGACTGAAGTTAGGGCAATCCCCTATGGTCATTTCTACTTGGGCTAGTGAGTCAATCAGCTATGTATCAACCATTTCTGAAGCATTTAGAAGAATCACTGTTTTACAAATTTGATTTACAAAAGCGAGAGATTCCTGCTGGGTTAGAGGTGAATGTCAGCGAGCGCGGTCGAAATCCTGCCACTATCCGCAGTTGGTGTTATGAATCTCCTCAGTTACGCAAAATTCGCTACACGTACATCGATGCAGGTGAAAGCGCTCAAATTTTCAACAGCGTAATTTACCCTAGTCATAATTACGACCTGCCTTTGTTAGGAATTGATTTTTTGTCCTTCGGCAAAGTCAAAAACCTGATTGTCCTTGACTTTCAACCCTTGTTTCAGGATGAGGCGTATCAGAGAAAATACATCTACCCTTTGAAAGCGTTGCATGACCAATACCCAGATTTGGCACAGAATTTAGAGATGAAGTTTTATGATGCGAATCAATATTTCTCTAGATACCTACTGTTTGCTAAAACAGATGTCGAAACGGTTGCTACACAAGTATTTGCAGCCTTCAAAGATTATTTGAATTTGTACTGGCAACTGTTGGATAGAGCCGAACGACTGAATGACCCAGAAGATATTCAGCGTATTGTTAAAGCTCAAAAAGATTACGACCAGTACAGTGCCGACCGCGACCCAGCTTCTGGTCTATTTAGCAGTTATTTCGGTCATGCCTGGTCAGAAAAATTTCTGTATGAGTTTTTGTTTGAAGATGCAGTACCATTAGCTGTAGCTAGTAAATAGTAACCAGTGACAAATGACGCTTTATCAACCCTTTCTTGATTATGCGATTTCTTACTTGGAGTCGCACCTAGAACTCCAGCCATATCCCATTCCCGAAGGATTTGAGCGCAAAAGTGCTGTTACAGGAAAGGGAAAAAATGAGCAGGAAGTCGTTACCACTAGTTATGCATTTCAGGCGCCCAAGCTTCGCCAAATTCGAGCAGCACATGTACAAGGGGGGAATTCACTCCAGGTACTCAACTTCGTAATTTTTCCTCAACTAAGTTACGATCTCCCTTTCTTTGGAGCAGATTTAGTAACTCTGCCAGGTGGGCATCTAATAGCTCTGGATATGCAACCCCTGTTCCGAGATGACCAAGCTTATCAAGATAAATATACGGCGCCGATTCTCTCTATTTTTCATAACTATCAGCAGCACCTCCCTTGGGGAGGAGACTTTCCCGAAGACGCGCGTCCATTTTTCTCACCTGCATTTCTCTGGACACGTCCTAAAGAAACCTCAGTAGTAGAAACTTATGTATTTGAAGCCTTTAAAGACTATCTCAAAGCTTATCTAGATTTTGTAGCGCAGGCTGAAACAATCACTAATCCCGAAGAAATCGCTAAAATTAAACAGAAACAATTACAATACTTACGTTACCGATCTGAAAAAGACCCTGCAAGAGGAATGTTTCAGCGTTTTTATGGGCAAGAGTGGACGGAAGAATATATTCACGGTTTTCTATTTGATTTAGAAAGAACATTGGAATTATCTGCTATTCGATCTCATTAATTTTTATGACTTGTGGCATAGGCGTCTCGCCTGTGCAGTCAAGTATTTTATTTACAAAATAGACACGTAGAGACCGTATTAATTCGGTCTCTACATTAGAGGATGTTTTAAAACTATTTTACAATGTCATACTGAACGCAGTGAAGTATCTGAGTATAAGTTATTAGGCGCCGTATTACTGACAGCAAACCGTCCAGCAGATGCAGAAAAAGTGTATTGCGAAGATTTAAAACATTATCCCCAAAACGGTTGGTCGCTGTTTGGACTTACACAAAGTTTAAATATGCAGGGCAAGATAAAAGAAGCAGAGGAAATACAAAAACAGTTTGAAACAACTTGGAAACATGCCGATGTTAAACTTATTGCATCACAATTTTAATAAAATCTAAATGTAGGTTGGGTAAAGCGATAGCGTAACCCAACAATTCTTAAAAGAGTGTTGGGTTCCGTTGCACTTCACCCAACTTACTATAAAAAAACACGCACGAGGTCAACAATGAAACTAAATCGCTTCTGTAATGCCAGTCAATTTTATAATCAAGTAAAAGATTACCTCATTAGCCAAGAAGCACAACATTGTTTGCTTTTAGGTATCAGTGATACCTTAGTTAATAATCCAGAAAGATACCCACCCAATCCTTATCTGGCATCTGTGGAAGTTGCAGAACAAGTTGTAGCGGTAGCAATAATGACACATCCTTACAAGCTAGTATTGTCTTGTCAGGATTTAGGAGCAATAGAAATATTTGCCAAAGACTTATACACTCAAAGCTTACAAGTACCTGGAGTTAGTGGTCAAACAAACGAAGCTCTTGCTTTTGCAAACATATGGCAAAATCTCACTGGTCAAACCTACCAACTAAGTATGCAAATGCGGATTCATAAACTACAAGCCGTAGAACCTATTGTCAGAACCAATGGTTACTTACGCAATGCCACAGAAGCAGATCGCGCGCTTTTACTCCAGTGGAATCAAGATTTTGAGATTGAAGTATTTGGTGAACTTTTGACAAATGCACAATATATAGATAACCACATAAAGCAAAACACTATTTATATCTGGCAGGATGAAATTCCTGTATCATTTGTTTGCTGTGCAGGCTCAACACCCAATGGTAAAAGACTTGGGCCTGTGTATACACCAAAAGAATACCGTAAAAAAGGCTATGCTACTGCTTGTGTAGCTGATTTAAGTCAGAAGTTTTTAGATATGGGTTGTAATTCTTGCTTTTTGTTTACTGACTTGGCAAATCCTGTTTCAAATCATATTTATCGCAAAATCGGTTATTTACCAGTAACTGATTGTCATGAGTACAAAATTATTATTTAAAGGGCGACGTAATGAGAAAGCTTATATATCATATTGCCACTACACTTGATAATTATATTTCCCATGAGGATGGCTCGGTCGAAGGGTTTTTGGGGGAGGGAGAACATGTAGATGATTATTTGGAAAGTTTAAAAGCTTACGATACGGTATTGATGGGTAAAGTTACGTATGAGTTTGGCTATCAGTATGGTGTTCAACCTGGACAACCTTCACCTGTTTATTCTCATATGAAACATTATATTTTCTCTAAAACTTTACGCTTTGGCGCCGAAGCCCATGAGCAGGTAAAAATTATAGATAAGAACGAAGTCGAATTTGTCAAGGAATTGAAAAAGGCGCCGGGAACTGATATTTATTTGTGTGGAGGTGGAACTTTTGGAGGTTTTCTGTTTGATAATGAATTGATTGATGAATTAATAATCAAGCTTAATCCTGTTGTCTTTGGTAGTGGTATAAGGGTTTTTGGGAAAAGTACAAAGGCGGTTAATTTATCATTAATTAGCTCAAAGGCTTATAATAACGGTGTGTTGTTGTTAACCTATAAGATAGATTACAAATAAAAATTCATGGATATGTAATATATTTTGGGTTTTGGCAGGAAACGCATAATATCGCAAATTTGGTATACTTTTCTTTCCTACCACCCACTAACTGACGATAACTAAACAATTGTTCATTGCCTGTGCAACTAGTATTCTATCAAAAGGGTCACGGTGATGTAGAGGAAGCTTACGGACTTGTACGGTATCAGCAAATGAAATCGGCAGCAATGTTATGTCTGAAGATTCAACTTCGGCGCCATACATTCTTATATTTTAATGGCATTTATAAAGAGTGTTCAAAAAGTTTATTTTGGTAAGTTCTCTCTTCTTACCTCTTTCTTTGTGTCTTTGTGGTTCATCCTTCTTCTGTTTAGAGACCGAATTAACTCTGTCTCTACGTGTACATATGCAAAAAATATACATGACGTAGGGTGGGCAGTGCCCACCTTACTACTGAGGCTACAGTTTTGCTTTTGTTGAACCTGAATAAGTTATTTTCTGACTCTGAATTTGGTTGTTAGCTCCTGGTTGCCATTGCCATTTACCGTTGCTGAGTTTTTTGACGCATTTCCATTCTATTGATGTGTTGGGGGAAAAGCCTGATATTAAGCTTGTCCATTTTGGTGTTTTTGGGCCTGGGCCGTTATGGTTTGGTGGTGGGTTGTATATGTATTCGTGGTAGACGTTTGGTGATAGTGCTTTGGCTTTGTTGGTCTCCCAGTTTCCTAGTTGTGGTTGGTTTCCTACTACGTATATACTTTCTCCTGGTTTTGTCCATGTGTTGTCACAGACGAAGTTAATGGATGTTGTAGTGGGTATTGCGGTTAGGTTGAATTTAAAGGTTTTATCTTGCTGTGTGTTTTGAATTCCTGATTTTGCGAGAATTAAATTTTCTCCTGCGTTGTACCAGCCTGCTTGGGCGCCTTCAAATTCCTCTTTACTATTTAATTGAGGTAGTTTGGCGCCATTTACGGTTACATCTGTGGCTTTGGCTTCGGCGATTAGTTGTACTATGTTGTTTCGCTGTTGAGTTGCTCCTTCGTAGGCGCCTTTTGCTTTTGCTATTGTAACTGTGGCTGTGTTTCTTGATTTTGTGGCTGTAATTTCTGTTGTTCTGGTTTGATAATTTGGTTCTTTGTTATCTGTGTAGCTGATGGTTGAACCGTCGTCTTCGTAAAGTGTAAATTGGCTCTGTTTTTCGTCAGGGTATACTTTGAGTATTAGGTTACTTTCTGAAGATAAGACGTTTTTGGTTTCAGCGTCAACCTGCATTAAGGGAATAATGGCGCCGGAACGTACAAAAGTAGGTAGGCGAAAAATTCCATCTATATATGTAGGGAAAGATTTTATCCATTCACCTGAACTTGTTAGTGATTGATTTGTATGGTAGTTTATCCATTCGCCCTTGGGTAAATATATGTCGCGTTCGTATTCCCCATGTTTGGTTACGGCGCCTACCATTATATCTTTACCAATTAATTTCTGATTTCCCATGTTTCTAACTACTGGGTCATTTTGGAAGTAGAAGACTAGGGGAGCTATGAGGGGTTCTGCGAATAAGTGCGCGCGGTAAGCAAGCGAGTAGTAGTAAGGGGTTAATTCGTAACGTTGGCGAAGGTTTGCTAAGTTGATTTGTTTATAACCTACTAAGTTAGGTGATGTTTCATAACGCTTTGCTGTTTGGAAACTGTTATCTGTGTGGGGACGAACGGGTACATCAAACCAGGCGCCATGAGCAAACCATGTGGTGTACATTTCGTTTTGATACTGTAAGTTACCTGAATGATTCTCGTTATAAGGAATACCTTCACGCCGGAAACCACCAATATCTGACCCATAGTAATCAATGCCTGAAAAAGACATGTGCATATGCGAATTTATATGAGTCGCAAGTAATTCTAAGTTAGAACCAATATCCCCCGACCACATTGCGGCGCCATATCTTTGAGTACCTGGGGCGCCGGAACGTGTGACAATAAAGGGCCTACGGTTGATTTTGTTACGATGACGGAAATAACCTTCATATATAGATTGGTTCCAAAATAAGTTGTAAAGGTTGTGGATATCAGCGTGCTGATTTTTACGTTTACCTGCAACTTCTATACCTTCGTAACAAGCATTACCATCATACTTTTCTGGTTCTCCTAAATCTGTCCAATGACCAAGAATTCCCTTTTGCACCAAATTTGGAAAGCGTCGATTTTCATGTACCCATTCACCTGCTGCTTTATCCGACCAATCTACCATTCCAGCTTCACCAAACCAGTTTTTGAGAATTACAGGTGTAGATTGGTTCCTAGCATCACACTGATTATTAGTTTTGTTATAAGCCAATAGATTGGCGCCTTGCATTGGTGCAAAGGTATTGGTATTTTTACTGATGTAAGCTTCTTCAATGGCAACTAAACCAATACCATCTTGTAGAAAATTGGAAATTTCTTTTACAGGGTTGGGAAATTCAAAGTTATTACCATCGTTACTACTTTCGTCCCAGTCTAATGCTCCCATGCGACTATCTGGACTGTCTTTGATAATTCCTCCAAACCACTGTAAGTCTAGAACAAATCCATCAACAGGAAACTTGTCCGCACGTAACCCATCTCGAAGCGTTTTAACTTGATTCCAGTTTTTATAACCAAACTCTGAAACCCACATACCAAAAGCTTTTTTTGGTGGAACTGGAGGTTTACCCACTAGCTCTAGATAATCTTTACGTAAGTCGGGTAAATCTTTACCTGTCATTATATAGAAACGAATTTGCTCACCCCCCATTTGGACTTTCCAGGGTTTGCTTGTAAAGTCCCAGCGTTGTTTGTAAGGGTTATCGAGAAATAGAGCATAGTTGAGATTATTCTTTCCCAAACCATACATAATCGGAAACTGAACATTTCCGACCATCCCCGCAGAACCAAATGGCATAAAACCATTTCCATGCGCTTGTTCTTGCCATTTGGGTTGTTCTTCTCGTACTCCATGACTCAACCAGTCTCCATCAGCAGTACCTAATTTTTTAAACTGCTGTCCTAAACCGTAGACGTTTTCGATTTTTTCCGGCGCCAGAGTTAAACCTTTCCAATCTTGTTGTAAATCTTGTGGACAAACGGTAGTTAATGCAGCTTTTTTTACTTTGTCAAATAGAGAAATACATAGACTGCTTTGATTAACGTTAACTTGAATGTCACTTGTCTCGATAATGTTTTTATTTTGGGAATAAACCGATGGGCCTGGGTAGTTTTTCCGATAAATCATCGGTGAGGTAGGCAAGGGAGTATTGATATCAAAACTATTATCATTATCTTTCTTAGTAGAGAATTCAAAATGAATTAAGTCATTGTCTAATATTTCGACAATTAGGTTTTGACCGCTGTTACTAAATTTAGCTCGCTTTACTTCTGCAAGTGCTGGGCTAGCGAAGATAGATAGTAGTAAGGAGAGAATTAATAGGGATATGCTTTTCATAAACAGCTTTCTTTCGATTATTTTGATGCACCAAGAGGCAAATTGAACACAAATGTGATTTGGGATATTACATTGTTTTTTATATATAGCTCAATATACTTAATATTTATTTAATAATTTTAGTTAAAAGATTACAAAACTTTACATACTTTCCAAATTAAGGGGTAAGGTACAGTTGACATTTCTAAATTTATCTGCCTATTAATAGAGAACTAAATAACGCATAAGTATAAAAATTGAATTAGTAAGGGGGAGATTAACTTAATACAACTGACGTTACTCGCATAGACTTATGCGAGCAAGTTTACCTGTAAAAAATCAAAGCAAGTTAGGGAATTGGAAATGGCATCTAACAGTCAAGTTTTAACGAAACAACAAAATACAAGCTATGTAATTTTAATTGCAATCGCCGCAGCACTAGGTGGTTTTTTATTTGGTTTTGATACTGCTGTAATTAACGGCGCCGTTTCAGCTTTGAGCAAAGCGTTCAATATTGATAGCTTTATGACGGGGTTTGCAGTATCTTCGGCGTTGTTAGCTTCGGCCGCTGGCGCCTGGATAGCTGGGCCAATTGCTGACAGGCAAGGTCGTATTAAAACGATGGTGGCTGCTTCAATTTTGTTTACATTGAGTGCAATTGGTTCTGGAGTTCCTTTTGGAATTTGGGATTTTATATTTTGGCGCTCTGTAGGTGGAGTTGCAGTTGGCATGGCCAGTGTGATAGCTCCAGCGTATATTGCTGAAGTGGCGCCTGCTCATTTGCGAGGAAGATTAGGTTCACTACAACAGTTAGCGATAGTTGTGGGAATATTTATAGCACTGCTTTGTAATTACTTTATTGCATCTACAGCAGGTTCGGCAGAGGCGCCGTTTTGGTTTGGGATGACAGCATGGCGATGGATGTTTTGGTCAGAAATTCCCGCAGCAGTGTTGTATGGATTAGCTGCGTTAAAGATTCCAGAGTCACCACGCTATTTAATTGCTCAACAACGTTACGAGCAAGCAGGGGTAGTGCTGAAAAAAGTGCTTGGTGGAGATGTTGAAGCTAAGATAGATGAAATTCGCCAAACTGTGATGACGGAACGCAAGCCTAAATTTTCTGACTTGTTGAGTCGCAGTGGTGGATTATTACCAATTGTTTGGGTTGGTATGGGATTATCTATTTTGCAACAGTTTGTCGGTATTAATGTAATTTTCTATTACAGCAGTGTACTTTGGCAGGCAGTGGGATTCTCGGAAAAGGATTCTTTACTAATTACCGTTATCACTGGTGTGGTAAATATTTTGACCACCTTAATTGCAATTGCATATGTAGATAAATTCGGTCGCAAACCTTTACTTGTAATTGGTTCTATTGGAATGACTGTGACTCTGGGTACTTTGACTGTCATTTTTGGTGGCGCCAGTGTAGATGCAGTTACAGGTAATCCGAGTCTTTCGGGTACAGCGGGAATAATCGCTTTGATTGCAGCTAATTTATATGTAGTGTTCTTTGGCTTCTCCTGGGGTCCAATTGTTTGGGTAATGTTAGGAGAAATGTTTAATAATAGAATTCGTGCTGCTGCTTTATCTTTAGCTGCTGCGGTACAGTGGCTTGCAAATTTTCTTATATCTACTTCGTTTCCTCCTTTGCTGAAAAACTTTGGCTTAGGTTCCGCTTACGGTTTATATACCATTGCTTCAGCTATTTCTATCTTCTTTATAATTTTGTTAATTAGAGAGACAAAGGGTAAAGAATTAGAAGAAATGTAAATTTGGAATAAAATCCCCCCAACCCCCCTTAATAAGGGGGGCTTTAATTCTCTTGTGGGATGGGCATCCTTGCCCGTCCCTTTATATTACATAGACATAACAAGACCAAGACGCAATATTTCGCGCGTAAAATCACAAGAATAGCCAATCATTGCATCATTAAGAAACTTACCAGCTTTTGATTGGGTAGTAGTTCCATACCCACCAAGAATTTCAAGCGCTAATTGCGCGTTTTTAATTGCAACATCTACAGCAAAAGTCTTACAAGAAGGCGCCTTTACTGTTGCAGCAAGAAAAGGATTTGTATCAGCACAGCAAGCTGCATCCCACACCATTAATCTTGCAGCTTGGGTGTTCACCATCATATCAGCTAATTTCAAAGCAACAGCTTGATGTTCGATAATAGGACGACCCCAGCTGACTCGTTTCTTAGCATAATCAACAGCGTACTCATATGCAGCGCGCGCTAAACCTACATAAGAAGCAGCAAGTCCAATAGCTACTTCTGGAAGCAACATTAATAATTCTGCCGCTTGTCCCTCTTGTCCAATTCGGTTTTTTTCATGAACTCGCACATTATCAAGATGAATAGCTGCATGATGTGAGGGTTTCCAGCCAATAAGCGATGTACGTTCACCAAATTTCAAACCGGGTGTATCAGCTTCAACGTAGAACAACGAAAGACTATCACGCATTGGTTTATCTTCGTCTGTACGCGCGATGATAAAATATCCATCGGCAATACCACCGTTTGTAACTAATAATGACTTTTCACCCTTGAGAATATATGTATCGCCTTCCCTTTGCGCGAATGTCTTCATACCAATTTTGGCATCTGGCATGGGGCAAAACATATCTGACGTTGCCACATTTGGCTCACTTTCTGCCGCACTAAACAAAAAAGGCTCAGAGTTACTGACTTTGGATAATATACGCTCTTTTTGTTCGCTCGTTCCAGCCCTGGTCACAAAAAGCGCCATTGCTGCAGTAAGATTAAAGTAACTGCTAGCAACACTCACATCAACGGCGCCGAGTTCTTCTAAAACCAATACTAAGTCTACACACTTTTTACCTTTACCACCGTACTCAGCAGGAAGTAATAACTGAGTAAATCCTAAATCAACTCCTTTAGCAAAGAAATTTTTACACAAATCCCAAGGTTCGACATGAGAATCGCTTGAATCAATCTTTTCAACAATTGGCTGAACCTCATTCAAAGCGAAGTCATGCGCTGTTTGCTTCAATAACTGCTGTTCTGCTGTTAGGCTTAAATCAATCATTTACTTATTGCCGCGATTAGTGCATTTAATAAAAAATATATCCCTTATCCAGTTATTATCCTGCCTTGTGCAAGTAGAAAATTTACTATTATTTCTCTAAATTTGTCATTTTAATTGCTCTTTACCAATTACTCAAACCTCTATTATAACTAGATTTAATTCATAATTATACTCTCAGTAAACAGTTTTAATTCGATAAAAATATATCAAACTTACACATAAAATAATCAATAAAAATTAATTTTATGGTAAATATTATTACCACAGAGACACAGAGGGAGATTTAAGATTGGCGCCAGTACCCCAGAATAATTGGCATAGAGTACTAATGTAAGGTAGGTAGGGTGGGCCAGGGCAAACGCATCTAAATTATGTAAGCCTTACGTAGCGAGAGTTTCAGATTTTATTTACAAAACTAAATAATGGCTAAAACCTTTACCCCGTAAGCATTGTAAAAATAAGGTGCGTTTGCCCTGTAGGGTGGGCACTGCCCACCATACTATTGGCGCCAACTAATGTAAGGGTATAAAAAAGGGAAGGATTTTTAGCCCTTCCCTTAATTCGTTTATAAATCAGTTATTAGTTCTAACGCTTCGGTAAGTAGTTGCCTAGCTTGATATATCTTCCATAAAGCCTCAGTACATAATTTCTCTTCAGCTTTTAGTCCTTTTTCATCATACAAGTGTTCCAAGTCATGATATCTAGGACGTAATTCTATCAAGCGCGCGAGTATTGCTAGCTGTATAGCGTTAGGGTTGTGGTTATTGTCTACAAACTTAAGAGTTTCAAGTAAACTCATTTTTAGACTTTGAGCTATAAACCCTTGCTTATCGCGTAATGCTCCCCAAGTGACTACTTTCGCTTCTGCCAAGTACTCAACCAAGGCATCTACCCAATTAATCATCATTTTGGGATTACCCATTGGAGGGATACCATAGAGCTTCGCAAGTGTTTGTAACTCTAGGATGTTACCCGCAAGGTAGCGCGAACGTCCGAATGCAGCATTTTGCATATAATTAGATTGTCTTGGTTCAAAAGTGTGAATTGAGATAGTGGGTAGGAAAGTGCTGGTCAAGCTTAATTTCCTACCTGCTTGTACATTACCATGTGAACACGGTTATTGCAATAGTTAAATGAATCTTCATAAAGATGAAAGTGGTAAATTTACAACGAATAGAGATGAACCATTAACCGCTAATCTCAATATTCGAGTATCTCCTAGCATGAGAGATAAAGTAAAAGCTATTCCAAATTACCCTGAGAAGCTAAGAGAGGTTATTCAGCAGTGGTTAGAAAATTTAGATTCTACTGAGCAAGATGATAGTTAAGTGCTTTTTCTTTAACTTATTCTTGATTGGGAAAAATTATGATTTTAGTTTCTATTTTTTTAGGGACGGGCGAGGACGCCCATCCCACAAGAGTTATGATGCAGTAAATTTAGAGAAGCCCACAGAATAATTGATCCAATGTTGTCATGCCCAGGTAGAAGCATCTTAAAGCAGAACTTGCGTACTTAAAGAGATTCTAGCCTGCGGCAAATGCTTCGCATAACACTTCGTTCAGAATGACCGAAAAGCATTTTTTTTCGTGGAGCTCTCTTACTTAAATTAAAGCTTTTTTGAAAAATTACCTGAAGAATTTTCTAAGCAGAAGTAAAAAAAACCACAGATTTAGGTAATCTGTGGTCTTTTGCCGTTTACTAGGAAAAACTGTGCTTGAACTTTTTCACATTAAACCAGGGAAACTTAAGAATTAGACGATACAGTTATTAGCACTTAAGCGAGAGGTATCATCCAAGACAATAAGTTTCTCGAACCCGCTCTTATTTCCCTTACCATCTGCGTCTAGACGCAAAACTGTATCAGCACCTATTTGTTCTGGTTGCAGATAATCAGAGAATTTATTGGAACTGCGACCAGACGAGCCAGTCACAATGCCACGCAAGTCGAGCGTATTTTCATTGAAGTTCGCGCGTCCAGGACTAGCAAATAATTTATCTTGTCCAAAGCTATCGAGCGGTTGAGCATTACCTTTAACACCAGTCAGGATATCATCCTCTGTCGCAACCGTAGTGTCTTTAACAACTCCTTTCACAGCGTTAGCACTAGGTTGTGGAATGTTGCTTGCGGGGTTGCGGTCGTCGCTGCCAAAGTTTTGCACCCAATAGTTGTTATCAAATCCTACACCAAGTTGTGTAAAGGAAGGATTGAGAATATTAGCACGGTGTCCGGGACTGTTCATCCATCCTTGCACCACCTGTTGTGGTGTTTTTTGACCAGCAGCAATATTCTCTCCCATCGTTTGCGCTTCAAAACCAGCAGCTTTAGCTCTGTCCCACGGTTGAGAGCCATCGGGACCAGTATGGCTAAAGTAACGGTTTTGAGACATCAGTTCTGCATATTTGTCGGCAGCGTAGTTCAGTTCTGCATTCGCTTTCAATGGTGGTAAACCAGACTTAGCTCGTTCTTGGTTTGTTAATTCTAGAACTTGTTGTTCAAAGGCGCCATTATTAGCTCCTGAATTCGTGGGAGTGGTGTTACCAGTAGGTGCAGATTGTGTAGGATTTGGTGTCTGTTGTGGCGACTGTTGAGGCTCCGAATTAGATGTGGCGTTATGCTGTTTTATAGCTGGGTGCTGACATTGGTTGCTCTTACTACTGTA
>ERZ1066120.1029-NODE-1029-length-19917-cov-13.536351_pt1 | contig 19917 bp, 20 predicted proteins | sample MGYA00382767_ERZ1066120 | MGnify/ENA primary metagenome ERZ1066120 (study PRJEB33369, sample SAMEA5778350) | biofilm metagenome | biome: Industrial cooling water; feature: Water cooling tower basin; material: Biofilm | place: United Arab Emirates | collected...
GCGTGGCGGCGCGGGGCGGCCGTTGGGCAGGTTCGGCCCGTCGGGCGCGCGCGGCGCTCACGCCGCCCTCCGCAGCCGCGCGGCGAACGCGCCGTCGCTCCCGTGCCGTTGCGGCAGCACGCGCAGGCGCCCGGCGTCGAGCAGGGCGGACGGCACGAGCCCCTCGGGCGGCGCCTCGACGGCCCAGCCGGGGTTGGCGGCGAGGAACGCGTCGACCGGCTCGTCGTTCTCCTCGCGCTCCACCGAGCACGTGCTGTAGACGAGCAGCCCGCCGGGCCGCACGAGCCGCGCGGCCGCGGCGAGGATCCCGCGCTGCTCCGCCGGCAGCACCGCGAGGTCGCTCGGCTGGATGCGCCAGCGCGCGTCCCGGTGGCGGCGGAAGGTGCCGGTCCCGGTGCACGGCACGTCCACCAGGACCCCGTCCACCGAGCCGCCGCCTAACGGGACCGCCGTGGCGTCGCCGACGAACGGGTGGACGTTGGGCGCGCCCAGCCGCCGCACGTTGGCCGCCACGCGCGCCAGCCGCGCCGGCGCGCGGTCGCCCGAGAGGACGCGGCCGGCGGTGCGCGCCAGCTCCAGCCCCTTGCCGCCGGGCGCGGCGCACAGGTCGGCCACCGTCGCCCCGGCGCCGAACGCGGCGTAGACGGTCACCCAGGTGCTCGCCGGGTCCTGCACGTGGAAGAGCCCGCGGCGGAAAGCGTCGAGCTCGGTGAGCCCGGCGGCGCCGCGGCCTAACGCCACGCTCCCCGGCGGCCACACCGCGCCCTCGGGCGCCGGCCCGACGGGGACGCCGTCCGCGCCTAACGCGTCGGCGAGGGCCGCCGCGTCCGCGCCGTACGGCCGGGCCACGGTGGGCGCCTCGGCGTTGTTGGCCGCCAGCAGCCGCTCCGCCTCGTCCGCGCCCCACCGCGCGATCCACCGCGCCACCAGCCAGTGCGGGTGCGAGTACTCCAGCGCCAGCCGGTCGACGCGGTCGGCGGGCGGCGGGGGCACCAGCGCGTCCACGCCGCTCGCGGCGCGGTCGCGGTCCACGCGGCGGAGCACGGCGTTGGCGAGCGCGCCGGCGCCAGCCCGGTGGCGGTGCTTGGCCAGCTCCACGGTCTGGTTGATGGCGGCGTACGCCGGCACGCTGTCCATCGCCACCAATTGCTGCACGCCCAACCGCAACAGGTCGACGAGGTCGGCGTCGAGCGCGCCGAGGCCGCCGCGGACTCGCCCCTCCAGCACCGTGTCCGTCCACGCGCGGCGCCGCAGCAGCCCGTACACCAGCTCCTGCAGCCAGCGGCGGTCGCGCCCGTCCAGCCCGGCCGCGCGGCGCTCGAACGCGGGGTCGAGCAGCAGTCCGTTGCGGAGGTCGGCGAGGATCTCGGCGGCGGCGTGGCGGGCGGGGGTGACGCCGGCGGGGGCGCGCGGGGGGCGGCCGGGAAGACTGACGGGACGCATCGGGAGCACGAGGGGAAACGCCGGTACAGCATAGCGACCCGACGGACTGGGGCGCATCGCCCCGTCGATCTTCGCGTATCCTTGGGACACACTGGCCGGTTCACCGGCGGCACTTGACAAGTCCCCCCCCCCCCTACGTTAGCCTCGCGGACAACACGGCATGTACGCTCACGCCACCGGAGCTTCGTGGATGGTCGTCCCAATGCTCTTTGCGTTAGGAACCCCCCCGGCGCCCGCCGCGGCGCCGGAGGGCGCTTCCGCCGCCCTGGCGCGCGCCGGCCGGACCGCGGGCCCGCCCGACTGCGGCGAGCGGTGGTCCGCCCCAGCAACGCTGCGCGGATTCGGCGGAAGCGAGGTGTTCTTGGGGTGGCCGAGCTGGACGCCGGTTGGGAACTCCGTGGTCGCCCTCGCACCGGTGGGGGTGTTGATAAGGCCGCTGGAGCGAGGTCCCGGAGGAATTGAGGCAGCGGTCATCGGCGGGGTGGCCATCGACGGTGGCGGGAGAACCCGGGTGATTGGACCCGTCCCGATCCCAAACCCGCGGCGCGCGCTCGCGGCCATGCGCGCGACCGCGGCGCCCGGTGGCGGGATAGACGTGCTGTGGCGCACCTCGGCCGCGGACATCGCGTGGGACGCGGACCCGTCGCGCGCGGACACGGTCTGGCAGTCGCGGTGGGATGGCGCGCGTTGGCAGGATCCGCAGGTCCTCTGGTCAGGCCCGCAGCTCTATTGGTCCGACCGGTTCCCGTCGCGTCCGATGGTAGACGGCGATGACGTCACCGTGGTCGCGCCATTGCGCCGCCCGTACGGCCAGCCGCAGATCCTCGCGCTCTACCGCCGCGGCGGCCGTTGGACGGCATCCGAACTGTACATGGGCCTCAGCAGCGGGTACATGCAGGTACTCGGGGGAGGCGGCGGGGAACCGCTGCGGATCCTCAACGTGACCGCCGGACCGCCCGGAGATTCAGCGAGGCCCAACGCGAACACCGTCTGGCAGGTCACCCCACGCGAGCGCGGCACGACCGACGCCGGCTCGGTGCTCTGGCCTTCCGGAGCACGTCAGGCACACTACCCGGTCGTCGTGCGGGGCCCGCGGCGGGCGGCGACCGCGCTCTGGCGCGTAGACGATGCCCTACGCCGCCAATCTGGCGTGGCTGGCTTGTACTCACCCGATGGCGTTGGCGGGTGGCGCGCCCTTCCTGAGTTCGTGCCGGTCGACCCCAAGGAATCGATCCACGAGTTCGTCGCAGATTTTGACCACGGGGCCCCGCGGATCGCGGCCTTCGTTGACGGCGTTACGCCGGACGGTCGTGACGTCAGGAAGGTGGTCGTCGCGCGGCTGACCACCACGGGGTGGTGCGCGCAGGAAATCGCGCGGCAGCAGCCCTCCGGCGAGGAGATGATCGAGCTTCGCCTCGCGTCGGCGCCGGGCGGGCCAGTGGTGGTCAGTTGGATGGGCACTTTCGCGCGGCGGGGACCCGACGGGCCAATGCGGCGCTCGTTCACCAGGTTCGTGCGCCTCGTCGGCGCAGCGACGGGACGTCGGCGCGTCGCCGCCGACAACAACGCGCACGGCTAAACCCAACTCGCTCGTTCATCCCCCTGCAGCCTGCCCGCTGTCCCACCCCCTGGACACTCAAGCCCGAACATCAACCCCACCCACGCCCGGCTGACCAATGCACAGCTTTCGCATCCGCCCGTATCGCGCATCGCTCCTGCTCGGCCTCACGTCGCTTCTTTCCGCGTGCGGCGCTGACGGAATACTGACTCCGGAGCGAGCCTCCTCCGCTGCGGCGCCGCCAAGTTCGGCCGCGCTGCCCGCGAAGGCTGTGTTCTCCCCGCCCGACTAAGACCAGAGCTTCCTGCGCTACGAACAGCAGTTGGCCCGGACCCATGGCGCGAAGGTGGCTCAGGAAGCTCGGCGTCGGAGGCTTGCCATGGTGGGCGCTCTCGTTCCGCGTGGCTTCGCGGCCTCGGATGCGACCGCCGCCACGACAGGTGCGGTGCCGAGTGGGGTCGTGGCATCGCGCGATCGGGCGGTCGACGCGGCGGCAAGCGCGGAGGACGACTTCGGCCCCCGCATTCGCCGGGCGAGCCATTGGCTCACGGTCTGGGGTGCGCAGGCTAGTCTCACGGGCTTTCACGAGTACCGCGGGATGCAGAGCAAACAGGTCGCGACGATCACCGCAATCCCACTGGAGCCGTCTCGGACGGACACCCCGGGGTGGAGCCGCGCCTTGCCGGAGGCGGCCCAAACCGGCTACTGGTGGACGTACCGTGAGCACAACTCGCGCATGGAAATCGAGCTACCGAAGTCGTGCGGCTATCGCTTCGACTCCTCGATGGACCATACGGTGGAGAACTCGGCGGACTCACCGATGTTTGGCGCCTTGTACGGACGCGTCGGGGCGGTTTCGGCCTCCAATTCGGGTGGCCAGGGCACTTGCCCGCCGCCGCCCCGCTGCGACGACGAGGACGAGTTGACCGGTGGCCCGGGCTCGGTCGCGATGCCCGCCGCCGCATCCTCGGTGACGCGGCGCTCGTTCCGCACCACCAGCAGCCCCACCGACCAGCCCGCGACCGGCGCCGGACCCGGGTGCACGAGCGGCGGGACTGGCGGCGGAGCCGGCGGCGGCTTCACCATCACCACCTGCTACTACGCGGACGTCTACGACGCGAACAACAACTACATGTACACCGAGTTCTACGGCTGCAGCACGCAGGCCGTGAGCTGACCTAGGTGGCGGGCGCGGGGCCGACCGCCGTTAGGCATCGGCCCCCAACGTCCCGAGCCAGATCCCCACCGCGAACACCACCGCCCCGCCCACCACCACCTGCACCAGCGTGCGGCCGAGCGGGCTGCGCATGTAGCGGAAGCGGATGTAGGCGATCGCCACCAGCTCGACGAGCACCACCGCGTACGCCACCACGAGCGCCGTCCGCAGGTCCGCCAACAGGAAGGGCAGCGTGTGCAGCATCCCGCCGATCATGGTGCCGGCACCGGTCACCGCCCCCCGCAGCACCGGGCTCCCGCGCCCGCTCACCCGCCCGTCGTCGGAGAGCGCCTCGGCCAGCCCCATGCTGATGGCCGCCCCCACGCTCGACGCCAGCCCCACGTAGAATGCCGCCCGCGGCCGCCCGGTGAGCTCGGCCGTGGCGAACAGCGGCGCGAGCGTGCTCACCGACCCGTCCATGAGGCCGAGCAGCGCCGGCTGCACGATCTGCAGGACGAAGCGGTGCTCGTCGGGCGCGGGGCGCGCGGGCGCGACCGTCATGCGGGCGCGGCGGTCATGCGGCGGTCACGCGGCGCCGAACACGTCGCCGAGCTCCACGCCGCGGCCGTTGGCCCACGCCGCCGCCTCGAGGCGCGGCCGCCCGGCCGGCTGGACGTGTGAGACGCGCACCGCGTCCTCGCCGCACTTCACCGTCAGCCCCTGCGCGCCTAACGCGACCACCTCGCCGGGCGCGGCGTCCGGGCGCTCCTCTACCGGCACGGCGCGGGCGCCGAACAGCTTGACCTCGCCACCCCGCAGCACCGAGTACGCGCCCGGCCGCGGGTCGTACGCCCGCACCGCGCGCGCGACGTCCTCGGCGGGGCGGGTCCAGTCCACGCGCGCGTCCTCGCGCTCCGTCTTGGGGGCGTACGTGGCGAGGGCGTCGTCCTGCGGCGCTTCCCGGAGCGCCCCCGCGCCCAGCAGCGCCAGCGCCTCCACCAGCGCCTGCGCGCCCAACTCGCTCAGCCGCGCCCACAGCTCGCCGTACGTCTCGTCGGCGTGCACCGGCGTGTCGAGCACGTGGAGTACGGGGCCGGCGTCGAGCGCGGGGACCATGCGCATGATTGTCACGCCGGTGGTCGCGAACCCCTGGCGGATGGCGGCCCGGATCGGGTCGGCGCCGCGGAGCGCGGGGAGGACGGAGGCGTGGATGTTGAGCGTGCCTAACGGCGGCAGGTCGATCACCGCGCGCGGCAGGATGTGCCCGTACGCCACCACCACGCTCAGGTCGGGCGCGAGCGCGCGCAGCTCGGCGAGGAAGGCGTCGCCCCGCGGCCGCTCCGGCTGCAGCACGGGCAGCCCCTCCGCGAGCGCCACCTGCTTCACCGGCGACGGGTCGAGCCGGGAGCGCGACCGCCCGCGCGGCCGGTCGGGCTGCGTGACCACGCCCGCCACGTCGAAGCCCTCGCCGAGCAGCGCGCGCAGCGGCGGCACGGCGAAGTCGGGGGTGCCCCAGAACAGGACGCGCATCGGGTGTCTAACGGGCCGGGCGGACGCGGCTCAGAGCGCCTCGTCGTGGTGCTGCGCCGCCAGGTCCCGCGGCGACACGGTGAGCGCGCGGCGGAGCGCCGGGTACTTGGCCCGCTCGCGCTCCCAGCGCGCCAGCGCGCCCTTCTTCTTGAGCAGGCTCAGGTGGTCCACGAACAGCCGCCCGTCCAGGTGGTCGAGCTCGTGGAGCATGCACCGCGCGAGCAGGTCGGAGGCCGCGACCTCGACCGGCTCGCCGCGCTCGTCGAGGCCGCGCATCGTCACGCGCACCGCCCGCTCGACGTCGCCGTACACCTCGGGGATGCTCAGGCAGCCTTCTTCGGCCTTGGCCTTCCCCTCGGCGGCCACGACCTCGGGGTTCACGAGCACCACGCGCCGCTCGTCGACCTCGGCCACGAACAGCCGCTCGCGCCGCCCCACCTGCGGCGCCGCGAGGCCGATGCCCTTGGCCGCGTGCATGGTCTCGAACATGTCGTCCACCAGCCGGCGGACGTCGTCCGTGACCTCGGCGAGGGGCTTGGTGGGGGTGCGGAGCCCGGGGTCGCCTAACAGGTGGATGTCGAGCAGGGCCACGGCGCCGCGGCCCTCAGCCGGCGTTGGCGCCGGCGCTCGACGCCGGCGCGGCCGTGGCCGCCCCGCGCGTCGCCAGCTTGGCGATCTTGCCGCGCTCCACCACCAGCCGCGACTCGGCGCTCTTGATGGTGATGTGGTCGTCGGCGCCCGGCGCGCCCGCCTTGATCTCGCGGATGTGCACCACCTCGCCCACGATCCCGCCGGCCGTCACCACCTGGTCGCCGCGCTTGACCGCCTTCACCGCCGCGTCGTGCGCCTTGCGCTGCGCCTGCTGCGGGCGGAAGAGGACGAAGTAGAAGATCGCCGCGATGACCACGTACAGGCCGAGCGGCGCGAGGAACGAGTTGCCCGTGGGGGCCTGGAGGAGCAGGAGCGTGGCGAGCATGAGTCGGGTCGGGAAGGCGGACGCGGGCGCCCGCCGCGTGCTGTCATCCTGAGCGCAGCGAAGGATCTCGCCGGCCCCGGCGTGGGGGCCCGACACCTGGCGCGCCGGCCTAAGCCCCGCGCCTGAGCGAGGAGATCCTTCGCTGCGCTCAGGATGACAAAGGTAACCCGGCCCTACGGCCGCGCCCGATCCGCCGCCTTGGCCGCCTTGGGCACCCGCGCCCCGTGTGGCACCACCGGCCGCGCCACCGCCCCGCGCGCCTGCTCCCCCGCCAGGTACCGCGCCAGCCACGCCGCGCTCCACCCCTCGAACGTGCCGTCGAGGATCCGCGCCCGCGCCTCGTCCACGAGCCGCACCAGGAAGTGCACGTTGTGCAGCGACAGCAGCCGCAGGCCGAGCATCTCGTCGGCCTTCACGAGGTGCTGGACGTAGCCGCGCGAGAAGCGCGCGCAGGCGCCGCAGTCGCACTCCGGGTCGAGCGGGCCCGGGTCGAGGCGGTGCCGCGCGTTCCGCAGGTTGATGCGCCCGTCGCGGGTGAGCGCGTTGCCGGTGCGCCCCATGCGCGTGGGGAAGACGCAGTCGAACAGGTCGACGCCGCGCCGCACCCCTTCCAGCAGGTCCTCCGGGTAGCCGACGCCCATCAGGTAGCGCGGCAGCGCCCGCGGCAGCGCGTCGTCGCACGCCTCCAGCATGGCGTACATGTCGGGCTTGGGCTCGCCCACGCTGAGCCCGCCCACGGCCACCCCCGCCCAGTCGCCCAGGTCGGTGATGGCGCGCGCCGACCGCCGGCGCAGCGCGGCGTGCACCCCGCCCTGCACGATCGGGAAGAGTGCCTGGCGGGGCGTCGGCGCCCCTGGGTCCTCGTCCGCGAGGCGCGCGTGCTCGGCCCGGCAACGCGCCAGCCAGCGGAGCGAACGCTCCATCGCGTCCTCGCTGTCGGCGAGCGCGCTCTGCCCCGGCGCGACGTGGTCGAACTGCATGACGACGTCGGCGCCGAGGTTGCGCTCGACGCGCATCACGTCCTCGGGGGTGAGGCGGATGGCGGCGCCGGTGAGGTGGTTCCGGAACCACACGCCGTCCTCGTCCACCCGCCGCATCCCCTCCAGCGAGAACACCTGGAAGCCGCCCGAGTCGGTGAGGATGGGCCCGTCCCACGCCATGAACCGGTGCAGCCCGCCGAGCGCGCGCACCGTGGCGTCGCCTGGGCGGAGGTGCAGGTGGTAGGCGTTGGCGAGGATCATCCCGCAGCCCGCGGCGCGCAGGTCGCCCGGGTCCAGCCCCTTGACCGTGCCTAACGTCCCGACGGCCATGAACGCCGGCGTGCGCACGGGCCCGTGCGGGGTGGTGAACACGCCCGCCCGCGCGGCGCCCCGCTCGGCCGCCACGGCGAAGGCGAACCCCGGTCCGTCGTCGCCCGGCCCGCTCACACGACCGCCATCGCGTCGCCGTACGAGTAGAAGCGGTAGCCCGAGCGCACGGCCTCGCGGTAGGCGCGCATGGTGAGGTCGTAGCCGGCGAACGCGGCCACGAGCATGATGAGCGTGCTCCGCGGCAGGTGGAAGTTGGTCACGATCGCGTCCACCGCGCGGTAACGGTACGGCGGGCGGATGAAGAGCGCCGTGTCCCCGCTCCCCGGCTGCACGCGCCCCGCCGCGTCCGCGGCGCTCTCCAGCGTGCGCACGCTGGTGGTGCCCACTGCCCACGCCCGCCCGCCCGCCGCGCGGGCGGCGTTGACGGCGTCCGCGGCCTCGGGGCGCACCTCGTACCACTCCTCGTGCATCACGTGCTCCGCCGGGTCCTCGACGTCGAGCGGCTTGAACGTCCCGGCGCCCACGTGCAGCAGCACCTCCGCGCGCGTCACCCCGCGCGCCGCCACCGCCGCCAGCACCTCCGGCGTGAAGTGCAGCCCCGCCGTCGGCGCCGCCACCGACCCGGCCTGGCGCGCGTAGACGGTTTGGTATCGCTCGGCGTCCTCCGTGGTGTCCGCGCGCGCGATGTACGGCGGGAGGGGCACGTGCCCGTGCCGCTCGACGGCGGCCATGGCGTCGCCCCCCGCCGCGTGGAGCCGCACCTGGCGCGTGCGCCGTTCGGCCAGCACGCCGAGCACCTCGACGGCGAGGTCCGGGGCGACGGTCACGCGGCGGCCGGCGCCGAGCTTGCCGCCGGGGCGCACCATCGCCTCCCACGTGCCGTCGCCGAGGTCGCGGAGCAGTAGCACCTCCGCGGGGCGGCCGGAGTCGCGGGTGCCTAACAGGCGGGCGCGGAGCACGCGGGTCGTGTTTACCACCACCGCGTCTCCCGGCGCCATGAGCGACGGGAGGTCGGCGAACCCGCGGTGCGCGATCGTCCCCGCGGCTCGGTCGACGACCATCAGCCGGCTCGCGTCGCGGCGCGCGAGCGGCGCCTGCGCGATGAGCGACGCCGGGAGCGCGAAGTCGTAGTCGCTGGTGCGGGTGCCGAGCATCGGGGAACGATAACCCGGGCCCGGCGGGCGCCGTGCTTGCGCGGCCCGGCACCCGGCCGTAGGGTGGCCGCATGGCCGACGCGCACGCCGCCCCCGCGCCGGCCCCATACGCGCCGGGTCCACACCCGCCGCCCCAGCCGCCCGTCGCGCCCCAGCCGCCCGCCGCGGCCGCGGCGTCGCGGGAGTCGCCGGAGCCGTGCGTCACCTGCGGCCGCCCGGCCGGCAGCGCGTACTGCCCGCACTGCGGCGAGCGCCGGGCCGCCGACCGCCGCTACACGCTCGGCGCGCTCGCCGAGGAGGCCGTCGACGCGCTCTCCCCGGCCGACGGGCGCGGGCTGCGCACCGCGTGGCTCCTGCTGCGTCGCCCGGGCGCGCTCACGGCGGCCTACGTGCGCGGCGTGCGCCAGCCGTACCTGGCGCCGCTCAAGCTGTTCCTGCTCGTCAACCTTGCGTACTTCGCGTTCGTCGCGGTCACCCACCAGCCGGTGTTCACCACGCGGCTGGTGAGCCACCTCTACCGCAGCCCCTACGAGGCGACGGCCCAGCGGCTGGTGGCCGCCCGCCTCGCCGCGCGCGGCACGACCGAAGCGGCGTACCGCGAGCGGTTCGACGCGGCGGCCGAGACGCAGGCCAAGTCGCTCGTGGGGCTCCTGGTGCCCGGGTTCGCGCTCGCGGTCGCGCTCGTGCAGGTGCGCCGGCGGCGGCCGGCGCTCCACCACCTGACGTTCGCGCTGCACTCGGTGGCGGCGCTACTCGTGGTGCTGATGGTGTGCGGCGTGACGGTGTTCCCGCTGGCCGAGTTGGCCGTCCAACGCAGCGGCCTCGACCCCGACGGGGAACTCGCGGACGCGCTGACCGCGATGCCGCTCCTGCTCGTGTGGGGCGCGTGGCTCGCGGCCGGGTCGCGCGCGGCCTATGGCGACGGGTGGGCGGCCGCGGCCGCCAAGGCGGCGGCGCTGCTCGTCGGCTTCATGGGCGTGCTCGGCGTGTACCGCGCGCTGCTCTTCGTCGTGACGTTCGCCACGACCTGATTCTTTACCGCCTGACTAGAACAGCCTGGTCAGAATAGCCCCGGCTGCCCGTCCCCGCTCGCACCACCGCTCGCACCACCGCTCGCACCACCGCCCGCGCCCGGCGGCGCGTACCCGAAGTGCCGGTACGCCTGGCTGGTCGCCACGCGCCCGCGCGGCGTGCGCTGCAGGAAGCCGTGCTGCACCAGGAACGGCTCGTACACCTCCTCGATCGTGCCGCCGTCCTCCCCCACCGCGGCCGCGATCGTCGAGATGCCCACGGGCCCGCCGTCGAACTTCTCGATGATGGCCCGCAGCACGCGCGCGTCCATGTCGTCGAGCCCGAACTCGTCCACGTCCAGCCGGCGCAGCGCGAGGTCGGCCATCTCGCGGTCGATGAGCCCGTTCCCCTCCACCTGCGCGTAGTCGCGCACGCGGCGCAGCAGGCGGTTGGCGATGCGCGGCGTCCCGCGGCTCCGGCGCGCGATCTCGCGCGCCCCCTCCGCGTCGCACGGCACCTGGAGCACCTCGCTCGTGCGCCGCACGATCAGTTCGAGCGCGTCCTCCGGGTAGTAGTTGAGCCGCTCGACCACGCCGAAGCGCGCCCGCATGGGCGACGTGAGCATCCCGTAGCGCGTCGTCGCTCCCACGAGCGTGAACTTCTCGATGGGGATGGTCATCGTCTGCGCCTTCGGCCCCTCGCTCAGCCGGATGTCGATCTTGTAGTCCTCCATCGCCGGGTAGAGGAACTCCTCGATCACGGGGCGCAGGCGGTGGATCTCGTCGATGAACAGCACGTCGCCGTGCCGCATGTTCGTGAGCCGCCCCACTAGGTCGCCCGGCTTCTCGATCGCGGGCCCGCTCGTCGTGTGGATGTTGACGCCCAGCTCGCGCGCGATCAGCTCCGCGAGCGTCGTCTTGCCGAGGCCCGGCGGGCCGTGGAAGAGCGTGTGATCGAGCGGCTCCTTTCTGGCGATGGCGGCCGCGATGGCGATCCGCAGGTTCCCCTTCACCTTCTCTTGGCCGATGAACTCGGCCAGCCGCTGCGGCCGCAGCGACAGCTCCACCACGCTCTCCTCGGACAGCGCCTCGGGCGTGGTGATCTCGGCACGCGGGGCCGGCGAGGGCTCGACGGCGGGCGGCTTGCGGAGGCCGCGGGCGCGCGGCGGGCGGCGGGGCGGGGTCTCAGACATGGGCATGACGGGTCATCCGGCCGGTGGGGGTCCGGGGAGAATATACCCCGAACATATGCCGAATGGACCGGCCCCGCCGTCCTGCGGCGGACCGGCTGTGTGACGCGGGCGATCCGGGGTCGTCTCCATCCCGCGCCCTCCCGCGCCCGGACCACTTCGCCCGTTCGTGCCCGCGCCCTCCCGATTGACCGCTGCTGACCGCCCGCGCCGCATCCGGCCCGGGTTTACCATGGCCGAGTTGCTCATCTGTCTGGCGCTGGCCGGCGCGCTCGCCGCGCTGGCGGGGCCGCGCGTCGTCGCGCTCCGCGGCGGGCAGGCTGTGCGCGGCGCCCGCGGCGAGGTGGTCGCCGTGGTCGAGGCGGCACGGGCGGCGGCGCTGCAACGCGGACGCACCGCCCGGGTCGAGGTCCGCCGCGACATGCTCCGGGCCCTCGTCGACGACGGCAGCAGTGCCGGGTTCGTCGTGGTCTCTACCGCCGACCTCGGGCGCGAGTACGCGGTGCGCGTGCTCACCGGCGTCCCCGCCGACACGCTCGTCTTCTTCGACGGGCGTGGGCTCGCGTCGCCGCGCCTCGGCCGCACCGCGCGCCTCATCGTCCAGGCGCGCGCCGGCGGCCAGCGTGACTCGGTGTGCATCTCCAACCTCGGCCTGCTCCTGCCGCCGGGGTGCGTCCCATGAGCGCCAGACGCCGGCGCCCGCCGCGGACGCCGCCCGCCGGCTTCACGCTCGTCGAGGTGCTCGTGGCGCTCACGCTCCTGTCGGTCGGGCTCCTCGCCATCGCCGGCCTCACCGCTACGGCCGCGGCCACCGTGCGCGGCGGGGGCGCGCAGACGCGGGCGGCCGCCGTCGCGCAGTCGCGCTTCGACTCGCTCGCCAGCGTGCCGTGCGCGCTGATCGCGGCCGCCGCCGGCTCGGGCACCGGCGTGGCCGGCGGCACCGCGAGCGCGCGCGGCGTCACCGAGACGTGGACGGCCCGCCTGGAGCAGAACGGCAACATGGTGCGCGTCACCAACACGCTCACCGTCCCTGGGCGCGCCCGCAGCTACGCCTTCGTGAGCGTGCGCGCGTGCCGGTGACCCGCGGCCCCGGAGGCCGCCGCGCCCGCCGCAGTCGTGCGCCCGGCGCCCGCCCCGGCCTCACCCTCGTCGAGCTGCTCCTCGCCTGCACGCTCGGCGTGCTCGTCGTCGCGGCGGCGGGGGCGCTGTTCGTCGGCCAACTGCGCGCCTTCGCCCGCACCCGCGGCGCCGTGTCCGTCCAGCGCGACCTCCGCCTCGGCCTCGCCCTCCTGCCGATGGACGTGCGCGGCGCCTCGCGCGCGGACGGCGACCTGCTCACCCTCACCGCGCACGAAATCGAGCTCCGCGCCACGGTGGCCAGCTCGGTGATCTGCGAGACGCCGGACGCGGCCAAGACCGCGGTCGTGCTGCCGCCCGCCGGGCTGCCGCAGCTCGCGCTCACGAGCGTCGTCAGCACCCCGCGCCCCGGCGACACGGTCAAGGTGATGATCCGCCGCGAGCAGGGCGGCGTGGGCGACGCCTGGCTCACCGCCCCGGTGGGCGCCGACAGCCTGGTCCCGGTCGGCGCCTCCACCGGCGGGCTCTGCGCCACGACCTCGTCCGCCGCCGCCCCCGCGCTCCGCCTGCGCGTGAGTTGGCCGACCGGCGCCGGCGCGCTCCCCGCCCCGACGATGGCGCTGGTCGTCCCGGGGATGCCGGTGCGCGTCCTCCGCCGCGTGCGCTACGCGCTCTACCAGGCCCCGTCCGGCCGCTGGTACCTGGGCTTCAGCGACCGCCTCGGCAACGGCACCTGGGGCCCCCGCGAGCCCGTCGCCGGCCCCTTCGACCCGGCCCCCGCGGGCACCGTCCCCGGCGCCGCGGGCGGCGTCCGGTTCGCCTACTTCGACACGCTCGGCGCCCGGCTCGCCACGCCCGTCGCCGACCCGCGGCTGGTGGGCCGCATCGACATGACGCTCCGCGCCCGCACCGTGGTGCGCGCCGGCGCGACGAGCGCCGACAGCGTCGTCGCGCGCGACTCGGCGCTGCTGCGCGTCGCCCTGCGCAACCGCGTCTGACGTCCGCCGCCGCCCTCCCACGCCCGCCCATGCCCCGCCGCGCGACCGCCCACCTCCTCGCCGCCGCCCGACGCCGCGGCGCCGCCCTCCCCACCGCGCTCCTGCTCCTGGTCGCACTCACCGCGGCCGCGGGCGGCGGGATGGCGCTCTCGCGGCAGTCGTTCCGCGGCGGGCGCAACACCCTGGTCGAGCAGCGGGCGTTCACGGTGGCGGAGGCGGGGCTCAACCAGCAGATCGGCGGCTGGGACCCGGCGCTCAACGCCGTCGCGGGGGCCGACGGCGTGCCGGTCAACGGCACCGTGACGGCCTCGATCTTCGTCGCCAACGGCGACACCGCCGACGTGCGCGTCACCCGCCTCGACCCGATGCTCTTCTGGGTGCAGGCGTTCGGCCGCGCCTCCATCCCCAACCCCCAGATCCAGGCGGCGCGCACCGTGGGGGCCCTGGTCCGCATCGCCTACCCGAGCGTGCAGCCGCAGGGCGCGATCACCACCAACGGCAATGTCGACGTGCAGGGCAACGCCTTCCGCGCCGACGGCACCGACCGCATCCCCTACGCCGGCACCGGCACGGCCTGGGACGCGGCGCGCTGCGCCGGCCTCACCGGGCCCAACATGCACGCGGTGGCCGTCCCCCCCGGCGCCACCGTGAGCCACACCCCGAACAACCTGCAGGGCGCCCTCAAGATCCTCTACACGCCTACCGCCGGCGACCCGAACACCTACATCGCGTTCGGCACCGAGACGATGAACACGCTCATCCAGAACGCCGACCGCGTGTTCGACCCGGGCGCCATCCCCAACAGCATCGAGCCGTCGCTGAACCCCGACGGGAGCTGCCGCGTCACCGACCCGGCCAACTGGGGTGAGCCCAACGGCTCCGCCGCCGGCGCCTTCCGCCGCTGCCGCAGCTTCTTCCCGATCGTCTACGTGCGCGGCTCGGCCACCATCAACGGGAACGGGCGCGGCCAGGGCATCCTCATCGTCGACGGCGACCTGCGCATCAACGGCAACTTCACCTGGCTCGGCTTAGTGTTGGTCCGCGACGATTTCAACAAGGGCAACGGCAACGCCACCATCACCGGCGCCGCCATGGCCCGCAACGTCGACATGCAGGGGGCCAGCGTCTTCGGCGGCAGCCAGGAGGTGCGCTACTCGCGCTGCGCCCTCGAGAGCGCGCTGCGCGGCTCGGCGATCCTTATCCGCGTCCGCGACCGCGCCTGGGCGCAGCTCTTCTAGCGACCCCCCCCCACCGGCCCGCTAGCTGCGCCCCGCGCCGGCGAGCGCCGCCAGCCGCTCGGCGGCGGCCTCCAGCGTCTCCGTCTTCTTGCAGAACGCGAAGCGCACGCTCCGCGACCGCTCGCCCGGCGGCAGGAAGCTCGACATCGGCACGGTGGCCACGCCGATTTCGCGCGTCAGCCACTCGGCGAACGCCCGGTCCTCGTCCGCGGAGTGCGCGGCGTAGCCGGCCACCACGTAGTAGGCCCCCTCCGGCGGCGCGAAGGTGAAGCCCGCCTCGCCTAACGCCCCGCACAACAGCTCGCGGCGCGCGCGGTACTCCTGCGCCATGTGGTTGTAGTAGTCCGCGTCGAACGCCAGCCCCACCGCGCCCGCCGCCTGCAGCGGCGCCGGCGCGCCCACCGTGAGGAAGTCGTGCACCTTGCGGATGGCCTTGGTCGCGTGCAGCGGCGCCACCGCGTACCCCAGCCGCCACCCCGTGCAACTGAACGTCTTGCTGAGCCCGGACACCGTGACGGTGCGCTCGCGCATCCCCGGCCAGGTGGCCATGGCGTGGTGGTGGCCCGCGTAGAGGATGTGCTCGTAGATCTCGTCCGTGAACACCCACGGCACGTCGTACTCCTGCACCAGCGCGGCGATCAGATCCAGCTCGCGCCGCGTGAACACCTTGCCCGTCGGGTTGTGCGGCGTGTTGAGCACGAGCGCCTTGGGCCGCCGCGCCATCGCCGCGCGCAGCCGCCCCTCGTCCAGCGCCCACGCGCCCGCGCCGTCCGCCTGCGGCACCAGCGGCACGAACACCGGCCGCGCCCCCGCGAGCACCGCGTCGGGCCCGTAGTTCTCGTAGAATGGGGAGAAGATCACGACCTCGTCCCCCGGGTCCACGAGCGCCAGGAACACGCTCGCCATCGCCTCCGTGGCCCCGCACGCCACCGTCACCTCGGCGTCGGGGTCCACGTCCAGCCCGTACCAGCGGCGGTACTTCTCGGCGATGGCTAGCCGCAGCGCCGGCGCGCCCCACGTCACCGCGTACTGGTTGACGTCCCCGTGGATGGCCGCGCACGCCGCGTCCTTCATCGGCGCGGGCATCGGGAAGTCGGGAAAGCCCTGCGCGAGGTTGATGGCCCCGTGCTGGCGGGCGACGCGCGTCATCTCCCGGATGACGCTTTCGGTGAACGTGCGGGAGCGGGCGCTGACGGGGCTGATGGACATGCCCGCCAAGGTGCTAGCGGGACCCGACCTTCGCCAGCGCGGCGCGGATGAGTTCGGGGGCGGTCAGCTTGGTCTTGCTCGCGTCCATCGCCGCCTTGACCGCGCGCTCCGCGTCGGCCGTGGTGTAGCCGAGCGACACGAGGGCGCGGATCGCGTCGTCGGCGCCGGCGCCCTCGGGGCGGGGGCCGCCGCTCGGCGCCTCGCTCGGCACGTCGCCGAACTTGTCGGCCAGGTCGAGCACGAGCTGCTCGGCCTTCTTCCGCCCCACCCGCGGCACCGTCTGCAGCAGGTCGACGTCGCGCTCGCGGATGGCCCGCGCGAGCCGCTCGGCGGAGAGCGTCGACAGCATGCCGAGCGCGAGCGCCGGCCCCACGCCCTTGGCGGCGAGCACGCGCTGGAACACCCGCCGCTCGTACGCGCTGCTGAAGCCGTAGAGCGTCCACCCGTCCTCGCGCACCACGAGGTGCGTGTGCAGCGCCGCGTCCTCGCCGAGCTTGGGCAGCCCCTCGTAGACGGAGAGCGGGATCGACAGCTCGTACCCCACGCCGCCCTTGGTCAGGATCTCGACCCGGTCCAGCTCCTTGGCCACCACGCGGCCGGCGACGTGCGCGATCACCGCGGCACCTCGCGCACCAGGGGCGGCAGCGGGACGCGCGGGGCGGCGGACGTGCCTAACGAGGGCAGGTGCGGGGCCATGCAGTAGGTGAGCGCGGCGGCCACGCCGTCGGCCGCGTCGGAGGGGGTGGGGACGGCCTTGAGCCGCAAGAGCCGCGCGAGCATGTACTGCACCTGCTCCTTGGTGGCCGCGCCCGTGCCGGCCACCGCCTTCTTGATCTCCGCCGGCGGGAACTCGTGCACCGTGAGCCCCGCCAGCTCGCCCGCGAGCAGGATGACCCCGCGGGCGTGCCCCAGCGTCACCGTCGTCCGCACGTTCTTGGCGTAGAACACGCTCTCCACCGCCAGCGCGTCCGGCCGGTGCCGCGCCACCAGCTCCTCCACCCCCTCGAAGATCTCGCGCAGCCGCGCCGGGAGCGGGTCGCGCGGCCGGGTGCGCACGACGCCGCACTCGACCAGCCGCGCCAGCCCGCCGCGCTCGCGGGCGACGACGCCGTAGCCGGTCGCCGCCGTCCCGGGGTCGATGCCGAGGACGAGCACGGGCGCGGTCCGCCGCCGGCCTCCGTCGGGCCTCGGTTAGGCCTCGGCCAGCGCGCCCGCGTCGATGTCGAAGTTGCCCTCGACCTTCTGCACGTCGTCCAGGTCCTCCAGCGCGTCGATGAGCTTGACGAGCTGCTGCGCCGCCTCGCCCTCCACGCGCACCGTGCTCTTCGGCACCCAGGCGATCTGCGCCTCGCTCGTGGCGATGCCCTTGGCCTGCAGGCCCTGCAGCACGGCGTGCAACTGCGCCGGCTCGGTGGTCACCACGTACTGGTCCTCGTCGCGCGCGAAGTCCTCGGCGCCGGCCTCCAGCGCCGCCTCCATCGCCGCGTCCTCGTCCAGCGCCGCGGCGTCGATCGCCATCTGCCCCTTGCGGTCGAACAGGAACGCCACCGAGCCGCTCGTGCCCATGTTCCCGCCGTTGCGCGAGAGCTTGTGGCGCACGTCGGCCACCGTGCGCGTCGGGTTGTCGGTGAGCGACTGGATGAGCAGCGCCACGCCGCCGGGCCCGTACGCCTCGTACAGCACCTCCTGGTAGTCCACCCCCTCCAGCTCGCCCGTCCCCTTCTTCACGGCGCGCTCGATGTTCTCCTTGGGCATCGAGTTCTGCCGCGCGGTGTCGATGGCCAGGCGGAGCCGCGGGTTGTGCTCCGGGTCACCGCCGCCGGCCTTGGCGGCCACCGTGATCTCGCGGATGAGCTTCGTGAACAGGGCGCCGCGCTTGGCGTCGGTCGCCGCCTTGTAGTGCTTGATCTGCTTCCACTTGCTGTGGCCGGCCATCGGCGCGCTCCCTCGGTCGTACGGTTCGGTCGTGCGGTTCGGGCGGGTGGTGCGGGCGGGGGCGCCGGGCCCCCGGGACGGGGTCAAGTATACAGGGCCTCCGGGGGCGTCGTTACCTTCCCCGGTCGCGCCCGACCGACCCGTGTACGCCCGCCTCCTCCGCTTCCTGCGCCCGCACGCCGGCCGCATGGCCGGCGCCGTCGCCTGCAACGTGGGCGCGGCGGTGATGGACGTGTTCGCGTTCACGCTCCTCATCCCGTTCCTCAACAAGCTCTTCCAGCAGCCCGCGCTCGCCGGCGCCAACCAGCTGTCGCGCGTCCTCGACCTCGCCATCGGCCGCCTGCTCGACCCGGCCGACGAGATGGGCTCGCTGCGCAACGTCATCCTCGTCATCCTCGGCGCCGTCGCGCTCAAGAGCCTGCTGAGCTGGGCCGCCGGCAACTTCGGCGCGGCGCTCCAGGAGTACGTCACGCGCGACCTGCGCAACGCCGTCTACGCCCACCTCCAGCGCCTTCCGCTCGGCTACTTCGGGCGCACCAAGGGCGGGCAGATCCTGGCCCGCGTGATGAACGACACCGCGCAGACCAAGCAGGTGGTCACCGAGCTGATCTCCAAGTCGCTGCTCAGCGCGGCCACGGTGGTCATCACGCTCGCGGCGCTCGTGCAGCTCTCGTGGCAACTCACGCTCGTGTCGCTCGTGGTGGTGCCGCTCCTCATCGCCGCGCTGCAGCCGCTGCTCCGCAAGCTGCGCAAGGGCTACCGCGCCACCGGCGACCAGCAGGGCGAACTCACGGCCGTGGTGCAGGAGACGGTGGCGGGCATCCGCCTGGTCAAGAGCTTTGGCGGCGAGGCCTACGAGGAGCGGCGCTTCCGGCTCGTGAGCGACCGGCTGGCCAAGGGGCTCACGCGCGTCGCCCGCGTCAACTTCCTCGCCCAGCCGCTCACCGAGACGGTGGGCACGGCCATCGCCGTCGCGGTGCTCTGGATCGGCGCCCAACAGGTGCTCGTGTCGCGCACCCTGTCTGGCGCGGCGCTCATCACCTTCCTCGTGCTCGTCATGCGGCTGCTGCAGCCGCTCAAGCAGCTCTCGCAGATCCCGGCCGCCGCCCAACAGTCGCTCGCCGCGGCGGAGCGCGTGCTCGACATCCTCGACGCCCCCGCCGAGCCCGCGCTCGACCCGGGGACCCGCGCCCCGGCCGTGTTCCGCGAGTCGGTCGCGTTCGACGACGTGAGTTTCGCCTACGACGCCGGGCGGCCGGTCCTCGAGCGCGTGAGCTTCACCGCGCGCCGCGGCGAGGTGGTGGCGCTGGTGGGGCCGAGCGGGGCGGGGAAGAGCACGCTCGTCGACCTGATCCCGCGCTTCCACGAGCCCACGAGCGGGCGCGTGCGGCTCGACGGCGTCGACGCGCGCGAGTACACGCTCGCCGCGGTGCGCGCGCTCGTCGGCATCGTCAGCCAGGACACGGTGCTCTTCAACGACACGGTGCGCAACAACATCGCCTACGCCGACGGCGGCCGCTTCAGCGACGCCGCGATCGAGGCCGCGGCGCGCGCGGCCAACGCCCACGGCTTCATCAGCGAGCTGCCGCAGGGCTACGCCACCGTCCTCGGCGAGCGCGGCTCGCGCCTGTCGGGCGGGCAGCGGCAGCGGCTCGCGATCGCCCGCGCCCTCCTCGTCGACCCGCCCATCCTCGTCCTCGACGAGGCCACGAGCGCGCTCGACACCGAGAGCGAGCGCCTGGTGCAGGAGGCGGTCGACCGGCTGCTGGCCGACCGCACGGTGTTCGTCATCGCCCACCGCCTGTCCACGGTGGTGCACGCCCACCAGATCCTCGTCGTCGACGGGGGGCGCGTGGTGGAGCGCGGCACGCACCCCGAGCTGCTCGCCGCCGGCGGCGCGTACGCGCGGCTGCACGCCCTGCAGTTCCGCGGCGACGGCGTGGCCGAATCCGCGGCCCACCCCGCCGCCGCGATGGCGGCCTGACGTGCGCGCCGTCTTCTACCACCCGTCGGGCCGCTGGAGCGGCGAGGCGCGCGCCTTCGCGGCGGCCGCGCGCGGGCTCGCGGCGCGCGGCGGGCACACGGCGTTCGCCACCCCCGCCGGGAGCCCCGCCGAGCGGCTCGCGCGCGCCG
>ERZ1066120.1043-NODE-1043-length-19779-cov-8.478402_pt1 | contig 19779 bp, 17 predicted proteins | sample MGYA00382767_ERZ1066120 | MGnify/ENA primary metagenome ERZ1066120 (study PRJEB33369, sample SAMEA5778350) | biofilm metagenome | biome: Industrial cooling water; feature: Water cooling tower basin; material: Biofilm | place: United Arab Emirates | collected...
GCGGGTAACGGGCGCTCCAGAGAGCGGCGGCCTGTCAAGGCGGAATATTTCACTGCGGTGAAAAAAGGGCTCTTGGCATCGGCCCGAGCATTGCCCAAAAAACCCCTCCGGCAGTGATTCCACTGGGGGGATCCATGCGAGGCAGGGGAAGGGCTCGTCGACCCGAGGTCGGCGAGAGCGAACCCTTGTGCCTGCCGCATCGGCTGCCGAAAGGCGGAAAGAAAGAGGCTCGGGGCGACGTGAACGAACTAGGGACGAGGTTGAGGCAGGACGGTGGCATGGCAGCCGAGGGCGCCATTCCCATTGATTCCTCGCCCTTGGCCGCGGCCTGGGCGGCGATCCGCAGCGGACTGCGCCGCGATTGCGGTGCACGCACCTTCGACGGCTGGCTGAAGCCGGCCGAACTCGGCACCTTCGATCCCGAGACCGGCAGCCTCGAACTCGTCATGCCGAGCCAGTTCATGGCCGACTGGGTCCGCAGCCACTTCGGCGAGCGGTTGAGCCTGGCGTGGCGCACGACCCTGCCGGTGGTGCGCGAAGTGCGGGTGGTCGCCTGCGAGGGCGGCCCCAAGCCTGCGCCGCTGCTGATCATCGAAGAAGCGCCGATCCCGGCCGAGCGGACCGCCGCCGCGGCGCCGCATCCCCGTCCGGCGTTCGACCCGCGCTACACCTTCGCAAGCTTTGTCGTCGGCAAGGCCAACGAGGTCGCCGCCACTGCCGCCCGGACCCTTGCCGAAGTCGGGCAGGTGACCTTCAACCCGCTGTTCCTCCATGGCGGCACAGGCCGGGGCAAGACCCACCTCCTCCACGCGCTCGGCCAGCGCTTCCTCGAGCTGAACCCGCAGGCGCTGGTCGTGATGATGAGTGCCGAGAAGTTCATGGTCGAGTTCGTTCGCGCCATCCGCGAGAACGACACGATCGGGTTCAAGCAGCGGCTGCGCTCGGCCGACCTGCTGCTGATCGACGATGTCCAGTTCATCGCCGGCAAGGAGTCGACGCAGGAGGAATTCTTCCACACGATGAACGAGATCATCAATGCCGGTAAGCGGCTGGTGATCACGTCGGACCGGGCACCGCAGGACCTCGACGGGATCGCGCCGCGGATCCTGTCGCGCCTGTCCTGGGGCCTGGTGGCCGACATCAACGCGGCCGACCTCGAGCTTCGCTACAACATCCTGCTGGCCAAGCTCGCCCTGCTGCCCGGCGTGAAGATGCCGGAGGACGTGGTCGCTTTTCTCGCCCGGCGGCTGACCAACTCCATTCGTGAGCTGGAAGGTGCCCTGAACCGGATCGGTGCCTATGCGCTGATGACCGGACGGACGATCGACCTGCCGTTCGTCGAGGAGGTGCTGGCCAACGTGCTTCGCGCCAACCAGCGGCGGATCAGCATCGACGAGATCCAGACCCGCGTGGCCGAGCATTATTGCATTCGCAAGGCGGAGATGGTCTCTGCGCGGCGCGCCCGCGAGGTCGCCCGGCCGCGCCAGATCGCCATGTACCTGTCGAAGCAGCTGACCCCCAAGTCGCTGCCCGACATCGGCCGCCGCTTCGGCGGGCGCGACCATACGACGGTGATCCACGCCGTCCGCCAGATCGAGAAGCTGCGGGCGAGCGATCCCGACATGGATGCTGCCATCCGGCTGCTCACGCGCCAGCTCGAAGGCTGAGCCTCGCGCCCCCTGGTGCCTGCGGGGCGACGCAGGCGACCTGCCCTTGGCGGTGTTAACCGGCTGGTGAGCCTTGTCGGTTTAGTCGTTTCCGACCAACCATTGCCGGGGCAAGCGCCATGGGTGCGAAGAGGATGTTGCTGACCGCCGTGATCGCGGGCGCCGTGGCAAGCGGCGCTCAGGCAGCCGAGCGGGCTTCGACCTCCTTTGTGCTTGCCGCGGAGGTGGCGCCCTTCTGCCGGATCGATTCCGGCGAACGTGAGGTCGGGGCCGACGGCATCATCGGTGCCGTGACCGAGGTCTGCAACATGCCGGGCTATTCCGTCCGGGCCGACTTCGCCAACCTGGCCTCGGGTCAAGTCGTGGCGGGGGACGAGCGGGTAACGCTGGCTGGGGAGGCGAGCGCGGTCTTCACCTCGCCCGAAGCACGGCGCCGGGTTCGCACATGGCAGCTCGCCTCCGCGGTGCGCCAGGATCCTGCGGCACCGGTCGTGGTGCGCTTTTCCATCAGCCCGCTCTGAGCGGCCTCCTGCCGCCGCCGCTCTTGCTCAGCTAGTCGCCGAGGCGGGCGCTGATCTCCACCGTGATCGTGTCGCGATAGCTTCCTGCAGGGAGCCCGGCGATGTTTCCCACCTCGACGTCGAGGCTGTGCCGGCGGCGCCATTCGCTCGAGCTGGGGCGATCGAAGTCGCGGCGCGGCGCGGCTGTGGGGACCGTGTCTCCGCTCAGCAGGGGAACGTAGCCGGGGCCTGCCGCTCCCGCCGTGCCGCCACGCCGAAGCACGAAGCCGAGATCGGAGACGAGGCTGAGCCGGTAGGGCACGTTGGCATAGGCATCAAAGCTGGCGGCCGCATCGGCGCGGTCGCCGGTGCTCAGCTCGCCGAGTTCCAGCCGGTCGCCATGCACAGGGAGAAGCCCGACGGCGGCGCCGACCCGGACGATGAGCTCGAAATGGTCGCTGGTCTCGGGCCGGTTGTTGCCGTTGTCGAGCCGGGTGCGGGCGATCATCCGTGCGCGATAATCGCCCGGCGGCACTACCTGGCCGCGCGGCACGCGAACCTGCAGGGTGGTAAGGCCAGGCTTCACGTTGAAGAATTCGTCACGCCCATGCGCCGAGCGGCCACTCTCGTCGGTGAGCAACACGGAAAGCTGCCTGCCCCCGGGGCCGCTCAGCAGAAGGCTTTCGCCGGCGGCGGCGGCTTCGTCGAGCGGATCGACGTCGAGCTCGAGGAAGACGTTGCGCTGCAAGGGGCAGCTGATCGTCCGAACCTCGATCGTGAAGCGCTGCTGCGCATCAGCGGCGTGGAAGGGATCGTAGGTGGTAAGCACCGGATCGGGTTGCACGGATGGCGTCTCGACGGCGCACTCGCTGGCTGCGGCGGAGTGGGCCAGGGCTAGTCCGAGGACGAGGGCCGAGCAGGCAAGCAAGGACGGACGCGCGGCCATTCAGCGATTCTCCCGGCGCCCGCTGGGGCGCAGCATGCCAACATCGAACAAGGACTGAGCTTCGGGGATGGTCAGCTCGTAGCTGTACTGACCGGCATCGATCCGCCAGCGCCCGGGCGACAGGCCCGAGGCGCCGATCCGGCCCTGGCGATTGGTGAAGACCGGGGCGGTCGGCGCGGTCGAGTCGTCGATCCGGTGCGCCGTTCCGGCGATCAGCGCCAGCGGCTCGCCATCCTGGTTGAGCAACTGACCGAAGACGGTGACGTTGAAGGCCGAGCCGACGGTCGCCCGGTGGCCGCTGTGCAGCCAGGGGTAGAGCTCAACATTGCCCGCTCCGATGTCATAACCATCGGGTGCTCCGGGCACCGCCATGTAGACGTTGCGCCGCGAGTAGGAGGAAAGGGGAACAAGGGCAGGGCCGAGCGGGCCGCTGTGAGCTTCGGCCAGCTCGGCGACGTCCGAGCCGACATAGACCCGCGCGTCCCCGAGCGAGGAATGCGGGGAGACGATGGCGAAGCTGTCGGTCATGAAGCGGCCGGCCGCGACCTTGCCGCCGGCGAAGCCCACCGCGCCGCGGGTCCGGAGCGAGGTCACCATGGTCCGCGCGTCGCCCTCGACCCCGGCGACGATCGCCCGGTGCGCAAGTTCGACATCCCCGCGGTTGGTGCGCCACACGGCGGTGCCGTTCAGGCCATAGGCGCCTTCGACGCGAGCGCTCTCGACGCTCCAGGCCAGGGTGTCGAGCAGCCGCTCGGGCGAATGGAAGTAGCCGACCCGGGTATCGCGTGCGCGGCTGTCATATTGGGCCGTGACCAGGCCACTTCGTCCCAAACGCCAGAAGAGGTTGAAGCCGACGTGAAAGCCTTGACGCTGTTCGTAGCCCGCCGAGGCGTTGAGCTGCATGCCATTCACGAAGCTGTACGAAGCGTTGGTCTGCAGCGCGTAGCGGTTGCGGATGTTGTCGCGTCCGACCCGGTAGTCGATCCCGCCGCCCAGGGCGAGCCGGTCGGTCACGGGCTGGCTGTAGCGGGCCGCCAGCGACCAGGCGGTGCTGTTGCTGGGGATCTCCGTCTCCACGCCGCCGAAGTCACGGCTGAGATATTCGACCAGCATGTCGAGCCGCCGTGCGCCCGACAGCTGCTGAAGCGGAGTCGAGTAGCGATACTGCAGCCGGGCGGCATAGCCGGCGCCGAAATCATCCATGCGGCTGACGGCAAGGTCGCCGCTGAACAGGCCGAGGGCGGTGCCGAACACGCCATCGACCCCGACCTGCTGCCGTCGCCGGGTCGCCTGAAAGCTGGTGCCGGCGGTCAGCTGATCGTTGATGCCGCGGCGAATGAAGCCGGTGGCGACGGGGACGCCCCGGTCATAGGTGCGGCGGCCGTCCCGGTAATCGCTGCGGATGCCCAGCCTGGCGTCATATTCGAACACGCCGGGGGTAAGCAGCTCACTGTCCTGGAAGAAGTCGAAGCTGACGATCCGGCGCCCGCCCGCGGGATCCTCGATCAGCAGCTCGACCCGGTTGGCACCGCCGGTCAGCGGCAGGTCGCGAAGATCATAGGAGCCAGCCTGCAGCGACAAGGTCCGGGCCGGAGCTCCGTTCAGCAGGATGGTGACGGTGGCCGGATCGTTGAGCGTGATCCGCTGGCCGGCGGTCGCGGTGAAGACCCGGTCGGGCCGGAACTCGCGCAGCAGGCGCGAGACGCCGACGCCGGCGAGCTCCACCTGGTCCTGGAAGGTCTGCGGAATGGTGAACAGGTCGCCGGCCGAAAAGCGCAGCATGCTGCCCGGCACGTCGTAAAAGGCGCGCGAGGCGAAGCGGCTCCATTCCCGTTCGTTGTTGCCGTCAAAGGTGAACTGGTTCTGGAAGGAGAAGAGCCGGAAGGCGCGCCCGTTCAGCTCGAAATTGGCGACCGGGCGGCGAAGACCCTCGTCGCTGCCGCGGTGCAGCCAGTCCCAGCTGCCCTGATAGGCAAGGAGGGCCGAAAAGCCGGCACCTCGGTCAGGCTCAGGCGGAAGGCTGTCGCCGCCAAGGCCAAGATCGAGGCTCTGCTCGGGCCGATTGCGTGTTTCGAGGAGGGCGCTGAGTTCCAATGCGCCCGGATCAAAGGAGAGCTGCAGGCCCTGCTCCTTGAGCGCGTCGAGCGGGATGAAGCCGTCCTGGTCCTGAACGGCGCCAAGAGCCGCCCGGAAGGGTTCGGTGGTGACCCGGGCCAGTGCCGCGCCAAGATCGGCTTTCGACACCGTCACGCGGTCGTCGGGTGCGATCCTGACCGAAACCTGGCCGAGCGGCACCCGCTCACGAAGCGGCACGACGAGGTCGATCGGCTGGCCGCTGGTGTTCAGCCGGGAAGCTGGAGCCTGCGCCTGGGGGGTTGCGGCGGTCGTCTGGGCGCCAAGCGGCGCTGGAACGACGCTCAGCGCGGTGCCCGCGAGCAGAAGCAGCGTCCGGGGCGAGCGCATGGGCTCAGGCTGCCGGCGCCGGCTTCAGCTCGGCGGTGACGTCACCGCTTGCCGGAACATCGGGCAGCGCGACGAACAGGCTGCGCTTGCTGTTGGCGGGAACGAGGCCGAGGCCGAAGGCGCGGCTGGACTCGCTCACGTCAAAGGACTTGCGCCAACCGCCGGAGCGAAGATTGAGCTGCTGGTTGCCGACGTAGCCGTGGGCCGGGCCCTTGTTCTCGAACAGGATTCGGAGGCCCGCTTCCTGCTTGGGACCGGTCGCGCGGGAAACGGAGAGGACCTCGATGTCCGGCTGGGCGCGGGGCGGCTTGACTGCGACGATCGAGTGAATGGAGTAAAGGACCTGGAGCTGCGCCCGCTGCTCGCTTGCGTCGTCGCTCACGGGCAGTTCGGACGAGCTGAACATGAACAGCTTGCTTTGCGCGATGGCAGGATCGCCGACATAGCGGACCCGGAACACCTGGCGGCCGCCGGGCGGCAGCTGGGCGATGGCCGGGAAGATGAGGAAGTCCTTGCCGTCGTCCGCGGTCAGTACGGGCTGACCTTCGACCGGCATGTCGAGCCGGTTGACCTTGACCTCCACCGCCATCGGGCGGTTGCGGTCGTTGACCACTTCGATGGAGCCGGTGGAGCCGGTGCCGCTGGCGGTCAGTTCGATGAGGATCGGCCGGACCAGGATGGCGAAGCTCGGCGAGGCTGCCGCGAAGACGGCGAGGCACAGCGCGCCAAGCACCATCACTCGCTTCATCAGGATCGACATTCGACGCAAGCCCCCCAGCTACGCAGTGCAATGCCCCCGGTTTGGCACAGCAAGTCTTACAATAAGGTAAGTGCGGGGGAGGCCAGGCCTCCCCCGCTGCCGTGGTTAGGCGGCCGGACCACCAAGGTTCGGAAGAACCGAGACGATCAGCTTGTCGGTGTAGCTGCCCTGAAGCAGAAGGTCGTCGCGCGGATCGACCCGCACCCAGACCTGACCGTTGCCCGCGCGGGCTTCGTTGCTCGTTCCCACCGTCTGAGCGGTGTTGTTGACGGTGATCTCGTTGCCGATCCCGTCGAAGATGAAGTGGACGTTGTAGGGAACCAGCTCGATGAACTCCTCGTCGGAGGTCTCGTTGGCGCTCTTCAGACCACCGTTGGTCGACTGCACCGTCATGGTGAAGGGCGTGTTGCAGACCGCATAGTCGATGTCGTAGCGGCCCTGGGCGCCCTGGACGGTGTTGTCGTTGTCGTTCTGGATGTCGAACACGAAGCGGCCGTCGGCCTCGTTCGCGCCACCATAAGCATTGGTGTCGACGGTCGAGTTGCTGAGCGAGGCACCGCGGTTGCTGGTGCCGAACTTGCAGAAGGTGTTCACCTGAGCGCTCAGGTCATACCAGCCCACGGCATCCTGGCCGTAGGTCTTGCCCTGCCACTGCGACTGAGCAGCGGCCGGGGTGGCGAGAACGGAGGCGGCGAGGGCCGCAAGAACGATCTTCTTCATAACTTCACTCCCCTGACGAAACGGGACCCGTGGGGCAGGTACCCGGTGATGGCCGGCCCCAAGCCGGCCTCGATGATCAGGACGGACCATCCATCCCGTTCATGGCTTTCGGTCAGCCGACCTCCCCGCCCAGAAAGGGCGTGACGGTCAGCGTGACCTTGTCTTGGTACGTCCCCGCCTGCAGCAGGGCGTTGCTGGCCTGCGTGCGGACGAGGATGTGGCCGGTGCCGCTGGTGACCGGCGTGTCGATGTGAGCGCTGCAGGCGGGAGCGGCGACGTCCATCGCCTCGCTTGCGCAGCTCAATGCTTCGCCCGGTCCTGGAAGGAAGACGGTTGCACGGTAGCGGACCATGGCGGTGAATTCGGGATCGCTGGTCGCAAGGCCGGCGAAGCGCAGCCCGCCATTGTCCGAGGTCATTCTGACCTGCACGGGTGCGTTGCAGGCGACCGTGAAGGGCAGGGTGGCGCTTTGGGCCTGCACCGTATTGTCCGACGGATCGGCCAGGTCGATAAGCTGGGCGCCGGTGCCGCTCTGCGCGAGCGTGCAGGCGGCGCTGATGGTGCCGCTGACGGGATAGCGGATCGAGGGCTGCAGGTTGGTCGGGACGGAGCTCGCCAGCGCCGGTGCAGTAGCGGACGCAGTAACGGCGATGATCCCAAGCCGAACAGCGACGCCAAGGCGCATGGCACTCCCCTCGTTGCCAAGTCCCCGCCATGATCAGCCCAGTTAAACCCTGAACAGTGAAAGATCATTTGACGGAAACTTTCCTGAACTCCTTAAAGCCGTGCGTGAATTTGCGTGCAAGCAGCGGAACTGCGCTGTCCCAAGCCTGCACAAGGAAGCGAGCAGGCGCTTCCAAGCTGCTGAGAAGCGGGCCGTTACTTGGTTAATGAATGAAGGGGTGGGCCCTGAACCGCACGCCGCGGCGGTGCGGCCGACCTTAAGGAGGCTGGTTAATCACTCCGCGGAGCGCGGGATCGCTCCAGCCCCTGGGCGGGCAGCGGGGGACTCAGTCGCCGAGGATTCGGCCGAGTGCAGCCATGACCTTGCGGAGGTCGACAGGCTTTTCGCAGCGCACGACATCGGCGAAGCGCTGGGGAAGCGCCGAATGATCGTAGCCTGTCGTGAACATGACCGGCACCGAGCGATGAAGCAGAAGATCGGCAACATCGAAGACCATCTCGCCCCCCAGATTGACGTCGAGAATGGCTCCGTCGAGTTCAGGCTCGGAGCGGATGAGTGCCATGGCGTCGCCCACTGTCCCGGCAGGGCCGAGAACGGACGCTCCGGCATCCTCCAGCTCGCGGCCGAGCTCGTCGGCGAGCAGATATTCATCTTCGACCAGCAGGATCCGGCAGCCGGCAATGGAAGGCTGGTTCATGCGAAAGCGCCTTCCTTGTTGCTGGCCGACACGGGCACGCGGATCGTGCAATGCACGCCGTCGCTGCCAAGCTCGTAGGTAGTGACGGCGCTCAGCTGATAGGGAAGGGCGCGCTCGATGAGCTCGCGGCCTTGCCCGCGCCGGGGCGCCTCGGCCTGTGGAGGCATGGGTACGCCGCTCTCGCACCAATCGACATGCAGCATGGGCTTGCCTTCGTTCGGCACCTCCAGCGACCAGCGGACGGTGAGGTGGCCCGAGGAGTGGCGGAGCGCGCCATATTTCAGGGCATTGGTGGCAAGCTCGTGGAGCGCCATTGCGAGCGTCTGCACGGTCGAGGACCGCAGCGCCAGCCCGGACGGGCCAACAAGGGTCACCCGTTCCGCCGTTTCCGTCAGCGCCGACAGTTCGGTGCGGATCAGCTCGTCGAACGTGACCCGATCATGCTCGTTCAAGCGGGAGAGCAATCCCTGGACCCGGGCCAAAGCGTCGAGGCGCTCGCGGAAGCGAGCCCTGAAGTCGGCAAGGTCGGTGCTGCTGCGGATCGTCTTATCGGCGGTGGAGCGCACCACCGCCATCAGGTTGCGCGTGCGATGCTGGAGCTCGGCGACCAGCACCTTCTGCTGCTCCTGGAGCTCGCGGAGGTCGTGGATGTCGGTGGACGTGCCGAGCCACTCGACGATGGCGCCGTCGCGGCCGCGGACCGGCGTCGCGCGCGTGTTGAACCAGCTATAGCGGCCATCGATGTGGCGCAGCCGGTAGGCGACCTCGAAGCCGCCCTGCTCGGCCGCATGCTCCCAGGCGACCATGGCCGCCGGCCTGTCTTCAGGATGCACGGCCTCCAGCCAGCCAAGGCCATGACTGTCGCCCTCGGTCTGGCCGGTGAAGCGGGTCCATTGCGGACTTGCCCAGGTCCACTTGCCCACGCCGGTCGCGCGCCAGACCAGTTGCGGCACCCCTTCGACCAGTGAGCGCAAGCGTTGCTCGCTTTCCGCGATGGCGGCTTCGGCCTGGTTCTTGAAGGTGACGTCCTGCGCGATGCCCCCGATCCGGCGAACGCAGCCCGCCGCGTCGCGGATGGGAAAGGCGGTGTCGCGGATCCAGCGCTGCGAGCCATCGGGGCGGACGATCCGGTATTCGATAATCTGCCCTTCGCCGGTCAGGGCTTTCGGGAGACCTTCGGAAGCGCCGGTTCGGTCCTCGGGGCGAACCGTTGCCAGCCAGCGGGACAGGTCGGCCATCACCGCCGCCCGCGGCTCGCCCCACATCTCCTCGTAGGCAGGGCTGAGATATTCGAGCTGCCGCGTTTCGGCGTCGACGATGTAGAGCGTGTCGGCAGAGTAATCAGCGAACTCGCGCCAGCGCTGCTCGCTCTTGCGAAGCGCCTCCTCCGCTCGGGCCCGCTCGACCTCGGGCCAGAGGCGTTCGGCCACCTCCTGCACCAGCGCGACTTCATCGTCGGTCCAGGCCCGTGGCTCGTGCTGGTGGATGCTGAGATTGATCCGCAGAGTGCCTTCCGACAGCAGCGGAACACTGAGCAATGCCTGCACCCCGATCACGGCGATCGCGTCATAGGCGGGGTCGCCGCTTCTGAGGCCGACATCGTCTACCCGGACCGTCCGGCCCGCCTTGAGATGGCTCAGGACCTCGCCCTCGAAGGTCTCCAGATGCAAGAGGGTGGGGAAGGGCCTGGACCCGTCCTTGAACCAGCCGTTGAAAACGTTGGCCGCATTCCGCTGCCAATCATATTCGGCGTAGAGAACCCGCGAGGCCTGCAGGCGCTCTCCAAGCAAGCGCGCTGCCGCTTCGACCTTGCCGGCCGGGTCGGTGTGCAGGCGCATGGCATCGCCGATGGCCAGGAGGAACGCCTGCCGCTCCTCGCTCCGGCGGAGGCTTGCTTCAGCCTGGTTGCGGGCGGTGATGTCGGTGAACAGGATCGCCACCTGGTTCTTTTCGCGGTTCAGGCGGAAGATGTAGAGGTCGAAGGTGCGATCGAGCGTGTGCTCGGTTTCTTCGACGCGGATCGCCTCGCCGGTGTCGAGCACCTGTCCGTAGAGTTGCGTCCAACGTGGGTTGGGTGAGCCGAGCAATTCGGTGGCTGTTCGGCCGATCGGGTTCGGCATGGACGTATGGTGCATGAAGGCCGGATTGGCATCGAGAAAGCGAAAGTCGATCCAGCGGCCCTCGTCGTCCTTGAGGACTTCGACCAGCGCGAAGGCTTCGTCCATCGAGTCGAACAGGAGGCGGTACTTGTTCTCGCTGACGGCGAGCGCGGCTTCTGCACGGGCGTGCTCGATGGCGGTCCAGGTCCGCTCGGCCGTGTTTTCGACAAGCGCGATCTCGCTTGGGGTCCAGCTGCGCGGCTGCTCCGTCGCCACGAGCAACGACCAGACCGGATTGGCGATGCCTTTGCGGGCCGAGGCGACCATCACCGCACCCATGTGCAGAGCGGCAAAGCCCCGCTTGTCGGCGATGCTGAGGGCGGGGTCCCCGGCAATGTCCTCCAAGACCAGGGTCGCCTTCTCCACGCGGGCGAAGGCCTCGGGAAAGTCGGACAGGGTCAGCTCGCCGGCGACGGGGGCAAGGTCGGCCCGGCGGTACTCGGGACCGATCACCGCCACGTCCCGTGCCTTGTCGACCTGCGCGACATAGGCGCGGTCGAGCCCGAGATGCTTGGCGAGCAGACTGACCGCCGTCCTGGCGATGGATTGCGGATCGCTTTCCAGCCGCAGCCGATCACTCAGCGTCAGCAGGAATGTCTGGCTTGCCTGATTCGCACGCAGCGCGAACTGGGCCCGCCGCCGATCGGTCGTTTCCGTCAGGGTCTGGAGGACACCGGCGACCTCGCCAGTCTCGTCGCGGATCGGCGACCAGTCGGTGTCGAACACCCGCTCCTCGTCCTGCCCGTCCTTGCTCCGGAGCAGCACGGCGACGTCGGTAAGGCGGGTCGACTGCCCCCTTGCAGCGCGCTGCAGGAGCGGCCTGATCGTCTGGTCGAGGGCGTCAGCCCAGCCCTCCGCGACCGGACGGCCGAGGTTTGCGGGATGGCGGTCCTGGGCGATGGCGATGTAAGCGTCGTTATAAAGCTGGACGTGCTCGGGCCCCCACAGGATGGTGGCGGGTCCAGGCATGGCGAGCATCAGGTCGACGGCTGTTCGGAGGCTTTGCGGCCAGTGTTCGATCGGCCCGATCGGGGTCGCCGACCAGTCATGCGCGCCGATCCGCCGCGCCATCTCGCCAGCGGCTCCGAATGGCCACTCAACCGCCTTCCGGGGCTGTATCGCGATGGTCTGTTGCATGGCCTGCAGCTCGTTTCCACTTGCTTGCTGCTCAACGTCCGGACGGTCGCTTAAGTTACCTGCTCGTGCGAAGGGGAATGTGGATGGTGCAGCGAAGGCCGTCGGGCTCGAAGGTGAGCACCGTGCGGCCTTGCAGATCATAAGGCAGCATGCGCGTCAGGACCTCGGTCCCGAAACCCTGGCGGCTCGGTTCGGCGGCGGCGCGAAGCCCGCGTTCCTTCCAGGTAAGCGCAAGGATGGGCGACTGTTCCTCCCCTGAGTCGATCGTCCAGCCGACTTCCAGAGCGCCGCCCGGAGCCGCCAGCGGCCCGTGTTCGAGGGCGTTCACCGCAAGCTCGTGCACCGCAAGGGCCAGCACCTGACTGCTTCTCGGGTCGAGCTGCACCTCAGGACCGGACAGGGTGACCAGCTCGCCCTCGAGAGCGCCATATTGCTGCAGCTCGTCGGCGAGGAGGGTGTGGAGATCGACCGAGCCCAGGTCGTCAATGGCGGCCTGGATCCGCATCAGCGCGTCCATCCGGTCCTCGACATGGGCGACATAGGATTCGAGGTCCTGCGCGGTCTCGGCCGATTTGCGGATAATGGTCCGGAATACCGCAACGGTATGGCGCAGGCGGTGCCTGAGATCGGCGGGGACCCCGCGCTGCTCGAGCAATTGGCGAAGGCGCCGGTTGTCCGCCTCCAGCAGCGCCAGGCGCTCAGCGTTGCTTTGCGGCTCAGACAATGAGTGCCTCCTGCGGGGTCAGATGCAGGTAATTGCTGTCGAAGTCGCCTTCGTCGGCGAGCTTGCGCCAGTCCGCGATCAGGATCGAGCGCGGATTGGGGCGGGTGATCAGCCCATCGGCCTCCAGCGCCTTGATGGTGCGGTTCACGTGAACCGGCGTGAGCCCGGTCGCGTCGGCCAGCTGTTCCTGCGTCATGGGAAGCTCATATTCGTCATGCCGTCCGAGACCAGCGAGCCGCAGCCGCAGGGAGAATTCGCAGAACAGGTGGGCGATCCGGCTGCGGGCGTTGCGGCGCCCGACATTCACGGTCCATTCGCGAAAAATCGATCCCTCGACCAGGGTGTAAACCCAGATCGCGTGGCCGATGCGGGGCCGGGCCAGGGTAAGGGCGACGATCTCCTCTTTCGGGATGACGGCGATGGTGCCGGCGGTCAGCATGTGCACGCTGTGATCGGCCTTCTCCAGAAGCGCATTCTGGATGTCGAGCAGTTCGCCGCGCATCTGGATCGCCAGGATCTGCCGGTGGCCGCTGGCGACGATCTTGGAGCGGATGGCGAAGCCCGACAGGAGCAAGGCTCAATGCGTCGTCCGCTCCCGCTCCCTCACCACACAATGGTGAGGTTCGACGGTGCGCGCGGAGAAGGGGAGGGCGAGAAAGGCAGCAACATCGTCGGCGCCGAGCGGCACCCTTGCCGACAGCTTGTCAGCAAGGATCTTGAGTGGCCCCCCGGTCTGCTCCTGCACGAACTTGCTCCTGAAAAAGAGGAGAGAGGCCAAGGGCTTCCAACCAGGTTTCAGCGTTCCCGAGTTGCCGTAGAGCAGCCATAACATGGATCAGGGCGCCAGCAGAGATCATCAGGAAAGAGAGGGGCTGAGAAGGCGTCTTGACAGGGCGCTACCTGGCCGAGCGGCGCAGGCGTTCCTGCACTGCCAGCACTCCAGCCGGAGTCGAGTCGGTGAAGAAGCCGTCCACTCCCAGATCGAGGAAGCGCCCGATCTCGGTCACGAGATCGCCGGTTGCGCCCGGCTCGCTGCCGCGGCGCAGGTCGGCAGGGAGGAAGGCATTCTCCGGCCGGAAGGTCCAGGGGTGGACCAGCAAGCCGGCTGCGTGCGCATCACTGACGAAGCGGGTGGGCTGGGCGGCCCGGCCGCTGGCGTCCCTGGCAAGGATCAGCGCCTTGGCCGGACCCACGCCGTCGGCGTAGCGGGCGATGGCGCGAAGCCCGGCCGGCGTCGCCATCGAGCGATAGCTGAGCTCGGGCCGATCGGCCGGAGCGCCTTCGCTGTCGAGCAGCTGGACCAAGCGAACGTCCGTAAGGCGGTTCAGCTGCTGGAGCGGGCCCACCTCGAAACATTGGATGAAGACCGGAGCGGAGCGCCGGTCGAGGCCGAAGTGGGCAAGCGTCGCCACCAGCGTCCTCTCCATCGGAAGGCCAGCGGCGCGGAAGTAGGACGGGTGCTTGAGTTCGGGGTAGACACCGACGGGGCGCCCTCGCTCGCGGGTCCGTGCGACGGCGAGGGCCAGCACTTCGGCGAAGGTCGGGATGGTGAACTGCCCGTCCAAGGTGGCGCTGCCGGGACGGAGCGCAGGCAGGCGTTCGCGGGCGCGAAGGGTCTTCAGCTCGGCAAGGGTGAAGTCGTCGGTGAACCACCCGCTCACCTGTCGGCCGCCGATCGTGCGAATGGTGCGGCGGCTGGCGAACTCGGGCCGGCTCGCGACGTCGGTCGTCCCGCCAATCTCGTTCTCATGGCGGGCGACGAGGACGCCGTCGCGGGTCATCACGAGATCGGGCTCGATGAAGTCGGCGCCCTGCGCGATGGCCAGATCATAGGCTTCGAGCGTGTGCTCCGGCCGCTCGGCGCTGGCGCCCCGATGAGCGATCACGATCGGCGAAGGGGCGGGCGGCACGGCACCCTTGATGCAGCCGGCAAGAACAAGAAGGAAGGGGAGCAGGGCGAGCTGGCGCATGAGGCGCAGCCTGGCACGGCTGGGTGACGCAGGCGAGACAAAGGAAGAGCCCGCCCGGTGGTCTCCGGACGGGCTCCCCCTGAACCTTTTCTCAACCTCCACCGCTTTGCGGCGGGTTCCCGATCAGCGCTTGCGCTGAGCCGGAACGGTGATGCGGATGGTCTCTCCGTTGCGACCAGGGAAACCGGTGAACATGGCCTGGATCAGGTTCGGCACGAGAACGCTGGTTTCGTCGGTCGTCGAGCGGGCAACCGCGCGGCCGTCGAACAACTGCTGGTTATCGGCGCGGCGACGGATGTCGAGATCGAGCTCGGACTTGTATTCCGTATATTCGCGCACCGACGGGCCGCCAAACCAGAAGGGATCGTCCCAGCCGAAGAAGAAGGGCGACCGATGCCCGCCCCAATAGCCGAAGCGGCTGTAGTAAGGCCGGCCGTAGAAGATGCCCCAATGCGGGTCGAAGCGGCTGCCGAAGCGGCCGTAGGGGCTGTAGAAGCCGCGGTAGAAGGGATCGTAGCCGCGCGGCCCGAAGCGATCGACCACCACCCGCTCGGTACCGTCGTCGACCGTGTAGCCGAGCTGCACGATCATGGTCGCGGCCTGCGGGCTCGCGGCCTGACTATAGCCCTGCGCGGCGAGGTGCTGCGCAACCAGCTGCGCATGCCTGCTGAACTCGAGCCCGCCGCCCTGGGCGAGGCCCTGGCCCGGAACGACATAGAAAGTCTCGCCCTGCGGAGCAGGCATGGCCTGGAAGCGGGTGACCTTGGCCGGCAGGCCGGTGGCGCAGGCTGAAAGGCCAACGGAGGCGGCGCCGACCAGAGCCGCCGCTGCGATCTTCTTGAGGAACGTCATGATAAGCAAACCCTCAGATTGCGGGATGACCCGACAAGTGAGTGGCTTAGTACATGACCCTGGTTGAACCGTCGATGAAGAGAGGCTGAAGGGCGGCGAAGTGAGACTTGCTACGCCTCCCTGATGGGCGGCAGCGAGCCTCCTGAGCGGAGCCCTTCGGCCGACTGCGTCAGCCTGTGCCTCCGCAAGCGGGGGTACGGAAAGTCAGGCTCGGCCCAAGCCGACGGCGCGCTTGGCTTCGAGAAGCACGGGCTCGGCGATCGCGCGGGCACTGGCGGCGCCCTTGTCGAGCAGGCGGTCGATGGCCGCGGTGTCGGCGATCAGCTCCGCATAGCGGGTCCGGATGGGCGAGAGGAGGGCGACAAGGGCGTCGGCGAGCGCCGGCTTGAACGCGCCGAAGCCCTGGCCTTCGAAGCGGGCAAGGATGGCCGTTTCCGGCTCGCCCGTCACCGCGGCCATGATCCCGACGAGATTGCGTGCTTCAGGCCGGCCTTCCAGAAGTGCAGGGTCGCCCGGCAGGGGGTCAGGATCGGTCCGGGCCTTGCGGATCTTGGCGGCGATCTCCTCGTCGCTGTCGACGAGGTTGATCCGGCTCATGTCCGACGGGTCGGACTTGCTCATCTTGGCGCTTCCGTCGCGAAGGCTCATGACCCGGGCCGCGACCCCGCCGCCGATGAAGGGCTCGGGAATGGTGAAGGTCTCGGTGCCCGTGTCCTGGTTGAACTTGATCGCGATGTCGCGGGTCAGCTCGATATGCTGCTTCTGGTCCTCGCCAACCGGCACGTGGCTCGGGCGATAGAGCAGGATGTCGGCGGCCTGGAGCACGGGATAGTCGAACAGAGCCACCGAGGCGCCTTCCTTGTTCTTGCCCGACTTGTCCTTCCACTGGGTCATCCGGCTGAGCCAGCCCATCCGCGCGGTGCCGTTCAGGATCCAGCAGAGCTCGGCATGGGCGGACACGTCCGACTGGGCGAAGAGGACGGAGCGGTCGGGGTCGATGCCGCTGGCAATCAGCGCCGCCGCCATGCTCCGCACCTGCGCGCGGCGGGTCTCGGCCGGGATGTGCTCGGACAGGGAGTGGAGATCGGCAAGGAAGAAGCAGCAGGGCGCTTCCTCCTGCATCCGCACCCACCGCAGGATCGCGCCGAGGAGGTTGCCGAGGTGGAGGTTGCCGGTCGGCTGGATGCCGGACAGCACCCGGGTGACTTGGGTGGTGGTCATTCTGGCGAGGCTTCCGTCTGCTGGCGCGGGCGGCGGCGAAGGGTGGCGAGCGCCTCGCGGTCCACTCCGCCGATGAGAAAGGCGAGACCGAAGTAGACGACGATTCCCACGCCGACCAGAACGCCCAGTGCCAGGATCGAGCGCAGATTGAGGTCGAAGAAGTAGCCCGAAAGCGGCTCACGAAGGAGATATAGAACCGCGCCCATGACGGCAGCGGCGAGCAGCTGGCGCATCACGCGGCCGATCAGCCAGGCCGGCATCCGGAAGTGGCCGCGGGCGGCGAGAAGGATGAACAGCGCCAGGAAGTTCAACCAGGCTCCGACGGAAGTGACCGTCGCCAGGCTGATGATCCCGAGCCGCGAAATGAGGAGGAAGTTCGCGGGGATGGAGGCGAGCAGGATGGTCATGGCGATGACCACGGGCGTCTTCACGTCCTTGCGGGCGTAGAAGGCGGGGGTCAGCACCTTCACCAGGACGTAGGCGGGAAGGCCGGTCACGAGGATGGCGAGGATGTTGGCGGTGGTTGCGACATCCTCCCGCGTGAACTCGCCGCCGCCGAACAGCACGCCGATGATCGGCCCGGAGGTGATCGCCAGGGCGATGGCGGCGGGCAGGGTCAGCAGCATCGACAGGTCGAAGGCGCGCGCCTGGACATCGGCGGCCTCTGCTTCGTCGTTCTTGGCGATCGCCCGGCTGATGGCGGGGAGAATAGCCACCCCGAGGGCGGTGCCGATGATCGACAGCGGCAGCTGGTTCAGCCGGTCGGCATAGCTCAGCATGGTCAGCGCGCCCGGCCCGAGCTCGGCGGAGAAGAAAGCGTAGAACAGCTGGCTGATCTGATAGGCGCCGGCCGCAATGGTCGCGGGCAGGATGAGGATCACCAGCTCCTTGACCGCCGGGGTCATGCGGGGGCGGCGCAAGCTCAGCCGGATTCCGGCCCGCCGCACCGCCACCCAGCAGAGCGCGAACTGGACGACGCCGCCGATCAGCACCGCCACCGCCATATTGCGGACGGTCTGAAGATCGTCGCCCGGGGGCGAAACCAGCAGCGCCACGATCAGCGTGACGTTGAGCAGCGCTGGGGCAAAGGCGGCGGCAACGAAGCGGGTCAGCGAGTTGAGGATGCCCGACAGCAGCGCCACCAGGCTGATGAAGAAGAGATAAGGGAAGGTCCAGCGGCTGAGCTCGACCGCCAGCTCGAACTTGCCGGGCGTGTCCTTGTAGGCACCCACAACCAGCGACAGCACGGCCGGCATGAAGATGACGAAGACCAGCGTCACCAGGAGTAGCGCCGGCATGAAGACGGCAAGGATCTCGTTCGAGAAACGCTCCGCTTCCTCCTTCCCGCCTTGCGCATGGCGGTGGCTGAACAGCGGGACGAAGCCGCTCGAGAAGGCGCCTTCCGCGAACAGGCGGCGGAAGATGTTGGGGAGGAGGAAAGCGAGGTTGAAGGCGTCGTTCTCGGCCGAGGCGCCGAGCAGCCGGGCTGCGATCATGTCGCGGGCGAAGCCGAGCAGGCGGCTCACCATGGTGAGGCCGCCGATGGTCCCGGTGGCTTTGAGGAGATTCATCTAGAGCAAGCCCCCTCCGGCGTTGTCGCGCGCCGCCGACCGACGCAACCCGGCGCGTGGGCACCTCCCCCGTGCTGCCGTGTTACGCGGCAAGATGGGGAAGGAGCGAGTGGTTTACTGCACCGTCGGCTCGGCCGGCTGCTGTCCGCCCTGCGCGGCCTGCTGCTGCTGCGCCTCGAGCTGAGCCATGTAGATGGCGGCGAAGTCGATGGGGTCGAGCATCAGCGGCGGGAAGCCGGCGTCCTGGATCGACGAGGCGACCACCTGACGGGCGAAGGGGAAGAGCAGGCGCGGAGCCTCCACCAGCAGGAAGGCCGGAAGCGCGTCCTCGGGCAGATTGCGGAGACCGAAGATGCCGGCATAGCTCAGGTCGAGGACGAAGTGGACGCCCGACTGCGAACGGGCCGAAGCGTCGATCTTGAGGACGACCTCGTGGACCTCGTCGGCGATCTTGTTGACGTGGATGTTGAACTGAACGTCGAGCTGCGGCTGTTCCTGCCACTGGTAGACCTGCGGCGCGGACGGGTTTTCGACCGAAAGGTCCTTCACATATTGCGCCAGCGCGGCAACCTGCGGAGCCTCGGGCGTGGAAGCGTCGGCGGCGCCGTTGCCGGCGGCGGTTGCGGGGTCGGAAGCGGCCATGGTGTCGTTGCCCTGTATAAGTGAAGGAAAGGGCCCAGCCTCGTCGCCGCGACCCTGGAGGTTCGGCCGCGCGACTAGCAGTCGGGCCGAGGCGGTGCAATGGCGAGGCAGCGGCCAAAGCCGGGGTTTGAAGGTGGCGGCACTAGCGCCTATGTTGGGCGTTGCACTGCGGCTGGACGAAAGAAAGCGGTTCCTTGGTCTCGATAATCATCCTTGCCCTTGTTGCGCTCTTCATCGGCCTGCGCCTGTACAGCGTGCTGGGCGAGCGTACCGGGCATGAGCAGAAACTGACCCTCAAGCCGGCCGATGCGGAGGGCAGCCCCGCCCTTCGTCCGGCCTCGGCGGCTCCTGGCCAGGCGCAACCGGCCGAGCCGCTCGACACCGCCTACCTCCCGACGGCCGGACCCGGTGTTCGCGCGTTGCTCGCTGCCGATCCCAGCTTCGATGTCGCGCGCTTTCTTGAAGGTGCGCAGGGCGCCTACCGAATGGTGCTCGAGGCCTTCTGGCGCGGCGACATCGACGAGGTGCGCTTCTTCCTCGATCCCGACATCGCCGCCGCGTTCGACGGCGCCATTGCCGAGCGCAAGGCCGCCGGTCAGTTGCTCGACAATCGCCTGATCGCCATCGAGCAGGCGGTGATTGCCGACGCGAACCTGATGAGCCGGGTCGCGACGGTCACGGTTCGCTTTGAAGCCGACATCGCCGCGGTGACCCGCGACTCGGATGGGAATGTCATCGCCGGGTCGCTCAGCGATGCGGTGCAGACCCGCGATCGCTGGACGTTCCGCCGCGATCTTTCGAGCAGCGATCCGAACTGGATCCTCATCGAAACCGACGACGAATAGTGCGCTTTCCTCGTTTCGCGTCCGCCGCGCTGCTCGGCTTGGCCGTGGCCGCCTGCGCCACCCGCCCGCTGCCCTTGCCGGAGCCTGCGCCCGCCCCGCCACCGGTAACCACCGCTCCGCCCGAGCCGCCCAAGCCCGCCACTGCTGCGGCGGTCGGGATCACGCTGGCGGAGCCGCGTTCCTTTGCCGTGGACGCGGCCGAGCGGGCGCTTGCCGCCTT
>ERZ1066120.1050-NODE-1050-length-19701-cov-15.507381_pt1 | contig 19701 bp, 14 predicted proteins | sample MGYA00382767_ERZ1066120 | MGnify/ENA primary metagenome ERZ1066120 (study PRJEB33369, sample SAMEA5778350) | biofilm metagenome | biome: Industrial cooling water; feature: Water cooling tower basin; material: Biofilm | place: United Arab Emirates | collected...
CGTCGGGGCGGCGCGTCTCGATCCAGGGGCAGTCGGCGGCCACCCCGGCGATCAGGTCCAGCGAGGCCCCGTCCGTCGCGACGAGGACGTCGAACCCCGCCGCGAGGGGCGCGAAGAGGTCGGGGTCGTAGGGCAGGACCGGCCCCCGCACCCCCGGGATGCCCTCGGGCGCGGCGCGCAGCGCCCCGAGCCGCGCGGCCGGGACGCCCAGCCGCGTCTCGTCCCCGTCCGCCGACAGGGCCGCCGCGACCCTGCGGACGGACGCGGGCCCGGCGTCCTCGGACAGGACGATGAGGATGCGCCGGGCCTGCGGCAGCCCTGCCGGCGGGTCCGGGCACGCCGCCGCAGCGGGCGCGGCCGCCGCCCCGTCCCGCCGCGCCGAGGCGACATGGGCGTCCCCGGCGACGGCGAGCCCGAATCCCAGCCGCCGCGCGCGCCCGGGGATCGCCGCGAGGGGCAGCGGCCCGTCGCGCAGAAGCCGGTCGAGCGCCTCGCGGCGGATCATCAGGCAGGGACCGGCCGGGTCGGGCGCGCGCGTTCGGGCGCCGTCGCCCGGCCCGGCCGCCGACGCGGCCAGGTTCGCGGCGACGATGTCGGGATCGGGCTCCCCGTCGGGCGCGCGGGCCGGGCCCGGGGCCGGTGCCGCGACGCCGAGGCCGGGGGTCGCGTCGAGGCACCGCACGAGCGCGTCGATCCAGAACGGCGTGACGATCGCCCCGGCCCCGAGCGCTGCGACGTAGGGCGCCCGCGCGGCGCGCAGCCCCGCGTCCGGGGCGGCGGAGCCGTCCGCCGGGAGCATGACCCGCTCGAAGACGGTGCGGTCGGTCCCCATCGCCGCCGCCTCGCGCAGGAGCGCGTCGGTCGCGCCGCCCGCGGCATCGTCCACGAGCAGGACGCGGTGGCGGATGCGCGTCGGCGCGCGCGCCAGCGCCCGGAGACAGGCGAGGGCCTCGGCGGGCGCGCCGCGCAGCGTCGGCACGACATCGACGAGGGGGGCGCCGGGCGGGACGTCCGGCGCGGCCCCCGCGCCGCCCCGGCGGGCGCGTTCCCGGTGGACGAGGGGATTGACGCCTGCCCGCGCCGCCTCGGGGTGCGCGACGAGGTAGGCGGCGGAGCTGAAGGCTGGCCCGGGATCGCGGCCGAGCGCCGCGCCGACGTGCAGGTAGTGCGCGGCCGGGCGCATCCCCGACAGGCCGACGTCGGGGTGGCGCGCCCCGTACCAGGCGGCGTCGAACAGCGGGCTCGCGGCGATCAGCGCCAGGTCGCGGTCGTCCGGGCCGTGCCGCATCCATCCTCCCCGCGCCGCGCGCCTGCCCCCGGGGGTAGCCGGATGACGGGGCCGGGGCAAGGGCCCGGCGGATTGCCGCCGGCCCGCCGGCGGTATCCCGCAGGTAACCTCTTGCGCGGGTTTCCCGCCTGTCTACCTGCGCTGCGTGGCGGGATTTTGCCCACCCCGATTCTGAACGCGTAACGATTTCATGACGTTGGCCCCCCGGGGGGTGCGCGGCCGTCGCGCCCCGGCCGTCGTGCCCGGCTCATTCCCCGGGGCCGTCCGGGGCGACGACGGGACTGCCCTTCACCCGATCAGAGGAAACCATCATGTCCGACAGAGAGACCTCCGACACCGCCCTCGCCGGCGCCGCCCCGGTCGAGGGGCGCAGCACCAACGGCGAGGGCAACAACCTCGGCAACGCCGGTTTCGGCGCCGTGGGCCAGGTCTTCGCCCGCATCGCCGGGAACGGCTATGCGGACGGAAAGGAGCTCATGGAACGCGCACGCCCGCTGGAGTGGGAACCGCGTCCGACCGTGATCGACCCGGCCCTGGGCCGGCCGGTCTTCCCGAACAACCCGGACGACGAGATCCCGCAGGGCCGCGCCGGGGCCAACGCGCCCGACGGGCGCATCCCGCTGACCGACGACCTGCGCTTCGTGAACCAGCCGACGGGCGAGCTGCCGCAGGCGCGCGACATCTCGAACGCGGTCTTCGCGCAGCCCAAGGACGCGGACGGCGTCGACATCGCCATCCCGAACGCCAAGGGCGCCAACGACTTCGCGCTGTTCTTCGGCCAGGCGCTGACGCACGACATGGTCGAGACCCAGGTGAACGTCACCGCCGTGTCGATCCCCGCCTCGACCGGGATCGGCTGGGCGGGCGGGCAGGTCGGCGCGGACGGCGAGCCGACGGCCGCCATCCTCGTGCGGGTGAGCCCGCAGACGGGCCAGGCGGTGCGCGACGCGCAGGGGCAGGTGATCCCGCTGTTCGCGCCCGGCACCCCGGCCGCGGACCAGGTGGCCGCGCTGCGCGACGGCCTGAACCTGCCCGCGCTGACGGTGCCGGGCCAGCAGCCGGGCACCACCGTGACCATCCCCGCCGTCACGCCGGCGCAGCAGGACATCGCGGCGCAGGCGCTGGTCGATCATCAGGCGCTGTCGCTCGGCGCGCCCTTCGCGCTGCAGCGGACCCCGGGCGTCTACGACGAGGACGGCGTGCGCCAGCAGGCCAACACCGAGACCGCCTTCCTCGATCTCGGCAACGTCTACGGCAAGGTCGTCACGGCGACCGTGCAGGCGGATGCCATCGGCGACAGCGCCCTCATCACGCGGATCGGCGACCCCTTCGCCGACGCGAACGGCGTCCTGCAGCAGCGGATCGAGATCGACACGAGCCAGGCGCTGCGGGCGCGGACCGCGGACGGCGAGCTGTCGGCCTTCCTTCTGACCAGCGACGACGTGGCGAGCCCGCGCGCGGGCCAGAACCTGCTGCCGACCTACCGCGAGGTGAACGAGAACCAGGGCCTGTTCCGCGACGACGCAGCGACCACCGCCAACGAGGCGGAGCTGGCGATGGGCGCGGTCTTCGACCCGACGCTCGCCAACTTCTTCGACCTCGACCGGTTCGCGGCGGGCGACCAGCGCGTGAACCAGAACGTGGCGACCGTCACCCAGCAGACGATCTGGGCGCGCAACCACAACGAATGGGCCGAGAGGATCGCGGCCGACAACCCGGCCATGACCGCCGACGAGGTGTTCCAGCTCGCGCGCGCGATCAACGAGGCCGAGTACCAGAAGGCCGTCTACGACGAGTACCTGACGACGATCATCGGCGAGACCGGGGTCGCGATGATCGGTGACTACCAGGGCTACGACCCGGACGCGAACCCCGCGATCATCAACGAATGGACGACGCTCGCCTTCCGCTTCGGGCACGACCAGTCGTCAAACTTCGTCTCCTCGCTGCTCGAGGACGGCGACCTGAAGGAGCGCGTGCTGCTGATCGACAGCTTCACGCGGGCGGGCGCGGGGGCGGAGGCCTCGGTCCCGAACGCGGCGACGCTGGACGACTGGATCCGCGGCCAGCTCTCGGCCACGCACGAGGCGATCGACGGCAACGTCGTCGAGGGCAACCGCGGGCAGCTCTTCGGGGTGACGGTCAGCCCGGTGACGGGCCAGCCCGTGATCAACGACCTCACGGTCTTCGACATCGTGCGCGGCCGCGACCACGGCGTGAACTCCTACGTCCACGTCCGCGCGGCGATCGGGCAGGACACCTATCTCTTCGACCCGGACGGCACCGAGCGCACGGGCGAGGAGGCGTTCCGCGCCTGGGGGGCGGACAACGGCGTGAGCGCCGCGCGGCTGAATGCGCTGATCGACCTCTACGGGGGCGATTTCGCCAGGCTCGACGCCTACGTCGGCGTCCTGCTGGAGAAGCCGCACGGCGACAGCCAGCTTGGCGTCACCTCGACCACGCTGGTCGCGATGCAGTTCCAGGCCACCCGCGACGGCGACCGCTTCTGGTACGAGAACCGCTTCGCCGACCAGCCCGAGATCCTGAAGCTGATCGAGGAAGGCTCGATGGCCGACGTGATTTCCCGCACCACGGGGATCGAGCACGTCTACCGCGATGCCTTCCTCGCGCACGACCGGATCGGCGGGACGGAGGGCAACGACCGGCTGTCGGGCAGCGCCGACCGCGACCTGCTGATCGGGTTCGGCGGCGACGATCGCCTGCGGGGCCGCGAGGCGAACGACGACCTCTACGGCGGGGCCGGCAACGACCGGCTCGAGGGCGGCGCCGACCGCGACCGGCTGGTCGGCGAGGCGGGGGCCGACACGCTGCTGGGCGGGGCCGGCGACGACACGCTGGCAGGCGGCGAGGGCAACGACTACCTGCGCGGCGAGGCCGGGGCCGACGTGCTGAAGGGCGGGGCCGGGACCGACCGGCTCCTGGGCGAGGGCGGCGACGACCGGATCGTGACGGGGGGCGGGGCCGACCGCGCGAACGGCGGGTCCGGCGACGACGTGATCGTCAGCGGCACCGCGGCCGAGCTGAACGGCGGCGCGGGGACCGACGCGATCCAGGTGTCGGGGATCGTGCGCGTCGACCTCAACGCGCAGCGCATGACCGACGCGGACGGGGCCGCGACCCGGGTGATCGGCGTGGAGAACGTTACGATCGCCGACGGAACGGACGCCTTCGTCTTCGGCTCGTCGGCGGGCAACGTCCTGACGGGCGGGGTGGGCGACGACACGATCGACGGCTGGCGCGGCAACGACCGGATCGCGACCGGCGACGGGCTGGACGTGGTGCGGATCGGCTTCGGCAACGACGCCGTGGCCGACTTCGACGTGCTCGAGCGTCCCGACGAGGCGGACCACGACCGGCTTGTCTACTCGGGTCGCGCGGGGACGATCGATCTCGGGACCGTGGCCGAGTTCTTCGACTTCTTCTTCGACGCCGCGGACCAGTTCACGGTGCGCTTCGTCGCCGATGCCGCCGATGCCGGGGTGATCCGGGCGATCGAGATCCAGTCGACCAACCGGCAGGAGCGGTTCTCGGCCAGCCTGACGCTGGAGGGCGACGGGATGACCTTCGCCGACGGCCGCGCCTTCGCCGACGCGAACGGCTACGACCGGACGCTGCTGGCCTGACCTGCGGCGGCGCGGGCGACGGCGGCCCCCGGACCGCGCCGGGGGCCGTCCGTCCGTTGCGCGGGGCTAGCGCGGCTGGCCGGTGGCGGCGTCGATCTCGACCTCCGCCTCGGACCCGTCGGCGCGGTCGTATTCGATCTCCCAGTAGCCGCGTTCCCGGTCGATGCTCTCGATCTGGCCGAAGTCGGGCTGCGCCTCGAGCGTGGCGAGGATCCGCGACAGGGGCATCGCGCCGTCCGGGGCGGCGGGCCGGATGTCGGTCTGCGCAAGGGCGGGACCGGCGGCGAGAAGCGGCAGCGCGAGGATCAGGGTCTTCATGGCGGGCGTCCTTTCAGGTTGACGCCCTGCCAACCGTCCCGCGCCCGCCGCGTTCCACGCCCGGCCCCGCCGCGCGGCGCAGGGCGGGGGCGACCTCGGTCCCCAGGAGCTCGATCGCGCGCCGGAGGGCGCGGTGGTCCTGCACGCCGATCCCCATCTGGATCAGGATGCGGTCGAAGCCCAGGACCTCGCGCAGCGCGAGGATCTTGTCCGCGACCTCGGCCGGGCTGCCCACGACCAGCGCGCCGCGCGGCCCCCGCGCGTCGTCGAACTGCGCGCGGCTGGTGGGCGGCCAGCCCCGCTCGCGCCCGATGCGGTCCATCACCGCGGCCTGCGCGGGGTAGAATGCGTCGGCGGCGGCCTGCGTCGTGTCCGCGACGAAGCCGTGGATGTTGATCGAATGGCGCAGGCCCGCGGGATCGTGCCCCGCCTGCCCCGCGGCCCTGCGGTAGAGATCGACCAGCGACGCGAACCGCGCGGGCTCGCCGCCGATGATCGCGAGCGCGAGCGGCAGCCCCAGCGTCCCCGCGCGCACCACCGACCGTGGCGTGCCGCCCACCGCGATCCAGACCGGCAGCGGGTCCTGCAGCGGGCGCGGCCAGACGCCGCGCCCGTCGATCGGCGCGGTGTGGCGCCCGCCGGGCCAGACGACCCGCTCGGACCCGCGCAGCGCGAGGAGCAGGGCCAGCTTCTCCTCGAACAGCGTCTCGTAGTCGTCGAGGTCCAGTCCGAACAGCGGGAAGGATTCGATGAACGAGCCCCGCCCCGCCGTGATCTCCGCGCGCCCCCCCGACAGGGCGTCGAGCGTCGCGAACTGCTGGAAGACGCGGACCGGATCCTCGGACGACAGCACCGTCACGGCGCTGGCGAGGCGGATGCGGCGGGTCCGCGCGGCGGCCGCGGCCAGCGCCACGGCGGGCGCCGACACCGCGTAGTCGGGGCGGTGGTGCTCGCCCAGGCCGAAGACGTCGAGCCCGGCCTGGTCCGCGAGGACCGCCTCCTCCACGAGTTGCGGCAGGCGCTGCGCGGGCGCGACCGTGCGGCCCGTCGCCGGATCCGTGCCCACGTCGCCGAAGGAGTAGAGCCCGACCTCCATCGTCAGAGCAGCGAGCCGAGCCAGACGCCCGCGCCCATCACGCCCGCGCCCCCCAGCGCCCACAGGATCGGCATCGTCTGCTGGCGCTTCGCCGTCTCCACCAGCGGCTTGCCCTGCCGCAGAAGCTGCTGCTCCACCATGGCGGGCAGCTTCGGCGCGAAGCGCGCGAGCACGCCCGCGGTGCGCGCGAGGTCCCGCGCGAAGGCGCGGGGGCCGACGTTGCGGGTGATGTAGTCCTGCACGACCGGGCGCGCGACCTGCCAGATGTTGATGTGCGGATCGAGGCTGCGCGCGACCCCTTCGACCACCACCATGGTGCGCTGCAGCAGGATCAGCTCGGTCCGCGTCTCCATCCCGAAGCGCTCGGTCACCTCGAAGAGGTAGGCGAGCACCCGCCCCATGCTGATCCGGCTTGCGTCCATGCCGAAGATCGGCTCCCCCACCACGCGGAGCGCGCGCGCGAACTCGTCGACGCTGCGGTCGGAGGGGACGTAGCCCGCCTCGAAATGGACCTCGGCCACCCGGCGGTAGTCGCGGCGGATGAAGCCGTAGATGATCTCGGCGTAGACGCGGCGGGTGTATTCGTCGATCCGCCCCATGATCCCGAAGTCGAAGGCGACGATGTCGCCGTTGGGCGCGACCTTCAGGTTGCCCTGGTGCATGTCGCCGTGGAACAGCCCGTCGCGCAGCGCGTGGTTGAGAAAGAGCTGGAGCACCCGCGCCGCCAGCGCCCGCCGGTCGTGGCCCGCGGCATCCAGCGCCGCGTTGTCGCCCAGCGGCACGCCCTCGGCCCAGCCGAGCGTCATCACCGTGCGGCCCGACAGGTTCCAGACCACCTGCGGCAGCTGGAAGCCCGCGTCGGATTCGGTGTTGGCCGCGAACTCGCCCGCGGCCGCCGACTCGAGCCGCAGGTCGAGCTCGCCCTGCACCACCCCCTCGAAATGCGCGATCACGTCCGTGGGACGCAGCCGGCGCGACGAGGGCGACAGAAGCTCGATCACCCGCGCGGCGAGGTAGAAGGCGTCGATGTCGGTCCGGAAGGCCTGCGCGATCCCCGGGCGCAGCACCTTCACCGCGACGACCTGCCCCGACCCGGCGACGCGGGCGCGGTGCACCTGCGCGATCGAGGCCGCGGCCACCGGCTCCGAGAACTCCGAGAAGAGGCTGTCCAGGGGCGCGCCGAACTCCGCCTCGACCATCCGGCGGGCCACGTCCTGCGGGAAGGGGGGCAGCCGGTCCTGCAGGTAGCGGAGCTGCACCGCGAGGTCGTCCCCGACCACGTCGGGGCGCGTCGACAGGATCTGGCCGAACTTGATGTAGGCGGGCCCGAGCGCGGTCAGCGCGCGCGTGGCGGGGGGCAGCGCGGGGTCGCCCCGTCGGCCCAGCCACTTGAACGGCCAGCCCAGCGCATGCGCGGCCGCCCGCACCCGGCGCGGCGCGCCGAAGGCGTCGAGCACGACGTTGATGCCCCCCGTCCGTTCCAGCGTGGCGAGCGTGCGGACCAGGCGGAGGACGTTGTGGGGACCGCGCACCTAGAGCTTCCACCCCGAATGGAGCGCCGCGACCCCCATCGTCAGGTTCCGCCAGCGCACCTGCCCGAAGCCCGCGCGGCGGATCATCGCCGCGAAGCCGTCCTGGTCGGGGAAGCGGCGGATCGATTCGACGAGGTACCGATAGCTCTCGCGGTCGCCGGCGACGACCTGGCCCATCGCCGGGATCACGTTGAACGAGTAGCGGTCGTAGAGCCACTGAAGCGCGGGGTTCGCCACGTGGCTGAACTCCAGCACCATGAGGCGGCCGCCGGGGCGCAGCACGCGGAACGCCTCGGCGAGCGCGTCCTCGACCCGCGTCACGTTGCGGATGCCGAAGCTGACGGTGCAGACGTCGAAGGCCCCGGCCGCGAAGGGCAGGGCCATCGCGTCGCCCTCCACCCAAGTCAGGCGGTCGGCGAGGCTCTGGGCCTCGGCGCGCCGCCGTCCCTCCTCGAGCATGCCGGGCGTCATGTCGAGCACGGTCGCCGTGGCCCCCGCCGCGCGGCGGAGGAAGCGGAAGGCCACGTCGCCGGTCCCCCCCGCCACGTCCAGAAGCCGCTGGCCCGGCCGGGGCGCCAGCCAGTCCATCATCGCGTCCTTCCACAGGCGGTGGATGCCCCCCGACATGATGTCGTTCATCAGGTCGTAGCGGCCGGCGACGCGGCTGAAGACGCCGTGGACCATCCCCGCCTTCTCCCCCTCCGCCACGGTGCGGAAGCCGAAGTGCGTGGTCCGGCCCGCGTCGGGGCCGGCGTCGGGGGCGGAGGTGTCGTGCATGGGCCTTGCCGTTCGGGATGCTGCATACCTTATAGGGCGCAGCGGATCGGCTGCAATGCGGCGGCCCCCGAGGACCCGTGATGCCCGAGCTGCCCGAAGTCGAGACCGTCCGCCGCGGGCTGGAGCCGGCGATGGCGGGCCGCGCCATCCGCGCCGCGGCCGTCAACCGCGAGGGCCTGCGCCGGCCCTTTCCGCCCGGGCTCGCGGGGCGGCTCGCGGGGCAGCGCGTGACGGGCCTCCGCCGGCGGTCGAAGTACATCCTCGCCGACCTGTCGTCGGGGGAATCGCTGCTGATCCATCTGGGGATGTCGGGGCGGATGCTGGTGTCGGGGGCGATGCCGGGCGCCTTCCGCCATGACCATCCGGCGCCCGCGCGCCACGACCATGTGGTGCTGGAGATGGAGGGCGGCACCCGCGTCACCTTCAACGACGCGCGGCGCTTCGGCCTGATGGACCTTCTGCCCACCGGGGCCGAGGACGCGCATCCGCTGCTGGCGGGGCTGGGGCCCGAGCCGCTGGGGAACGCCTTCTCGGGCGCCTACCTCGCGGCGCGGCTGAAGGGGCGGGCGGCGCCGGTCAAGGCCGCGCTGCTCGACCAGCGGATCGTCGCGGGCCTTGGCAACATCTACGTCTCCGAGGCGCTGCACCGCGCGGGGATCGACCCGCGGCGCGCGGCCGGCCGGATCGCCGCGGCCCGGATCGAGGGGCTGGTGCCCGTGATCCGCGCCGTTCTGGCCGAGGCGATCGAGGCGGGCGGCTCGTCGCTGCGGGACCACCGGCAGGCGACGGGCGAGCTTGGCTATTTCCAGCACGCCTTCCGCGTCTACGGCCGCGCCGGCGCGCCCTGCCCCGCGCCCGGCTGCGCGGGCGCGGTGCGCCGGATCGTGCAGGGCGGGCGGTCGTCCTTCTTCTGCCCGGCCTGCCAGAGGTGACTTGGAACCCGGCGGCCGGGGTGCTAGACCCCCGCGGCCTGCAAGGGGGGATTCCGCCGTGGCCCATGAGACGCTGATCGTCGAGATCGAGGACTACGTCGCCCTGATCCGGCTGAACCGGCCCGAGGCGCTCAACGCGCTGAATGCCCGGATGTGGCGCGAGCTCGTCGAGGCGCTGTCGGCGGCGGACGCCGACGACGCGGTCCGCTGCATCGTGCTGACCGGGTCGGACAAGGCCTTCGCCGCCGGCGCCGACGTGCGCGAGATGGCCGGTCTGACCTTCCCCGAGATCTTCGCGCAGGACTACCTGGGCGACGTGGCCGCGGCGATGCGGTCCGTCCGCAAGCCCGTGATCGCCGCGGTGGCGGGCTACGCGCTGGGCGGGGGCTGCGAGCTTGCGATGCTGTGCGACTTCATCGTCGCCGCCGACACCGCCAAGTTCGGCCAGCCCGAGGTCAACCTCGGGATCGTCGCGGGCCTCGGCGGCACCCAGCGGCTGACGCGGCTGGTGGGCAGGTCGAAGGCGATGGACATGCACCTGACGGGCCGGTCGATGGACGCGGCCGAGGCCGAGCGCGCGGGCCTCGTCAGCCGCGTCGTGCCCGCGAAGTCGCTGATGGACGAGGCGATGCGCGCCGCCCGCGCGATCGCCGCGAAGTCGGCGCTGACCGTCCGCGCCGTCAAGGAGGCCGTGAACCGCGCCGAGGAGACGACCCTGGCCGAGGGGCTGCTGCACGAACGCCGGCTCTTCCACGCGATGTTCGCGACCGAGGACCAGAAGGAGGGGATGGCCGCCTTCCTCGAGAAGCGCCAGCCCCAGTTCCGCGACCGCTGAGCCGCGAGGGGGCTTGCCTTCGCCGGCGATCTGGCTTACCCGCCGCCCGACATGCGCGTGGGCCCGCTCAGGCGAGAATCGTCCTCCACCCTCCCCGGTGGACGCCGGGTCGCGCGCGAACAGGATCCGCTGACCCACAGGAACGACGACGCCCATGGCCAACACGCCCCAGTCCAAGAAACGCGCCCGCCAGTCCGAGGCGCGCTATGCCGTCAACAAGGCGCGCCGGTCGCGCATCCGCACCTTCCTGCGCAAGGTCGAGGAGGCGATCGCCGGCGGCGACTCCGCCGCGGCCGAGGCGGCGCTGCGCGAGGCGCAGCCCGAACTGGCGCGGGGAATCACCAAGGGCGTGCTTCACAAGAACACCGTGGCGCGCAAGATGTCGCGCCTGTCGCACCGCGTGAAAGGCCTCTCCGCGCCGGCCGCCTGAGCGGCCGCCCGCCCGGACTGACGCAGGGGGAAGCGCGCCTTGGGGCGCGCTTTCTTCATGATTGCAAGGGCTTGGGCCGTGGCGTTGCCGAATTGCAAGGCCCCGGGGATTCGCCCCCTCCGTCCCCTGTCAACAGCGAAGTTCGGTTGCAGGGCCGCGCGGGCGCTTGCTAGCGTGGCCTTGCGATTCACCTGTCCTGGGGGACACGGTCCGGATCCGGTCCGAGAGACGGCCAGTCCGGTCGGCGCTGCCACGCCGACCGGCCGTCCCGAGGGTCGGCGAGGGGCCTGCACGATGTCTGCGCCGGCTGCCGGTTGCAGTTTCTGACGCCATGGCGCGACGCATCCGGGGCCTTCGGATGCGCCCGCCTTCGCGTTTCCCCTTGCCGGGGCCGTCCCTTCGGGGCGGCGCGCCCTGTGGCGGGGAGTCGCGAGGAACGACGGCGCGCGCGCGTCCCGGGCACCAAGCCCCCGGGGCAGGAACAGAAACAGACGGCATTGAACGGATCGCATGTCATGACGAACGAGACCTGGGGGAAGGTGCGTGAAGAGTTGCGGCGCCGCGTCGGCAAGAACAACTTCACGTCCTGGATCGAGCCCCTGCGGCTCGCGGGGCTCGACCGGGGCGTGGCGCGTTTCGAGGTGCCGACGACCTTCTTCGGCGACTGGGTCCAGCGCAACTTCGCCGAGCAGATCCAGCAGCACCTGAACATGTCGGGCGCCAGCGTCGACCGGCTTGAGTTCGCCGTGGCGAACGGCGCGCCGGCCGCCCCGGCCGCCCCGGCCCGCGCCGCCGCGGCGCGCACCGCGGCCCAGCCCGCGCTGCGGGTCCGCGCCGAGGCGGCCGACGAGATGCCGGGCGCGCCGCTCGACCAGCGGTTCACCTTCGACACCTTCGTCGTGGGCAAGCCCAACGAGCTGGCGCATGCCGCCGCGCGCCGCGTGGCCGAGGGCGGGCCGGTGTCGTTCAACCCGCTCTTCCTCTATGGCGGGGTGGGGCTGGGGAAGACCCACCTGATGCATGCCATCGCGCACGAGCTTCAGTCCCGCAGGCCCGAGCTGCGCGTGCTGTACCTCTCCGCCGAGCAGTTCATGTACCGCTTCGTCCAGGCGCTGCGCGAGCGGCAGATCATGGACTTCAAGGAGCTGTTCCGGTCGGTCGACGTGCTGATGGTCGACGACGTCCAGTTCATCGCCGGGAAGGACTCGACGCAGGAGGAGTTCTTCCACACCTTCAACGCGCTGGTGGACCAGCACAAGCAGATCGTCATCTCGGCCGACCGCGCGCCGGGCGAGATCAAGGACCTGGAGGAGCGGATCCGGAGCCGCCTGCAGTGCGGCCTCGTGGTCGACCTGCATCCCACCGACTACGAGCTGCGCCTGGGCGTCCTGCAGACCAAGGCCGAGTTCTACCGGGCGCAGTACCGCGGGCTGGTGATCGCGCCCGGCGTGCTCGAGTTCCTTGCGCACCGGATCACCACCAACGTCCGGGTGCTGGAGGGCGCGCTGACGCGGCTCTTCGCCTTTGCGAGCCTCGTCGGGCGCGAGATCACGCTGGACCTCACGCAGGACTGCCTCGCCGACATCCTGCGGGCGTCCGACCGCAAGGTCACGATCGAGGAGATCCAGAGGAAGGTCGCGGAGCACTACAACATCCGCCTGTCCGACATGATCGGGCCGAAGCGGCTGCGCACGATCGCACGGCCGCGCCAGATCGCGATGTACCTAGCCAAGCAGCTGACGCCGCGGTCGCTGCCCGAGATCGGGCGGCGCTTCGGCGGGCGCGACCACACCACGATCATGCACGGCGTCCGCCGGATCGAGGAGCTGATGGCGACCGACAGCCAGATGTCGGACGACCTGCAGATGCTGCGCCGCCTCCTGCAGGCCTGAGCCGCCGCGGGCGGGGCCGCCAGGCCCCGCCGCCCGGCGCGCCGTCCCATCAATTTCGCTTGTGGTGCCCCGCGAAGCGGCTAGTTTCGTGGTCCCGCCGCCCCCCGGCCCCGACAGACGGAACACCCCGATGAAGATCAGCATCGAACGCGGCACGCTTCTCCGGGCGCTGGCGCAGGCCCAGTCGGTGGTGGAGCGGCGCGCGACGATCCCGATCCTGTCCAACGTCCTGATCGAGGCCGAGGGCGAGGGGGTCAGCTTCCGCGCGACCGACCTCGACATCGAGGTGGTGGACCGCGCGCCCGCCATGGTCGGACGGCCGGGGGCCACGACCGTCTCGGCGGTGATGCTCCACGACATCGTCCGCAAGCTGCCCGACGGCGCGCTGGTGCAGCTGACGGCCGACGCGGCGGCGGGGCGGCTCGGCATCAACGCCGGGCGGTCGAACGTCAGCCTGCCGACGCTGCCGCGCGAGGACTTCCCGGTGATGGCCTCGTCCGAGTACCAGACCAACTTCGGCATCGCGGCCCCGGTGCTGCGGCGGCTGTTCGACAAGGCGAAGTTCGCCATCTCCACCGAGGAGACGCGCTATTACCTGAACGGCGTCTACATGCACGTCGCGGCCGGCGAGGGCGGCCCCGTGATGCGCTGCGTCGCGACCGACGGGCACCGGCTCGCGCGGATCGACGCGCCCCTGCCCGAGGACGCGAAGGGCATGCCCGGCGTGATCGTGCCCCGGAAGACCGTGAACGAGCTTCGGAAGCTTCTGGACGACGACGAGGCGACGATCGCGGTCTCGGTGTCGGAGACCAAGGTGCGCTTCGCCACGCCGCAGATCACGATGACCTCGAAGGTGATCGACGGCACCTTCCCCGACTACGCGCGCGTGATCCCGACCGGCAACACCCGGCGGCTGGAGGTGGATGCGGCCGAGTTCGCCAAGGCCGTCGACTTCGTGGCGACGGTGTCGTCGGAACGCAGCCGCGCGGTCAAGCTCAGCCTCGAGGACGACCGGCTGGTGCTGTCGGTCAACAGCCCCGACAGCGGGGCCGCCGAGGAGGAGCTGGCCGTGGCCTATGCCGACGACCGGCTGGAGATCGGCTTCAACGCGAAGTACCTGCTCGAGATCGCGAACCAGGTCGACCGCGAGAACGCGGTGTTCCTGTTCAACTCGTCGGGCGATCCCACGCTGATGCGCGAGGGGAACGACGCGAGCGCCGTCTACGTCGTCATGCCGATGCGGGTCTGAGGGGCCGCGGGGGGCCGGCCCCCCGCACCCCCCGGCCCGCACCCCCCGGGATGTCTGGAGCAGAAGAGCGCAGAGGTGCCCGGCCCCGCCATAACCGCGCTGAGCCTGTCGCATTTCCGCAGCCACCTCGGCGCGCGGCTGGCCTTCGACGGGCGGGTCGTCACGCTCACGGGGCCGAACGGCGCGGGCAAGACCAACGTGCTCGAGGCCATCTCGCTGCTGTCGCCGGGCCGCGGCCTGCGGCAGGCGCAGGCCGAGGATCTCGCGCGCCGGCCCGAGGGGCGGGGCTGGAAGATCGTCTCGCAGGTGCGCGGCGAGGCGGCGGTCCATGCGCTCGAGACCTGGGCCGAGCCGGGCGGCACGCGGCAGGTGCGGATCGACGGAAAGCCCGCCCCGCAGGTGGCGCTCGGGCGCATCCTGCGGGTGGTCTGGCTGGTGCCGGCGATGGACCGGCTGTGGATCGAGGGGGCCGAGGGACGCCGGCGCTTCCTCGACCGCCTGACGCTCAGCTTCGCGCCCGACCACGCCGAATCGGTGCTGGCCTACGACCGCGCGATGCGGGACCGCAACCGCCTGCTGCGCGACCAGGTGACCGACCCGCACTGGTACGCCGCGCTCGAGGCGCAGATGGCCGTGGCCGCGCGCCCGCTGATGGCCGCGCGCGCGGCGGCCGTGGCGCGGCTCCAGACCGCGCAGGGCGAGGACACGGCCTTCCCCCGCGCCACCCTCGCCATCGACCCCGGCGAGGGCGCGTTCGAGGGGGACCTTGCCGAGGCGCTGGCGGCGGGGCGGCGGCGCGACCTCGCCGCGGGGCGCACGCTGACCGGCCCGCACCGGGCGGACCTGTCGGCGGCCTACGCGGCCAAGGGCGTGCCGGCCGCGCAATGCTCCACCGGCGAGCAGAAGGCGCTTCTCATCAGCCTGATCCTCGCCAACGCGCGCGCGCTGGCGGCCGAGCCGGGGGCGCTTCCGGTGCTTCTTCTCGACGAGGTCGCCGCGCATCTTGACGGGGACCGGCGCGCTGCGCTCTACGATGCCTTGTGCGGACTCGACGCGCAGTCGTTCCTGACGGGAACCGAGACCGCGCTGTTCGAGACGCTGGCCGGCCGGGCGCAGAGGCTCGGCGTGACGGAGGAGGGCGGGGTGTCCCGCATCGGGGAGACGACGCCATGACCGCAAAGCCCGCGCCGCGGCGCGCCCTCGGGACCGCCGCCCTGCTCGCGGGCGGGGCCCTGCTCTGGGTGGCGGGCTGGGTGCCGCCGGGGGCGGCCCACAGTCTCCTGCTGCAGCAACTGCGCGTGGCGGTCGCGGTTCCCGCGGACGGCCGCCCGGCGGCCGGTGCGCCCGGCCCGGCGGCGGCGCCCTGGGACGGCTACCGCGGCTACCTGGCCGATCCCGACGGCCATATCTGGTCCGGCCGGCAGGGCTAGGGCGCCCGCGGGCGGGCCGCCGTCGCCGCCTCTATCGTCCTGACGGATCATGCCTTTTTCCGGCCTGCCGGGCGTGACATCGCGGCGCCGAGTGGCTATATCGGGGGCACACCCGGAAAGGTTTTCCCGCATGGCCGACGACGCCAAGAAACCGGACGCCTACGGCGCCGATTCGATCAAGGTTCTCAAGGGGTTGGAGGCTGTCCGCAAGCGCCCCGGCATGTACATCGGCGACACCGACGACGGCTCGGGCCTGCACCACATGGTCTACGAGGTGGTCGACAACGGCATCGACGAGGCGCTGGCCGGGCATGCCACCGCCGTGACCGTGACGATCCACGCCGATTCGAGCGTCTCGGTGCGCGACAACGGGCGCGGCATCCCCGTCGGCATCCACCCCGAGGAGGGGGTCTCGGCGGCCGAGGTCATCATGACCCAGCTTCACGCGGGCGGAAAGTTCAACAACGCCGACGACGCGGGCAACGCCTACAAGGTCTCGGGCGGGCTGCACGGCGTCGGCGTCTCGGTTGTGAACGCGCTGTCGGAATGGCTGGAGCTGACCGTGTGGCGCGACGAGACCGAGTACCGCGCGCGGTTCGAGCACGGCGAATGCGTGACGCCCGTCCACGCGGTCGGCCCCGCGCCGGGCCTGCGGGGGACGGAGGTGCGGTTCCTCGCGGCGGCGCGGACCAGCGACCCGGGCTTCACCTTCTCCAACCTCGACTACAGCTTCCGCACGCTCGAGACGCGGCTTCGCGAGCTTGCCTTCCTCAATTCGGGCGTGCGGATCGTGCTGGAGGACGAGCGTCCCGCCGAGCCCCTGCGGACCGAGCTCTGCTACGACGGCGGCGTGAGGGAGTTCGTGAAGTACCTCGACCGCTCGAAGGCCCCGGTCATGGCCGAGCCGATCTACATGACGGGGACGCGCGGCGGGATCGCCGTCGAGGTCGCGATGTGGTGGAACGACAGCTACAACGAGATGGTGCTGCCCTTCACCAACAACATTCCCCAGCGCGACGGGGGCACGCATCTGGCGGGTTTCCGCGGCGCGCTGACGCGCACGATCAACGCCTATGCGCAGTCCTCGGGGATCGCCCGGCGCGAGAAGGTGGACTTCACCGGCGACGACGCGCGCGAGGGGCTGACCTGCGTGCTGTCGGTGAAGGTGCCGGACCCGAAGTTCTCGAGCCAGACGAAGGACAAGCTCGTCAGCAGCGAGGTGCGCCCGGCGGTCGAGAACCTGGTGAACGAGAAGCTCGCCGAATGGTTCGAGGAGAATCCGGGGCCCGCGAGGGGCATCGTCGGCAAGATCGTGGAGGCGGCGCTGGCGCGCGAGGCGGCGCGCAAGGCGCGCGAGCTGACGCGGCGCAAGACCGCGCTCGACGTGGCCTCGCTGCCCGGCAAGCTCGCCGACTGCCAGGAGCGCGACCCCGCGAAGTCCGAGCTCTTCCTCGTGGAGGGCGACAGCGCCGGCGGGTCGGCCAAGCAGGGCCGCAGCCGGGCCAACCAGGCGGTGCTGCCGCTGCGGGGCAAGATCCTCAACGTGGAGCGCGCGCGGTTCGACCGGATGCTCGGCAGCCAGGAGATCGGCACGCTCATCACCGCGCTGGGGACCGGGATCGGGCGCGACGAGTTCGACGTGAAGAAGCTGCGCTACCACAAGATCGTCATCATGACCGACGCCGACGTGGACGGCGCGCACATCCGCACGCTGCTGCTCACGTTCTTCTTCCGGCAGATGCCCGCGCTGATCGAGGGGGGCTACGTCTACATCGCGCAGCCGCCGCTCTACAAGGTCGCGCGCGGCAAGTCCGAGGTCTACCTGAAGGACCAGGCCGCGCTCGAGGACCATCTGGTCCAGACCGGGATCGAGGGCGCGGTGCTGCGGCTCGGCTCGGGCGAGGAGATCGCGGGCGACGACCTCGCGCGCGTGGTCGAGGGCGCGCGCCAGTTCCGCCGGGTGCTCGACGCCTTCCCGACGCACTACCCGCGCGCGATCCTCGAGCAGGCGGCGCTGGCCGGGGCCTTCGACGCCGGGGCGGAAGACGCGGGCCTTCAGGGGATCGCCGACCGCGTGGCCGCGCGCCTCGATGCCGTGGCCGCCGAATACGAGACGGGCTGGACGGGCCGCCTCACGCAGGACCACGGCATCCGCCTCTCCCGCGTCCTGCGCGGGGTGGAGGAGCTGCGCACGCTGGACGGCGCGGTCCTTCGCTCGGGCGAGGCGCGGCGGCTGGGCCGCACCGCCGCCCCGCAGCGCGCGACCTATGCCGACCCCGCGCGGCTGGTGCGGCGCGACCGCGAGCAGCCGATCCATGGCCCGGTCGCGCTTCTGCGCGCGATCCTGGCCGAGGGCGAGAAGGGGCTGACGCTGCAGCGCTACAAGGGTCTGGGCGAGATGAACCCCGAGCAGCTCTGGGAAACCACGCTCGACCCCGAGGCGCGGACGCTGCTGCGGGTGCGGATCGACGACCTGGCCGAGGCCGACGACATCTTCACCAAGCTCATGGGCGACGTGGTGGAGCCGCGGCGCGAGTTCATCCAGGCCAATGCGCTGAGCGTGGAGAACCTCGACTTCTGACGCGCTGGTGACCCCGGATGGATTCGAACCATCGACCTGCCGCTTAGGAGGCGGCCGCTCTATCCCCTGAGCTACGAGGCCGGCCGCGCCGTGCCCTGCGGGCATAGGCCGAGCCGGGCGCGCTGGCAAGGGCGCCCTTCCCGCGCGGCGCCCGGCGCGCTACGACTGGGGGGCACCAGCCCCGGACGCCTCCCTTGGCCCATACCCGCCCCCGCACCCTGACCCTGCGCGACGTCTCGGACGCCGCCGGCGTCAGCGAGATGACGGTGAGCCGGGTGCTGCGCAACCGCGGCGACGTGTCCGAGGCGACGCGCGCGCGGGTGCTCGCAGCGGCGCGCGGGCTCGGCTACGTCCCGAACAAGATCGCCGGCGCGCTGGCGAGCCAGCGGGTCAACCTCGTCGCGGTGGTGATCCCCTCGCTGTCGAACATGGTCTTCCCCGAGGTGATGGCCGGCATCTCCGCCCGGCTGGAGGGGACTGGGCTGCAGCCCGTGGTGGGCGTCACCGACTACGCCCCCGACCGCGAGGAGGCGGTTCTCTACGAGATGCTGTCCTGGCGCCCCTCGGGCGTGATCGTCGCGGGGCTGGAGCATACGCCCGCCGCGCGCGCGATGCTGGCCGGCGCGGGCGTCCCGATCGTCGAGATCATGGACGTGGACGGCGAGCCGGTGGACAGCTGCGTGGGCATCTCGCACCGCCGCGCCGGGCGGCAGATGGCCGAGGCGATCGTCGCGGCGGGCCATCGGCGGATCGGCTTCCTCGGCACCAAGATGCCCGACGACCACCGCGCGCGCAAACGGCTGGAGGGCTTCGCGCAGGGCCTGGCGCAGGCGGGGGTGGGCCTTGCGGACGCGCAGTTCTACTCGGGCGGCTCGGCGCTCCTGAAGGGGCGCGAGATGACCGAGGCGATCCTCGCGCGCAGCCCCGGGCTCGACTTCCTCTACTACTCGAACGACATGATCGGGGCGGGGGGCCTGCTGTGGTGCCTCGACCGGGGGATCGACGTGCCGGGGCGGCTGGGCCTTGCCGGGTTCAACGGGCTGGAGCTGCTGGAGGGCCTGCCCCGCCGCCTCGCCACGACCGACGCGGGCCGGGCCGAGATCGGGCGGCGCGCGGCCGGCATCGTCGCCGACCGCCTGTCGGGCGTGGTGGAGGAGCTGCTGCCCGTGATGCAGCCCGGCGACACGATCCGGGCTTCACAGCCCCCGGGCGCGCGTTAAGGTCCGGTTCACCGGTCGCGGCGAGGGTCGGACGGCGGGCACGGGGGACGCGGTGAACCACCTTTTCTACGGCGACAACCTGCGGGTGCTGCGGGAGCATATCGCGAGCGAGTCGGTGGACCTGATCTACCTCGACCCGCCGTTCAATTCCAACGCCAGCTACAACGTGCTGTTCCGGGGGCCGCAGGGCACGGGGTCGGCGGCGCAGATCGAGGCGTTCGACGACACCTGGCACTGGAACGACTCCGCCGAGGAGGCGTTCGGCGAGGTCGTCCGGTCGGGCAACGCGGCGGCGGCGACGATGCTGCGCGCGATCCGCAGCTTCCTGGGCGACAACGACATGATGGCCTATCTGGCGATGATGGCGGTGCGGCTGCTGGAGCTGCACCGGGTGCTGAAGCCGACCGGGAGCCTGTACCTGCACTGCGACCCGACGGCGAGCCATTATCTGAAGATCTTGCTGGATGCGGTGTTCGG
>ERZ1066120.1055-NODE-1055-length-19598-cov-39.845571_pt1 | contig 19598 bp, 19 predicted proteins | sample MGYA00382767_ERZ1066120 | MGnify/ENA primary metagenome ERZ1066120 (study PRJEB33369, sample SAMEA5778350) | biofilm metagenome | biome: Industrial cooling water; feature: Water cooling tower basin; material: Biofilm | place: United Arab Emirates | collected...
GCGCCGAGGCCCCCCGCGAGGCCCCCCGGGCCGCCCCCCGCAAGGCCGCGCCGCCCGCCGCCCCCCGCTACGTGCGCCCGCCCCTGTCGCTGCTCGCCGACCCCGCCGAGGTCACGCGCCACCACCTCGCCGACGAGGCCCTGAGCGAGAACGCCCGCGACCTGGAGAACGTGCTCGACGACTACGGCGTCAAGGGCGAGATCACCTCCGTGCGCCCCGGCCCCGTGGTGACGATGTACGAGCTGGAGCCCGCCCCGGGGCTGAAGGCCAGCCGCGTCATCGGCCTGTCCGACGACATCGCCCGCTCCATGTCGGCGCTCTCGGCGCGCGTGAGCACCGTGCCGGGCCGCTCGGTCATCGGCATCGAGCTGCCCAACGAGCGGCGCGAGAAGGTCGTGCTGCGCGAGATCCTCACGGCCCCCGCCTTCGAGGAGCCCTCCATGCGGCTGCCGCTCGCGCTCGGCAAGGACATCGGCGGCGAGGCGGTGGTCGCCAACCTCGCCAAGATGCCGCACCTGCTCATCGCCGGCACCACCGGCTCGGGCAAGTCGGTGGCCATCAACACCATGATCCTGAGCCTGCTCTACAAGCTCTCCCCCGAGGAGTGCCGGCTCATCATGATCGACCCCAAGATGCTGGAGCTGTCCGTCTACGACGGCATCCCGCACCTCCTGAGCCCCGTGGTCACCGACCCCAAGAAGGCGGTCGTAGCCCTCAAGTGGGTCGTGGGCGAGATGGAGGAGCGCTACAGAAAGATGTCCAAGATGGGCGTGCGCAACATCGAGGGCTACAACGGGCGGGTGCGCGAGGCGCTCGCCCATGGCGAGACCTTCTCGCGCACCGTGCAGACCGGCTTCGACGACGACACGGGCGACCCGGTCTGGGAGACCGAGGAGATCGTCCCCGAGGTCCTGCCCTTCATCGTCGTGGTGGTGGACGAGATGGCCGACCTGATGATGGTCGCGGGCAAGGAGATCGAGGCCTGCATCCAGCGCCTCGCCCAGATGGCGCGGGCGAGCGGAATCCACCTCATCATGGCGACGCAGCGCCCGTCCGTGGACGTCATCACCGGCACCATCAAGGCCAACTTCCCCACCCGCATCTCCTTCCAGGTGACCTCGAAGATCGACTCGCGCACCATCCTGGGCGAGCAGGGCGCCGAGCAGCTCCTCGGCCAGGGCGACATGCTCTACATGGCCGGGGGCGGGCGCATCACGCGCGTGCACGGCCCCTTCTGCTCGGACGAGGAGGTCGAGGAGATCGTGACCTACCTCAAGGGCTTCGGCCCGCCCGCCTATGTCGGCGCCGTGCTGGAGGAGCCCCCCGAGCCCGGCGAGAGCCCGGACCTGGAGACCACCGGCCAGGAGACCGAGGACGCGCTCTACGACATGGCCGTGCAGATCGTCGCCAAGGACCGCAAGTGCTCCACGAGCTACATCCAGCGCAAGCTCGCCATCGGCTACAACAAGGCCGCAAGGCTCGTGGAGCAGATGGAGGACCAGGGCGTCGTGACCCCGGCCAACCACGTCGGCAAGCGCGAGATCCTGGTGCCGGAGCCGCACTAGGGAGGAAAGGCCGGGGGACCAGGTGGCCCCCCGGGCCCCCCCCGTGCGGGGTGTCAGCCTTGAGGGGCGGGCCCCGTCGCGGAGGGGTCTGGGGAGGCCCGCGGGTCTCCCCGGCCTTTCCCCGCTATCCGATCCGTGACCCCGGCTATCGCCTTGCCGCCCCGCGGCGCGCTATATGCCGCGCGTTCACGGAGGGGTCGCCCATGCTTCGCGCCACGCTTGCCGCCATGTTGCTCGCCGCGCCGCTCGGGGCGCAGGAGCTGTCGCTGTCGCAGATCAGCGACTACCTCGACGGCTTCCGCACCGCCCAGGGGGGGTTCACGCAGATCAACGCGGACGGGACCATCGGCACCGGCACCATCACCATCAAGCGCCCCGGCCGCATCCGCTTCGAGTATGCCCCGCCCGACCGCTCCCTGTTCCTCGCCGGGGGCGGGCAGGTGGCGATCTTCGACGCAGGCAGCAACGAGTCGCCCGAGCGCTTCCCTCTCAACCAGACGCCCCTGAGCATCATCCTGGCCGACGACGTGGACCTCACGCGGTCGGGCATGGTCACGGCGCGCACATCGGACGGCACCACCACCACCGTGCGCGCCCAGGACCCCGAGCGGCCCGAGATCGGCTCCATGGACCTCGTCTTCACGGCCGACCCGATCGAGCTGCGCCAGTGGGTGGTCACCGACGCCGCCGGCACGCAGACCACCGTGGTGCTCAACGACGTGGAGACGGGGGGCAGCGTGCCCGACCGGCTCTTCAACATCCAGGCCGAGATGGCCGCCTGGGGGAACTAGGCGCGCCCGCAGGCGCGCAGCTGCGCGTCGTAGGCCGCGGCGCGGTCGGCGAGGCCCGCCGCCACCTCCAGCAGCCAGGCCTTCTCCTCGTGGGTGCCGTTGCGGTATCCGGCGCGCCCCTCGTGGTAGGCGAGGTACTGGTTCGCGGTGTCGTTGAGCGGGATGCCCAGCTCGGCCTGGGTGTCGGCCATGTACCAGCCCATGAAGTCGGCGGCGTCGCTGATGTCGTCGCGCCGCCCGCGCCCCTGCTCGGCCACGTACTCGGCCCAGGTGCCGTCCAGCGCCTGGCTGTAGCCCATGGCCGAGGACTGCCGGCCGAGCGGGATGACCCCCAGCGCCCAGCTGTAGGGGGGCCTGGCGTTGGGGACGAACTTCGATTCCTGGTAGATGATGGCCATCTGCACGGCCACGGGCACGCCCCAGCGCCTCTCGGCGGCGCGGAAGGCGCGCAGGTAGGTGGGGCGCTGATCGAGGATGCGGCAGGCGTTGTCGAGGTCGCGCGGCGCCTTGCCCGTCCTGTCGCCGCCGGCGCAGGCCGCCACCAGCAGGAGCAGCATCATCGCCCTGAAGCGCCCGCCCGGTCCGCGTCGTCCGCTCATGTGCCCCTCATCGCCCGGCCGCCGTTGCCCGGGGCCTGTTGGCGCGCATCCTAGCAGGCCGCGCGCCCTCGCGAAACGGCCGCGCGGGGCTCGGCGGGGGGTGCGGGCGGGAAGGCGCCCGGGCTGCGGCGCGGGGGCCACGCCCCCGCGTCGTCGGGGGGCGGGACACGGATTGTTTCTGGCCGAATCGGACCGCGATTGTGGACTTTTCGTGGCAGGCATCTCCTTATCGCGGCGACGGAGGCTGACCCATGCACACGACGCGCGCGAAGTATCACCTCGGACAGGTGGTCCGGCACCGCAAGCACCCGTTCCGGGGCGTGGTCTTCGACGTGGACGCGATGTTCTCCAACACCGAGGCCTGGTGGCAGGCCATCCCCGAGGACGCCCGCCCGCGCCGCGACCAGCCCTTCTACCACCTCTTGGCCGAGAACGACGGCGGCCCCTACGTGGCCTACGTGAGCGAGCAGAACCTGGTGGCCGACTACTCGGGCGAGCCGGTGGAGCACCCCGACATCCCCGACCTCTTCGGGCCCTTCGAGGACGGGCACTACCCGTTGCAGGTGCAGATGAACTGAGGGGCCGTCCCGCCGGACCTGGACATGACCCTGTCATGATCATACCCTCGATGGGCGCTCTCGGTTGGGGCGTCTCGAAAGGGGCCGCCATGAAGACCTCCCGCCTCACCGTGCTCATGGATCCGGACGACAAGCGTCGCATCGAGGATGCGGCCCGGCGGCACGGCCTCTCGACCGGCGAACTCGTGCGCCGCGCCAGCCGCGCCTACGATCCCGACTCCGACGATGAGGCCCTGGGGGCCGCTATTGACGAGTGGCGCCGCGAGGTGGAGGCCATGGCGGCCCACCTGCGCGACGGCCTCGCCCATGTCCGGGCGCGGCTGGCCGAGGTCGAGGCGATCAGGGCGGCGGGGGCGCGCGATGGGGCTCGGTGACCGCCTGCTCGACGGCCTGCGCGCCACCATCGAGCTGCGGGGCGACCTCGACCGCGCCGTCTCCGAGATCAAGCGGGCCTCCGACCTCCTGCTCGACCACGAGAAGCGGCTCGTGCGCCTGGAGACCATCGCGGAGATGCGGGGCGAGCCACGGGGCCCGCGGCTCCTGCCCGGCCCCGACGACGCTTGAGCGGCCGCTGGGCTCGCGTCGCCACCGGAAGTCCTCGGCGCCGCGCACTGGGTGGGGGCTGACGTCGCGCGGCGCCGAGGGAAGCTGTTACGCTACGCCCCCCTTGTCCCCGCGCCGCGCGACGGCGTCGGGGCCGGGGCGTGGCGGCGGCGGGGCGGGGGGGAAACGCGGCGTTGCCTGCCAGGAAACGTCGCCGCCGCGCTTGCCCCGCGCCGTCCCGCGCGCCACCCTGGCATCATGCGCGCCGACTACGACGACCTCGCCGCCCGCCTCGCCGCCCTCGCCGAAGGCGAGACCGACGCCATAGCCCTCATGGCCACGGTGGCCTGCGAGCTGCACCACGCCGACGACCGCTTCGACTGGACCGGCTTCTACCGCGTGGCCGCGCCGGGGCTCCTCAAGGTCGGCCCCTACCAGGGCGGGCACGGCTGCCTCTCGATCCCCTTCGACAAGGGGGTCTGCGGCGCCTGCGCCCGCACCGGGCAGGCCCAGCTCGTGCCTGACGTGGACGCCTTCCCCGGCCACATCGCCTGCTCGTCGGGCACTCGCAGCGAGGTGGTCGTGCCCGTGCGCGACGCGGCGGGGCGCCTCGTCGCCGTGCTCGACGTGGACAGCGACCGGCCCGCCGCCTTCGACGAGGAGGACGTCAGGGGCCTGGAGCGCGTGATCGAGGCCGCCTTCGGAGGGCTGGCATGAAGGGCTCCTGCCTCTGCGGCGCCGTGAGGTGGGACACGGAGGCGCAGCTCCGCCCCCCCGTCGCCTGCCACTGCACCCAGTGCCGCAAGCAGTCCGGCCACTACTGGGCCGCCACGGCCGTCCCCGACGAGACCCTGACCGTCGCGGGGGAGGTGCGCTGGTACCAGGCGAGCCCGGCGGCCCGGCGCGGATTCTGCCCGACCTGCGGGTCGTTCCTCTTCTGGCAAGAGATCGGGAGGGGCCGCACCAGCATCGGCTGCGGCTCCGTGGACGGCCCCACCCACCTCCCGCCCGAAAGGCACATCTTCGCCGCCTTCAAGGGCGACTACTACGCCATCCCCGAGGGCGAGGCGCGCGAGGAGGGCTGGGACTGACCCTTGCGGGGGACCGCCATCCGTGGCGATCCTCGCCCGGCCAGCCCCGAGGAGTCCCCCATGCCCCGTCCCGCCCCCCAGGCCCGCGCGGTCATCGTGGGGGGCGGCGTCGTGGGCGCCTCCGTCGCCTACCACCTGGCCAGGCTCGGCTGGGCGCCCCTGCTCCTGGAGCGCCACAGGCTCACGTCGGGGACCACCTGGCACGCGGCGGGCCTCATCGCGCAGCTGCGCGCGACGGCCAACCTCACGCGCCTCGCCCGCTACTCCCAGGAGCTCTACGGGCGGCTGGAGGAGGAGACGGGGCAGGCCACCGGCTTCCGCCGCGTGGGCTCCATCACGACGGCTCTGACGGGCGAGCGCCTGGAGGAGCTCAGGCGCTCCGCCGCCATGGCCCGCGCCTTCGGCGTCGAGGTCGAGGAGGTCGCGCCGTCCGAGATCGGCAGGCGCTACCCCCACCTCAACCTGGACGGCGTCACCGGCGGCGTGTACCTGCCCAGGGACGGCCAGGGCGACCCCACCGGCATCACCCTCGCGCTGGCCAGGGGCGCCCGCGACGCCGGCGCGCGCGTCCACGAGGGCGTGGCCGTCACCGGCTTCCGCAAGAGGGGCGGCCGGATCGCGGCCGTGCTCTGGGAGGACGCCGAGGGCCCCGGCGAGACGGCCTGCGAGCACGTCGCCCTCGCCGCCGGCCTCTGGAGCCGCGAGGTCGGCGCCTGGGCTGGGGCCTCGGTCCCCCTCCAGGCCTGCGAGCACTTCTACGCCGTCACCGAGCCCATCGCGGGCCTGGGCCAGCTCCCCGTGCTGCGCGTCCCCGACGAGTGCGCCTACTACAAGGAGGACGCGGGCAAGCTCATGGTCGGCGCCTTCGAGCCGCGCGCCAAGCCCTGGGCCGTGGACGCCCCGCCGCGCGACCTGCCCTTCGCGGAGCTTCCCCCCGACCTCGACCACATGATGCCGGTGCTGGAGAAGGCCGTGGCGCGGATGCCTCTCCTGGAGCGGGCGGGCTTCCGCACCTTCTTCAACGGCCCCGAGAGCTTCACCCCCGACAACGCCTACCACCTCGGGCCCGCGCCGGAGGTCCCCAACCTCTGGGTGGCGGCCGGCTTCAACTCCGTGGGCATCCAGTCGGGTGGGGGCGCAGGCATGGCGCTCGCGCAGTGGATGGACGGGGGCGAGAAGCCCTTCGACCTGGGCGACGTGGACATCGCCCGCACGGAGCCCTTCCAGCGCAACCGGCGCTACCTCGCCGAGCGCGTGAGCGAGACGCTGGGCCTCCTCTACGCCGACCACTTCCCCAACCGCCAGAAGGCGACGGCGCGGGGGGTCCGGCGATCGCCCGTCCACCGCGACCTCCTCGACAGGGGCGCCGTCATGGGCGAGGTGGCGGGCTGGGAGCGCGCGGCCTGGTTCCGCGAGGAGGGCCAGGAGGGGGCCGAGCAGGAGACCTGGGGCCGCCCCCCCTTCTTCGCCAACGTCGCGCGCGAGGTCGGGGCCTTCCGCGAGGGGGTCGGCCTCTACGACATGAGCAGCTTCGGCAAGCTGCGCGTGGAGGGGCCGGACGCGTGCGCCTTCCTCGACCGCGTGATGGCCGCCGAGGTGGACGTGGCGCCCGGGCGGCTCGTCTACGCCCAGGCTCTCAACGGGCGGGGGGGCATCGAGGCGGACGTGACGGTCGCGCGCCTGTCGGAGACGCTCTTCCTGGTGGTGACGGGCGCCGCGCGCCGCCGGGCCGACGAATCGCTCCTGTGCCGCGCCTTGCGCGACGAGCGCGTGACCGTCACGGACGCCACGGCCGCCGAGGCCGCCTTCGCCGTCATGGGGCCGGGGGCCAAGGCGGTGCTGGCGGCGGCCTCTGGGGGCGAGGTGGCCCTCCCCTTCGGGGCCGTGGCCGAGGTCGAGCTGGGCCTGGGCCTCGCCCGCCTGCACCGCGTCAGCTACGTGGGCGAGCACGGCTACGAGGTCTTCGTCGGCGCCGACATGGCCGCCCACGCCTTCGAGGCGCTGCTGGCTGCCGGCGCCGCACACGGGCTGAGGCTCTGCGGCCTCCACGCCGTCAACTGCGCGCGCCTCGAGAAGGGGTTTCGGCACTTCGGCCACGACATCACGCCCGAGGACGACCCCGTCGAGGCAGGCCTGGGCTTCGCGGTGGGCTGGCGCAAGCCCGCCTTCACGGGCCGCGACGCCCTGCTGCGCCGGCGCGACGCGGGGCCCTCCCGCCGGCTGCTCCAGCTCCGCCTCCTGGAGCCCGAGCCTCTCCTCTACCACACCGAGCCCGTGCTCCACGGCGGCCGCATCGTCGGCCACCTCACGTCCGGCGCCTACGGCCACACCTTCGGGGCGGCGGTCGGCATGGGCTGGGTGCCCGCCGACGCCGACCCGGCCGGCCCCTGGGCCGTGGACGTGGCCGGCCGCGTCGTGCCGGCCGAGGCGTCCCAAAGGGCCTTCCACGACCCGTCAGGGTCGCGGATGCGCCAGGTGTAGCCGAAAGAAGGCCGCCTCCACGGCCGCGTCCTCGGCCTGCCTGTCGCTGGCCTCGCCCCCGCCATGGCCCCCCGACCCGGAGGTGCGCAGCAGCACGTCCTGCCCCGCCTCGCGCATGGCCCGGTAGAACTTGCGCGCGTGCGACGGGTCCACGCGGTCGTCGTGGGCGGGGGCGGCGATCAGGAGGGGCGGGCAGGCGACGCGCGACCGGGGCGGCACGTTGTGGAGCGGCGACCAGGCCCGCAGGTGGGCGGCGTCGCCGGGGTCGTCGGGGTCGCCGTATTCCTCGATCCAGGCCGCGCCCGCCGTCAGGCGGTGGAAGCGCAGCATGTCCGTGACCGGCACGTCCGCTTTGATCGCGCCGAAGGCGTCGGGGTGGAACACGGCCAGGGCGCAGGCCAGCAGCCCGCCGTTGGATCCCCCCACGAAGCCCACGCCCCGCGCCGGCGCCACCCCCCGCGCCACCAGGTCGCGCGCCACGGCGGCCGCGTCGGCGAAGGCCACGGGGCGCCTCTCGCGCAGCGCCGCCTTGTGCCAGGAGGGCCCGAACTCGCCCCCGCCCCGGACATGGGCCACCGCCACCCCGATGCCCCGCTCGAGCAGCGAGGCGCCCCAGAGCCGCGCGTAGGTGGCCGTGGCGGGGATGTCGAAGCCGCCATAGGCGGTCATCACCACCGGCACCGGGCCATCCGCGGCCTCGCGCGGGAGCGCCAGATGGTAGGGGATGGCGGTGGCGTCGGGCGCCACGGCCTCGCGCAGCGAGGCCGTCATGTCGGCCGCGTCGAAGCTCGCCTTGGCCCGGGCCACCGGGGCCAGCAACGCCGAGGGCTCCGCGAGGTCCACGCGCAGGAGCGTGGGGGGCAGCAGCATCCCCTCGGCCACCACGTCGAGCCGGGCGTCGCGCCCCAGCGGTCCCTCCGTCCAGGGCGGGGCCGCCAGCCAGCGCGGCCCGGCGCTCGTGGCCCCCTCGGGCAGCGGGAGGTCGCGGAGCCGCCCCTCCGGCCGCGACAGGTCCAGGGCGCGCAGCCAGGGCACGAGGCCCTCGTGCCCCCAGGCCACCAGCCAGTCGCGCGACAGCAGCACGCCCGACACCGCCCCGCGCGGCGACGGCGCCGCCAGCCGCCTCTCGAACGCCTCCCCCCGGAACGACCGCAGCACCAGCGCGCCAGCCGGATGGTCCCCGTCCTCGCGCGGCACCCAGGCCGCGAATCGCCCGTTGGCCCACTTCGCGGCCGCCCGGGGCAGGGGCAGCGCGCGCCGCCCGCGTTCGTCCTCGGCCAACAGGGTGCTCTCGGTGATCGTGTGCGCGACGTGGAGCAGCAGCGTCCCCTCGCCGTGCTCGCGCGCGGCGCCGGCGGCGATGTCGCCCTCCTCGGCCGCGTGGACCACGGGCGCCGCGTCCAGCGCCGCGCCCCGGTCCCAGGCCCGCACCGTGCGCGGCCAGCCCGAGCGCGTGGCGTGCCCCTCGCCCGTGGCCGCCGCGATCAGGAGCCGGTCGCGGCCGTCCCAGGAGGCGTCGTGGCGGCAGAGGGGCGTCTCGAAGCCCCCCGCGACGAAGGCCTTGGCCTCCAGGTCGAACTCCCGCGACACGCCCACGTCGGCCCCGTCGCGCGACAGGTGGATCAGCGCGCGCCGCCCGTCCGGCGCCTCCGCGGGGCCGCGCCAGGCCCACTCCTCGCCCGTCTCGCGCCAGAGCGCGTCGAGGTCGAGCACGGCCTCCCAGGGCGCGTCCGCCGCCGGCGCCACGTCCGCCGGCACCCGCCGCCACAGCCCCCTCGGATGCGCCTGCGAGCGGTGGAAGTCGTAGAGGAACCCGCCCCTGAGCCGGCAGGCGAAGAGCTTGTCGGGGTCCTCGATGATGGCGCGCAGCCGGTCGCGGTCCTCGTCGGCCGCCGCGCCCAGCCGCCGCGCCACCTCGGCGTTGCCCTCCTCCACCAGCGCGGCCGAGCGCGGGGAGTCCGGGTCCTCCAGGTCGAGATCGGGGTCCATGGGCGCCTCCGTCCGCCCGGACTAGCCCCCGGGGCGGCGGAAGGGCAAGGGGGCGCCGCCCCCCTTGGGATGCTCCGAGCCGGACGAGGGGCAGGCTCCCTCTTCCGGCCCCAAGCATCCCGGGGGGAGCCGCAGGCGGGGGGCAGAGCCCCCTCCCGCGCAACGCGCGGTGCCATAACGCCCCGTTAACCACGCCCTGCGACCCTCAGCCCATCGCCCACCCGCTCAGCCGGGCCGCGACCGCTCTTTGAACCGAGGCGAGCCTCCGATCCGGGGTCCGACTCCCCGGCCGCCGCGGGGCGAGCCCCGCCCGAGGCCCGGCCGCGTTTGCGCTCGCGCGCCATCCGCGCCACACCGCGCCCATGGAGCCGAGCGATTACGACCCGCCCCGAGGCCCCCTCCTGGTCCTCCACGCCGACGCCCATGTCGTCGCGCTGGACAAGCCCGCCGGGCTCCTGAGCGTCCCCGGCAAGGGCGCCCACCTCGCCGACTGCCTCATCGAGAGGGTGCGCCGGGAGTTCCCCACGGTCCTCCTCGTGCATCGGCTCGACCGCGACACCTCGGGCGTGATCGTCTTCGCGCTCAACGCCCTCGCGCAGCGCCACCTCAACTGGCAGTTCGAGGAGCGAACGGCGCGCAAGGCCTACGTGGCCCGCCTCTGGGGCGAGACGGCCGAGGAGGGGGGCGTGGTGGACCTGCCGATGCGCGTGGACTGGCCCAACCGCCCCCGCCAGATGGTGGCGGCGGACGGCCGCCCGGCCGTCACCCGCTGGCAGGCCCTCGCGCGCGGCGGCGGCGAGACGCGCGCGCGCCTCACCCCGGAGACGGGCCGCTCGCACCAGCTGCGCGTGCACATGGCGGCGATGGGCCACCCGATCCTGGGCGACCCCTTCTACGCCGAGGGGCCCGCGCGGGACTTTCCCCGCCTGATGCTGCACAGCGAGAGCCTCCTGATCCGCCACCCGGACGGCGGCAGGCCCCTGGAGATCGTCGCGCCGGCGCCGTTCTGACCGGGCGGTGGCCCGCGCGCTACGCCGCCTCCGCCCTGAGCACCCCCGCCTGCGCCATCGCCGCCCGGATCGCCCCCTGCGTCGCCTCCGAGGGCGGCAGGAGCGGCGAGCGCACCTCCGGGGTGCACATCCCCAGCAGGCTCAAGGCCCACTTGGCCCCGCACAGCCCCGGCTCCAGGAAGATCGCCTCGTGCAGCGGCATGAGCCGGTCCTGGAGCCGGAGCGCCGCCGCGTAGTCGCCCCTGAGCGTCGCCTCCTGGAACTCCGCGCAAAGGCGTGGCGCCACGTTGGCCGTCACGCTGATGCAGCCCAGGCCCCCATGCGCGTTGAAGCCCAGCGCCGAGGCGTCCTCGCCCGAGAGCTGCACGAAGCCCGCCCCGCAGGCGAGGCGCTGCCTGCTCACGCGCGCGACGTCCCCCGTGGCGTCCTTGACCCCCACGATCATGGGGTGGCGCGCCAGCTCCCCCATGGTCGCGGGCGTCATGTCCACCACGCTGCGCCCGGGGATGTTGTAGATGACGACCGGCAGCCCCTCGTCGGCGGCGGCCAGGAAATGCGCGAGGAGGCCCCGCTGCGTGGGCTTGTTGTAGTAGGGCGTCACCACCAGCGCCGCGTCCGCCCCGGCCGCCTTGGCGGCCCGGATCAGGCGCACCGTCTCCACGGTGTTGTTGCTGCCCGCCCCGGCGACCACCGGCACCCGGCCCGCCGCCCGCGCCACGACCGCCGCGACCACCGCGTCGTGCTCCTCGTGCGTCAGCGTCGGGCTCTCGCCGGTCGTGCCCACGGGCACCAGCCCGTGCGAGCCCTCGGCCAGGTGCCAGTCCACCAGCCGGTCCAGCGCCTCGAAGTCCACGAGGCCGCCGCGCATGGGCGTCACCAGCGCGGGCAGCGATCCTCTCAGGGCGCGCACGGGAACCTCCTGGGCCGGGACGCCTCCTCGTAGTCACAACTCCGCCGACCGGCAAGGCGCCGCCCTTGGCCCAGGGGGCCGGCCCCTGTAGGCTCTGCCGGTGCGCCGCCTCCTCGCCGCCTTGCTTCTGCTCTGCGCCCCCTGGGCCGCCCCGGCCCTCGCCGACGCCCGCGCGGACGCCCTGCGCGACGCCTTCGGGCTCATGGCCCAGGGCGACTACCCCGCCGGCGTCGCGGTGGCCGAGGCCGCCGGGCGCCTGTCCGGCGACATCGCCCTCTGGCGCGCCCTGCGCGAGAGCCGCGACGGCGACTTCCGCGCTCACGCCGCCTTCCTGGCCGCCCGCCCCGACTGGCCCGGCCTCGACCGCCTGCGCGCCTCGGCCGAGCGCCTGATCCCCGAGGACGCCGCCCCGGCCGACGTGCTCGCCCTCATGGACGGCCGGCCCCCCCTGACCTACGCGGGCGCCCGCGCCCTGGTGCGCGCCCTGCGCGCCTCGGGCCGCGACGCCGACGCGACCGCCGTGCTCGGCGACGCCTGGCTCGCGCTCCCCCCCGACGCCGAAGGCGAGCGCCTGCTGCTCGCCGACTTCGGCGCCGACCTCGCCCCCTTCCACGCCGGCCGCGCCGACCGCCTGCTCTGGGCGGGCGAGGCCGAGGGCGCGCGGCGGATGCTGCCGCTCCTGGACGGCACGGATCGCGCCTTGGCCGAGGCCCGCCTCGCCGCCGGCGCGGGCCGCCCCCTCGGCGACCTCCCCCCGGCCCTCGCCGAGGATCCCCGGATCGCCTTCGCCCGCTTCGCCCGCGCCGTCGCCCAAGGGGAGATGTCCGACGCCGCCGCCATCCTCGCGGGCCGCACGGCCGAGGCCCTGGGCGACCCCAGGCCCTGGGCGCAGGGCCGCGCCCGCGTCGCGCGCTGGCTGATCCGCGAGGGGCGGGGCGCGGAGGCCTACGCGGCGGCGGCCGGGCACGGGCTCTCGGACGGCGAGGCCCTGGTGGACCTCGAATGGGTGGCCGGCCACGCCGCCCTGTCGGAGCTGCGCGACGCCGCCACGGCCCTGGCCCACTTCCAGCGCTCGGAGGCCGCCGCCAGCGGCCCCATCAGCCGGGCGCGAGCGGCCTACTGGGCGGGCCGCGCCGAGGAGGCGCTGGGGCGGCCCGACGACGCCGCCCTCAGCTTCGCCCGCGCGGCGCAGAGCCAGACCACCTTCTACGGCCTCCTCGCCGCCGAGCGCCTGGGGCTCTCGCTGGACCCCACGCTGACGGGCCAGGAGCCCTTCGGCGACTGGCGCGGCTCGGCCATGGTGGGGGGCGACCTCGGGCAGGCGATGCTGCTGCTGCTCGCGGCCGGCGACCGCGACGGCGCCACGCTCTTCGCGCGCAAGCTCGCCCAGACGCTCGACCGCGACGGCGTGGGCCAGCTCGCCGCCCTCCTCGCCGAGCTCCAGGAGCCCCACCTGTCGGTGCTCGTGGGCAAGGAGGCCGCCGCGCGCGGCATCGTGGTGCCCTCGGCCGCCTTCCCGCTCCACCCCCTGGCCGGCCGCGCCTGGCCCGTGGGCGCCGACCTCGCGCTCGCCATCGCCCGGCGCGAGAGCGAGTTCAACCCGCTCGCGGCCTCGCCCGTGGGCGCGCTGGGCCTCATGCAGATCATGCCCGCCACCGCGCGCGAGATCGCCGGCACCTTGGGCGTTCCCTACGCGCGCGGGCGCCTGACCGAATGGGAGTACAACGCCACGCTCGGCACGCGCTACCTGGCGGGCCTCGTGGAGACCTTCGGCACCTCCCCCGTCCTGGTCGCGGCCGGCTACAACGCGGGCCCGGGCCGGCCCCGCCAGTGGATGGCCGAGAGGGGCGATCCCAGGAGCCCCGACGTGGACGTGGTCGAGTGGATCGAGCGCATCCCCTTCGACGAGACGCGCGCCTACGTCATGCGCGTGGCCGAGTCGCTCCCCGTCTACCAGGCGCGCCTCACGGGGCGGACGGGCCCCGTGGCCTTCACCGCGCTCCTGCGCGGGGAGCCCCCCGTCCTGCGCCCCGTGGCGCGGCCCGGGGGCTCCGGCTAAGCCTGTCCCCAAGGGGGGACGGCGATGCACGTGGCGGCGATAGACGGGGGCGGCACCAAGACGGCCGGCGCGATGGCCGACCGGCGCGGCGCGGTCACGATCCTGCCGCCCCTTCCGGGCTCCTCCCCCCAGGACGGCCCCGGCTGGGAGGCGGTGTGGTCCGAGGCCCTGTCGCGCGTCGCGCGCGGCGCCGAGGCGGTCGTCCTGGGGGTCGCGGGCCGCGACGAGGTGCCGGCCCACGACCGCGCCGTGGACGCGCTGGTGGCCTCGCGCCTCGCCTGCCCGTGGGAGGCCATCAACGACGTGGCCCTCGCCCATCTGGGGGCCTTCGGGGGCGGGCCCGGCGTGCTGATCCTGTCGGGCACGGGCAGCATGGCCTGGGCGCGGGGGCCGGCGGGGGAGGCGCGGGTCGGCGGCTGGGGGGACGTGATCGGCGACGAGGGCTCGGCCCACTGGATCGGGCGCGAGGCGCTGGCGCGCGCGGCCCAGGCGCTCGACGGGCGCGGGCCGGGCGACCTCCCCTTCGCCCAGGCCCTCTGCGGGCGGCTGGGCGCCACCGGACCCTTCGCGCCGCTCGCCTGGCTCATGGAGCGGCAGGCCGGGCGGGCCGCCGTGGCCGGCGTCGCGCGGCACGTGGACGCGCTGGGCCTCGCCGGCCATGGGGCGGCGCAGGAGATCATGGCCGGCGCCGCCGGCCACCTCGCCCGGGCGGCGCGCGTGGCGGCCGGGCGCGTCGGGCTCGCCGCGCCGCTGCCCTGGGTGGCGCGCGGCGGCACCTTCGCCAGCGCCGTGCTCGTGGCCCTCGTCACCCACGAGATCGGCGGCTGGCCCCCCGCCACCCCCCGCCTCACCACCCTCGGCGGGGGCCTCCTCCGCGCCGCCCGCCTCGCCGGCTGGGACGCGGACGACGCCTGGGCCGCCAAGGTGGACGCGCGGCTCAGGGCCTTCGCGTAGGCCAAGCTTCCGCCCGCCCTACGGGCCCTCCGCCCGCAGCACCGTCAGCCACGTCCCCCCATACCGCCGCTGGTCCACCCCCTCGAACCCCGCCGGCGCCGCCATCGGCCCCGCCTCCTCCCACAGCACCGTCGCCCCCGGCGCCACCCAGCCCCCCGCGACGGCCGCCAGGAGCGCCCTCTCCCCGAGGCCCCGCCCGTAGGGCGGGTCCAGGATCACCAGCCCGTAGCCCTCCTCCCCGCAGGCCCCGAGCCGCGTGGCGTCCCCCGCCACCACCCGCGCCTCCACCCGTGCCCGGCGGAGGTTCTCGCGCAGGAGCCGCAGCCCCACGGCGCCGCTCTCGACGAAGCACGCCGCGACGGCCCCGCGCGACAAGGCCTCCAGCCCCATCGCCCCCGTCCCCGCGAAGAGGTCCAGGACCCGCGCCCCCGCCACCACGTCCCCGCCGCGCCCGTTGACGAGCAGGTTGAAGGCCGCCTCCCGCACCCGGTCCGCCGTGGGCCTGAGCCGCGCCCCCTCGTCGCCCAGGCCCACGTCCGCCAGCCGCAGGCCCCGGAGACGGCCTCCGACGATCCTCATGGTGAGCGGGACAGGAAGGCCGGGGAGACCCGCGGGCCTCCCCGGACCCCTCCGCGAGCGGGGGCTTCATGTCGAGGGTGGGGCCCCCGAAGGGGATCGGCGTCGGTGGGGGTCACAGCCCCCCCCGGCGCCGATGCTCCTTCAGAGCCGGACCCCCGGACGGAGGCACCCGCACGGGGGGGGTCCGGGGGGCCACCTGGTCCCCCGGCCTTTCCTTCCCCGCTCATCCCTTGAGCAGCGCCTTGAGGTCCGTCCCCGGGTCCGTGACGACCCGGGGGCTGGGCGAGCGGCCGGCCTCGATGAGGCGCTTGCCGATCATGTAGGCGCGGGGGTCGTCCACCGCGTCCACGGCCAGGAGCCGATCGCCCCGATAGTACCAGTGGGAGCGGCCCGGCGGCGTGTCGCGGACGTGGACGGCGTCGTAGCCCTGAGACAGTCCGGCGATCTGGAGCTTGGTGTCGTACTGGTCGGACCAGAACCAGGGGAGGGGGCGATACTCCTCCCCGGCGCCCATGATGTTGCGCGCGACCAGCTCGCCCTGGTCTATGGCGTGGCCCACCGACTCCAGGCGCAGGCGCGCCTCCCCGTGCGGGAAGCTCGCGCAGTCGCCGCAGGCCCAGACCTGGGGGGCCGAGGTGCGGCCCTGGGCGTCGGTCTTGATGCCGTTGTCCACCTCGATGCCGGCGGCCTCGGCGAGCCGCGTGTCGGGGACGATGCCCACTCCCACGAGCACGAGGTCGCAAGCCACCTCCGTGCCGTCCGAGAGGAGGGCGCCCTCCACGCGGCGCTCGCCCAGGAGGCGGCTCAGCCCCACGCCTTCCAGGATGCGCACGCCGTGGCCCGCATGGAGCGCCCGGAAGTAGTCCGAGGTCTCGGGGGCGGCCACGCGTTGCAGGATGCGCGGGGCCATCTCGACCAGGGTCACGTCCAGGCCCCGCTTGGCGCAGACGGCCGCCGCCTCCAGCCCGATGTAGCCGCCGCCCACCACCAGGACGCGGCGGCCCGCGATCAGCTCGGGGGCGAGGCGGTCGGCGTCGTGCACGTCGCGCATGACGAGCACGCCGTCCAGGTCGCCGCCGATGGCCGAGGGCAGGCGGCGCGGGCGCGACCCCGTGGCCAGCACGAGGTCGGCGTAGGGGATCGTGCCCCCCGTCGCCATCGTCAGCTCCCGGCGCCCGGTGTCCACGGCGGCGACGGCCTGGCCCAGCCGCAGGTCTATGCCGTGCTCGCCGTAGAAGCTCTGGGGGCGCAGGAAGAGGCGCTCGCGCCCCATCTCGCCCAGGAGGTAGGCCTTGGAGAGCGGGGGCCTCTGGTAGGGCGGGTGGGGCTCCTCGCCCAGCAGCGTGATGGGGTCCGTGAAGCCGTCGGCGCGCAGGCGCGCCACGCAGGCGAGCCCGGCCTGGCCCGCCCCCACCACGACCACGTGCCCCATCGACGCCCCCATCTTGACGGCGCGCACGGTAGCAGCGGAGGTGGCGGGCGCAACCGAGGGAGCGAGCCATGGGCGTCGGGGTCGGGGAGAGGCTGCCCGAGGGGCGGGTCATCGTGCAGGGCGAGAGGGGGCCGGAGGTGGTGGCGACGGCGGGCCTGTTCGCCGGGCGGCGCGTCGCCCTGTTCGGCGTGCCGGGGGCCTACACCTCCACCTGCTCCACGGCGCACGTGCCCTCCTTCGTGCGCTCCATGGGGGCGCTCAGGGCCAAGGGGGTGGACGCGGTCTATTGCCTGGCGGGCAACGACCCCTTCGTGCTCCGGGCCTGGGGGGAGGAGACAGGGGCCACGGCGGCGGGCATCGTCATGCTGGGCGATCCCTCCGGCGACTGGATCGAGGCCTTGGGGCAGTCCCTGGAGGTGCCGCACCTGGGGTTCCACCGGCGCGCCCGGCGGTTCTCGGCCCTGGTCGAGGACGGGGTGGTCCGGCAATGGAACGAGGAGGCGGGGCCGGGCGCCTGCGAGGCCACGGCCGGGGAGGCCATGGTCAGGAGCCTCTAGAGGGCGTCCGCCTACGAGATTCGGGGAGGGGGCGCGCCCCGACGAGCCGCTTGTATACAAGACCGGCGCGGGCCATGCAGGGGGCCATGATCGCCCCCGTCGCCCGCGTCGAGACCATCCCGCTCCGGGTGCCGGCCCCCGACGCCGACCCGCTCGACTCGACCGTGGAGACCGTCCTGGTCGTCGTCGCCGACGCCGAGGGCCGCGAGGGGGTGGGGGAGGCCGACGCGCCGCCCGGCGCGGTGCGGGCGCTCCTGGAGGGCCACGGCGGGCACCTGTGGAGCCAGGGGCTCGGCGCCCTGCTCCTGGGCGCCGATCCCGTCGAGACGGGGGCCCTGTGGGAGAGGCTCTACCGGGCGACGATCTACGGGGGGCGGCGGGGCCTGGGCATCCACGCGCTGTCGGCCGTGGACCTCGCGCTCCACGACCTCGCGGGGCGGCAGCTCGGCCTGCCGGCCTACAAGCTCCTGGGCGGCGCCCGGCGCGAGCGCCTGCGGCCCTACTGCACGGTCTATCCGGGCGTCCCGCGCGAGGGCTGGCCCGTCCGGCGGCTCATGGAGGAGACGCTCCGGCAGTTCGACCGGGCGCTGGCGGCGGGGTTCACGGCCGTCAAGATGGAGGTGATCTACGGCGACGCCGTCACGGACGACGAGCTGGTGGGGCTGATCCGGGAGGGGCGGGCGGCGCTGCCGCCCGCCACGGGCTTCATGCTCGACTTCGGCTACCGCTGGGACCACTGGCGCGACGCGGCGCGGGTGCTGTCGCGGCTCGACGACCTCGACGTGCACTTCGCCGAGGCCTGCCTGCGCCACGACGACCTCGATGGCCACCGCAGGCTCGCCGGGGCCGCGCCCATGCGCGTCTGCGGGGCGGAGCTGGCGGCCACGCGCTGGGAGCTGCGCGAGTGGATCGAGCGGGGGGGCGTGGACGTGGTGCAGCCCGACATCAGCCGCGCGGGCGGGCTCACGGAGATGAGGCGCATCGCCGAGCTGTGCGAGATGCACGGGGTGGAGTGCATCCCCCATGGCTGGAAGACGGGGATCCTGGTCCATGCCGGGCTGCACTTCCAGGCGGCCTCTCCGGCCGTGCCCTTCGTCGAGATGGTCAGCCCCGCCGTCTTCGACAGCCCCTTGCGGCGCGACCTGGTGGGGCCGGAGCCGGTGGTGGAGGGGGGCACGGTGGCGCTCCCCACGGCGCCGGGGCTGGGCTTCCGCCTCGACCGCGACGTGGTCGAGCGATACCGGGCGAGGACATGACGGCCCCCGCGACGGCCCCCGCGACGCCCCCTGGCCCCATCCAGCCCCGCAGGGGCGTGCCGCTGGCCGAGCTGGTGGCCGACCGCGTGGTGGACGCCATCGTCAGGGGCCGCCTGGACGACGAGGCGCGGCTCATGGAGGCGGACGTCGCCCGGCACCTGGGCCTGTCGCGCAGCCCGCTGCGCGAGGCCTTCCGGGTGCTGCACTCCCAGGGGCTCCTGGTCATCACGCCGCGCCGGGGCACGCGCGTCATCCGCTTCCACGCGGGCTGGCGGCACGACGTGCGCGAGGTGCGCTGGGGCATCGAGAGGGTGGCGGCCGACCGCGCCTCGGGCCATCTGCGGCGCGATCCCCGCGACCTCGACGCCGCGCTCGCGGGGATCGAGGCGGCGGTGCGCGCGGGCGACGTCTTCGCCATCAACGAGGCCGACCTCGCCTTCCACGGCGCCATCGTGGCGGCCGCCGGCAGCGAGCTCCTGGACGCCATGTGGGCGGCGATCCGCCGCCACGTCCTGATCCTCTTCGCCCACGACGTGAAGGACTACGACGCCAGGCGCATCGTCGCCGACCACGAGAGGCTGCGCGACGCGCTCGTCAGCCCCCCCGGGCCGTCGCTGGAGCAGGCGATGAGCGACCACGTGCGGTGGCGGCCCGACTAGGTCCGATCGACATTCAAGTGAGCCAGATCATGGTGGCGGCGAGGTGGGCGAAGCCTGCGAAGTGGATGGCTCGTCGGTCGTGAGCCGGGTGGCGAAGCGGCGGAAGTGCTTGAGGCGGTTGAAGCAGCGCTCGATGCGGTTGCGGTGCTTGTAGGCTAGCGGATCGTGCGGGATGAGGACCTTGCGCGAGCGGTTGGAGGGGATCACGGCCTCGGCGCCCATGCTGGCGATGAAGGCGCGCAAGGCGTTGCTGTCATAGGCCTTGTCGGCGAGCACGGCGCGACCCTTGTGGCCGTCGAGCAAGGGGGCCGCCTGGGTGACGTCGCCCCTCTGCCCCGGCGTGACGAGAAGGCGCAAGGGCCGGCCGAGCGCATCGGCGAGCATGTGGACCTTGCTGGTCAGCCCGCCTCGGGAGCGCCCCAGCGCCTGGTCCCTGGCCCCCCCTTTCCGCTCGCCGCCTGCTGGTGGGCCGTAACCCTCCGGCGGGGGTCGTCTGACGGTAGTCGGGAAGGTCGGGTAAGGCCCTGACCTTATGGCAGGCTCTA
>ERZ1066120.1056-NODE-1056-length-19530-cov-7.221720_pt1 | contig 19530 bp, 4 predicted proteins | sample MGYA00382767_ERZ1066120 | MGnify/ENA primary metagenome ERZ1066120 (study PRJEB33369, sample SAMEA5778350) | biofilm metagenome | biome: Industrial cooling water; feature: Water cooling tower basin; material: Biofilm | place: United Arab Emirates | collected...
CTGTTCAAACGCCCGGCGATGCAGCGGCGACACTGGTGGCGATGCAGCGCGCCAAGGAGCTGGCCAAGGCACACGACTCTCGCGCTCGTGATGCAAAATCAGGGGTGTTGGGCAAAAACGAGGAGCCATTAGAAGTCTTGCCCAAAGCGGCGGTCGTGACGGCCTCGCCGATTTCAGAGGAAGAGCGCGCGGCGGCCGTTTCGCAGATTATGGCGCGCGATGGTGAAGACGCGCGCCAAAAAGCCGTTGTCGAACTGCTGCGCGAATACGGCGCACAAGACGACGCCAGCCCGCTGGTCAAGCATCGCTTGAGCGGGCACAACGCGTTTTGGGGCGATTTGGCGCAAAACGATTTGGGCATCGAAAGCCCCGACCCGATGCTCGCCGACGTGCTGGGCGCGGCGGGCACGGCGCACGTTCTGTGCCGCGCTTTGGAACAAGTCGCGGCGCGCCAGGGCGATAAAGGGTTCAAAGAGCGGCTCGAAGCGGCGCTTTCGCGGTTCCACGTCGAAAACCAAATCCCGCTGTGCCGCGAGAGCGTCCAAGGCGCGCGCGCGCAACTCGAACGCGCCGCGCAACTTGAATCGCAGATGCCCGACGAGGCGACCTCTCCGGCGCAAATCGTGGCGGCGAGCGAAATTTTGCGCGAATGCCGCACTTTGCAAAAATCGGCGCGCGAGCGGTTGGGGCTGGCGGTTGGGCGCCTCGAAGCGGGCGCGGCGCTGAACTACGCGCTATCGGGAAGCGGGACTTTTGGCGATGGCACGATTTCGCGCGCTTTGGGGCAAGGCGAAACAGCGGCGAACAGCGCGGGCGATGGCGATTTGCAAATTTCGCTGGGGCAGATTTCGCGGCGCGATGCGCTGCTTCAAGCGGGCGCGCTGGGCCTGACGCAGCCCGATTTGTTGCACCGCGATGGCGATGTGGTGCAAAACCGGCAATACCGCGTCATCAGCGACGGACACAACCAGATTTTGTGTTTGCACGATGCGGGCGTTTCGGCCCTGGCGTCCTCGTTGCAAATAAGCGATGCCGAACGCGGGCGGCGCGCGCATTTGGAGCGCATCAAGCGCGGCGACTTCGACGAGGACGATTACTTGCCGCCTGGATTTTCGGCGCGAAGCGTGGCCGATGTTTCGCCCCAAAAACTCGAAGCGATTCCCAAACGCGACTTGGCTTTCGACACGTCAGGGCTTTCGGGCGAGGATTCGCGCGCGCAAAACCAGCTCGAAACGCGGCTGCGCGAATGGGTGGCGCGCGGCATGGATCAGGGGCTTTCGCCGCTTTCGTTGGCCGATGCGCTGCATTCGCGCGATTTTTTGGAGTCCATCCCCGACGAGCAATCCGGAAACTTCGCGCGTGCCGTTGCGAGTGTTTTTCCGCGATTGGAGCGAAACGACCCCAGTGGGCAACCGCTCAAAGGCAGTGCTTTGGCGTTGGCGGCGCGCGCACACAAAGCCGACTTGGAACGTCGCGCGGCCCGTTATCACGATGATTTTTTGAGTGGCGACGCCAACTCCATTGGCTCGCAGTCGCTGCCCGACACGACCCAGGGCAACGACGTGTTGTATCAAGCAGCGTTGCAAGACCCGCGCTTGCCGGTCGCGTGGAAAGCGCCCGAACAGTGGAGCCGCCACGATATTGCCGCCATTCGGGATTACGCGCTCGATCAAATCCTGGGCATCGAAAACCGGCGCGACAAAGGCGCGCTGGGTGAGCGGCTTTCGGGCGACGAAACCACGATTTGGAACAAATGGCGCGACCTTGAAGAAAACGCGCGCGCGGCGGGCCAAACGCCCTACGAGGCGATTCAAGAGCGGTGGCGCCAAGACCACGAGGCGCAGAAGCCGGAAAACGTTTTCAAGGAATCTTTGCCCGTTCCCGATTTCGCGGTGGTGGATTTGAACGACGACGCCCAAGTCGAGCGCGTGGCGCGCGCCAACGCGGGAAGTTTGGGCTACGGGTTTTATGAGCAGATTGACCCGAAAACGTGGGCGCGCACCAAGGTTTTGGCGGGTTTGGACGCGCACGTCAGCTTCGACCCAAAAACCAAAACGCCGGTCATCGTGCCGATGACTGGCGAGCAAAAAGCGGCGGCGATTGCGGGCGCCAAAGCGCGCATCAAAGCCCAACTGCGTGGATACGCGCAGGGGCAGATGTTCGGCGTTTCGAGCGATTCACCCGACGTGCGCGGCGGATTCAATCCCGAAGCCGTCACGACGGCGGCGACCGCTTGGCAAAATTACGTGCGCGGCACCCGCCTGAGCGAGTCCGACGCGCTGAGGAGTGTGGCCGATGTCATGCGCGGCGATTTGTGCGCGCGCGTTCACAAAGGTTTGGCCTCGCAAGGCCATTTGCTCCCAAGCACGGAGCGCGAACTCGAAAACGCCGACGCCCACGCGCGCGCCCTGGGGCGCGATGGCAGTGGTGTTCGTGACAAGAGCGAGGAAGCGGGCGAGCGGGCGAGCGAAATCGCGCAAAGCCGCGCGCGCAGTGGCGGCCGTTTCGCGGCCGAAGGAGAAGGCGAAGTCGCGCGCAAAGTCGAGGCGGCGCGCGCGACTGATTTGCTCAGCGAAAAACTGTTCGGTGGCCAAACCGAGGGCGTTTCGCTCGACGACAAAGCGCGCCAACTCGCGCGCCACCGCGTCTTCTTGGGCAAGCGCATCGAATCGCAGCTCGAAAATGCCATGCCTGGCGTTTTGCGCGGCCAGAATTTGCGGCGCGGCGCCGTAGCGGGCCGCGCCGATATGAGCCGGGGCGAAGACGTCAAGCGTCAACGCGCGATTAAAGCCGCGCTGTTCGCCAAAAAAATCGCGCTCACGCTTGGTTGCGTTCACGAGTCAACTCTGATTTTTGACCCTGTGCGCCGAGAAGAACGCACTTTCAAAGAGTGGCACGGAATTGGTGAACCTTTACACGTTTATGCGCTCACGCCCCAAGGCGAAGTTCAAGTTGCCAAAGCAACGTGTCCCTTTACCAAGCCGCCCGAGGAGATGTTTAAGGTTTCAACTCGTCAGGGACGCACGGTGATAGTTACTGGCAATCACCGATTCCTCACTCCTCAGGGGTGGACGCGACTGGCGGATCTTCAGACAGAAGACTCCTTTTGCGTGCATTTGTTGCCCGAAGCGAAAGGGCCTGTTTTTGACGGCTCTTTGCCGATTGAGGTGGACGTAAAGCCGGAAGGCCCAGCGACACCCGGATTACTCGAACAATTTCTGCCGTTCGGTTTAGCTTCTCAGCGATTTGTCGATCCGATAGACCTTGTGCGTGCCCCAATCGAACAATCCCTTCTCGCTCGGCTCTCAAAGATTCGCGCTGAGCAAGGTTTTTTTGCTGCCGCTTGCGCCCTGCCTCCGATAACTTCTTCCGAGTCTCCTCCGATGCGCTTTTTCCTTTGTTGGCTTCTCGCGCGCGCTGAACGCCCTCGTGGATTCGCCTTTTCCCGTCTTCTGTCCAATTTGGGGTGCGCCCTGCAAGCTCATGGCGCAGATGGGCAGAGTTGCGGTCGAACACTTCCAAGTTTTCTGGGCGATTGTCATCTTTCTGGCCATTGCGGTGATGGACAACCTCGTAAGACTCAAGCGCCCGCCCCAGCATCTCCTCAACAACGAGACGATGCTCTCGAATGTAACCTCTTTTGTCCGAGCGGGGATGGTTGGGACGGTAACACAAAATGTATCCATTTTTGTCCACCATTCGCCCGCCATTCCAGCCCGCGTTCTTTTCTGCGCGACGGGCGCCTGCGCCGCACACCGCGCTTAAGCCAATCTTCAATCGAAATTGCCTTACGGTTTCTGGAACACAATCTAAACGCGCTGCAATTTCTCCATCGCTCTCGCCTTGTGAGTGCCATAGCCGGATATTGGCTTCGTGCTTATTCAAGCGCGAAGGCACTCCGTTTTGCCGCCAAGAAGTCCTGGGCTGTGCAGGCAAGCCCAAACGCCGCCGACAAAGACCTATTGTCTCCCGGCATTTGCCCAAATGCTCTGCAATGCGAACATCCGTCCATCCTTGAGCGTGAAGTTCTCTCACAATCGTTTCCATCCGCTCATCGCAATCAAAACTTGGCTTGTTCATTGGCATGGGACATTATACAAACAATTTCTTCGGTGGGCACTCACACTGTCTACGATTTGCATGTGCCAGAACTGGAAAATTACTTTGCACAAGGGATACTCCACCATAACACCGGCGTTGGCAAAACAGCGGTTTCGCTGGGTTTGCATGGCGAGCTGCGCGCGAAAAATCCGCACCACCGCACTTTGATGGAGGTGCCGTCGCAAGTGCAGGAGAATTTCGGCATCGAGGCGGCGCGCTTTTTCGATCCGCAGTCGCCGATTTTTCCCAAAATCCACGCCGTTCCTGGCGAGAGTGCCGAGGCGCGCCGCGCGGCTTATAGCGACCCTGATGCCCACATCCATGTCGTGACGCACGCGGCGCTGCGCGACGATTTGACGTGGGCGCTCGCCAACTCGCCCGCGACGGTGGCGCGCTTTGGCGGCGATGAATCCAAAGCGCGCGAGTTCCTGGCCGATGCCTCGCAAAGCGAGCGCGACGAAGCGGTGAGAGAGGCCAGCAAATCCTTGGGGTGGAACCACGATTTGCTGGTCGCCGACGAAGCGCAAGCCTATCTCAACCGCGAAGGCAAAGACAACAGCGCGATGGCCAACGCGTTCGACTCGCTCGCGCGTGCCAAGGAGCGCGTCGTCACGATGAGCGCCGACCCGACGAAAAACGACTGGTCGGAGTGCCACGATTTGCTGTGCAAGGTCGCGCCTTCGCAGTTCACGCAAGACGAAGAGGAGAGTGGCGGGCGCATGACGCGCTCGGAGTTCAAGCGGCGTTACGGCGTCAACACGCCCGCCGTGCAAAACGCGTTGGCGCGTCTGATGAGCCACTACTCCTACGCCGAAAAAATCGACCCGAAAACCAAAGGGACGGAAACGGCGCTTCCGCTTTCGCGGCGCGTTCACACGCTTTCGATGCGCGGCGCGCAGCGGCGCGACTACGACGCCGTAAACGACGATTATCGGCGCCTTCGTTTTGCGCGCAAAGCGAAAAAAGAGCAGTTGTCGGACGCCGACATCGAAGCCGCGCGGCGCCTGAGTCCCGCCGATTTCGCGGGCGCAGACGATGCGAACGGGCGCGAAGAAGCGGCGCGCGTGGTGATGGGCAAACTCGGTGCGGCGCGTGGGGGTGCGCTGGATCGCGTGGTGAACGGCCACGCGCAAAACGTGAAAATGGCGATGCTCGACAAGATTTGCGGCTTGTCGCCGTCGAATGAATCGGGCGCGAATGATTCGCACCTGCCGCACGTCGTGGGCGCGCATCCTTCGCAAAAGCCAACGGTTGTCTTCGCGCACTCGCTCGATGCCGTCGAAACGGTTGCGGCGCATCTGCGCGAAAAGGGTGTGCGCGTCGTCACTTTCGATGGCGGGATGGACGGGCGCGCCAAAGAAGCGGCGCGCGCCGCGTTTTCGCCGTCGTGGGACGCTAACGCCAACGGCGGCAAAGGCGGCTATTTGCAAGCGCCGAGCGCCGATGTCATCGTCTGCTCCGACGCGGGCGCGGCGGGCCTCAACCTGCAACGCGGCGTTCGCACGATTCACTGGGATAGTCCGCACACCGCGATGGTTTACGAGCAGCGTTTGGGGCGCACCTATCGCACCGGGCAACGCGGCGACGAAAACGGTCACGTCGAAGAACACGCTTTGGTCACCGATTCGCCTTATGAGCTGCGACGCCGCGAAAACTTGGAGCGCAAACGCGAAATGCGAAACGCGCAAACCACGCCCAGCGAACTCTTGGACGATGGTGGCATCGGGCGCGCGTTAAGGCGAGAAGGCATCGTGAAAGCGCTTTCGGTGAGCGCGTTGGCGCGCCATTTCTCGAAAGGTTTGTTCGACGGTGTGCCTTTGAGTGAAGCCGATTTCAAGCCGCGCCCAAAGCGGGCGCCGTCTCATTTGGTCGGTGGTGTTGGTTCGGCTCATGTCGGTGCCAAACGGTTGCCGGGGGGTAAAGTCGAAACGACGGAAGATTCTCAAAATGCCGCTTCGCCAAAGTCAGACGAAGCTCACGATTCTCAGGATGTATGTGTTGAATCTGAACGGCAAAACAGGCCCGTTTTGCCGTTGCGTTACGACCTGAAAACAGGACATCTGCGTTTAGTTGATTCGGATGGGAAGTTTCTTTCTTCGACCTTCAATGAAAAGGGGCGAGCAATTGTTGAAGAACAGTTGGCAGGTCTGACATCGAAGGGGGTTGAGGCAAAGATTGGAACAAAGCGAGTCAACGTGAGAGGGCGCAGCATCCCGGTTTACTACGTTCACGTTTCAGATTCTCGGTATTTGCCCAAAACAGAAGATTATCTGCGCCCTAACCAAAGGGGAGAATATAAGCATCCGCTCACTGGTGAACAGCTTTATTTTCGAGTCCATTTTCGAAAAGTAAATGGTCGCAAAAGCAAGCCTTTCCACCACTCAAATGCGAAATCATGGCCTTGGGGAGAAGACAGGCGCTCAATGAAGCCACGTGAGGGGTATAGTTGTATGGATTCTACCGAAGGATTATTGGGATATTTTTCCGATAGTGATTACGGGCACGGAGAACCCCCCGCCGATGAACCGGTTGTCGTATTTACAGGTGTGAGAAATCACAACGAAAACGGTGACGACGAGGAACCACTTGTGACACCGGATGGGAAGCCCTTCCAAACTCTCCCGTGGGCGGAATTTAAACAATTGGCAAGGCGTCTGCGGGAAGAATACGAGAACGACATTGTTAAAGCGATTCCGGTGAAAACGCCGCACCACTACGAAACCTTTGGCGGGCATCGTCACCGCGAGCCGGGTCACCGCGAGCCGGGTCACCGCGAGATAGGCCACCGTGTTTCTTCGCTGAATGGTTTCGAGCCGCCGCCTTTGGATGATGAGGCCGATTACCGCGAAAACGGTGTGAAGTCGCGCGCGTTCAAGGCGTGGTTTGGCGATTGGGAAAACGCGCCGCACTCCGCTTCGGTGGTGCGCGACGAAAACGGCGAGCCCCGCGAAAACTATCCGTTCGAGCCGATTCCGGTTTATCACGGCACGAGTTCGGGCGGGTTCACGGCGTTCGAGACGAGCAAGAATGCCAAAGATTCGCTTTACGGGCCGGGTTTTTACTTCACCCAAGACCAAAGCGTGGCGCAGGAATATCAGGAAAAAGGCAGTCAAAGCGACATTGACGCGCTGTGGAAGTTGCCCGAAGTCCACGTTCAGGCGCTGCAATTTTTGCGTGAGCAGGGCGTGGCCCAGGAGAAACTATCGGGCCTTGAACGACTGTCGCCGCTTGTTGTGAGCGGGGTTTTCGATTCGGATGCGTTTCGCTCCAACGTGCATCATCTGGCCAACAAGAATTTCGATACGCGCGGCGCCGACGAGGGCGAGCGCGACGAGGCTTACCGCGCTTTGGATGCGGCGCTGCAAACCCATTGGGACAAAGCGCGCGCGCAAAGCGGCCAATCGCCAATGGTTTATGCGGTCTATCTCAACATCCGAAGCCCGCTCGACATGGGCGCGCCGATTTCGCGCGATGCGGCGAGAGCCGTGTGGAAAGCCGCCGTCGCGCAGTGCCGCGCCAAGTCGCTCTTCGTTTCGCGCGAGTTCGCCGACCCGCCCGATTACGACGCCAGTTTCGAGCGCAGTAACAGACTGCGCGCCCGTAGCGGGGCGGCGCCGGTTTGCGGCCATGAGTTCGTGCGCTTTCTGGAAAAGCACACGGCTTTGGGGCGCGATGGTATCAACGAAGTTTTGGCGAAGTGTGGTTACGATGGCCTCACGCATATCGGTGGCAACATCATGGGCGACCGCGAGCATCGCGTGTGGATCGCGTTTTCGCCAAGCCAAATCAAAGCGGTGGGCAATCGCGGCACCTTCGATGCGCGCGAGAATGACATTTACAAAGGAGGCAAACTGCGATGGATTCAAGACAAGATTTTGCGGTTGTGGAAAGGCCAATCGCGGACGCTTTAGCGGTGTGCGCGCGTCTCGAAACGCGGCTGGAAAAACGCGGCGCGCAACTTCGGGACGCGGCTTTGGGCGCACAACGCGCAGCTCTATCGCGCGGCGATGCTGCCACTGCGCGCGCGATGCAAGAGGTGTTTTTGGCTGCGGCGGACACGAGCTTGCCAAAGTGAGAAAAAGCGCGAGGCGCGCTATAATTTAAGCGTCCCGTTGGACGTATTTCCCAGGCAACCGGCCGCGAAAAGACACGACTCGTTCATGTTCACCATTCACGGCTCCCTGCTGGTTCGCTCGCTCCCCATTTCTTCTACCGCTCACGGTTCGCGTTTGCTCAAAGCGCGCACGGGCCTCGTGCGCCGCCGCGTGCCGGTTCATCAGCACGAAGGCCAGTTGTCGTTCGCCGACCGCTGGTTTAATCCGCAAAACGAACTGCCGCAAATCGAAAAGCCACGCGGCTTCACTTCGCGCGGCGGCGCTTTCGTGGGCGTTCCGGCCAAGTCGGGGCGCGCCAAGAAAAGCGCTGCCCAAGGCCAGATGAGCCTGTTCGGTTTCGACCAATTGGCCGATTCGCTGTCACAAGGCTCGCCGCGTCACGAGCAATCGGCTCATCAGCAGTCGGCTCAAGAGAAGGTCAAAACGGCGCCTAACACAGGGGGCCAAACGGTTCACTCTCAGCCTGTGCCAAGTTCCGCGCCGGAAACGGGTTCGCTTTTCGGTTTCGAGCCGCCGCAAGACGCGCCCAGTAAGAAAGTGGAAAACGGCGAAACCACGAGCCATTCGCAAAGCCCGGATGCCGTGACACAAGCGCGGCAGTCCATCGTTGAAAGCGCGCTGTCGTCTCCCGATATTCTGGCGGCCAAGCAACATTCAGATTCGCAAAATTTGCGAGAAGTCATCGAGCAACATGTCAAACGCGCCGCGACTGAATTGGCCGTAGATTTTGCGCGTGGAAACGGTCAAGTCTCAACTGTGAACCACGTCGCTGATAAAGCGAATCAAGATTCTCTCGTCCAAGAAATTTTCGACAAAATTCAAAACGTCGCGGCGGGGCATTCACAAACTCCCGAATCAAAATCGGATTCGGAAACGCGCGTGGACGGATTGTCGCTCAAATCGAAGCTCGATTTGAACACGGCCAAGCGATTCGCCGAGCAAGGCAAGCCTCAGGAAGCGCTGGCGCTATTGAAAAAGCGCATCCAAAATCTTCGGCAATTGGCTCAGGAAGAGCGTGAAAATCCATCCGTTGGTTTTGCATTCGATCCTGAAAACTCGCTCGCCCCTGACAAATTGGAGAAGGAAGCCACAACGCTTCAGGACGCGCACGACAAAATTCAAAACGTTGCGGGCACCTATCACTACGAAGGCGAAGGCGACCAAAAACATCGTGTGCGCGGCAAAGCGCAAGACGAGGATTCCTCCAAAGAAAAATCCTTCGAGAGCGACCCGCTTTCTCCCGAAAAATGGGGCGAGCCGTCGTTTGGCACCGGGCGCTACGCCGGTTTCGATGGCGGACTCGACGAGGCACGCGCCGAATATGCGCGCCGCAAAGCGCAAAATGGGCAAACTGAACCAAAAGCCGCAAAGAAAACAGCCGATGAACAACCAAGCGATGAGCAATCCCCAAACAGCCTCTTTGGATTCGACCAACTCGAACTCGAAAACGCCGGAAACGGAGCCAACGCCGGAAACGGAGCCGGAGTTCGGGCCGCTTCTGACACCGGAGGAGGAAGCGCACCTGACCGGGTTCGAGGAAAGCGTGATTCGTCAGTTGGAGAACACGGAGCGCTCGCGCGCCTATTCGATGAAGGCGCAGGGGACGCTACTGCCCGAAGCCAAACGGGTGGCGGCTCTGGCGATGAACTCCTATCAGGCGTATTTGAAGGCGGGTTACGACCGTCTCGAAGCGCAGAGGATGGCGCTCGAAGCGTATCAGATGTAACGCCGCTTTCGGAAACGTCCGGAGCGGAAACGTCCGAAGCGGAAACACCCAAAGCGGGCGCGCCCGAATCACTCGCGCCCGAACTATCGCAAATCGCGCCGGAAAACGTGCGCGCTTCGCAAGGCGAAACCGCACCAAGCGAAGCCGCGCCGCTACCGCGCCCGCAAGAGCTGGAAGAAGCGCCCTCGCGCGCCGTTGCCAACACGGTGGCCAAAACGCTTTCTTCGCACACTGGCGAAGGCGCTTTGGTGCGGGCCAACGCGCGCGATTTTCGTCTCACCGACGAACTCAACATCGGGCAGGGCAATTTGCTCCAAAAAGCGCGCGATAATTTCGCGGCGATTGCGCTTTTAAAAGACCTTGAAGAGTCGGAGCGGCAGCCCAGCGACGACGAGCGCGGCGTTTTGGCGCGTTATGTCGGTTGGGGCGCGTTCGGCCAGGCGTTTCAGCCCAAATTCGACGAATACGAAAATGCGCTCAAATACGCGGCGCTTTACCCCGATTCCCCACACTGGAAGCGCCAGCCAGAGCTTCAACGCGCGAAATGGAGCAAGGCCGACGAGAAGCATTACGAGACGTTCAAGGAGCTGCGCGAATCGCTTTCGAGCGACGAGTTCGATTCGGCGCGGCGTTCGATTCTCAACGCGCACTACACGCACCCCGACATCGTGCGCGCGATGTGGGAAGCCGTGCGGCGTCTGGGGTTCAAGGGCGGGCGCGTTTTGGAACCGGCTGCGGGTAGCGGCAACTTCCTTGGCTTTCAGCCCGACGACCTGACCGCCAACAGCATCCGCACCGCCGTCGAACTCGACGACCTCACGGGTCGCATTTGCCGCTACCTTTATCCAGGCGCGCACACGCACATCACCGGATTTCAGGACGCGCCGCTGCCCGATGAAGGCTTCGACCTGGCGATTTCCAACGTGCCGTTTGGTAACTACGGCGTTCACGACGAAACGTTCAACCTGTCGGGACGACGTGGCCTCACGAGTTCGATTCACAACTACTTCTTCGCCAAAGCGCTCGACAAAGTGCGTCCGGGCGGCGTGGTCGCGTTCATCACTTCGCACCACACGCTCGATTCGCAAAGCGGCGCGGCGTTTCGGGAGTATCTGCGCCAAAACGCCGATTTGATCGGCGCGGTGCGCTTGCCCAACAACGCCTTCGAGAAAAACGCCGGAACGCAGGTCACGACCGACATCATTTTCCTCAAAAAGCACGACCTGTCCGACCCCGCCTTTGAGTCTGACCATCCGCGCGGCCCCGATGGGCGGTTCATTACCAAGCCGGGCGAGGCCGATTGGGTGAGCACTTCACCGCTCGAAGTGCCGCACGGCAGCGCCGGGAAAGCGCCCAAATACGGCACGGACGCCCACAAGACATGGGGCCATGTCTATCCCAACACCGCGACGGCACAGGTCAACTCCTACTTCGCGCAAAACCCGCACATGATTCTGGGGCGGATGGGCATGGGTAGCGGTTACGGCCTGATGAGCGATACCGACACTGGTGCGACGTGGGACGCTTCGCAGGGCGATTTGATGCCCGCGTTGGCGGGCGCCCTGACGCAACTGCCCGAAGGCGTGATGAGCGCGCGTAACAGCGCGCAGTTCGAGCGGCGTTTGGCCAATCAAGAAGAGTTTTTGGCCGATAATCACAAGGACGGCGCCTTTTTTACGCAAGCGGGCGACGATGGCAAGCCGGTGTTTCGTCGGCGCGTGGGGAAGGAAATCGTCACGCTCGACATCAAAAACCCCAAAGACGCGGCGCGTTTGGTGGCGCTGTGCGAGCTGCGCGACAAGGCGCAGGCGCTCGTGACGGCGCAAAAAGAGGATGTTTCCGACGAATCGCTGCGTCCGGCTCAGGACGAACTGCGCGGTTTGTATGCGAACTTCGTGGCGCGCTTTGGCTATTTGCACTCGCGCCAAAACGTCGCGGCTTTCGCCGCCGACCCCGACGCGGGCCTCGTGTTGTCGCTCGAAGAACAAGACTCTAAAACCGGAATGTGGCAGGCCGGGCCGATGTGTCACCGGCGCACGGTCGCGCCGCTCAAGCAGGTCGAAAGCGCGGCGAGCGTCGAGGACGCCCTCGGCGTCGTGATGAACGAACATGGCCGCCTCCACTGGGCGCGTTTGGCGCAGCTGATGGGCCAGGACGCCGACGAAGTGCGCGATGCGCTTTCGTCGCGCGGCCTCATCTACCGCGACCCGCTTCAGATGGATCACCCCGAAACGGCGGGCTGGGTGAGCGCCGACGAATACCTTTCGGGTAACGTGCGCGAAAAGCTCGCAGTCGCAAAGGCCCTCGCCGCACAAGAAGCGCACCACTCGTTCCCGACCATCGCGCAAAACGTGGCCGCGCTCGAAGCGGTGCAGCCCAAAGACCTGCTGCCGAGCGAAATCGACGTGCCACTGGGCGCCAACTGGGTGCCACCCGATGTCGTCGAAGAGTTTTTGGGGCATCTCATCGGATTCACGCCCGACCCCGAAAAGCCGCTGGTTTCTTACGATTTGCACTCGAATACCTGGGGCATCGCCGAGCGCGGCGTGCCTTCTCATCTGCTGACGGGAGCGGCCAACCAAAACACCTACGGCACCAAACAGTTCGCGGCGACGCGGCTCCTGGCGCTCGCGCTGGCGCTCAAAGAGCCGCGCGTCTGGCAAACGAAAATCGACCCCGATACCGGCAAAGAATCGCGCGTTCTGGACAAGGAATCCACCGCCGCCGCGATGGAAAAACTCGAAAAGATTCGCGCCGAGTTCGAGTCGTGGGGCTGGCGCAGTCCTGACCGTGCCGACCGTTTGGCGCGCATCTACAACGACCGATTCAACGACAGCGTGGTGCGTTCGTTCAACGGCCAACATCTCTCGTTCGTCGGGATGGATCCCGAAATGGCGCGCACGCGCCACGCGCACATCAAAGACGTGGTGTTTCGCGTCACGCAGGGCAACACCTTGATTGACCACACCGTCGGAGCCGGAAAGACGAGTGCGACCGTTGCCAGCGCGATGGAGCTACGGCGTCTGGGGCTGGCGAAGAAACCGTTGATTTTGGTGCCCAATCAGAACTTGGAGCAGTGGCGCAAAGAAGCGAGCGAGTTGTATCCGGGCGCCAAAATCCTCGTGGCCGACCAGAACAACTGGGACGCTTCGCAGCGCCGCGAATTCACGGCGCGCATGGCGACGGGCGATTGGGATATGGTCTTGATGACGCATTCGGCCTTCGGCATGATTCCGGCCTCGGAGCAGATGCTGCAAAAACACCTCTCCGAGGTGCGCGCCGAAGCGCACGACGCGATTTTGGGCCTTGGATTTCCCGACCCCAAAGCCAGAATTAGCACGGGCCGCGACCCCATCGAAAACCAAAAAGCCAAAACCGCCAAAGAGATTCAAAAGAAACTCGAAAAGATGGAAAAGGGCATCAAAGCTCGCATCGAGGGCTTGAAAAAACGCAAAGACAACTGCTTGCGTTGGGACGAGTTGGGCGTGGATTCGATTTTGTGCGACGAATGGGATCAATCTTTCAAGAACGTGCCCACTTTCACACAGATGCAATCTGTTTCGGGCTTGCAAAGCCAGGGCAGTTCGCGCGCGAGCGACTTTTTGATGAAGACGCGCCATATGCTCGAAAAAAACGGCGGGCGCAACCTTGTTTTGGCGACGGCGACGCCGATTTCGAACACGATGGTCGAGATGTATTCGCTGCAAAAAACGCTGCACGAGCCGCAGATGCGCGCCAAAGGCATCTCGAACTTCGACGCGTGGGCCGGCAACTTCGGTTCGATTCGCACGCGCCTCGAACCCGATGCGGCGGGCGGCTACAAACCCAAGCGCCGCTTCATCGAGTGGAAGAACTTTCCCGAATTGATGAAGATGTATCGTGCTTTTGCCGACGTGAAAACCATTGACGATTTGCCTTCGGTCAAGGCGCGCTTGCCGCTGATTGACAACACCAAAGTCACCGACCCCGTGACGGGCAAAGAACGGCGGCGCGACACGGTGCCGTGCCCGATGAGCGAAGCGCAGGCGTCTTACATGGAGCGTCTCGTGCAACGCGCGAGCGCGATGGCCGATGGGGAAGCGTATAACATCGCCAAAAAAGACGGTTCGCTCGAAAAGGACAACATGATTTGGCTTTACACGCACGCGCGTCAGGCCGCACTCGACCCCAGGCTGTTGCCCGAAGATGAGCGCGCTTATGCTGGTAGCGACCTGACGCCGCACCGTGACGGCAAAGTCGCGCAGTGCGTGCGTAATTTGGTTTCGATTTACCATGACACCCACACGCTGGGCAAAGACGACAAAGGCGCCGAAAAGATGTGGCCCGATGGCAACCCTTATCGCGGCACACAGCTCGTGTTTTTGGATTTGGGCACGCCCAAGGCCAGCGATTTGGTCGAACCCGAAAAGCCCGAAGGCTACGACGAAGGCCGCGCCAAGGCGGGCGATTTGGCCAAATACGAAGCCGCGCGCGTCGAATACGAGGAGCGTTTAAAAGCTCTGGGCGGCGATGACGACGAACTCGCCAACGGCGTTTACCAAGAAATCAAAAAGCAGCTCGTCGCGCAGGGCGTGCCGCCTCACGAAATTGCGTTCGCGCACGATTTCAACACCGACGCCTCGCGCAAAGTTCGCAACGAAAAAGTCAATAGCGGCGACATTCGCATTCTGATTGGCTCGACCTCGAAGATGGGCGCCGGTCTCAACGTGCAAACCCGTCTCGCGGCGTGCCACCATGTGGATTGCCCCTGGCGCCCGCGCGACATCGAACAGCGCAACGGTCGCATCGAACGTCAGGGCAACCTGCACAAAGACGCGGGCAAAAACATTCGCGTTTTCCAATACGTGACCGAAGGCTCGTTCGACGCGCTCATGTGGCATCAGCTCAGCGAAAAAGCCAAGATGATCGCCCAAGCCAAAAAAGGCACGTTTGCGGGGCGCAACTACGAAGAAGCCGACATCACCGATTCCAACCCCGCAATGGTCGCTGCGGTCGCATCGGGCGACCCGATTGCGATGGAGGAAGTCGAAGTCAGGCACCGGCTCGACCAACTCCAAACGTCGCGGCGCGTGCATGACGAAAACCGCATGACGACGCAGCGGCGTCTGGCTTCGATGCCCGAACAAATCGAAGCCTTGGCCGCCGAAGCGCAAAAGCACGCCGACAAAGCGCGCCGCGCCAGAGTCGGGGCGGCGGCTTACGAGGAACTCAAAAAGGGGCAAGCCAAAGGCTATTCCATCGTCTTGCTCGAAGGCGGCAAAGGCCAGAAATTCGATACCCGCGAAGGCGCGGGCGCGGCGTTCATTCAATCGTGGCGCCGCCAAGCCCAGGATTTGCCGGACGGAGAGGAAGTGGCGATGGGACAATATGGGCCATTCGTCCTCAAAGGCGTGAAAAACCCCAACTCCGAGCTGCGCTCGCACGCGCGTTTCAACGTTTATACGACGGGTGAAGACGGGCAGGAGATGCGCATCGGAACGATTACGGATATCGTGACACCAAGCAGCTTGGCTTCGGACTTGACGCAGTTGCTTTCGAGCCAGGCGCGCGACGCTGAGAAAAGCGAAAAGTGGGCCAAAGCCACCCAGCAAAAACGCGAACAAATCATCGGGGACGAGCCGCAACTGCGCGCCGAACTCGAAAAAGAGTTCGCCTACGAGCCGGAATATCAGCGCCTCAAAAAACGTGCCGAGGAAATCGAGAAGATTTTCAAAACGCGCAACAAAAGCCAAACCGAATTCGCCGATGTGGACGCCGACGAGCAGGAACCGCTCGCCAAAGCGATGCTGGCGTCGCTGCTCGCGCGCGAATCGTTGGGGCGCCGCCTCAAAAGAATGTTCAGTTTGGGCTAAAAGATTTTTTAGCCCAAACTGGAAAGTCCAAGAAACCGCAGAAAGTCAAAAATGGAATCACTTGTTCATAAACTCGCACGCGCTTTGGCGCGCCAAAATACCCATCAGCCGAAACTGTCTGTCGGTATTCTCAAAGCGCACGTGCGTGGGTATCAACGAAAAGATGGCACGCTCGTGCGCGAACACGAGGACAGCCGTCCCGACGTCTCACCAAAATATGAGGCGCTCAGAAATTTCGCTCTCACCGTTCGTCCAAGCTGGATGCGGAGCATGGATGATTATGACCAGGAAGATTACGACGACGACGACGTGCCTAATCACGATTTGCAAGAGTGGGATGATGCAGCCACTGATGCTTTTGGCCTGCCGTTCGACGGGGACTATGCTTCCCAGCAAAAAAATGCAACACAAGCATTGGCTAAGCATGGAATTCGCAGTCAGCAGGATATAGACGAACTCGTTAACAAAGGAGCCTTTGATCACAAAGAATTGCCCCATGTGAACTACGAGCAATTCCTTAATGCGGCTCAATCTGGAAAAGCGAGATTGAGTGAACCTGCTGACAAAATGAGTTCATCCGATTTGAGAAGATGGGGAGATATGGCTGTTGAACACGCGCAGCATCTGCACCGCCACAATGTCCATAACAGCTCCGCTTCGTCTTTGAGGCATTTTGCGCATTTGCAAGGTCTTCATCCCTCGGTTGTAGAACACATTTTGCATCATCGGTTCGATGAGTTTCCCGACGATGGATCGCACCACGAGCGGCTTGAGGGTATGACGAAACTTCAGGATTTAGTCAATTCGTTCAAGCCGATTCTCAAAGCCAAAGGCGAGCCGCGTCCCAATCACAAATACACGGCGCGCCATCCCGATGGTCAAGGCGGGTGGAAATACGAATACGGCGGCGCCTCGCACGACACGCCGCATGAGGCGCACCGTCACACCGGCGAAAACGCCAACGCCAACTTCACGCACGCTGAAATGAGCTTGCCCGAAAAATCGGCGCAGCCTCACGGCGATTTGTCTCAACTCATCCAAGACGCGGCGCATCACAAATCCTGGCAGGACGACATCTTGCGCGGCCTGGCGCAAAAGCATGGTTGGCACGTCGTCGAGGGGCGAATGTTCAATCATGACGACATCGCACAGGGCCACCAAAAAGGCGGCTTGGTTTTGCTGGCAGACCTCAAAGGCTCGAACGATGGCGGAGAGCGGATGCGCGAAAAAGTGGCTGACAACTACGGCGGCGATGCTTCGCGCCTGAAAGATATTTCGCGCGCCTCGGTTGCCGTGCCGCATCCGCAAGACATGGCGCACGTCACGCACGCGCTGCGCGAAGCCGGTATAAAATACGCGCAGCGCCCTGAAGATCGGTTCGAGAGTCCAACGGCTGAAGGCTATTCGGACATCGCCACCAACACGGTGGCCCCCAACGGGCACATCGGCGAATTGCAAATCCATTCGCTCGATATGCTGGGCGCCAAAGAACACGGGGTTCCCGATAGGGCTGGTGGGCGTAGCGGACACAAACTTTACGAACTCGCGCGCAAAATCGGCAAAGGCGGGGTCGCCGTCTTCGCACCGCACCATCAGCGCGCGCTCGATCTTCTCGGAGCGCACTCCAAAGCGCTTTACGCGCACGCCAAAACGCAAATGATGCAACGCGACCGCACCTTCAAAAGTCTGAATTATCGGGAAAACTTCATGAACCAATCGGGAAAAACCAAAGAGCAAATCGTGAACGAATCGTTGGAAAAAGCGATGGTGCGCGCCCATTACCGCCGCCCCGGTCATCATGGAATCGCGCCCGCCAAGCCTTCTCGCCCGATGAACAAAGAACACACTTCCCATCCCGCACATTCTGCCGCCAATCTCAAAATCGTCGGTGAAAAAGCTCCGGCGGGCGCGCCCGCGTTGCCGCCCGTTCATAAATGGGATTCGCCGCGCGCGCAGGAGATGCTGCGCCCGGGCTACTTTTCGCATCACGGGTTTCTGGCGGCGATTCAGGAGCCGGGCGCGCATCCCGTCGCGTGGTATCCGCACCAAAAAGAGTGGCGTCACGTTCCCGACGTGGCCGAGTTTTTCCATGACGCGCGCCGCAAAACGGTTTCCCACGCGCGCGAGTTGATGAAGCTTGAAAACGCGCCGTTTTTGCCCGAAGTGCGCGGCGCCACGAGCGAAGATTTGCTCGAACACCTCGACGAAAAGCGCGCCGCGCACGCCCAGTGGTGGCGCGAAAACTACGGCGACAAGCAGCCGAAATCGTGAAAAAACGGTGGGCGATTGCGCGCGCCGCGAGTGTGCGCTAAAATATCGCCCAGAAAATAAAAAGGCAACAGGCCGCGTTCCCCGTTTGGGGTTCGCGGCTTTTTGTTTTTTCCTTTCCCCTCGGATTTCCCGCTTGGGATTTCGCCTGTGGGTGTGGTCACGTAACCACACCTGCCTTCGCGTGCAATCGCTGCGACGTTTTGCCCTTCTCCTTCCATGCTTGCGCTTCCTCAGCTTGCGCCCCACCAAGCCGCCCCGTTTTTCAAAAGTGCCGCTGCTGCGGGCGCTTTGGCTCAAACGGGCGCGCCGGGAGCGGTAGCGTCGGTGTGGATGCCTCTGGTGAAAAGCGAGGCGCAGAGCGATGGGCGCATTCGGGTGTGGGGCATCGCGTCCGACCACTCGAAGGATTTGGATGGCGAAGTGATTAAAGCGTCGGAAAATCCCGATTGTCTGGATTACGGGTTCATCAAATTCGACCTCAACCACAACTCCGTCCTCAAGGACGGGCCGGTGATTGGCGACGTGACGGCGATTCGCATTCTCAAAAACGCTGACGCGCGCAAAAAATACCCACAGCTCGTCATTGAAGGCGACCCGGTCGAGGTCGAGGGGTTCGTTTACCCGCTCGGTTCACGTCCGCCCAAGGATTTGGAACTCGTTCACCACTACGCCGAAGTCGGTGCGGGATTGGGGTTTTCGCTGTTCGGTTCGCGCCAAGGCCCGCCGCGCATGGAGCGGGGCAAGGACGGGCGCATGGTGCCGGTCACGGTGCCGGGCCTGATTTCGACTATCGCCATCACACCGCAACCCAAAAACCATCGCGGCGCGTGCTACATCGCCAAATCGCTTTCGGGCGTGATGAGCGGGCAGTTCGAGGTCGAGACCGCGCAGTTCGATCCGGCCACGCCGCGCTGGGTGCTGCTGAGCCAAAACGATTTCGACGCGCCCGCGCTTGACGCGCCACTGCTCAAAGACCTTTCTGCCCCAGCCGCTCCTGCGGGTGCCGCTTCGGTCAGTGCCGATTCGGGCGGCGAAAGTTTCGAGGGCCGCGACCTCACGCTTCACGGCTTGCGCGGTGAGGCCAAACGCGGCGCGAAGTCGTCAGACGCGAAGTCGTCAGACGCGAAGTCGCACGGAAAAACGTGCGATTGCTGCGGCGAATCGCTCTCCGCGTCGGCGCGGTTTTGTCCGTGCTGCGGCGTTCAAGCGCGCGGCGCTTCGGCTGCCGACGATGAACTCGAAAAGGGGCTACTCGATTCGGGGATTCGTTCCGGGGTTCGCGCGGTTTTAGGGTTCGAGAAGCGCAAGCAGGTTCTCAAAGCCCTGCTGCAAATGGCGAGTTGCGATAGCGCGAGTTGCGATAGCGCGAGTTGTGACGGGGCGAATCCCGAAAATCGTAATTGACCGCGCCAAGTGCGCACGCGCCTTGAGCGCAGAGAAAATAACCATGTCGTTGTTCAATTTT
>ERZ1066120.1058-NODE-1058-length-19498-cov-12.218742_pt1 | contig 19498 bp, 14 predicted proteins | sample MGYA00382767_ERZ1066120 | MGnify/ENA primary metagenome ERZ1066120 (study PRJEB33369, sample SAMEA5778350) | biofilm metagenome | biome: Industrial cooling water; feature: Water cooling tower basin; material: Biofilm | place: United Arab Emirates | collected...
CTGGATAGAGCACCAGACTACGAATCTGGGGGTCGGACGTTCGAATCGTTCCGGGCGCGCCATTTCCTTATTCCTGTGATCGTGACGTCTAACGTTCCCGCTATCTTGAGCGTGGCGCGTGGGCGCGATTATGCGCTGGCAGCGTGATCAACGCGCATTTGAAGCTTGCATGCGTTGTTAGCACTAGAACATAATAAGAACATCGTGTCCGATTCGCTTGCCTCTCGTGCCGCTTTGCAGCGGCGCATCGACCGGCTGTTCAAGCCGCGGCAAGCAGTCGCCTCTCGCACTGTGGCCACAGGACATGCCGAGATTGATCGAGCATTAAGCGGAGGCATCCAACGCGGGAGGCTGCACGAGATCATCGGAAAACAGCCGGAAAATGCTGCCAGTGCCAGCGGGTTCACTGCCATTTGCGCGCGTTTGATCGGGGGGCCTATCGCATGGCTACGCGTAAAGGCTGGCAAGCATCTGCTTCATCCGCATGGACTTCATGAGATCGGGCTCGATCCGCGGCAGATGTTGCTGGTCTCGACCCCCGATTCGGCAGCACTGCTGCGCGCTGCCGATGATGCCATGCGCTGTTCTGCTCTGGGAGCAGTGGTAATCGAATTGTGGCGGGAGCCGCAGCGCATTGATCTGACGGCTAGCCGTCGTCTGGTTCTAAGCGCGGAAGCCTCTGGCGTAACTGTGCTGCTGTTGCGGATTGCTGCCGAGCCTACGCCTAACGCCGCTCAGACACGCTGGACAGTCACCGCGGCACCTTCTTCCCCGCTAGCAGCCAATGCGCCGGGTTTTCCGGCGCTCGACCTCAATCTCTTGCGCCAGCGCGGTGGCCCTGCCGGGCTACACTGGCGTGCGGAGTGGAACCGTGATGCAGCAATCTTCCAGCCGCCGTTATCTGGCGCTGTGGATGCCGTTCCTGCCCGCCGACCGTTGGCGGATGATGCAGGTGCGCGGCGCTACGGCACCGGCTGACCTGGCAATTGCCTTTGTCGCCAAGCAACGCGGCGCAATGCGGATTATGGCCGTGTCGCCTACTGCGCTGGCGCTGGGTCTTGCGCCCGGCATGGCACTGGCTGATGCGCGATCCCAAATCCCCGACCTGACGACAGTCACCCATGAGCCGGCTGAAGATGAACTTTGGCTCGAGCAGCTTGCCAATCACTGCCGCCATTATACGCCTTCCGTCGCCATCGACCTGCCTGACGCTATCGTGCTCGACATCACCGGTTGCACACATCTGTTCGGCGATGAAGCGAAGCTCATAAGCGATATCGAGGCCAGCCTGGCCGGGGTTCGAGTCCATATCGCAGCGGCTTTCACGCCAGAGGCGGCGCTGGCGCTCGCCCGCTTCGCTTCACCGGGGTCTCAGGTGCCTATCGAGGCGCTTCCTGTTGCCGCACTGCGTCTCGAAGAAACCACTCAAATGGCGCTGCGCCGTGCTGGCTTGCTTACAATCGGCGATCTGGCCAGTCGCCCAACCGCGCCGCTCGCGGCACGTTTTGGGGATCAAGCGGTAGCAGCGCTGGACCGTCTGCTCGGGCGAAGGGACAGCCGCATTGTCCCGCGCGTGCTTGATGCGCCGCTCGTGGTCGAGATGCGCTTTGCCGAGCCCCTGGCTCAAGCCGAAGCCGCGCTCATGGCGCTTGACGCCCTTGTAGCCGAGGCAGCCGTCGAGCTTACACAGCGTGGCCACGGCGGCCGCAGGTTTGCGGCGCGCCTTTATCGCAGTGACGGGGTAAAGACCGATCTGGCCGTCGAGACCGGACAGCCCACGCGCGATCCAGGAACAGTGACGCGCCTGTTTCGAGAGCGGATCGAAGGCCTGGCCGACCCGCTCGATCCGGGTTTCGGCTTCGATATGATCACCCTCGCGGTGCTCGTTCTCGAACCGATAAAGTCGGCGCAATTATCGCTGGAGGGTGATTCCAGGGACGAAGAGGTGCTTGCGGCGCTTGTCGATCGCCTTGGCGCCAGGCTTGGCCGCCATCGCATCCGGCGGTTTGCGCCTTGTGACAGCCATATCCCAGAGCGAGCGTTCCGGACATTCCCGGCTATCGCTGCGCCGAATCCTTCGCTCGAATGGCCTTCTATAAGGCGAGGCGATCCGCCACGTCGGCCGCTTCATCTGTTCAATCCGCCTGAGCGCATCGATGTGATTGCTAGCGTGCCGGAGGGGCCGCCCCGGCGTTTCCGCTGGCGCCGTCAGGAGTACAACGTTCTTCGCCACGAAGGCCCCGAGCGCATTGCCGGCGAATGGTGGCATTTGGGCAAGACCGCCCCGACTCGCGATTATTATCGGGTTGAAGACGTCAACGGGGGCCGCTTCTGGATCTTCCGCGATGGTCTGTACAATGGCTCGGATTCCTTACCAGACTGGTATCTGCACGGGCTGTTCGCATGAGCGGCTTTGCTGAACTGGTCACCGCGACCAATTTCTCGTTTCTGCGCGGCGCATCGCATCCCTCGGACCTTGTCCATGCGGCTATGGAACTGGGTCTTACAGCCATAGGCATTGCCGATCGCAATAGCGTTGCTGGCGTTGTGCGTGCCTATGCTGCATTGAAGGAAGCACCCGAAAAGGCGCGCGCCGCGCTTTTGGCGGACAAGGAGGCGCTTGGCCAATCCTTGGTGCTAAGCGCTGAGGAAGAAGCCGCCTGTCAGGTGAGTTTGCGGCTGGTGGTGGGTGCGCGGCTGGTGTTCGCGGATGGCACGCCGGATATCGTCGCTTATCCCATGACCCGCCTGGGCTGGGGTCGACTCACCCGTTTGCTGACCCGCGGCAATATGCGTGCAGTCAAAGGCGACTGCATCCTGCGGTTCTCGGACTTGCTCCATCATCTCGACGATCTTCAGTTGATCGTCATGCCGCATTCCACTGCTGAGGTGCAGCAAACCCACCGCAAGCCAGTTGTCTACCCCGGTTCGAAGCAGGCTAGATTGCTTTCGCTTGTCCCTCCATCGGCACCCGAAGATCTGGCTCAGACGCTCGGTAGGTTGAGAGCGCTGGCCCCGGCCCGCATATGGCTTGGGGCGACTATGGCCTACAACGGCGAAGATGCCCGCCGGCTGGCCGAGCTAGCGGATATAGCCAAAACGGCGGGAGTGCCTCTGCTGGCCACGGGTGACGTGCTTTATGCCACCCGTTCTCAGCGCCCCTTGCATGATGTGCTGACCTGCATCCGGTTGGGCAAGACGATCGGAGAGGTGGGACGAGTGCTCGAGGCCAATGCTGAAAGGCATCTGAAGTCGGAGGCGGAAGTGCGCCGGCTGTTTCACGATCATTGGCAAGCGGTTGATGAGACCGTCCGATTCATCGATCGTATCAGCTTTACTCTCGACGACTTACGGTACGAATATCCGCATGAGCCGGTACCGGAAGGCTGGAAACCACTTCATTACCTCCATCACCTTGTGAAGAAAGCAGCGCATGAGCGCTACGGCGCAATGCTGCCGGCCAAGGTTCGCAAGGTGTTGGCAGAAGAGTTCCGGCTCATCCGCAGGCGGGGGTACGCCTATTATTTCTTAACGGTCTATGATCTGGTGCATTTTGCCCGAACCCGCCCGGTTCCGATCTTGTGCCAGGGCCGCGGTTCGGCAGCCAATTCGATCGTTTGCTTCCTGCTGGGCGTGACCTCAGTCGATCCTATCGAGCACGACCTGCTGTTTTCGCGTTTCGTCTCCGAGGATCGCAACGAGCCGCCCGACATCGATGTCGATTTCGAGCACCAGCGGCGGGAAGAGGTGATCCAGCACATCTACGAGAAATACGGCAGGCATCGGGCCGGCATCGCCGCAACCGTGATCCATTACCGTCCGCGCAGCGCGATCAATGAAGTAGGAAAGGTACTTGGCTTTACCGAGGACGTAACAGCCAGACTGGCGAGCACCGTCTGGGGGAGTTTCGCGGACCAGATGGAAGAAAAGCGCTATGCCGAAGCGGGAGTGGACCCGGACAATCCCGCAATCGCCCAGCTAAAAGATCTGGTCGACCAAATTCTCCATTTCCCACGCCATCTCTCACAGCATGTCGGCGGCTTTGTACTGACCGAGGATCGGCTCGATGAAACGGTGCCGATCCATCATGGCGCGATGGAGGGGCGCAGCTTTATCGAATGGGATAAGGATGACATCGACGCCTTGGGGCTGATGAAGGTGGATGTCCTAGCCCTCGGAATGCTGACCTGCATCGCCAAAAGCTTCAAGCTGATGAAGGACCATGGTCTAGGCGAATATCAGCTCGATGTAGATTTGAAGTCCGACGATAAAGCTGTCTACGATATGCTGTGCAGGGGCGATAGCATCGGTGTGTTTCAGGTCGAAAGCCGCGCCCAGATCAATATGCTGCCCCGCCTGAAACCGGAAAGCCTTTATGACCTCACTGTTCAGGTAGCGATCGTTCGCCCAGGTCCGATCGAAGGGGATATGGTTCATCCCTATCTGCGACGCCGAGCGGGCAAAGAGGACGTGGAATTTCCCTCACCTAAGCCGCCTCATGATCCAAATGAACTGCGTGACTTGTTGGGCAAAACCAAAGGCGTTCCGCTGTTTCAAGAGCAGGTGATGAAGCTGGCAATCGTTGCCGCTGGTTTCACTCCGTCAGAAGCCAACCAGCTCCGCCGCGCCATGGCGACGTTCCGCAATGTCGGCACCATGCACAGCTTCCATAGCAAAATGGTCGAGGGCATGGTCAGCCGCGGCTATGAGCGCGATTTCGCCGAGCGCTGCTTCAACCAGATCAAGGGTTTCGGCAGCTATGGCTTTCCTGAAAGCCACGCATTGTCTTTTGCTCGGCTGGTCTATGTTTCCTCATGGATCAAATGCCACCATCCCGCGGTTTTCACCTGCGCGCTGCTGAATTCACAGCCCATGGGGTTCTACGCCCCGGCCCAATTGGTCCGCGATGCGCGTGAGCACGACATTGAAGTGAGGGAGATCGACGTCAACGCCAGCTATTGGGACAATACCCTGGAGTGGCGCGGCGATGGCACCTTGGCGCTGCGGTTGGGGTTTCGCCAGTTAAACGGCTTTCGCGAAGATTGGGCAAATTCGCTTGTCGCAGCGAGAGTGGAAGCCCCGTTTACGGATATCGAAACCCTCGCTCGGAATAGCAAGTTGAACGCGCGCGCGTTGCGCTTGCTGGCGGATGGAGACGCATTCGGCTCCATCGCGGTCAACCGGCGGGACGCATTGTGGGAGGTGAGGCGCACCCAATCGGATGAATTGCCGTTGTTTGCTGCCGCCGGCGCGCGTGAATTGGGCGAGGAACCGGCGATGGTATTGCCGCCGATGCCGGATGCGGAGCATGTGGTCTTGGACTACCAGACCACCCGGCTCTCGCTGCGGGGTCATCCGGTGGCGTTCCTGCGGGAGCGCATAAAGGCAGCCAATATCCTGAGCTGTGCAGAAGTCAGCGCCGCAAAGCCTGGGGCGCGCGTGCGGGGCGCCGGAGTGGTGCTCGTCCGTCAACGCCCAGGTAAAGGCAATGCGATCTTTGTCACGCTCGAGGATGAAACCGGTATCGTCAATGTGGTGATCTGGGCGCGATTGTTCGAGACGATGCGCCGGGCGGTGATGGCCGCGCGGCTGATGGTAGTGGAAGGCGAGGTGCAGAGAAGCGAAGAGGGGGTGGTCCATTTGATGGCTTCCCGGGTCCATGATCGCAGTGCTTGGCTCAATGACCTTCAGGGTCACGCGCCAACATCGACCGCCATCACTTTGCCCCGCGCTGCGCAGCCCCAGGATAATGATCGCCGCGGCCGTCATCCGCGCGACGTCCGCATCCTGCCACAGTCACGCGACTTTCGTTGAAGCACCTGGTCCTCAAGGGCATGCATTTCTTCGTCGCTAAAGCCGAAGTGGTGCCCCGCCTCATGGATCACCACGTGCCGGACCAGGGCCTCAAATGTGACCTTAGTACTGCGCATCTCTGCGACAAGCGGCATCCGGAAAAGCCAAATTCGCGGCGGCATTTCGCCTGATTCCCAGACCGAGCGTTCGGGCAAAGGGCGGCCTTCGTACAACCCCGAAAGCTCCCACCGATCGACCATACCGACCGATGCGAGTTGCTCCGGCGTGGCGAAATCTTCGACGTGCAAGACAATATCGCGACAATATTCACTGAATGGCTCGGGCAGGCTTGCCAGTACATTCACAGCCAGCGCTTCCATCTCTTCGGCCGATATACTCTGCATCATGGCCCCGATGTGGGCGCCAGCTCATGGGTCTGCAACCAGGCGCCATCTCTGGAACCGCATCGCTCAGCGCCTGTTGAGAGCAGATCACATTTCAGGAGCAATACATGAACACGGCGGAAGATATCTTTGCGCGGCTCAAAGAAGATCACGACAAACATCGCGCCCTTTTTGATCGCCTGCTGGCTGCGGCCAGTGGAGGCGGAAACGGGCGCGATACCCTCTTCGTGGAACTGACCAAGGAGTTGAAAAGCCACGCCGCCGCTGAAGAACAAGCGCTCTACTCCTCCATGCTGCGTAAGCCGCCCACCACCTCGGACACCCGCCATTCGGTCGCCGAGCACCACGAGATCGAAGAGATGCTAAACGATCTTGCAGCGACAGATGCGGGCAGCGACGAGTGGACCACAAAGCTCAAGCAGCTCGACCACCGATATCGACATCACATCAACGAAGAAGAGGAAGAACACTTCCCCGAATTCGAGGAACACTTGACGGATGATGATCGGGCGTGGATGCGCTCTGTGTTCGAGCGCCGCAAGCGCGAGGAGAAGGCCGAGGCCGAGGTGACCCCGGAAAAGAAAGAAGACGCGAAGGAGTAGCGCTTGACGGGGGAGGGTAATCGAGCAGGCACCAGCCGGGATGCCGCCCCCCGACCGAGCAGCTCCGATGGCGCCGAAGATGGTGTGTGGCGGTACGCCCACGCCGAACGTGCGAGCGTGATCATCGACGCTGCGGACTATTTCCTGCTGATGCAGGAAGCGATGTTAAAGGCCAAGAAGCGGATTTTTCTGATTGGTTGGGATTTCGACACCCGCATCCACCTGACCCATGGGAGGCGCTGGTGGCAAAGGCCTTATCGTCCCGGTTATCCATCTCGCCTCGGCAGCTTCGTCGGTTGGCTCGTACGCCATCGCCCCGACTTAGACGTACGGATCCTCAAATGGACGGTAAGTATCTTCCAGTTCGCCTTTCGCGGGACGATGCTCTTTGATGTAATACGATGGGCGCGACACAAGCGGATCACGTTCAAATTCGATACGGCGCATCCCCTTGGTTGCTCGCATCATCAGAAGATCGCCGTCCTGGACGATCGGCTCGCGGTGTGTGGGGGCATCGATATGACCGACAAGCGTTGGGATACGCGCGATCATGCCGAGAATGACACCCGACGACGCGCTGTGAGCGGGCGACCCTATGCCCCTTGGCATGATGCCACCATGATGATGGAGGGGGAGGTGGCCGCTGCGCTGTCGGAACTCGGGAAAGGTCGCTGGGCACGTGCTGGGGGCGGGGAGATGCCGGGTCTTCCTCCGGAGCGTAACAGCCTCTGGCCGGACGATTTTTCTGCACAGTTTGAGAATGTCGAGATCGGGATTGCACGTACTCGCGCCGAATATCGCGATTGCGAGGAGATCCGTGAGATACGGGCGCTTTATCTGCGCCACATTCGCGAAGCCCAGCGCTTCATTTATGCGGAGAGTCAGTATTTCGCTTCGCGCGCGATCGGCGAGGCCATTGTACAGCGCTTGCAAGAGCCAGACCCGCCTGAGATCGTGATTGTCCATCCCGCGCATGCCGACGGATGGCTGGAACAGCAGGCGATGGACCATGCGCGGGCGGAAATAGTGCGCGTCATCGAAGCGGCCGATGCGCACGACAGATTCTCGCTTTGGGTGCCCTATATCGATACGACGGCTATTTATGTGCACGCCAAGATCATGATCACGGACGATGTGATACTGCGCATCGGCTCGGCCAACCTCAATAACCGCTCGATGGGGCTGGATAGCGAATGCGATGTTTTCATCGACTCGCGCCGCCCATCCAATGGTCACACCGGTCCGGCGATCGCATCGCTGCGTCACTCGCTGCTTGCCGAGCACCTGGGCCTGGAGGCAGACGACGTCGGCCGATTGCTCGAAGAACACGGGTCGATGCGAGCCTTGATTGAAAACGAGAACCATCCTTTAGGCAGGCACCTCCGGCGTTATCACCCCCCCGAATTGTCGGATGCCGAGCGCAAGCTGGCGGAATCGCAGGTGCTCGACCCCGAGCACCCGGACGAAATGTTCGAGCCCTTTGCCAAGGGCGGCCTGTTTCGTGAAGGGAGCCGGCTCACGCGTATCCGCGAGCGTCTTCATCGGCGTAGAAAGGCCCCGAGTACATGAGCAGCCTGGTCGGTCCAGACCCAGACAGCCCTGATGGCAAGCTGCCAGTGCCGGAGCATGTCCAGGCGGCCATTCGGACGCTGATCGAATGGGCGGGCGATGATCCGTCTCGCGAAGGGCTGCGGGATACCCCGAGCCGTGTCGCCCGCGCCTGGAAGGAATATTGCCTGGGTTATGAGGAAGATCCGGCGGTTCATCTCAGCCGGGTCTTCGAAGAGGTCGGCGGTTACGATGAGCTCGTGTTGCTCAAGGACATACCGTTCCAGTCGCATTGCGAGCACCACATGGCGCCGATCATCGGCAAGGCGGCGATTGCCTATATGCCAACAGACCGAGTGGTGGGCATTTCGAAGCTTGCCCGAGTGCTCCATGCCTTCGCCCGGCGCCTCCAGGTGCAGGAGCGGCTGACGGCCGAAGTCGCGCATTGCATCCACACGCACCTCAAGCCCCATGGGGTCGCGGTGGTGATCGAGGCAGCGCATAGCTGCATGACCGCCAGAGGCGTGCGCACCCCTGGGGTCGGTATGGTTACAAGCAAGCTATTGGGCTGTTTCCTGGACGACGAGCGCAGCCGCAGCGAAGTGCTGCGGCTGATGGGCTATTAAGCGTCAAAGCTGGCCAAGCAGGTGCTCCGCGCTCGAAACTGAAAAGTCGCCCGGCTGCTCCACGTTGAGTTGCTTGACCACGCCATCTTCGATCAGCATCGAATAGCGCTGGCCACGCTTGCCGAGCCCGAAGCCCGACCCGTCCATGGTCAAGCCCACCGCTTCAGCGAATTCGCCATTGCCGTCGGCCAACATGGTCACCCCGTCAGCGCCGTTGGCCGCCTTCCAAGCGCCCAATACGAAAGCATCATTTACCGCGGTGGCTACAATCTCGTCCACGCCCTTGGCCTTGAGCTCCCCTGCTTTTTCGACATAGCCAGGCAAATGACGCGCCGAGCAGGTGGGCGTGAACGCGCCGGGCACCGAGAACAGCGCGACGGTCTTGCCTTTGAAATATTCGCTGGTCTGCACCTTTTCCGGACCGGCCTCGCCAGCCTTGGTCAGCGTTACATCGGGCAGCTTGTCGCCTACGGAGATGGTCATCGGGAAATCCTTTCCACGCTTAATGTGGCGATCGAATTAGCGGCCCGGACTGGACGCGCAAGGTGGCCATGATGGTTAATTTTGCTTCACCCTGCGCCTTTAAATTTTCGTAAATGGATTTGGCCCAGTTTTCTCCGGCCGGGCACGGGAGCCCGCCGGGGAGACTTGGGTCATGACTTTCATTAAATCCGCTGCTGCTTCGCTTGCCGCATTAGCGGTCCTCGCCACGCCGACGACCGTGCATGCCAGCGCCTCCGACGACGCCGAGGCCGTTCGTAAACTCGACATCATGCTGATGGTTACGTCGCTGCGGTGTCGCCGCACTGCCGACAATTTCCAGCCTGATTACCAGCGCTTCTCGAGCAGCCACCTCACTGCGCTAAACGCCGCCAGCCGCACGCTTCAGGCGGGGCTGGTGAAAAAGAGTGGCCCGGCAGGCGCCAAAAAGGCGCTCGACAAGATTAGCGTGGGCATGGCTAATGAATATGGCAATGGCCATCCTTGGCTTGGCTGCGGCGAACTGAAGCAAATCGCTAAGAACCTGGCGAGCGACAAAGATTCGACCAAACTCGCCGCGACTGCGGACGATTTGTTGTCGAACCGCCCGCGCGGGCAGTTCGCAATGCTCGCCAAACAGTAGGTCCAGACACGGGACGGCTTTCATAGGCCGGGGCGGGGGTGGTTGCCCTCGTATCTGGGAGGGGCTAGGGGCGGCGCCGATCTTTGGTGCCGCCCCTATCGTTTGGGGACGCTCGGGCGGCGCATATCCTCAATTATTCCCACGCCTGAAGGACCGCCTGTGACCGAATTCACCGACTATGTGATCAAGGACATCGCGCTTGCCGACTACGGCCGCGCCGAAATCAAGATCGCCGAAACCGAGATGCCGGGGCTGATGGCGACGCGCGATGAATACGGCGCAGCGCAGCCGCTGAAGGGCGCGCGCATCACCGGCTCGCTGCACATGACGATCCAGACCGCGGTCCTGATCGAAACGCTGGTCGCGCTGGGGGCAGAAGTTCGCTGGGCCACCTGCAACATCTTCTCGACTCAAGACCACGCTGCCGCCGCGATCGCCGCACAGGGCATTCCGGTTTTCGCCATCAAGGGTGAAAGCCTGGCCGAATACTGGGACTATGTCGGAAGCATATTCGACTGGGCGACCGACGAGGACCCGGATCGCACTGCCAATCTGATTCTCGACGACGGCGGCGATGCGACGATGTTTGCGCTTTGGGGCGCGCGGATCGAAGCCGGCGAAGAACTGCCCGAGCCGAGCAACGCCGAAGAGATCGAGTTTCAGCGCGCGCTCAAGGCGTTCGTGAAGGCGAGGCCCGGCTACCTCACCAAGAGCGTCAAGGCGATCAAGGGCGTCTCCGAAGAGACCACTACCGGCGTTCACCGGCTTTATCACCTTGCCAAGCAGGGCAAGCTGCCGTTTCCGGCGATCAATGTGAACGACAGCGTCACCAAGTCGAAGTTCGACAACCTCTACGGCTGCCGCGAATCATTGGTCGATGCTATCCGCCGCGCCACCGACGTGATGCTTTCGGGCAAGGTGGCCTGCGTCGCCGGTTATGGCGACGTTGGCAAGGGCAGCGCGCAGTCGCTCCGCAATGGCGGTGCGCGCGTGCTCGTCACCGAGATCGATCCGATCTGCGCGCTCCAGGCTGCCATGGAAGGCTATGAGGTCGTGACGATGGAGGACGCGGTCACCCGCGCCGACATCTTCGTCACCACTACCGGCAACGAGGACGTCATCACCGCCGAGCATATGAAGGCGATGAAGCCGATGGCGATTGTCTGCAACATCGGCCATTTCGACAGCGAGATTCAGATCTCCGCGCTCGACAACTATGAATGGACCGAACTCAAGCCGGGTACCGACCTGGTGAAGTTCCCGGATGGCAAGGAAATCATCGTGCTGGCCAAGGGCCGCCTGGTGAACCTCGCCTGCGCCACCGGGCACCCGAGCTTCGTGATGAGCTGTTCCTTCACCAATCAGACGCTGGCGCAGATCGAGCTTTGGACCAAGGCCGGCGAATACCAGAACGACGTTTACGTGCTGCCTAAGCACCTCGACGAAAAGGTTGCGGCATTGCACCTCGACAAGCTGGGGGTGAAGCTGACCAAGCTCAATCAGCGCCAGGCCGACTATATCGGCGTGCCTGTCGAAGGGCCTTACAAGCCCGAGCATTACCGCTACTGAGGGATAAAGCCGCGATGCCCCGCCGCTACCGGCGTTGCATCGCGGCCTTGGTAACCCTAGCGACGACGCCATGAGCGACGTCTCGCCAGTTTTCCTGGTCATTATCGGCCTGTTGCTTGCACTTTGGACTGCAGGCGCAGGTTGGATGATGCTGCGGGCCAGCGCACGTGCGGCGCAGAACGAGGGCTCGCGCAAGACGGCCCGGCGCCTTGCACGCATGCTCGAAGATGGGCCCGCCATTCCGCTGCTAGTTCGGGCTGATGGGCGGATCGAGGCGCCGGACCGGCTCGCCAGCTGGCTTGGCCTGGACGCGCTGCCCGCCTACCTCTCGGATCTCGCTGGCAGTGACGGGCGGGGCCTTTCCGCGGATCAGGTTGCGGACCTCGTGGAAGCGGTACGTCGGACCCAGCGGACGGCTGCGCCCTTCGCCCTTTCGCTCACACCGCCCGGCTCGCGACGCGGATTGGCGTTGCGCGGCACGCTAGCCGATCCGGTCGTGTCGCCGGCCGGATCGGCGCTTGTCTGGGTGTTCGATTTCACCGAGAGCGAGCGCGAACTGGCGCAATTGCGCCGTGATGCAGCTCGCGCCCGAGAGGATTTCGCCGCGCTCGTCGGCCTGATCGAAGCCGCGCCGATCCCGATGTGGTTTCGCGGTAATGATCACAAATTGCGGCTCGTGAACGCTGCCTATGTTGCGGCAGTCGGTGCGTCCGGGCCCGATAGCGTGGTCGAGGGCCAGATCGAACTCGTGGAAATCAGCGGCGGTCTTTCGGCCGGGGAAGTGGCGCGCCGTGCCGCCGAGCGCCGCAAGCCAATCGAGCGCGTGGTGACCGCTACCATCAATGGCGCGCGCAGGACGCTGCGCGTGACCGACCTGCCGCTCGCGGCCGAAGGGGTGGCTGGCTACGCTATAGACATCGAGGATATGGAAGAGGTTTCCCGGGCCTTTCGTGCGTTTCGGGACGCCCAGCGATCAATGCTGGACAAGATTTCGATCGGTGTTGCGCAATTCGACCACGAGCGTCGCATCTCGTTCGCCAATCAGCCTTTCTATCGCGTTTTCAATCTTCCTCCAGGCATTGTCGGCGAGAGGACAGCATTCGAGCAGGTGCTGCGGCTTGCTCGAGAAAACGGACGTATTCCCGAGGTGCGCGATTTTCCCGCATGGCGGGCTGAGAAGGTGGGCTGGTTCACTCTGAGCGAGCCGCTCGAGGAGCATTGGCCGTTGCCGGAAAGCGTGCATTTGCGCGTTGTTGCCCAGCCGATGCCCGATGGGGGGCTGGTCCTGGTTGCCGAGGATCGTACCGAGCAGCTCGCGCTGTCGGCCGGTCGCGACACTCTGTTGCGAACGCGAGCGGCCACTTTCGATAATCTCTTCGAAGCTTTGGCTGTTTTCGCCCCTGGCGGGCACCTGGAACTGTGGAACCGCGGCTTTCCGCATGCCTGGGGGATAGAGCCGGAACAGCTCGAGGCAAGACCACAAGCCGAGGCCTTGCTCGAGGCGATCGCGAACCGTCTGGCTCGGCCGGCTGCAGTGCAGGCGATCGGCGAGGCCATTCGGCAAGCCACTTTGGACCGCCGTCGAGGGGAGGGCGTCGCGGAGCTTGCGGATGGCCGCACGCTGGAGTTCGCCTGCGTTCCGTTGCCCGATGGCAATGGCCTGTTCACTGTGTTGGACGTGACCGCATCGCGCCAAGCGGAGGATGCGCTTCGTGAGCGCAATCGAGCCCTTGAGGAAGCCGACGAGGTGATGACCCGCTTCCTCGCCAATATGAGTTATGAATTCCGCACGCCGCTCACTTCGATCGGCGGTTTCGCCGAACTGTTGGTAAGCGGGATGGCGGGTGAGCTTGGTCCGCAGGCAAGGGATTACGCGCAGGCCATCGCTCAATCGGTCGGCAAGCTGACCGAGCAGATCGAAAATGTGCTCGATCTGTCGCAGAGCGAGGCCGGGCTGATGCCTCTCAACAAACGTCCTCTCGAGCTGATGCCTCTGCTCGCCGCGCTGGTCAGGCAGCGTGAAGAGCGAATTCTGCAAGCGGGCCTCACTCTCAATCTGCGTGGCGATCCGGGCAGCAAGCTGCAAGCGGACGCGGCGCAGCTTCGTCGGGTCTTCGGCCATCTGATCGACAACGCCATTGCGGCGACGCCGCCCGACGGCCGGATTACGATCGAAATGAAGCCGGGCCAGAAAACGGGCGTAAAAGTGACCATCGCTGATACGGGCAGGGGCATGACGCAAACCGAACTGGCGCGTGCTCTGGAGGGGTTGCGGACTAGCGGTGACGGCCTGGTGCTGGAGCGCCGTCAAGGTCTGGGCCTCCCGCTGGCCCGCCGCCTCATCGAAGCGCATGGAGGCACATTGGCGCTTGCCAGCAGAAAAGGATCCGGGACGACTGCGACAGTGATGCTTCCATGATCGTCGAATTACCGAACGTGCAAGCGATGACCCATTTTGGCGAGCGCATCGCGGCGCGTGTTGTACCGGGTGATGTGATTGCGCTCTCGGGTGCGCTGGGTGCCGGCAAAACTACCCTGGCGCGCGCTATCATCGCTGCCTGCGGGCATCAGGGTGAGGTACCGTCACCCAGCTTCACCATCATCGAAACCTACTTCGCCTGTACGCCCCCCCTGGTCCACGCCGACTTTTATCGCCTTGATGATCCCGAAGAGGCGGCTGAGCTGGGGTTGGACGATTACCGTGACGGCGCCGTTCTGATCGCCGAATGGCCAGAGCGGGCGGGTGGCTTCGATGCCGAGCCCGGATGCCTTGCTCTGACGCTCGAAGTCCGGGGAGAGGGGCGGCGGGCCATTGTCGAACCCGGCGCGGCTTGGCTAGAGCGCTCGTTATGACAGGGTTCCCAGAGGGTTTGCAGACTTTCCTCGCCGATACCGAGTTTGCCGACGCAGACTGTGTGCCGCTTCCCGGTGACGCATCGTTTCGGCGCTACTTTCGCCTCAGGCGGCGATGTGGCGAAAGCGCTATGTTGATGCATGCGCCGCCCCCACACGAGGACCCGCGCCCGTTCCTTGCGGTAGCTCGCTGGCTTGAGGATACAGGCTTGCGGGCCCCGCACATTCTTGCCGAAAATGCGAGCGCAGGTTGGGTGCTTCTGGAAGATTTTGGCGACCACCGCCTTCGCGAGTGGGTCGATGCGCACTCACACGACGAAGGAAGGTTGTACAAAACTGCGGTTGACACGCTGGTGCGGCTACACGGCGTGCCACCCGGGCCTTTTGCCGCCTACGATCTTGCCGAATACCAGCGGGAAGCAGGGCTGTTCACCGAGTGGTTTTGTCCCCGCGCGGGGTTGACGGTCGACGAGCGCGGTTGGCGCGATGCCTGGGATGTTGTGCTGGCCCCGGTGCTGTCACGCCAGCAGCCCGGGGTGGTGGTCCTTAAAGATTACCATGCCGAGAACATCATGCTGCCCCCGGACGGAACGCAAGGGTTGATCGATTTTCAGGACGCGGTGGTTGGGCACCCTGCCTATGACCTCGTCAGCCTGCTGCAGGACGCCAGGCGCGACGTTTCGCCTGCCCTCGAGCAGGCAATGCTGGCGCGCTATATTGCCGCCACAGATAGCGGGCAGGAGTTTGAAGCGGACTACGCCTGCCTGGGGGCGCAAAGAAACGCGAAGATCGTCGGTATTTTCACGCGTTTGGCCCAGCGCGATGGCAAGGCGCGATATCTGGAACTGATCCCGCGCGTTTGGGGCTTGCTGGAACGCGACCTCACGCATCCGGCGCTAAGACCGGTTGCCGCATGGTTCGCCGATAATATTCCACCGAACGTTCGGTCGGCTGCAAAGGGACAGCTTGGGTGACCCTGGTCGCAGATACCGCCATGGTGATGGCCGCCGGGCTGGGCAAGCGGATGCGTCCTCTCACTGCGACACAACCCAAGCCGTTGGTGCGCGTGGCGGGGAAGGCGCTCATCGACCATGCTCTGGACCGGATGAGAGACGCTGGCATCGGCCGTGCGGTGATCAACGTTCATTATCTGGCCGATGCGCTCGAAGCGCACGTCTCGGCGCGCACGGCACCCAAAATTGTAATCTCCGACGAACGTGCGCAGCTTTTGGAAACGGGTGGGGGCATGGCCAAGGCGGTGGCGGACGGCTTACTTCCCGACCTGTTTTTCTGCGTAAACGCTGACAGCATTTGGCTGGACGGCCCCTGCAACGCTTTCGCCGATTTGTCGGCGCACTGGGACGCGGCGCGAATGGACGCGCTCTTGCTAGTGGTTCCCCATGCTCGGGCGCGAAATTTCTCCGGGGCCGGCGATTTCTATATGGATCCTGTCGGGCGATTGAAGCGCAAGCTGCCAGGCCGGGTTGCACCCTATTTTTATACCGGCATTCAGTTGGTGTCGCGCCGGCTACTGCGTGACGCTCCGCAAGGCGCATTCTCCACCAATATTCTCTGGAACCGCGCCATTGAGGAGGGGCGGCTGTTCGGCACCGTCTTCAGCGGCGAGTGGCTCGAGGTCGGCGAACCGGCCCATGTGGCGGCAACCGAGGTCTATCTCGCGAGTGGCTGAGCGGCTCGGTCCCAAGCTCTACTCGATCGCGGCACATCGCGGTTTCGCCGATGCTCTCGTTGCAGGTCTGGTCCCCCGCTACCGTGAGCCGGGCGTTGGCTTGGCACGCCTGACTCTGCTTGTGCCCAGTAGCCGAGCGCGTCGGACCATCAGCGAAGCCTTCATCAGGCATTTCGGCGCTCACGGCGAGCAAGGCCTGCTCATGCCGCGCATGGTCGCGATTGGGGATATCGATCTCGACGAATCGCTTGGGCCACTGCTCGACCCGCTGGGAGCACCTGATATCCCGCCGGCGATCGAGCCGACGCGGCGTTGGCTGGCGCTGGCCCGGTTGATCGGAGAAGAATTACACGATCGTGCTCCGAAAGGCGCCACCTTGCTGCGCCTGGCGCGTGAGACCGCGGCGACGATGGACCGTCTGCTGGCCGAGGAGATCGCACCCGATGATCTGTTAGATCCCAAGGTCGTGACGATCGACAAGGACCTTGCCGCCCATTGGCAAGAAACCTTGCGATTGTTCGCTCGAGTTCAGCAACGCTGGCGCTCCCAACTCAAGGAATGGAGTGCGGTCGACACTGCAACGCGGCGCAATCTGCTATTCCGGTATGCGGCCCGGCAGTGGTCCACTGAGCCGCCATCCGGTCCGATTATTGCTGCGGGAATCACCAGCCACACTCCTGCGATCGCCTCGCTGCTCAAAGTGATCAGCGAATTGCCTCAGGGCGCGGTGATCCTCCCCGATCTCGACCTCGCCATGGACGATGCAGTTTGGGATGAATTGGGGCGGGCGGGGGCTGCGCCTGAACCCGGCGGAGAGTTGTTTGCGCGGGGCGATGCGGTGAGCCACCCCCAATATCATCTGAAGCTGCTCCTCAACCGCATGGCGATCGCCCGCGCCGAAGTCCAACCTTGGCATCGCAGCGGCGAGGCGGCGGCTCCGCCCGAGCGCAGCCATGCTGTGTCGGCGCTGTTCCTGCCGCCCGAACAGAGCAGGCGCTGGATCGAGTTGCCGGCTGCCAAACGTCGACTAACTGGTGTTCGGCTGATGGAAGTCGAAACACCTGAGGCTGAGGCCCAGGCCGTCGCAGTCTTGGTGCGCGAGGCGCTTGAGACACCCGCGAGGCGGGTCGCAATCGTAACGCCGGATCGCGCATTGGCGCGGCGGATCGTGGCGCACCTGGCCCGGTGGGGCGTGGCCGCGGACGACAGCGCGGGCCGGCCATTGAGCGAAACCGCAGCAGGGCGGCTGCTGCTACTGGCGGCAAGCGTGGCGGCGCAGGAGGCGGCGCCGGTGCCGCTGCTGGCCCTGCTCGCGCATCCGCTTGTCAAAGGCGGGTTGGACCGGCGAGAGTGGCTGGCTCAGGTGCGGGTTCTCGACCGCGCGCTTCGGGGGCCTCGTCCTCGCGCTGGGCTAGCGGCAATTTCTCGACTCGTCGAACGGGAGGCGCCTCGCAATGCCGGGCTCGCCCAATGGTGGTCATGTGTCGACGAGATCGTCGCTCCCTTGTTGGCGATGGGTCCGGAGGTGCGGCTATCCGATGCGCTGACTACGGCGGTCGACGCAATTCAATCGCTGGGCGGCGAGGGTGTGTGGGCGCGCGAGGATGGCCGGGCTCTTGCCCGCTTCGTCGAGGACTTGACCCGTACGGCGCGCGATGAGGATACGCGGGTCGATATTGCGCAACTGGACCTGATCCTGCGCGATGCCATGGAGGAGATTGCGGTGCGTCCCCAGTGGGGCGGCCATCCCCGTGTGGCGATCTACGGGCTCTTAGAATCGCGCATGAGCCGAGCCGATCTCGTTATATGCGCGGGACTGAACGAGGGCGTCTGGCCGTCACGCGCAGCGATCGATGCGCTCCTGGCTCCGCCTGTTCTGCGCGTGCTCGGTGTGCCGGGCGCCGACTTCCGCATCGGCCTGTCGGCGCATGATTTCGCGGCGGCAATGGGCGCGCCGCAGGTCGTGTTGAGTCGGTCGCAGCGCGACGAGAGCGGTCCCGCAGTCCCCTCGCGATTTTTGCTTCGTGTACGGGCTTTGCTGGGCGAACTGAACGATGCACATCGAGAAACAAACGCCACAGAGCTTGCGCAAGCGCTGGTGCATGCACCTGCGGCGTCGGCTTATCCGCGGCCGGTTCCCCAGCCGACGGCTGAGCAACGCGACGTGGAGATCTCGGCGACCTCACTCGACCGGCTGCTCGGCGATCCGTACCAGTTCTATGCGGAACGGATCCTGCGATTGCGGGAATGGGAAGCGCTCGATGCGAAACCCGGTCCGGCCTGGCACGGAACCACAGCACACACCATCCTGCAGCGCTGGCATGAAGCACTTCGCAGTGACCCAGCCGCGGCGATCGCGCCGATCATGGCGTCCGTGCTCGACGAAGAGAACACGCATCCCTTGTTGCGCGCTTTGTGGGAACCGCGGCTTTCCGCGGCTCTGGAGTGGGTTGTCGCAGAGTTGAATGCATCCGACCGTCAGGTCCTCGCGGTCGAAGCACAAGGCGGCATGCGGGTTGACGGTGTTCGCATTCACGGACGCGCCGACCGGCTTGACCGGCTCCCGAACGGTGGCATCGCGATCGTTGACTACAAGGTTGGTGCGCCGCCGTCCCCCAAGCAGGTGAAGCAGGGCTTCGCGCTTCAGCTCGGCGTGCTGGGGCTGATTGCGGAGGCGAATGGCTTTCCCGACGCGCCAGGCCGTCCAGAGGCCTTCGAATATTGGTCTTTGGCGAAATCGACCAAAAGTTTGACGGGTTTCGGCTACCGCGAAAGTCCGCTGGGGAGGCGCACGGGCCCGAGCGAGGAAGAGTTTCTGCCCAGCACTGCGATCAAGCTCCATGAGGCGATTCGAGACTATATCCGCGGAACCAAGCCCTTCCGCGCGCGCGAAAATCCCGATTACCCGGCCTACGTCACCTACGATCAACTGATGCGTCTTTCCGAATGGCTGCCGCGCGAGCTGGACGAGGGGGCGGAGTGAGCGGCGAAACACACCGGCTGGTCGGCAACCAGGCGAAGGCAGTCGATCCTCGCGACAGCGTGTGGCTATCGGCCTCGGCAGGAACGGGCAAAACCCAGGTACTCTCGACGCGCGTGCTGCGGCTGCTCCTGGAAGAGGGGACGCAGCCGTCCGATCTACTGTGCCTCACCTTCACCAAGGCAGGTGCGGCCGAAATGGCAGTGCGTGTTAGCGAGGTGCTCGCGCGCTGGGTGCGGATGGAGGACATCCCGCTCCAGCGCGAACTGCAGAATATCGGGGCTCCTTTCGATCCGAAGACACGAGATCG
>ERZ1066120.1062-NODE-1062-length-19492-cov-10.882595_pt1 | contig 19492 bp, 20 predicted proteins | sample MGYA00382767_ERZ1066120 | MGnify/ENA primary metagenome ERZ1066120 (study PRJEB33369, sample SAMEA5778350) | biofilm metagenome | biome: Industrial cooling water; feature: Water cooling tower basin; material: Biofilm | place: United Arab Emirates | collected...
TTTTACAAAACTTTACAAGGTTGCACCTGGTGACACGAACCTTCTATTTTCGCCCAAAGGCAAACCCACATCAGAAATTTGGTATTATGAACACCCTTACCCCCCTGGTTATAAGTCTTACTCTAAAACCAAACCTATCCGTATCGAAGAATTTAAGCCTGAAAAAGCATGGTGGTTTAACCGAGTCGAAAATGAATTTGCTTGGTGTGTTCCCATCGCACAGATCAAAGCGAATGGTTACAATTTGGATATTAAAAACCCTCATCAACAAGCTCAAAAGCATCGAGATTTAGAGGAGTTATTAGCTGATTATCACCAATTAATGGCAGGGATTAACCAAACCAGAAATCAACTGAAAGCTGAGTTGATAGAAGCCTTATCTAGACAAAATGAAAATCATTAATTGAAAAGAAATACTTTCTAGCTTAACAATTGTCTGGAATACGATTAAGAAAAAATTACCCCCTTTTAGCCAGACAGCTTAAAAATTTATTGCAACAGGAACTCGGACAAAGCCAATGAATTTAGAGACTTTTTTTAATCAATTTGATGTGTTAGCTGATGCTCCGAATGGAGTGAAGAAGCTACGAGAGTTAATTTTACAGTTAGCCGTAATGGGTAAGTTAGTTCCTCAAGATCCTAATGATGAACCCGCCTCTGTTTTGTTGGAGAAAATTAAGGCTGAAAAGGAAAAGTTAGTTAAAGAAGGGAAGATTAGAAAAATTGAAAAGTTACCAGAGATTAATACTGATGAAGTCCCTTATGAATTACCGAAGGGTTGGCAGTGGGTGAGATTAGGAAATATTAGTCAAATTGTTGGTGGAGGAACGCCAAAAACTCATCAGATAGAATATTATTCTAATTCTGAAATTCCTTGGATTACACCTGCTGATTTATACCAATTGAAGGATAAGATGATTAGTCGTGGTAGGAGAGATATAACAAAACTAGGATTACAAAAAAGTTCAGCCCAACTTTTGCCTCAAGGAAGTGTTGTCTTTTCCAGTCGCGCACCAATTGGATATGTAGCCATTGCTGCTAATGATTTATCGACCAATCAAGGTTTTAAATCATCTATTCCTTTTATAATTGACATGAATGAATACATTTATTATTTCCTCAAATCTGTAGCTAAACAAATTGATGAAAGTGCATCAGGAACAACATTTAAAGAAGTTTCAGGAAAAGAAGTAAGTTTAATTAAAATACCTCTTCCCCCCCTCAATGAACAACACCGTATAGCCGCCAAAGTAGATCAATTAATGGCACTGTGCGACGAACTCGAAAGCCGAAAACATAAAAAAAAGCAACACATCGTACATCTTGGAGAAGTCGCAACCTCTAAATTAATTATTGTTAGCAACTCCCAAGAGTACGAGCAGAATTGGCGACACATCACTAATAACTTTGACCTTATTTATAGCGTTCCTGAAAACATTAAACAACTGCGTCAGGCGATTCTACAATTAGCCGTAATGGGGAAGTTAGTTTCTCAAGATCTTAATGATGAACCTGCTTCAGTTTTGTTGGAGAAAATTAAGGTAGAAAGGGAAAAATTAGTTAAGGAAGGGAAGATTAGAAAATCTGGAACGTTACCACCTATTAAGCCTCACGAGATATCGGTTGAGTTACCTGATAGTTGGGAGTGGGTACGTCTAGATGAAATTAGCGATATTGGAACAGGAAGTACACCCCTTAAAACTCAGCTAGAATATTACGATAATGGTGATATTCCTTGGATAACAAGTGCTTCAACTTCTCAAGAAGTTATTGAAGAAGCAGAGTTTTTTATTACTCCTAAAGCTGTATCCGAGTGCAGATTGAGAATTTATCCTTCTGGTGCATTAATTGTTGCTCTCTATGGACAAGGAAAGACTAGAGGTCAAATTTCCGAATTAAAAATAGCCGCTACTATTAATCAAGCTTGTGCAGCTATAGTTTTTTTTGAAGCCATCACAGACTTACAAAAATATATCAAAAAAGTTTTTGAAAAAAAATATGATGAACTCAGAGCTTTAGCGGCTGGTGCTGCTCAACCTAATCTTAATGTAGGAAAAATTAAAGAAACGCTTATCCCTTTGCCTCCATTAGCAGAAATGAAGCGCATTGTCATCAAAATAGATCAACTGATGTCTCTTTGTGACGAACTCGAAACCCAACTCACCCAAGCGACCAATGACAGAAATAGATTAATAGAAACCGCTATCCGTCAGGTCTTAGTCGCTTAATCAAAAAATCGATTATTTAATTAACTGAATAAGTGATTAAGCGATTATCTGCTTATTTAGCCTGTTGTTCATCTACCCAATCCTGTAGAAGCTGTCCCACTAAATCAGACATATCTATTTCTGGATGTTCTAGCAGTAACTTTTTTACTTGCAGGTGCAATGACTTGGGAACATACACCCCAACTTGAACGTAATTCGGATCGCTACGTTTACCCTCTTTTTTCCCTTTCCTTTCAACTGATGGGACAGCTTCAGAGAGCGTAATTTTTTCCTCTGGTTCTGAAGAGGGCGTTTCACCTTTGAGGGCGGCTGAAAGATTCTTAAATCGATTCACTATCTAACTCCTTACCAATTGCTAAATAATCACTCCAGGCGATACGGGCTTTTGGATCGTTGACTTCATATACGGGAACACCCTGTAAGGCCGCCCTTTGGAAAACAATCAACCGTCGAATTCCCTGTTTAAACAAGGGAATCCCACCCTCTGATAAAAACTCTCTTGCGTCCTCTCCATCACGGGTCGGTGGGGGAGGGATGATCGTCAGTAGGGCTTTATAATGACTGATTCCGATTTGCCGAAACGTACTCACCGCTAAGGAAAGGGCATCAATGGCCATCGCATCGGGAGTTGTGGGTAATACTAATAAATCGCACCCTTCGGCTAGGGCTTTGATTTCCTCAGCATCGGGTCTAGCTTCTGTATCGATAACAATATGCTCGTAGTTACGAATGAACTTTGATGCAGAGCGTTCATCGACTACTTTTACAGGCAATGACCCACGACTATCCCACGCTAGACAGCTACGGTTTGGATCTCCATCGATGAGCAGCGTTTTCCCCTTAACTTGTTCTAGATAACAAGCTAAATGGATCGCCGTTGTCGTCTTGCCCACTCCTCCTTTAAAGGAAGTGACAGTAAGAATCATGATTATCTGCTTAATCGCTTAGGTGATTATTTGATTAACTGATTAATTGAACGCTGATCTGTTCCTTGATTTTAATGCTTAAGTGAATAAATGAATAATCATTTAATTGCTTAAGCGATTAATCGCTTACTCGATTTTAGGATTCAACCTCAAGATTGTCGTTCCTTTTAAATTACTTGAAAAAGACAAACGACCTTTAAGAGCGCATAATGAGATTAAACGATTCTTTTAGCCGTGAACCAGCCAACCGATTACGCTTCTCTGATTCGAGCCAGCAAACAGAACACTCAATCTGTTCCTCCTTATCTCGATGTTGGCAAAACAATCCGTTCGCCTCAATACGGAACGGGAACAGTGATTGGTTGGTTAGGAAATACTCTAATTGTCAAATTCCCAGGTTACTCGGTTCCTGTACAATTTCGAGACTGGCGGCAATCCCTTATTTCAGGCGAGTTCGTTCCTAATGAAACTGTTACTTCAGATGCTCAAGTCGCTCATGCGCCTAACGCTCCATCATTCCCCACATCAGAAATCAATTTTGAACGTCTTCAAGAGATCGCCCAACCCGATTTTCGAGCCATTGCCACTTCTTTAGCTAGTGTCTTGACCGACATCACTCTGATTCCTCCGTCCTCTGGTCAACTTTACCCGCTTCCCGAAGATTTACCATCGGCTCTCAAAAATGCTTTGGCTCATGTCGGCATCTCTTCACTCTACGGTCATCAATTAGATGCGCTCAAACAACTTAGACAAGGAAAAGATCTAGCGATCGCCACGCCGACCGCCTCTGGCAAAACCCTCTGCTACAATCTAGCGATTTTAGAATCGTGTCTCAATTCACCCGATGATTGCGCTCTCTATATCTTCCCCCTCAAAGCCCTAGCCTATGACCAGTTGCGGAAACTACAGGCGATCGTCACCGCTTTACCCCCTCAAGCCTCGTTGAAAGTCGCTCAGATGACGGGGGATACACCTTACGAGGAACGTAAACAACTGTTCTTTCCCGACCCGCCACGTCTTCTGGCCGTCAGCCCCGACTTACTCCACTACCAACTCGAAAAAATTACTAGAGGAGGAGAATGGCAGCAGTGGCGAGAATTCCTACGACGTTTGCGTTGGGTGGTTATCGATGAGGCGCATACCTATATCGGAGCATTCGGAGCGCATTTTGCTAATCTAATGCGTCGTCTTAAACGAGGCATCGATAGTGTTGGAGGCAACAGCGCACAGCTACAGTTCATCATAACGTCAGCCACCATCGGTAATCCCGTCGAACTGTCCCTTCGCTTCAGTGGTCGGACAGAGCAACCCGAACGACTGCATTTAATCGACACCAATCAAGGAACCGCCGCCGCTAAGACCATTCTTTCTCTGCACCCGACTAGCTCCCCTAATCCTGATACCAGTAAAATCGTCCTCTCACTCCTCCAACACGGATTAAGTGGTTTGGTTTTCTGTAATGCTAGAGCATCGGTAAAAAATTTACTGAAGCTGATTCAACGAGAGGCCAATCGACAGAACCTCAGTAGTTTAGCCCGACAAGTGGCTCCGTTTTATGGTTCTTTATCTGGAGAACACCGCCGCCGTCTGATACAGCAGTTAGAAACAGGAGAAATTCGAGTCATTCTCTCAACTTCTGCCTTAGAAGCAGGTCTTGACTTACCTGAACTCGACTGCTGTATCATTCGAGGCTATCCAGGCTCACTCATGTCTTTTCGTCAGCGCATCGGTCGAGTCGGACGAAAACATCCAGGGCTAGTGATTTTTCTGCCCATAGCAGAAGATCCCCTCGACTCTTACTATGGCAAGTATCCTCAGCAATTACTAACGGGTGCCGTTGAAAGTGCGGCTTTTAATCCGAACTATCCAACGATTCTAGGCCAACATCTTCACTGTTGCTGTGTCGAAAGTGGAATTCCCTTTGCTGAAGTTGAACAACGATTCGGCAAGACCAGTGACAAAATAGCGGAAGAATTATTAAAACAAAAAAAACTTTTTCTCTCCTCCAATTCCTGTTTACGGGCTAGTGGAACACCGCACCGCGATGTAAACCTGAGAGGGAACAAGAGAGAGCGAATTGAATTGATTAATTTAGCTACAGGGGAATCTTTTGAAGAAATTTCTGATGAATTGGCTTACCGAGAAGTGTTTTCAGGAGCGATTTACACCGCCAGCGACAGCGACGGGCATCTCACCACTTACCGTTGTGAAGAACTGAATTTAGTAACTCGCAAAGCCTCTCTCAAACCCCTAGAGCCTGATACTGATTTATCCACTCTAGCCGATACAGATTTTGAGGTTAAAACCGAAGCCTTACTGGAAGAACCAAAGCTGATTCCTACGCCATTTTCTGAAGGACGATTGCGCTTGCGTCTGCATTGGGGAGAAATTACTTCCTCCATAACGGGCTACAAGTTATTTTCTCATGAATATCGCTTGACCTGTACCAACCAGCGTTGCTATGCTTACCGCCTTCCTCTAGAAGGAAAACACTGTCCGAAATGTCACCACTCCCTACGCTACGCTGAAATTACTCAGATTAAACAGGAGGTAAGTTTCCCCACTCCTTATCAGATTAAATATCAAGCTCCTATCGTCAAGCTAGAAATTAATCTTGGAGTTGTGGCGGCTATTAAAACTGAAACTGACCGCTTGAGATCCGAAATTATCAAACAGTACAATCAAGACATTCCCGAACCACTCAAGCCCTTGTGGACAAGTGCCGCCGACTGGCTGGCCTTACACAGTGCAGGACATCAGTTAATGTTCGCGCTTCCTTTAGTTGTCCTCTCAGGACGGCACGATGTTAACTGCTTGGTCGAAAAGGAAAATCAACGCATCGTCTGTTACTTTTTCGATACCTGTTCTGGAGGTAATGGTGCTGCCGAAGCGATTTTTCAAAACTTACTGCAATTGGCTTCCAAAGCTCTAGCTTTAGTTGAAGCCTGTGATTGTGAAGCAGGTTGTCCCAAATGCCTCACACAACACGGTTGTCCACAACATAATCAAGGACTCAATAAAGCGTTAGGGTTATTTTTGCTACGGGCGATTGGCGATGATGGTTCTAAGAGTTGCGCTTCTTAAAAGCGGCTAGACCTAAAAACGCTCTTGCCGATGGCAGGTAGATAGACTTTGAATGGCAAAAGTTGGACAAGTTGTTGACTGTTTCCCTCCAGTCTGATTTTTAAAGTTTAATATTTAATGCTCTTTTTGAAGTAACAGATGGTCAACTAAAAGCCCCTGACTTTTCTCTTGTAAATCCTCAATATATCCCTCAAGAGTCATCCGAACATTTTCCAATGTTGCCCTTTCCCCTGAGCCAAAAGCTGTCTTTAACGCCAGATCAGATTCCCGTGCTGGTAACACCTTGTTTTTGACTTCTTCAAACCCCTTAACCTCGATTAATCGCCAAATTACCTGCTCTAAACACACTACCTTACCCCTTAATCTTTCTCGAATCTCATCTAAATTTTTCCTTGACCCTAATGCCATTAAACACCGTTTATCGCCAGTCCCTAAATAAAAATCCGTTTCATTTTTTGTCCCTGCTATTAAAACTTGCTCTCCAGGATCGATTCCTTCAATTGCTTGTAATTTGTTGATTTCTTCTCCATCTATGTTATCTCCTTGAATCACCTGACATTGACTAATCAATTCAACGGCTTTGTCACAAATTGATGAAGAATAAACTTTCCTGACTTTCTGATGCTTTTGAAAATAGAATCGAGCCGTTCCCAAAACCCTAATGTTCTCTTGAGTTAATCCTAATCCTTCTATCCCCTCCATAAATAAATCACAGGCGACTAATTTCAGGATAATATCGTTATCCAAAAAACAAACTCTTGACAACGATTAACCCCCAATGATTAACTCTAAATACGCCTGACTATCCTCGTCTAACCTATCTAAATCCAGATTTTTCGCTAAGTAATAATTAATCAGACGAGCCGCATTTGTTTCTCCTTCAATTAATTTTAAGGCTTGGTTAGCCGTTGCCAAAATTAACGCTTTTTCTGGCTCAGTTTTCGCCATCTTAGCCGTACCATAAGCATAATTCAACGCCACCACTCCAGGAGCTACTTGCGCTCTCTGGGAGATTGATTGAGCATATCCGGCTAATTGTTCTCCTGTAAAATAAGGCGAAGTCGGCTCGAATAAAGCAGGTTTTCCTAATAATAATTCAACGGCAAACTCATTAGCTTCTATTTCTTCAGGATCAAGATTTTCAAGGTTAACTTCTTCATCGACCAACGCCCCCTCTTGAAGATGACCCTTGATTAAATGCCCTAATTCATGAGCTAAAATCAACAATAATCTTGCCGTTGAACTATCCTTTAAACTAATAATAATTACGGGACGCTCATCACAATACGCAATCATTCCGTGAAACTGATGAACTTCCTTCGTCATCGGAAACCCATCAAAATAGACTACAGGTAAACCTTGCTGCCAACACCAAGTTACTAATCCCTCTAAGCTGACATAATCATTAGTCTGTAAAATTTCCGAGCGTATGCCTTGAGCATTATTAGGTAATGGCTTTAATGGAGGAACACAGGCATAAGCTACCATTTCCCCCACCCGTTGCGCCAGACACTCCGCGATGATTAACTGTTCTCGTTGCGTTCCTGGCTTCGTTTTAAAGAAGCTCTGACACCCTTGTTTAAATACTGGTTGACTATCCGTATTCAGTAACGAGCGCACATCTAAATTTAACCGTCTGCTGATGTAAGCTGCCGCTTCTAAAAAAGCCTCTGGTTCTGACTCAACTTCTGAATCCCACCATTGGGGTAACGCATAGTAGCGAATAAACTGCTCATTAAACCCCATTTCTTCTAAGCGTTGGTAGAGAGAAGCCATAAGAGTTATTGTTTGTGTCATTGCTGCCTACCTCTATCTACTCTTGCTTACATCTTGATTAAACTAACGATCTTACTCCCTCGTCTTAATGTTTATTGTACTTGGAGCAATCAACGATTTTTGTCGGGAGAGGAAGTTGTTATTGCTGCAAGTCATGACGGAAATCAGTACATTTATACTTAAATAGCTTCAACTTATTAAAGTAACGAAAGAATCAAGCTTGTAGCGATTTTGACTGATAAGGTTTTCTTAACCGAACAGGCTTACTAGCTTACTGATAACGAAACATCAACATCCTAGCTTTGATTCCACGAAATGTAGGTATCGTTGAATGAAGGAAAAAGAGCTAAAAAGTTCCCCTGAAAGTCAATGGCAACGGACAGGCTCTTGTGTTAACCCGCGCCGAGTTGGAGAGGTGATTTGAAAAAAGTTGGATTCGTGAAATAGAAGGTCGAAAATTTCCCGACATAGGAAACCCAATGATGATTTAAATTTAGTTTATCACCATCGCTTTTTACTCGCTCAAAAAAACTTAAATGTTATCGCTTTTTCTAATTTGACAGCACTTACTCTTAGTTAGAACCGAGTAACTTATGTGTTACCATAAGGGGAAATGAAAGTTCAAGAATACATTTCTGAGGATGGCGAAAGTCCTTATCAAAAATGGTTTGATAGCTTAGATGTTCAAACCGCAGCGAAAGTGACAGTTGCCCAGTCTCGTTTGGAGTTAGGCAACACATCAAGCATCAAATGGTTTTCTGGAATTGGAGAATACCGAATCGATTGGGGGCCAGGATACCGAATCTACCTGGCAATGTTCGGTCAACAACTGATCATCTTGTTCGGAGGTGGGACAAAAAAAAGCCAACAATCAGACATCGAACAGGCTTTGAAATTGTACCAAGAATATAAAAAGCGCAAGAAAGAGGCTTCCAAAAAGAAAAAAAAATGAGGACAAAAAAAGAGCAAAGAGGAAGAAACGGATGACATTAACTAGAGATTTTCAAGAAACGGTAAAAGACCGAGTCCAACGAGAACCTGAATTTGCATTGGCTTTACTTGATGAAGCAGTTTCTCTGTTCCTTAATGGTGAACCTGAAACGGCAAGACTGATTTTAAGAGATCTGGTCAATGCTACTGTTGGTTTTGAAGAACTTGCCACTGCCACTTCTAAGCCTAGCAAAAGTCTTCATCGGATGTTATCAGCTAAAGGAAACCCAACGATGGATAATTTGACGACTATTCTGAATATCCTTTGTAAAAAGCTTAATGTGGCGATTCAAGTTCAAACTGTAAAAGCGTCTTAAATCGATTCGTTCCTTTGAAGTGTAGAAAAGAAAAATCGAATGAGAAGCCATGAAAGTTAACGGTAACGGACAAGCCAAGGTCTTAAGCGCCAGTGAATTAGAACGGTTATTTAAAGAAGGATTCACGTCAGAACGCGATCGCGCTTTGTTCGCCATCTGTTTGTTTACGGGTTGTCGAATCTCGGAGGCGTTGGCACTCTTAGTCACGGATGTTCGCAACAATACGATTACTTTTCGTAAGTCTACCACTAAAGGGAAGCTGAAAACTCGCCAAGTTGTCATTACGCCTGCTTTTGGTGAAATTTTACAGCCGTATCAGCAGCCTTGTGAAGGGGCATTATTCCCTGGAATGCACGGTAGGGGGCATTTGACTCGGTTTATGGCGGATCGGTTACTCAAAGACGCTTGCCGACGTATCGGTGTTGAAGGGGTGAGTACTCATAGTTTTAGACGAACCGCCTTAACTCAAATGCACAATGCGGGGATTCCGTTGAGGCATATTCAAGAGATTTCAGGACATAATGATTTAGGGACACTACAGCGTTACCTAGAGGTGTCGGCTGAGGAGAAACAGAAAGCCGTTTCAGTCATTGGGTGGTGAAAAGATGTTAAAAGAGAAACTAGAAATCTGGTTTAACAAACGCAACCCTCAATAGATTACTTGTTTCTAGTTCGACAAAAAACAAAAAACTTTCATCTAATGACACTTATGATTAACCGTGAACAGTTAAAAATTGAAATTGACTCAGTAGATGAGGGACATCTTGAAATCTTGCATCGCATCATTCTGGCATTCCAGCAACCTTTACCAACTTCTATACCGAGTGAAAAACCAAGCGAAATTAATCCTTTAAAAGACAGTGTGATCTTTGAGCATGATTTAATTTCCCCGATAGATGAAGAGTGGGATGCCGAACAGTGATCATTCTCGATACCCATGCCTGGCTCTGGTGGATAAACGAGTCCACAAATCTCTCATCAAACGCTTCTAGGAGCATTAGTGAAACTGACCTTATTGGCATTCCTGCAATCTGTTGTTGGGAATTGGCTATGCTTGTCGCCAAAGGGCGAATTGGACTATCAATAGATGTGCAAGTCTGGATAGATGTGGCCCTTCAACGTCCCAAGGTCAAATGACTTCCCTTAACTCCTGAGATCTCCGTACTTTCAACCCGATTACCTGGAGACTTTCATGGCGATCCATCTGACCGCCTAATCGTCGCCAGTTGCTTAGTCTATAAAGCATCATTAGTCTCGAAAGATGAAAAAATCAAAAACTGGCAATACATACAGGTAATTTGGTAACTGTTCCTAGCCTTTTTTGAAAACAGCACCATTAGTCTCAAAATTGGAAAATTATGGGAAAAACTGATGTTCTATAGCCATAAAACCACATTTAATTAAGACAAGGTTCCACTTCTTAAAGTGAAAATTGAAAGAGTGCTGGAAGACTTGCAAGCCGATTAGCGATTCCTTGAGGTGTCAGCACAAATGAGAAACAGAAAGTCGTTTCGATGATTGGGTTGTAGAAGGTAATCATGGCTTTTTAAAGAATAATTGCCTAAAATTATTTCTAAATTTCAACCTTACTTTAACTTGAGAGATAGCTAAGGGAAAACTGATGAAATCTAAAATAGTTATTAATACGATTGGCTCGTTAGGTGATCTCTACCCTTACTTAGCAATCTCAAAAGAATTAAAACAACGAGGCTACAACCCCATCATAGCGGCTCAAGAAAGTCTTCGAGAGTTTGTCGAGCCAGAAGGAATCGAGTTTAGAGCAATCAGACCCGATGTAGAACAATACTTTTCCCGCACTGAGCTAGTAGAAAGGACGTTTCGGCCTGATGGAATTAAATTTCTTTTCTCTGAGGTACTATTACCTCATCTTCAAGATAGCTACAATGATTTAGGGGAAATTTGTCAAGATGCAAGACTACTGATTTCCCATCCGATTGCCTTCGCTGCCCCACTTGTTGCTCAAAAAACAAGAATTCCTTGGATTTCAACCGCTTTAGCTCCAGCTAGTTTTTTTTCGGCTCATGACCTACCTATCTTCAATCCCAAACTCAACTTGCAGGGTTTCCCTTTATGATTTAAACGATTATTCATTCAGTTTTCTAAATTTTCGTTCTATTCAACGAGTCATCCGATTCAAAAACTGAGAAAAGAATTAGGATTACCGCCTGCGAAAGATCCATTTTTTGACGACCAAAATTCTCCTGACTTGATTTTAGGTTTATTTTCTCCTTTGCTTGCCCCACCACAGCCTGATTGGCCAGCACAAGCTAGATTAACGGGGTTTTCGTATTTTGAGCCGATTGATTATAAGCTACCTGACGAGTTAAGGAAATTTTTAAAGAAAGGAACAGCACCTTTGATCTTCACTCTGGGTTCATCGGCAGTCGAAGTCGGGAAAACTTTTTACTCTGAGAGTGCAATGGCGGCTAAAAAGTTAGGAGAGAGGGCTGTACTACTAACAGGTAGAAATCTAGGAAACAAACCTAGCGATTTACTGGATGACACAATTATCGCGGTTGATTATGCGCCGCACTTTCTCCTGTTTCCATTTGGTAAAGCGATCATTCATCAGGGAGGAATCGGGACAACGGCTCAAGCTCTCAAAGCTGGTAAACCGATGCTCGTTGTTCCGTTTGGAGCCGACCAGTTCGATAATGCAGCGAGAGTTGAACGATTAGGTGTGGGCAAGACCTTATTTTTAAAGCATTATCAAACTCAAGAAATCGTTCTAACGTTAACCAAAATCCTGAATAATCATCAATTGTTGAAACAAGCTAGTACAGTTGGAGCGCAAATTCAACAAGAAGACGGTGTTGCTCAATCCTGTGTAAGTATTGAAAAGTTCTTAAGTAACCTTGAATTAAAACACTTAAGATAAATAGAATTATTTTTGGGCATAAACTGTAAAAACGCCTAATTTATCGAAATACGGTTCTTGTCGGATGGTAATTCTAAATCCCTTTTGAATTAAAAAATTTTTGATGAACTCTACTCGATTATCGAGATCATGAACTTCGACAACTACTTGACGAATTAAATTCCAGTGTTTTAGGTCAATTCCCTGTAAAACATCTAATTCACTTTTCTCAACATCAATTTTCAGTAAATCAATTCGCTCAACCTGATAATCATCGATTACTTTTGAAAGAGGCTTGATTGAACTAACAACAACTTCGCTTTCTAACCTTTTATTGATTAATTGTTTAAGTAAATACGTGGTGAAGTAACTAGGCAAATAAGTTAGTAAATTCCAGGGGAAGGGTGCCTCTTTTAAAGATTCTTTAGCCAGACTATAATAATGTTGTCGCTCAACTTCGAGTTCTTCAATATAACGGGTTGATAAAGCTGTAGCTTTGGGGAAATAAGTAAACTCTAGATCTTGTTCAATTTCCCCTAAACCAAATGGAAATAAAAAAAATGGATGAGGCAAAAGTGTTTTTAAATTGGTTTCTAAATAATTGTAAATCTCAGGAATCGGTTCAAAGACATACAATTGACAGTTTCCCTGACATTGCTGACTAGCCAGAAGGCTAAATAAACCGATATTTGCTCCTACATCGAAGATGACATTTTCAGGCTGATAAACCAGTCCTCCATCAAAATAACTCTGTACTTGTTGATAGAGCGTTATCGCCTCATCTTTATTGGGACAAACAACTGACATTTTAGGGTTGAGTTTAATCAAATTTTGTTTCATTGAGCCAATTTTTAGGATTTTTCTCTTTAATTAAGGCTTACTCTTAGCTAATTCTCTTTGAAAAAAGGGAAAATTTTATCAATTTACCGATGAGAGTTAAGCCGTCAAATTGAGGCATCACTTGTGTCAATTAAAAATTAAATTAATCATAACCAATCTCTATTAAACTAGCCAAACTTGACGAAATCAATCAAACCATTCATAGCCGCAAGTTGAGCTTGACGTAATGATTTAGTAAACACCTCATTGGTCAGTTGAAGTTACTAAGAAAAATTTACCATGTTATCTAGAAGTTTCAGCATGAATGAGAAACAAAAAGCCGTTTCAGTGATGGGGTAGTGAAACACAACTGTCTTCGACTACGCCTATTTGTGTTGACAATGTACCTACATCGGCGTTAGGGTAAAGAATATTATTGATTGATGAGTAACGGAAAAATGTCATCCGTATCAAAAGAAAGCGCAGCCACGCGAGATACAAAAATTAATATCCGCGCTCAAGCACGGCAACGGACTTTAATTGACAGAGCAGCCGAGCTTTTGGGTAAAAGTCGTTCGGATTTTATGCTAGAGGCAGCTTGCTCTAGAGCGGAAGATGTTTTGCTAGACCAGCGTACTTTCTCCTTAAGCCAAGAGCAATGGGATGAATTTTTAGATGCGCTGGATGCCCCAGTCGTGCCGAACCCTAAATTACAGAAGCTTTTGCAGAGTGTACCTCCTTGGGAAGCTTAACACCTGCACCTGAATCTCTAGGCGAACTTACCCCTCCTCAAAAGCTGAGTGAAAAGCATGAAGTGGATAACTTCTGCTGCGGTGAGGCCAGCCTTGACGAGTGGCTTAAAAAACGGGCTTTAGCCAATGAAATCGCCGATGCCTCCCGTACCTATGTAGTCTGTGTCGGAAACCAAGTCGTCGGTTACTATGCGTTGGCCGTTGGCTCAGTCGAACGGGAAATCGCCACTAGCTTGATTAAAAGGAATATGCCTAATCCGATTCCCGTGATGATTTTAGCTCGTTTGGCCGTCGATTGTTCACAGAAAGGTAAAGGAATTGGGAGAGGCTTGTTACGAGATGCCATTTTACGCACTTGGCAAGCTAGTCACTTGGCAGGCATCAAAGCGATTCTTGTTCATGCTCTATCGGAAGAAGCTAAAGCTTTTTACCTTAAGGCTGGTTTTAAAGCGTCACCCGTTGAGCCGTTGACACTAATGATTTCTCTCAAAGAAGTCAAAGCGGCTTTTGAAAATCTTGATGAATCTAGTTTGTCCTGATGCTTTGATTCATCGCCATTAGTTGTTACACTCGACAAACAGACTAAACTAGAGAAAAATGGGAACACAAGAGAAGGGCTATGGCAATCGTAGGCTCACAGAAATTTCGGGATGGAACCGACGACAAAAAAAAGAAGACTAATCAAGGAATCAATTTAGTTGAATTTAAAAAAGCCAAGCCACCAGAAGAAGTTTTGGCTCATCAAAAAAATCTTCAACAAGAAGAACAAGAAATTAAAAAAGATAGGGAGTTTTATGGCATCACAACATTTGGCTCCTTTTTAGTCTGTTTTTCTCTGCTTCTTCTCAATACTAATCCTGTGACTGGATTCTTATTTACTTTAGTGTTGTGGTTTTCTAGTCGTAAGGTAAATGATTCAGTTCGTGAACTAGCGAGAATTAATCAAGTTAAAGCCTCCGAGCGAATTGAAGAAATTCTGGTTGGTCACTTTTCAGGTTCTGAAGCATTAATTTATTCGGCTTTGCAAGAGCCAAGACTAAATACCGATAAAAAGTCAATTGATTATTTATTAACTTTATCTTCAGGGCTTCAAATCGCTATTTCAGTTAGAAGTATCCTTCCTCCGATGAATGAAAGCGAGTTCATTAAAGTTTATTTCGACCATCATCGGAAAAAACTGGTTTATCGCAAAGGCAAAAAAAATGGTAAAAGAACATTTAACTTTGACCCAATTCATCAACTTAAAGAGGGGGCCATGTGGTTAAGTCAAAATCAAACGGATTTACTGAATCAACTTCCCATCTGCATTGTCGTCATGGCTGAACCAAGCATGATTGACATCTATAAAAAATCGCCCGTTCAACTGCTCAACTCAGAAACTTATTTATGTATTGAAGACGTTTATGTCGTTGAAGAGAAAAGACTGATAACTTTAATAAGTTCTCTGAACCAACTAAAAACTAATAAGACGAAAAAAAACGCTCAAACTTGAAGTATATTTAAATAAATATCTGAACGAAAGTGGCTTATTGTCACGCGCTGGTAACAATATGGGACGAGCAACTAACTCTCCCTCCCACCAAAAAAATAAAAACTACTCCTATAGTAACGAATGATGCACTTCTTAATCAATGTTTCTGAAATTCCTTTTTTACTATCCTCCAACTTGTGAGGAAATTTAAGCATTTCAGAACAATCAGCCATAGAAGGCAGCAATAAGGCATGACAAGGAGCAGGGAGGACAACTTGGTTAGGTAATTAAAAGCTCGTTCCGATTCCCCCAATAGAGGATCGGACAATGAAAATCAGACAGAACTGCCAAGAAAAAAACACAATTAGCTCGAAAAATCTAACACCCGTTTCTGAAAGCGGAAAACGATTCGTCAAATGGTTCAAACATGGATGGGACTTCATCACCAAACCCAACGACGAAGAAAAATGGAAAACCGAAAAACAATATCCCCTCTCAGCCCGACAAATCTGGCAACATCACCAAAACCCAGATCTAATTATCGGTTTAAGATTTGGCACCTCCACCAATTATCTCGTTATTGACATTGATCGCCACAGCCCCTACCACCCCAATAACAACCCAAAAGAATTTAAACGCATCTATCAGACTTTAGAAACTATCGGGCTATGCCGCCCCCTTATCATCCAATCGAGCCACAGTCAAGGACTTCACCTCTATTACTTCCTCAACGAAGAAATTCCCACCTTCAAAGCCGCCTGCCTACTCAGAGTAACCCTCAAAACCGCCAACTTTAGCATCAAAGACGGAACCCTCGAAATCTTCCCCAACGTTAAATCCTACAACTCACTCTACAAAGGTCTTAGACTCCCCTTACAACCCAATAGTGGTTCATTCCTCGTCGATGACGACCTCAACATCCTAGAGAGCGACCTCGAAGACCTTTTAAATCAAGCCGAAATCACCGCCGCCGCTCAAGACCTCAAAACCTTCAAAAGCCTTCTCGAAAACGCCTATTCCCGACTCAAAGCTCAACGAAGCAATAAACAAGCCACTCAGCACAGCAGCCATCAAAACGATAACGACCTCAGCCTAAAAGCCCAACTCTGGAAACAAGCCTTAGAAGCCGAGACAGCCGAAGGATGGACAGGATCTAATCAAACCAATTATCTATTAATTAAAATCACCACCTATTGTCTCGTCTTCCTCAAACTCCAAAAACAAGAACTCAGAGCCAAAATAAGAGAAATCGCCACCGCCGCCCCAGGCTATCAACAATATTGCCGACACCAGCACGAAATCTCCAAACGCATTGAAGAAATCTGCTACTACACCGAACAAAATCAACACTATCTCCCATACTGTAGTTTCCCCGCCCGCTCAGACAATCTCAGAGCCACCTTTGAGCAAACCTATCGCCAGATAAATGAAAAAACAAAGCCTAGAGAACTCGCCACCCAACTCAATAGCCATACCCAAAAAGCGCAACAGCAAATCCTCAAAGCCGTAGCCACCCTTGAAAAACAAAACAAACTTGCCAACCAAATCGTCCAACGCCGAGAACAAATCAGAGCCATCATCAAAGAACAATTTAACACAGGCATTAGTACCGCCACCCTCAACAAACACCAAGAACTCTGGCATCCCAAACATCGAACAATCGAAACAATCTTCAAAGCCTTTAAAGTGAGCGAAGAAACGCCAACCACACCAGAGCCAGAAAGCTTAAAACCCGTCAAACCCTTACCCGAAGAAGACTTGACCACTATTACAACCGAAAAACCGCTAATCGTCCCCCAAAGTCAACAGCTAGAACGCTTACCCGAAGAAGACTTGACCACTATTGCCCCTATATATGAAGTTTGTATGATGTTAGATCCTCAAAGTTCACTCGTTGAGGATTCACAGTTAACAGATGACTTTGTTACTTTTAATCAATCTTCTCTAAGCAGTAATTTAACTTTTTCTTATCAATCCGATAACAAGTCATTACCAATTTTACCTCAAAAGCAAAAAGCCAATTTACTCAATTCAACTCAGACTCACAATGAGCTTGATGATTCTTTAACTCCTCAAAATCAGCCACAGAGAACAAAAAAAACCAACAATTCTCAATCTCGTTCAAGATCTTCTCAACCTGTTCCTCTGCACATTCAAATTAAGCGATGGGCTAAGAAACGAACTCTTCTTGTTTATACAGGTAATGATTACTCTGGTTTAGTTGATCTCAAAGGAGGAAAAACTTTTCAATTACGCTCAATTAAAACTAATGAATTGGTTGTGATTACCGACTGTACTCATTCAAGTTTTCTGTTTGAGCCAGAGAATGAAACTAGATTACTTGTCTATGTCAAACCTTTAAACAATTCTCAAGATTGGAAATCAGGTGTAGCCGTTCCAGCTAAATTTCTTCAACTTGAATCATGATATATAACTAAAAATTATGTACTTATGTACCGAGACGCGCCGCCAAGTTGCGATAAACTCTACTTATCGAAAGTCGATTGAGACAAAGGATTGAAGCCAAAGCTGCAGAAAGGAGGAGAGTTTTGATTAATCGAGTTAGATTCTGATTACTTTTAGTGATTAATAATTGAACAAAATGATAGACGAATTTTATTAACTCTAAAATAATGAATGACCCTCTAGCCGAATATCTAACTCGGATTGCTTCAATTCGGCAGCAACTAGGAGTATCACGCTTCAAAAACATTGCCATTGCCGATTGGGAAATTGGCTTGGAGCAAGGTACTCTTGTTGCCATCAGTGGTCAAGCAACGAGAAGAGGAACAGTTAGCTTACCCAACTCACCAATTTTTCAAACCTTTGAAGTTCCACCAGGACATTCAAGAGCCTATGAAGCGTGAATATAAAATTCTCTCTGAACTCGCCGCCCGATATGCCCAGACTAGGGGGATAACTGGTAGAATCATTCTATTTACTGAACGTCCCCCCTGTGCCTCCTGTAGTTTCGTCATCGAACAATTTCGCAAAAGGTTTGCCAAGATCACCTTAATTGTTAATCATGCCGAAAACCTATTTAGTAATCTATAGCCATGCTGTATCTAAAACCCATCAAACAGCGACTCATCGCTCTCAATCTGGCCAGTCCTCATGACCTGATTGGCTGCACAATGAGAGAAATCATCGAATTAGAGCAACAATTAGGGGTCGCAGGTACTCCGCCCTACAAGGGCGGAGCCTGCTGCGACCGCCCAGCCGCGGTCAAACTGCCGAGAGCCTACCAAGAATTCTTGAGAATCATGGGAAAAGGAGCAGGTCAATTCCTACGTGGATCGGACTGCTTCTATGACCAACTACTGGATTTACAACAAGCCGCAGGAGAGCTACTAGCAGAAAATCACTTCTTGGGAAAAATACCTGATGATGCCTTTGTTTTCTTCATGCACCAAGGCTATCAATTTAGCTTTTTTCGACTTTCTGAAGGAGACAATCCACCCACTTACTCCTACTGTGAAGGGGAACAACACCAGTCTTTCATCAAAACCCATGAGCGATATAGTGAGTTTTTAGCGACAGAAGTTGAGCTTCACCAAAAGTATTTAATCACTGTAACAACTCCTTAAAATTGCTCTTATTTTCACTCAAAAGAAGAATTAGGCTCAACCTCAGTATTCAACTATCGGCAAAGACTTTTTGGGCAGATGGGAAAAGAAATTTTAGAGATTTGCCTTTTTGACGGAGGGTGACCTGTTGTTGCCAACTGGCTCTTCTACTCGTATCGTGGGAATGGAGAAATCTAAAAAGATCGAGCCGTTGTCACCACGAAAGTTACAACAGGTTGATTTTCTCTTGTACTAATAGATTGTCGCGCTCATCCTTTTAAAACCCTTCAACCCCTTTTAGCAAGACCCATCGCCAAAAATTTCATCGATTTCGTCTTTAATTTCTTGAGTGGCGGGGTCAGGAGTTTTTTCTTTCCGCTGTGATGATGAAGATGGCAATTTCGTCTTAAACTCATTAGCGTTGACTTCTTGAATTGTCTGGGCTGATCCCACTGAATTGCCAAGCACCAAATACACCGATTCAAATTGTGGCTGAGACACTTGGAGAACTTGCCTCAGATAAGAGGCGTGCTTGGACAAAGCATCACACGCTTCTAAACAAGTTAACCTTAATTGTTCAGGAGAAGAATTCCCCTGATGATAACGAGCCAGTGGCAACAAAGTCATGATTAGGCGAAAATAGAAGGTTCGTGTCACCAGGTGCAACCTGTGACTATAACAGTTG
>ERZ1066120.1065-NODE-1065-length-19442-cov-41.395162_pt1 | contig 19442 bp, 21 predicted proteins | sample MGYA00382767_ERZ1066120 | MGnify/ENA primary metagenome ERZ1066120 (study PRJEB33369, sample SAMEA5778350) | biofilm metagenome | biome: Industrial cooling water; feature: Water cooling tower basin; material: Biofilm | place: United Arab Emirates | collected...
GTAATGCATCCAATAGAATTGTTAGATTACGCAATTCGCGGTGAGAAATTGAGTTGATCCCCCCAACCCCCCCCGCGAATTGGGGGGGGCTTTAAGACAAACTAAAATTGTCATTCTGAGCGCAGTGAAGAACGAAGAATCTCTATAAATATCCAAACTAAAAACAATCCTAAAATAATAATTCCTACAAGCACATGACTTGAAGTGAAACACTCTATAAATTTGTGGCATAATTCAGATACTTGAATTATGCCACAAATGCAAAGGCGCCTACTACATTGTTTAAATTTCTATAAATTTGAGCATTACTAGCACAATATAGGAATAATAGAAGAAGACACTTATGTATTCTCAATAATTCCAATTAAAATTTGCATTAATATATTTAAGTCGTCAGGTACACGGTATAGTGCTATATCTTGAGTAATATGTTTTTTTTGTGCCTCTAATTTACCGAAACTCCATGCATCACCAACTGTAACAGCACCATATAAAATATCTAGGTCTTCTGCTATCGACAATGCGATTAACTCTGCACTCAGTTGTGTAAACCCTCTTGATAAGTCATCATTTTTTGCTTCCACTACAAGAAAATTTTTCTTACCTTCTTCAATAGTATTTATCTTTCGTACTAAATAATCTAAATTTCCACGCAGCCAAGAGCTAACTTGTAATGGATATTCCAAGCGCAGTTGACATTTACAGAAACGCGCTAACTCAAATAATACTGGCGCCACTAATGTTTCGCGTCTTGCCGTTTCGCTTGATAATGTTACTAGAGGTAACAACTCTTCTATTTGCTCAAGTAAAGAAGGTAAACGCTCTGGGATACGTTGCGAAGAAGGTAATGTTAGACGCACGCGCGAAAAACTGTAACCTAACTCTGCAAGAATATCTTCAGTTTCATAAGGTAACTCGAAGTAGGAGCGGAATGTATAATTTTGCCCTTCAAGAAGTATTTTAGGTTTAGACATTAAAAATAGTGTCTAGCGACCGGACATTTTTATTATATCAGCAAACAAGCATGTAATGAAAAGCGCTCTGCACAAGTATCTACAGGCAGGTTACAAGTGTTCTCCTGCCTGTGCTACAAGAATTTATTTAAATTAAGCGGTGGCGCCTACTGTAGCTGGTTGCAATAAACTTAGTAAATGTTTATCGGGGGTACGTACTGCGGCAACTTTGCCGAACGACGGTTCGCGAACTCGTCCTTCTAATTTTGCTCCCATGTTTTCAAGTGTGGCAATGACTTGGTGAATATCATCGACGTTGAAGCTTAAAATTGGTGAGTCGCCTGTTTCGGCATCAGATTCGGCGCCATGAAAAGCAATGGTAGTACCACCTGCATCGATTTCAGCCCATCCAGGTGTAGAAATTTTTACAGTTAATCCTAACCCTTCACTATAAAATTTCACTGCTGCGGGCACATCCTTCACCATCAGCATTACGTACTTAAACTGTGCTGGCATTGTTTGCTACCTATATATATTGTCTCTAGTTTAATTGTATACGTAGAACACTTGTAGAACAGCCTTATATGTTTTAATGAAAGGTTAAGGTCAGGCAGTTCCTTAAAATTTATAGAAGTTTGAGCATTATTAACGTGATACGGGAATAGTAGAAGTATTACGAGTAGATCAAAGACAATGCCATCATCCTCAAAGGCTATGCAGCAAATTTCTGCAAATACTTTTTCCAGATAAGAAATTTCATTTTCCCCATAACCAAGGAGGTCTAAATCTTTAGTAGCTCTATGCGGCTCACCATGCCATATCCTAAATAGGCTTGCTCCCTTTAGGATAAACTGCTGCTTGTATGGAGACTGACTCAGCCTGTACAAAAGACGGTCAGCGGCATAACGAGTAAGCAGATAATTAAAATCCTCTTGTCGTAGTTTTGAGAGCTACAGCAACCGCCCTTTAACTGAAGCTGGAATATTACGAAGTGACTTTTTATTCATCTGAGCGACTCCAAATAAGGACGCATCACATTTTGCATTCGGCAGATTTTCGCATAATGCCAAATCTCATCAATACTGCAATGTCTCTCCCGTGTGCCAGAACGTAGTGCTTCGATAGCGACATCAAGACCAATTTTGTTACGGAACTTGAAACAATCTACAACGGTTTTGGCAACAGAATAAACTCTTACGCGCACTCCTTCAATTTCATGCTCCTCAATCCCAGATTCCAAAGCTTGACCAGACATATAAACAATCCGTAGTGGAAGTATATCTTCTTTAGGAGCGCGTGCTTTTTGGGATATAGTTAGCCATACTTCAAAAGGGGCTTGGGTCGTCAGTTCATAAAAGCTGAGAGCAGAAAGCAGGCAGATTATTCCATGAGGAACCCTTTTGGCTGCTTCCACAAAGCTATGACTTTTTGTAATTTCTGCTTCTGTGAAAGTATAAAGCCCACGGGCAGAACGAATTAGCAGTCCTTGCTGCTCAAGACGTTTTAGATATTCCGGATGGATTCCTTTTGCTTCCGCGTCTTTAGCGCGAATCACTCCCATCTCATGGGCGAGTTCCAGCACTTGCTGCATTTTGGACATATTTTAATTCCCCACCTGGTTCAATTTACATTTAAGTGATAAAACGTTAGTTCTTCTATATATTTACCCACATTTTATCACAAAATGTCATCAATTAATATTTTTGATTGATATATTGTAGCTGTACGTATAAACTACATATTAGTTAATAAAAAGTAGTAAAAGTAACATTTATTTTTAGTCTTCTTATAGAAGACTTCTGCTATTAGCATGGGTACTGAAAGGAACATGCGGGTAGGAAAATACATCAAATTTTAGGTATATGAGGTATATAAATAATACCCTAAACCTTGTAGAGACGCGAGGAACATCGCGTCTCTACATGTACCGAACACAGGCAAGATGCCTGTGCCACAAGAGAGAAAAGAAGGGTTAATGGATTATTGATAGGATGAGGGTTACTGCTGAACATAGGGAGAGGGCAAGTAACCAGGTGTTGAATTGTTTTTGCTTTTTTGCTTGAGTTTCTAGTTTTTGGTGTAGTCGTTCGATTTCTGTCTGTGCTTGTTGAAGTTGGTTGTGGATGGTTTGGTTATCGAGATGTAGCTTGTCTAGTGCTTGTTTTCCTCCAAAGTCGGTTATTATTGTTTGAATTTCGGTTTTTATGGTTTGAATTTGTGAGTGTGCTTGAGATACTTCGTTGGTTTGTGATTGGGTTTTTTCTTGGTATCTGGCTATTTCTTGTTTGGTTGTTTCGATTTGCGCTGCTAGTTGGTTGATATGTTCGAGTTGTTGAGGCAAGTCTTTGGTGAATGCTGGTAAGATTGCTTCTAGTTGTTGTGCTTGAGTTTTTGTTGCGTCTACGCTGTCTATGACAATTTTTAGCCCTTGTCTAAATGAATCTAGTACAGTTTGGTAATTTCCTATTTGCTCTAAGTATGATGTTATTTCATCGCGAATTTCATGGATTGTGCTGATATTTGCTTCTAGTTTGACTTGTTGTTCTTGGATTTCTTGGATGTTGTTTTTAACAGTTTGTAAGAATAAGAATGTGTCTGATTTTAGTTGCTCTATTTTGCTGTTATCTTCTATAATGGCTGTGTGAATGTTGGCAGCTTGTTTGACTGCACTGTTCGCTGTTGTAATTCCTCGTTCGATAGTATGCCAAAGTTCTTCTAGTTGTTTGGCTATTTCTGCATCTGTATGTAATTTCATTTAATTTTCTCCTTTTGATAATAGATTATTTAGACGTGATGTAAATGATTCACATAGTAATGTTACAAGTGGCTTTTGTTGGTTTGATTGAGTGTTGATATCTTGCCAAAAACTTAGGTTTTGCTGGTAGTTGCCATCATATATATGTGACCTGACGCGCGCTGCTTCATATGGTAGTCCTTTGGCTTCTAGGTCTTTGGCTATACTCTTTAATAAGTATTTATATTCTTGAAAGTCGGTATCTTTTAATATTTCTGCTTCTGCTACTGCTTGCCACGATAGCCCCATCGCGCGCAATAGTAAACAGCGCAGGTGAATATTTTGAGTTTTTTGGAGTTCGTTGTTTAAGTGTTCATGTGTGTGTTTTTTTAATAGTGTTATGGCTTGGGTTTCCCATATATATAGTTCTGCGTTTTCTACTCCGGCAAATTGCAGTGCTAAATAACTATCCCAATATAGATAACCTGTTTCGCAACGTTTGAGTAGACGTTGTTGTACGTCATCGGTAATTTGATTTAAGTCAGCGTCACTGACAATTTCACTAATCCAATTTATGGCACCTTGGGTATCGATTGTTTCACATTGCTGAAAAAAGTTATAGCCGTTATTGGTAAGGCGCCTTATTTCCGATGTTGTTACAACTACTAACAAACGGGAGCGCGCGCGCGTCAAAAGTGTATACCACTGAAAACTTTCTTCTAGAGTTGGTTTTTCTTCACCTTCAAACAAGCAAAAAGCTACACAAGCTTCAAATTCACGACCTTTAGCTTTTTCTGGGTTGAGAATCACTAAGTTATCGTTTGAGTTTAATACTTTATTGGAAAGTACTTTAACAGCTTTAGCTAAGTCACGCAGTAAATAACGACGATTTTCTTCGTTACCACATTCTCCAGCAAGTTTGTCTAAAAATAAAATAGCTTCTTCTTTAGATGCACATTCTAATAATTTTACACTTTCACCACTTTCAAAAGCGTGTTTAGGATTCGCTGGTAATGGTAGCTCTTTACATTTGTTTTCGGATGTAATTGTTTTTGCTACTTCCCAAAATTGATTTGCAAATTCTAATATTTGGCGTGAGTTACGGTAATTACGTACTAGTTCAATTGAGTTCTTAATATGTAACTGTCCCCAGTTAAAATCAGTAGCTTGAATGCGTTGATTTAAATCACCTAACAGCCATAAATAGGTTTGATGTCCTTGGGCAGCCCATGATTTACATACTGAAATAATAGCTTGTAACTCGCTTAATAAATAATCTTGCGTTTCATCTACTATTAATAAAGTGCATTCAGAATTACTAGGGTTAATGTTCTGTGAATTCTGTAATATTTTCGCTGCATCTGACCGTGATATACGACAAGATAAAGCTTTATAAAAATGCTTCTTACTAATTTTCAATAAATTTTCGACTCGGTGTGAGTTTACTTGATACATAACGTTTTTATCATTAGCTTTATATTTATTTTCATCTAATACAAAAGCTTGATATAATAGAACGTCATCGGTTGTAATATCAGTTTGACGACTATATTTCAGTGCTTGCTTTAATGCATCTAACTCTTCTTGTCCTGAAGCTAGACGGTTTTTAAACTCAGGATTAATTTTAGTCAACCACTGCGGAAACGTACCTAACCAAAAATTATCTTGAGTTGCTGCTGTTTTAACTTCAGAAAATTCGGAAATATCACGCCGCAAAGCTTCCGGTACAATCAACATTGTATTCCACCCAAAATTACGGTGAATTTCGCAAGCGAATAAAGTTGCACAAACCGTCTTACCAGTACCAGGTGCGCTTTGAATAACTATGCACGAACTATCTTCAAACTCATGCACTGTACTTGGTTGATACTGCGAACACAATATTCGTAAAGGTTCATCCAAAATATTGCGCTGGTAATTCGTCAAAATAGGTGAGTACCGATAGCTACCATACACAAACCTATACCAATCGGTATCTTGCTCTCGATTCCAATGGTATGCTGGGTTCTCTTCTAACGCAGTACCTTGTGGGTGCAAAAGTTCTTCAATAACGTTTGTGTGCGAACATTGTCGCTCATCAAAGGCATCATCATAAACACTATCGCGCAACCCAGCTTTGATAACAACTACATTATTATCCGCGCGATGCCAAATAACGCGCCACTTGCCAGAGCGAGTTCGCAATAAATTATCAAAACCCTTGAGCGCTTTCGTTTGCCTTTCATCTCCCTGACTCAACCGATGCAAAATCTGATAAATCCTTTGCAGGTCAGAAGGTGGAAGCTTTTGGATTTCGCGAAAGGCTGCTCGTATTATTTTCACGTCAGCCATACAAAACGTCTTCTCCCCGATAAACTGTAGTTGTATGTGCTTAGTATTCCCAGCTTTGCTAACAATTAATCATCTTGTAGGATAGACATCTTGTGGAATGGGCATCCTTGCCCGTTTCATATCACAAGTTTATTTTTTATACCACAGAGACTCGACGGGCACAGTACAGACCGAATTAATTCGGTCTGTACAAAGGATTAAACCACGCTCGTCACAAAGGACACAAAGGAAGAGTAGGAGAAGAGAAGTTCAAATTCCTTGCTCAAATTCGTCTATGGCTAAAATGTCATCTGAAATTAACGTGCATTCTTCATAATTATGCCAACTGGCGCCACTAGTGATAAATCTTTCCTCTGGGTCATCAGCTTGAGCTATTTCTGGTTCTTCAATAAGTTTTTTGAGAACTGCTGACCATTTTATCCTCCCTATTATCCTCTTATTATATTCGAGCGACTAAGCCAGAAGTCTAGGGAACTTGTATACTAGAGAAAAGTTTGTGTGATGGAAGTTTCACCTATGCCCTCACCATTTCCAGGCATGGATCCATACCTTGAGCAGGCAGTTTTCTGGTCTTCGTTTCATAGCCGACTCATAGTAGCCATTGCTGATGTAATTGAACCGCAGTTAAGTTCGCAGTATTATGTCGAAGTTGAAACCCGAACTTATCAAAGCGATGACAGCGATGATAGTTTACTGATAGGTGTCCCCGATGCTGTTATATTCGCGAGCAAATCTGACATAACAAGCGAGCAACTTACGGATAATAGCTCTGTTGCAACACAGTCTCGTCCTGAATTAGTTATGTTACCGATGCCAGTTTCAGTTAACGAGCGTTATTTGGAAGTGCGCGAGATGGTCACGGATGATGTCGTTACTGTGATTGAACTTTTATCACCAAAGAACAAGCGAGCTGGGGATGGTCGAACTGCTTATGAGAAAAAACGACGAGCAATTTTAGGTAGTGCTACTAATTTAATCGAACTAGATTTATTACGGGCAGGCAAACCGATGGAGATTCGAGGTATGCAATCAACAACTGCGTATAGAATCTTAGTTAGTCGCAGTCATCAACGTCCCGCAGCAGAACTTTACCGTGTTTCCCTGCAACAGCAGTTACCAATTTTCCCTATACCTTTGAAGCTTAATCAAGTAGAACCTTTAGTAAATTTACAAGAAGTATTTAATGGTGTTTATGAACGCGCGCGTTATGCAACACGTATAGATTATCACCAGCCTGTTCCATCACCTGCATTGTCGCTCGCAAGATGAACAATGGGTTAAAGCGTTGTTGTCTCCGATTCGAGTTATATAATTCTCTATTATATATAGACGTAATTAAATATTTAAGGAAGTGAAAGTGCTTATGATACAAAAAGAGTTTGGTGCAAAACGAGTGTATCCAAGCGAAGAAGGTTTGCATTTTGAACTTTATACTGAGGCTGAAGCGATTGATGCTTATAACGATGCCAAAAATAGAAATGTGTCAGTGGAACTCAATGGCTTGATTTTGACATGGAAGTTTCCTAATCCGAAAAAAAAGCCATAAGAGTAAATAATTTATATAAATCAAGCTATAGAAGTTGCAATAGGCTTTTCTACGCTGACTCATTCAACCATCCCCGTGCAAGTACTTATAAATACCACTATTACCGAATATTTCTAATTCAAACCTCTGTTTTTTTAATATTTGCCAGCGAGTACAGTCTTTAGCTTTAAAAATAGTTTCAACGTTACTATCACCACTAATAAACAACTGAATTTTTTGCAAAACTTCAAATACACTTGATTTTCCTGTTCCATTAGAACCTAGAAACAAATTAATTGAGTCAGCGTTAAGTTCAAAATTGACTAGACAGCGAAAGTTGTCAATATAAATGCGTTTCAACATGAGATTTCCTAATTAAGGAATTTTGTTGACAATAATATGGTCAACTTACTATCATAGCGCGTATATTCTAAGCAGGGAATTCCGAAAATTAAATTAACCTGCAATTGTGGGATGGGCTTCTTTACCCTTTTCACCGCGCATAAATGTGTGTATTAACTTTTAATCGCGTTTAAGGGCTGTTGCTACGGTGCAATTACTGGCGCCTAAATGGTAAGCTCTACAAATCCAGCTTTAAGAGATGTATGAATTTATGGATTTTGATAGCCGAAAGTGGCGATATTATAGAGGTAACAAAGGATACGCTCAATGCGCTCTTAGGTTGCATCGGACGAGCTGGCAGCGCTTAAAAAAGGAATTATGAGTGATGAGCAACTTCAAACATCTGTCAGTAAAGGGTTTGCCAATCCAAGTCATATGGAAGAATTACTTAGGCGCAGTGATATTCCTTTATCTAGTCTTCTACGTGTGCGTGTAAATTTGTCGTTAGCACTATCGAACAATCAAATACCTTCTCAGAACTTGCAGACAATTATCAGTAAATTAAAATCAGCTAAGACAATAGATAAATTTAACCAGGTATTTGCAGAACTACGTCATCCCAATCGTCTTGTCCACTTGGGTGCAGTGGCTGAAAATTCCTTAATTTTTACAAGTGTAAAAAAGGGTAACGACTACACGTTAGGCTTAATAAAAGTTAAAATTAACCCTATATCCGAAGCAGATGCCCTGTATATTGATAATAATGGTATTATCCACATTGATGAGGTAAAAAATACTGCCAACGCCCTGCGTGATAAACTGTTGAAAACTCCGGAGCAATTAGAGAGAATGAAAGACTGGCGCAATTTAGATTCCGCTCATAGAGAAATAGGGGTTGTTATAGAAACAGAAAATGCTTGGACAAATTTATTTTCTGCTCGTCCTGGGGAGACAGCCGCATTAAGAACTTTGATCGATGAAGAAGTACCGCTTACTATTGCTTCTTATAATCTTAGTGTTTTCCAGATGGAACAATTATGGAATGCAGTAGCAAGAAAATCAAGGGAAATCAAAAGGCAGGGCGAATGGTCAAATTGGAATAATTTTTATAGCCAAATGCCAACAATTTTAGACGCAGAAACTTTCTTAGGAATATCTCTTATATGAAAACTAATTATTTATCCCATGCTTTAACTAAAGTTCCTTATCCCTGGCTGATAAGTAGTTCTATACAGCGTCGTCAGAAAATTAAAACATTAAGCTATAGTGTGGATGAGATTAAAAAAGCGCTTAACATTTTGGAGCAATGCCTAGAAACTATTTCACTGCTTACGCTTCCTCCTATCGAGTCTATTCCAGAATCTGTAAGAGAATTTTGGGATTTTTCAACTGAAGGTTTAGCAGAGAAAATGCCAACGTTAGATGACTTCAATTTTACTCAAGTTGCAGAGTTTTTAAAAGAGGAAGCAGTTGAATCTATTTCTGAGCAAATGATTGATGATGTTGCAGCATGGTGGATATGGTCAGTTACGCAAGATATTGTAAAAACACTTTTAAGCTGGCTAGAAGATTCTTTAAAAAAAATTAACGATGCTATTTTAGTCGCGTATTTTATTAATATTACTGAACGTTATTGGCTACGTCTTGACTCACGTTTAGCTCAATCTTTATTAAGTCGTAGTGCTATAATCGGTTGGGAAAAAGCTCTACCTCTTCTTGAATCTGTAGAGACTAATACGCAAGCTTCTTCTAAAGTAAAAGCTACAGTACAAGATTATAAAGAATTGATATTAGGGGTAAGTCAAAAAAGTTAGAGTTTTGATTAGCTTTAATTCGTTTGTCAGAGAAAAATGAACTTTATCTAACTGGCGCCAATAATACTGCTTTTAGAACGAAACTAACGTGATGCAAGAAATTGAACTTTTTCAAACTGTAGCTATCATTAACATTCTAAGTGATTACCATGCATGAAGATATTTCTGCTACAAGTACAATTAAAATTATCGAAACCCCTTCAATTGAACAAATGCGGGGTATTTTACAAGCTAGCAGGTTAATACACTCACCGTAACAGCTACAGTCGGGACTACGATACACAGTGATGTTTGGCAATTAATGCTTTTTTTCACTTTGCTCTTCTCATGAAAGAATATTTTCTCCAAGTCAACGGTGCTACATTATGGGTTTGGGAACAAGGCTTTGGCCTCCCTGTAATTTTAATTAGTGGTGGACCTGGCTGCCACAACTACCTCGAACCCGTAGCTGCACTTATTAATGATATAGTACACACAATTCGTTTTGACCCTCGCGGATGTGGTCGTTCTTCACTGACACCACCATATAACCTCCAAACAGCAATTACAGACCTTGATGAGTTACGTAAAATACTTGGTATTAAAGAATGGGTAGTGTTAGGACATTCTTGGGGTGCAGACGTGGCGCTTGCTTATGCTCTTACATACCCTACGTGTACTCGCGGTATTATTTACCTCTGTGGTCGAGGGTTACAAAATGATAAAGATTGGAAGGATGCTTACCGTAGAGGACGTGACGCAGGAGTAGAAATTGCACCAGATTTTGCTTACCCAATGAATATGGAAGTCAACGAGGTGGGCAATTATTCATGGAAAGCATTTATCAAGCAACCATTATTATGGAAACAAGTTTCAATACTCGCGGCGCCGATGTTTGCTGTGGTTGGTCGCGAAGATATTCGTCCCAGTTGGCCAGTTGAGCAAATAACAAACCTCATGCCCAAAGCTCGTTTTGAAATAATTAAGGGGGCAGGGCATTATGTGTGGCTGACACATTCGAGTCAGTTACGCTTGATTTTACGAGATTTTTTATGTTCTATATGTAGCCCATAAGTTGTGATGAGTTTACACAAGTATTTGCCCTAAAATGATGCGTTTAATTTGATACAGAGTAGGATTCGTTTGCACAGTGTATAAGTAATGTACTAATGTCAAAAAAGAAACCTTTGAATATAGACTTTTCAAAAGAAACAGAGGTAGGCTATAAGCGTGTTTACTCACGATTGCCACTTTTAACAAACCTTGGAGCAGTCTGGGATGGGGTTTACTTTGCATATGACAATCAACCACCTCATGAAACTCCCGAAGTAATCGCTCCACAAATAGGTGTTGCTATTTTTACACAAGTGCCTGAAGCTATTCAGTATGAACAAACTTTAGATAGGCGCCTTTATTGTAAACAAGTTTGTTCAGGTGATATTGTAATAACTCCGGCAAATACAGGTACTTGCGCGCGGTGGAATAAGACTTTTGGGACAATTTTACTTGGGTTTGAGCCATTAGTTTTTAAGCGTACAATTTACGAGTCGCTTGACCCAGACAAAGTAGAAATGGCGCCACACTTTGGAGTTTCTGACCCATTAGTTTACCAAATTGGACTAGCGTTAAAATCAGCTTTGGAAAATTATAGTACGCCCAGTCGTTTATACGTGGAAACGATGGCAAACGCTTTGGCTGTTCACATAATACAAAAATACTCAATTAACAAGCCTGTGATACAGGATTATACACAGGGATTATCGCGATACCAGTTGCAAACAGTTATTGATTATATTCATGCACATCTGAGTGAAAATATAGGATTAGCAGAACTAGCAGAGTTAGTACAAATGAGTTCGCGCTATTTTCTAAAACTTTTTAAAACATCGACAGGCATTACTCCTCATCAATTTGTCATCCGTACCAGGGTAGAACTTGCCAAGCAGTTATTGCGAGCAGGAAGAATGAGCATTGCTGAAATCGCACATTACTGCGGTTTTGCAAATCAGAGTCATTTGAATATGCACTTTAAGCGTTTGCTTGGCATAACTCCTAAACAGTTTCAACAGAAATAGTAATAACTTACAAAAATCTGAATAATCTGAAAGACAACGAACCGTCGATTTTGCTTTATTACAAGAAACGTCATTTAAGCAAAATGAACACAGAACTTGACTTTCAAGGAAGTTTTATCCAATCTCTTGTAGATATGGGAGTACCAATTGGCGCCGCAAAAGCGATCTGGATGCCGTTACCAATGGTACTAATGTTGATTGTTGCAACGGTGGGAGTGCTGGTTTGTATATGGCAAGAGCGAAAAATTTCTGCCGCAGCACAGCAACGTATTGGCCCAGAGTATATAGGCCCTCTGGGATTATTAGCTCCAGTGGCGGATGGTTTAAAGTTGGTATTCAAAGAAGATGTAGTACCAGCGAATGCGGACGCTTGGTTATTCACACTTGGTCCCATAATCGTAATACTTCCGGTATTTATCTCTTACCTGATTGTGCCCTTTGGACAGAATTTAATTATTGGTAACGTTGGTATAGGTGTATTTTTGTGGATTGCTTTATCTAGCATTCAGCCTATAGGTTTGCTGATGTCTGGTTATGCGTCGAATAATAAATATTCTTTATTAGGAGGATTACGCGCTGCTGCACAGTCAATTAGTTATGAAATTCCTCTTGCCCTCAGTGTTTTAGCTGTAGTTATGATGTCCAACAGCCTTAGTACTATCGATATTGTTAATCAGCAGTCTGGTTACGGTATTTTAGGATGGAACATCTGGCGCCAGCCAGTAGGTTTTATTATATTTTGGATAGCAGCGCTTGCTGAATGCGAACGAATGCCTTTCGATTTACCAGAAGCAGAAGAAGAAATTGTAGCAGGGTATCAAACAGAATACTCTGGTATGAAATTTGCTTTGTTTTATACTGCTTCTTACGTCAACTTGGTTTTATCTGCCTTGCTGGTATCAATTTTATATTTAGGAGGTTGGGATTTTCCAATTCCGATTAACTTAATAGCTAATTGGCTCTCGATTAGTCAAACTCATCCCATACTGCAAGTTGTAACCGCTTGTTTGGGAATAATTATGACTTTGCTCAAAACTTACTTTCTCGTATTTATCGCTATTCTTCTACGGTGGACAGTACCGCGCGTTCGTATCGACCAGCTACTAAATTTAGGATGGAAATTTTTGCTACCTGTCGCTTTAGTAAATCTACTAATAACAGCCGCGCTTAAATTAATTTTTCCTCTAGCTTTTGGTGGTTAATAAGATAGTCTTGATTAGTATCATGAAGAAGCCATTCGATCCAATCCCCATAAGGACTACAATAGGCTAAAGTGTGTGAGGTTTTGATTCCTTTTCTAAAAAACTAACTTCGACGAGTTATTCACGTTATTTAACTTTTTCAGAAGCGTTAATACTTCCATCGCTAACTAAGTGTCCATCTTCCATATATACAATTCGGTCGGCAATATCTAAAATACGGTTATCGTGAGTTACTAACAGAATTGTGCAACCTTGCTCTTTAGCTAGTACTTGCATCATTTCTACTACATCTCTTCCTGATTTTTTATCAAGAGCAGCAGTTGGTTCGTCAGCAAGCACGATTTTGGGGTGACTGACCAAAGCGCGCGCTATTGCTACACGTTGTTTTTGGCCTCCTGATAAACTATCTGGATAGTAATCAACACGTTCTCCCAACCCAACTTGTTTAAGTATCTCGGTTGCAATTTTATTCATATCTTTTTTCAAAAAGTCATCGTGTATTTCTAGAGACATTCGCACATTTGGCTTTGCGGTTAAAAAAGTGAGTAAGTTATGTGCTTGGAAAATATAGCCAATTTTCTGCCTTAATTGCGTTAGTTGTTTTTTACTGGCGCCGCAAATTTCTTGTCCAAGTATTTTTAAACTTCCAGATTGCGCTGAACGTAAACCTCCCATTAACGTAAGCAGAGTCGTTTTCCCAGAACCACTAGGTCCCGTCATAATCACAATTTCACCAGTATTAATATTAAGATTGATGTCAAACAGAGCCTGTTTGCGAAGCTCACCCTCTCCAAAATAATGATTAACATTACAAGCTGAAATTACGGGTTCAGTTTTTGTTCGTTGTTCAATATTAGCAAAATTAATATCTTGCATAAGTTTACCTTGATTTATTGCTTTCAGGAAAAACGACTTTATCAATTACATGAATAACACCATTAGCTGCTTTAATATCTGCTTGAGTTACCCTGGCATTATTAACGCGCACTCGACCAGTTATACTAACCCCAATATCTAATGAACTGCCTTCAAAACTTTTTAATTGACCAATTCTAAAACTTCTAGAATTATACGCATTGGCAACAATATGATAATTTATGGCTTTGCGTAATAGTTCTTTATTTTCTGGCTTGAATAAAGATTCTAAAGTACTTTTTGGTAAAGCTGCAAACGCTTCATCTGTAGGTACAAACACCGTGAATACTTTATCACTTGATAACACTTCTGTTAATCCTGCGGCTTCAACAGCTTTGCGAAACGTTTTCGTATTAGGTTGATTAGCAATAACCTGAACAATTGTATCAGCTTGAAATGTTACATTATTTGCCTCTTGAGCAATAGAACCAGCTTTTGCATTATTTGGAAAGTTAATTAACAGGTCTGTGTTTATCAAGGCAAACACAAGTGTTTGAGCCAGTATGTGTTGATATTTTTGAAGTTTCATGACAATTAGTTGTATTTAGCTGTACATATCAGAAAATGTCTGCCGGGTCAGCAGCTTGTAACTTACGCATTGCGACGCTACCAGATACAGTACACATAACAATGGTGAGAAAAAGTACCAAAATCGCGCGGTTGATTGTCATCCCAATGGGTAAAAGTGTTGCAGATGCAGCAAGTAAGTAAAAAGCACTAGAAAGTACAAAACCTGGTATAAATCCTAAAATTGCCAAAATCAACGATTCTTGAATTAATACGCCAACAAGATACATATCGCTGTAACCCATTGCTTTGAGGGTGGCATACTCTGATAAATGGTCTGATACATCGGAATAAAGAATTTGGTAAACGATTACAATCCCGACAACAAAGCCAATCACGGTTCCGAATCCAAAAATAAAACCTGTAGGCGTACTAGTTGCCCAGTATACTTTTTCTCGTTCTGCAAATTCTTCTATAGTCAATATCAACACATCTTTTGGCAGATAATTTCGTAAAGCAGTTTGTACTAGTTGCTTATTCACCCCAGGCTTTAATTTGATTAAACCAACGTCAATTTCCTCTGGTTGGCGCTCAGGAAATATACGCATAAACGTTGAGTCACTGGTAATCATCATTCCATCAGAACCGAAGGAAACACCAAAAGTAAATAACCCCACTACTTGTAGTTGTTTATCGTTAGCTTGCACTGTTAAAGAATTATCTTTCTGAAAAAGAGTTGCAATATCTCCAAACTCAGCACGACTCGCTCTGTCAAATATGACTCTATCAAGCATCTTGAGTTTGTTAAATTGCTGTGCTATCTCTGGTTGGTTAAATACTGGTTTAGCAGGACTTGCACCAACTGTTAATACAGTACGTTCTCTTTGAGTTTCTTGTGGATTGCGCCATGTTGCACGTCCAATATAAATTGGAGTTACAGATTTCACCTCTTTAAAGGCGCCTGTTTGATACAACCGTTCTCTAGGAAAAGATTTGAGCGATGTAAATGCTTCGGAAATAGGATTGATGATAAATAAATCTGCTTGCAAAGAGTAATGGAGGTTAGCTGCGGATTCATAAAGTGTTTCATTTAATCCCATTTGGACAAACATGAGAACATCAGCAAATGCAATTCCCGCTAAAGCTATAGCAAGACGAGTTTTTTCACGTCGCACCTGAAACCATGCCAGTGGAGTTTTACGCAGTAGTTGACGAAACATAAGATGTTTTCGATTATGTTTGAATTAAATTTGGATTGCTGCTTGTACTTGCAAGTTTGTTAAATTTGCAACTCGTTGACTCGATTCTGGATTTAAGCGGATTCGCACTTCCACAACTCGACGCTCTAGATTTTCACCTGGTTGACCGCTTGTAATTTCTTGTGGTGTAACAATTATTCCAACCAAGCTAACGGCGCCACTCACTTCTCCTGTAAATGATTCGCTTGTTATAATTGCTTGTTGACCTGTGCGGATTTTACCAATATCTGTTTGGTAAACTTCTGCGACTACTTCCATTTGGTTAGTTTGCCCTAAGTCGGCAATACCCGATGTACCAACAATTTCTCCAGCTTTTGCATGAATTTCTAGAATTCTACCGGATTTTGGCGCCCGAACATAAGCATTATCTAAATTAGCTTGAGCGATCTTGACGGCAGATGAAGCTTTGTCCACGCTAGCAGTAGCTTTCTTGACATCAACTGGACGTACTTCCATTATCCTATTCAGCGTGGCTACTGCTTCATTAACTTGTTGTTTTCCTGACAACTCTATACGTCTTAGATTTGCCTGTGCTTCGAGTATTTGTTGCTGACGTGATGCTTGAATACGGTTAAAATTTGCGCGTGCTTCGACTATTTGCTGCTGTCGCGATGCTTGAATACGTTTTAAATTTGCTTGCGCTTCTGCTAGTTGCTGTTGTGCTTTTTGCATTGCCAAGCGCTTACTATCTCTTAATGAAGCAGAAATTGCTCCCTCTTGAAACAGTTGCTGATTACGTTGATATTCTGTTTGAGCATTATTTAATTCTGCCTGAAAGCTTTCAATCAATGCTTTTTGTGCTGCAATTTCTGTTTCTCGTTCCGATTGTAAACGCGCGATAGCTGCTTGTTGTGCCTCTATTTCTGTATTTTTCTCCGCTTGAAGACGATTGATAGTTGCTCGTTGTGCTTCAGCAAGTGTAGTGTTTTCTACCTTCAAGCGCGCAATAGTAGCTTGTTGTGCCCCTATTTCTCCTGTTTTGGCGCCTGCTTTAACTATTGCTAATTCAGCTTCTGAGACTTTTACCTGTTCTTGTGCTTCATTGAGTGTACTTTCTAAGCTATCGCGCGCATTCATAACAGCAATCACATCACCAGCTTTTACCTTATCACCTCGGTTTACCATAAGTTTTGCTACACGGTCATTACTTAATGTTGCTCCAACAGATACTTTTATAACTTCTCCAACTGGCTGAAGTCTTCCTAAAGCAGTCACTTGCCTCACTTGAGGTATTACAGTCTGTTCAGGTTCTTTCTGAGTTTGCCCAATTTGAGAAAATCCATAGTAGACCGCTACACCTGTAATACAAGTGGCGCCAACAATTAAAGCAATCATCCACCTATTTTTTAAAGGCTTCAATATTACTTGGAAGCTCATGAAAGATTCCTCATAAATTTCTTTCTTAGATTTGGAAGCAGGATTTTACGTACTTTTCTCAACATGTTGATATTATCTATCCTATATCAACTTGTTGAGATTGGCAAGAAAAAATTACAGCTAGGATGCAACTAATACTCAAGCACTGCCTGACCCAACTTACCCATATCAACAAGTTGATAGTTGTGATAAAATCTTTGAATATGTGATGAATATTATTAGTACGTTTCGGGCGCAGTTCAAAGGTGAATCAGTTTACAAGCAACAGTAAGATTATTAATGTTTATCGAGCCAGTGCTGTGCTTGAAAGTGTGCTTGATACTGCCTTGGCGCCTATCGGGCTGACAACGGCACAATGGGGTGCATTGCGAATTATATATGAAAATCCAGGTTCTTCAGGTGCGGATATGTCACGGATAGCTTTTGTGTCTCCACAAGCGGCTGCCACAATGTTGCAACGTTTGGATCAAGCAAAACTAATTACTCGGCGCCCTCCAAAACGTGGTCGAATCTTAGAAACATATTTAACTGAACGTGGTGAGGAGCTTTTGCGCGAAGGTGATCATATTGTTGATGAGACAGAAGCGCGCTTTTTCTCGAATTTCACGCCAACAGAACAAAAGGACTTTAACGAGTATCTACTACGTTCCATTGCGAATATGGACTTTAAGTAAGTGATTGTAACTGAATAATTATACCATAAACGGGTTAAAACTAAACTTTTAAATAAAATCAAAATCTAACAGATGCTACCCTTCACTCCATAGCTGCGCTTTACGTACCGAGCGCATGGCATAAGTTCAGATTTCATCCGTTTGCAGTATAATATACGGGAACAGGTAGTTATATAAGACAATACGCCTACACATTAACAGAAAATAGAACTTGCATATTCTCAGGTAATAATGACGACAAGCACTACTTACTATCAAGGTGATATAAACCTACCTGGGGAATTAATTCAAGTAAAAGCAACACTGAAGGCAAAAGCTCAACAAGTTAGGTCGCAATATATTCGACGGGGTAAACCAACCAGTGGAAATGTAGCTGTTGCAAAACTTATTATTTCAAATAATAAGATTTATGAAAAAGAAGCTACAAGTAAGGCAGAACCTTTAAATATACCAGGTCAAGAAGGAGGACCAATAAAATATTTTGAACCACACTATGATACTGTAGGTTATCCACCTTATCTAAATGAGGCTCATGCTGAGTATAAAGTGTTCAATGCACTTACTCAAGCCCTTTCAGAAGATGAGTTAACGTTAGATGTCGAAGGTATATTGTACCTTTATAGCGAAAGAGATATGTGTCCAGGTTGCTTTATTTCCTGCGAACAAGATTTTAAAGGTAACTTCCCTAACATTCAAATCATTATTTTTTCTGATATACCGCACCAACCAAAATAAATTATCTTTATGAGTACACTAGCTATAATAAAGGAGAGACCTATATTAAATACTTAAAATGAATGATCATTATTATTTATACTTATAATCGGAGTTAAAATATGAAATATTTTACTGGATACCATACAGAGTTAAAATTACCTCAAGGTTTTGAGCTTCCAAAAAACTTACTTGACAAGATGTATGAAGTTTGGGATAGAAAATATATTGATCTATATGAGAATGGAGGTAAGTGCAATGTAGAAGAAGCATTTGAAGAAGTTCTACAAAATTTTGGAATGCCTACTAACACCATTGTACACCAACGGTATGTTTACATGGCAATGGGAATAGCACTTGCAGCAAAAAGAACATTAAAACATTACTTTCCTGACGACTCTAGACCAGATATAGTTATTGCAAAAGTAAATGATTGGATAGAAAAATCTGTTGAAGTCGCTGATGATTTTGCTGATATTTTATTTCCAGATATTTTGAAAGGAGGAATGTATCAAGCCGCAGATGAAGCATATAATATTTTCTATGGGTTACTAAAAACTCTAAATAAAGAATTTACTTCTGTTGCAGTTATCGATATTTTATATGATGCAATCACAGGTGATGCAATTTCCCCTTTCACTGAAGCCAAGAGAGATTTATTTAATTGGTGGATAATCGATGTTGTTCCAAGAGCATATCATCAAACGCTTCCATCTACTTTATACCCACAAGCTTCAGCAGAGAGCAAATCTTAAATAATATTTTACTAAAATTCAATCTCATTGGTAGGCGCCTACTAAATTATTAAAGAGTTCGCAAGCGACTGTACAGTAACTTTGAGAAGTTACGATAGAAACAATGAACGTAAAGGTAAACACTGTGCTTGACTTTCGTGTAAACTCAACAATTATAGATGGACAATATATCCACCATCAACTGCTAAAACTTGACCAGTAACATAAGATGCAGCATCAGATGCAAAAAATAAAAGGTTCTTCAGTAGTTGTTATGCTAAATTGTTAAATCTAGATGTAAATAATT
>ERZ1066120.1069-NODE-1069-length-19395-cov-14.964116_pt1 | contig 19395 bp, 18 predicted proteins | sample MGYA00382767_ERZ1066120 | MGnify/ENA primary metagenome ERZ1066120 (study PRJEB33369, sample SAMEA5778350) | biofilm metagenome | biome: Industrial cooling water; feature: Water cooling tower basin; material: Biofilm | place: United Arab Emirates | collected...
CTGAAACTGGAAGAAAACAACGAAAAGCGTTTGCTCCATACCGTGCGCGGTGTCGGCTATGTATTGCGGGAGTAATCTACTACAGGTAATTGGACGCTGACGATCGTGCCTGCTGCTGCGTTAGAAGCGATCGCAAATTCTCCTCTGTGAGCCTCGACAATCCGTTTAACGATCGCCAAACCCAATCCCGTACCAGAAGGCTTTGTGGTGTAGAACGGCTTCGTTAGTTTTGGTAATACCTCCGGAGGAATGGGATCGCCACCATTACAAATTTGAATTCTCACTCGCTCGGCAGTCTCTTCTAGCTCTACTTGCCAGGAAATTACTTCATCGTCTTTCACGGCTTCACAGGCATTGTCTACCAAATTGATAAATATCTGCTTCAGTTTATTCTTATCGCCTAAAATCGCGATTGGAGATGGTGCTGGGAAAAATTCAATCCGTCGCCGCATAGCTGAGGGCATAGTTCGCAGTGATGGGAGAATTTCCGCGATGAAGCTATTCAGCTCCAATTGGGCAAATTGAAGTACTTGGGGCTTGGCATACAGCAAAATCTCATTTAACAAATGTCGGATGCGCTCGGCTTCATCCAGCGATAAATCTAAGCGTTCTTTGGCGGTTGGTGGTAAATCCATCCGCTTAAAAGCATTCAGTCCCATTAATACCGTAGTCAAAGGATTGCGTAACTCGTGGACGATAGTAGCCGCTAACTCACCTACTTCTGCCAATGATGCGATCGCCTTGACCATTTCTTGTTGCGCTTGCTTGCGATCGGTAATGTCTTCGGCAACTCCAGCCAAACGATAAATTTGCCCTGCGGCATCCCGAATTGGAAACGCTCGATCGAAGACAATCCGCACCGATCCATCAGGGCGGACAATGCGATACTCTTCGCTAAATTCCCGCGATCGCTCGAAAGCTGCATACACTCGCTCCCGATCCTCAGGATGAATCGTATCGCGCCAGATCTGGGGATCGGCATACCAACTTTCGCAAGGCTGCTGCCAGATTTGCTCAAAAGCAGGACTAATGTAGATCGGCTTGCCATCATGAGAGTACATCCAGAGTGCCTGATGCATATTTTCAGCAATCTGCCGCAGCCTTTCTTCGCTCTCCCTGAGTTGTTTTTCGGTTGCTCGGCGCTCCTCAATTTCTACTTGCAACTGCTGGTTCATCTGCTGCTGTTGCTGGTACAGTTGGTAATTGTCGATCGCCGTCGCCGCTCGTTCGGCAAAAATTTCTGCTAGCCTAACTTCTGCGGCACTAAAGTGGCGCGGCTGTCGCTGGAAGGAACAAATCGTGCCAATGATTTCTCCTACAGGCGTGCGTAAGGGGACTCCCAAATACGCCTGATAACCTGCTGGAGCTTCTCCGTAGTCCGTGCAAGTGTTTGTATCTTCAACAACCAAGGAAGTTCTTGTTGCAATCACCGTACCTGTAAGAGTACCGTGTAGAGAATAAACGAGATCGGCTGACTCACCCAAGTCGATAGTACTGGCTAGAACTCGCTCGAATCCATCTCGACAGAGAGTAATTGTAGACCAATCAAGACCGATGAGTTCGCTCACACCCTGCGCGACTTCTTGGAGATAGCGAGTCAGTTCGCCAGTTCGGTAACTGAGGGAGGATAAAACCTCTAGAACGCGCTGGTTCGGATATCCCGAAGCTAAGCTGACTCCATCCTGCTCTGCGCCAAGCTGCACGATCATTTATCCTTAAATACTCTAATCTTGATGAATAAAAGTATACTCTCTTGCCGTGAAAGCCATGCTATCAATTATTTCCTCTCGTCAATAAGATGAAAGGCGATCGCGCAAATGTCTCTCTGGATTTTTAAGCTCGTTTGTGGACTTGCATGACTTCATATGTATTAGGCTATTTTTTAGGATGGCTGCGATCGCGGCAATTAGAGACGAGAGGCAAAAGGTAAGAGGTGAGAGGAAATGCAAAAAAGAGTTAAGGTAAAGCCAAATTCCAAGTAGCAAGCTATTAAAGAAGAAGCTGACGGCAGTTTAACGGTTCATTTGAAATCTCCGCCCATCGATGGCAAAGCAAATGAAGAATTAATCGAACTGTTGGCTGAAAAATTTGAGATCTCAAAATCTAGAGTTACGATTAAATCCGGTCTTGCATCACGCCAAAAATTAATTGAAATCGACTTGCAGCGATCGAAATATTTAAAATAGCCATACAGATGTAAACCCGCCCTATGAAAATTTTCTATTTTCAGTTCAATAACTAAATGAACCAATCTTCAGAAAATATTTGTGCAGCAAGTATAGTCACCAGCTAGCAAAAAACAAAGTTTTACAATTGCGATCGCCAGTTGCAGCTTGCTGTTCGCTGTTAATCGATCGCTGATGGATCTATTCCGTAAGATCGCGTAATCTCACTAATATTAAGGAAAATTAATAGAAAAATCAGTGAATTCAAGGATGCTCGAATAACCCATAGAAGTTAAATATAAAAGTTAAATATGTAAAACAGGGAACTTTATAGGCTTTAACGCTATAAAAAGTTAGCCTCGACCTAAAAGCTAAACGGAAGAATCACCCGATCCTTCATGCATGGGAGTATTTCTTAAATGGTTATCTCGTCTGACAATTTGCTCTTTTCTGCTAACCCAAAGTCCACTCTCAGCATAGGACACCCTATAAAACAAAAGTATCCTAAAAAAGAGGATCATTATGCTTTCGAGGATTATTTTCATTTCCAACACGATACAGGAATAATTACTGACTGGCACGAGCAGCGTCATCTGTTTGCCAGTGAAGATTTTATTATTGGTTTGATCGAAGGCTTGGAAGAAGAAGTAGGGAGTGCTTCTACAGTCCTCATGTACAACATTGGCTACGAGTGGGGTCTTAGAGATGCCAAGTTTTTTCAGCAATGCTTTGAAAAAGAGTATCAAAGGAATATTCGTGAAGGTAACTCCTTGTACATGCTAGAAGCGTGGTGGTGGCCCTTCACTGCTCAAGGCTGGGGCAACTGGGAAGTAGATATGAGCGACCACAAGAACGGGTTTATGTTTGTCAACATCTTCGATTCTGCCGTAGCTAGAACGCTGGGCGATGTTGGTAAACCAGTCTGCCATATTTATGCTGGCTTATTTGCCGGTTTCTTTGGCGATGTAGTTAGAAAAACTCTCAGTTGCATTGAAATTCAGTGCTATTCGATGGGAGAAACTTACTGTAAATTCTTACTAGGTACAAAAGACCGCATTGATGCTGCTGCCTTTTGGCAAAACGAGGGCGCTACAGCCCGCGATATTGAAAAGCGGCTGCGTCATGGAGAACGGTTAGGATGAGCAATCCAGATTTCTTGCTGTGCCAGTCGGTGCAGCAATTTTTGAACTCTTGTAATTGGGATGGCACAAATCTAGATGGCGATCGCCCACCACACCAACTGAGCGAGACATTTCTAGCTTCTTGGGAGTGCCTCACCGTACAGCAGTTTCTACATCTTTGTGGCTGGGAAGGAGAACGGCAAGTAGATTCTAGTTCGTCATCCCATTTGTCATCGCCAGCTCAGCCGCTCGATTTCCAGCAACCTGCTTTCATTGGGAGCATCCATCCTCACGCAGCTTGGTTTCGCTTTTCAGTTAAAGAATTCTTTAGCCACTGCAACTGGCAAGGACGACCGCCAGAAGATATCGATTGGGGACAGTTAGACCCATATGCACGTATGAAACAGAAGGTGAAAGAGTGTTTTCAGTTTATTCCTTGGGAAGGCAACCCTGAAATTGGTACTCTGCCAAAAGGAGCCATTGCTATGCCCCAACCTAAAGCTGATGAGCCAACCTTCACAGATTTATCCGACCTATTTTAAAGTGGCAGATATGCACCCAGAAATTAAGCATTTTCTCTATGAGGCTGAAGACCACTATCTACAAACAGAAGAGATAGCGTCTTTCAAACATCATGTTTCCTCTCTTGCCGAGCGTTTAGAAACATACGAATTGCTGCGGGACAACGAAATTGCTATCTTCCAACCCATCGCTGACCAAATGCTAGCAGCTTTTCCGCAACACAAGCAAGAAACTTTAGAGCGAGCGTTAAAAAATTGGATTGCCGTACTCCGCTACAGTGCGATGGCAATGCTGCTAAATAACCCAGAATTTCTTCAGTACCGCTTGCTGGAATGGCTGACAGAGATCGCTCAAGTGCATCAGATGCAAGCCATCGATACCACCCTTTATCAGTTGCTTCAAACTCGGTTGTCAGAGTTACTTTCAAGCGAACAAACCGCCTTGCTGCAACCTTTTTTAACTCAAACCGAACAAAGCATTTTTGGTGCAGCTAATTTAGCCCAAATGCCAGGATAACTAGATAACAAAACACGGGGACACCAACGCACGGGAGCAAGAAACGGAATCATGATTACAGTTGCCGATTTAATCAAAGACCAACCGCGTTCGCCAGGCAATTACTTTGCTTTTGATGCCTATATCTGCGGTGACTATGAATCAGGCTTGCTGGAAAACCGGCAGGGCGATCGCCTATTGGCTTTACCAGAGACGTTGATTCAAGGCATTTATGCTGCTTTAGAAAAAGAAACTGGTCAAGCTCACGGGGTTGTCCTTGCCAACTGCGGACGCTGGTGGGGTAAAAACTTCTACGCCCGGTTTGTCGAACAGGTGAGCGAATACTATGGCAAGCCGCTCAACGAGATGGAAATGGCTGAGTTTAGCTGTTGTCTCAAACAGTGTTGGAAAACTCATGGCTGGGGTACTTGTGACTTAGATCTGAGCTACTACCAGCAAGGTTTTTTGGTAGTCAAAACTAAAAACTCTCCTTATGCCCAGCAAGCACCAAAAGGCAATCGACCAGTATGTCACTTTGAAGCAGGTATTCTCAGTGCTTTCTTCAGTCAACTGACAGGACGAGAACTTTACTGCCTGCAAACGACTTGCGAGTCCCTAGGGGCTGAATACAATCACTTTGTATTGGGCTTAGCAGTACGACTCAAGCCAGCCGATGCTTGGTTGGAGGAACAACAAGAGCATGAAATTATCATGCATCGACTTTGTAATAGTTCCAACCAATAAAAGCATTAGCAATTAGCACTCAGCAATTAGCGAATTAGAAAAACATGGCAAAGACTGTCAGACTAGAGCCTATTGGTGAAGAAACCTCCATCCAAACAAATGGCAACATCTTGTCGGTGCTGTTGAAAAACGAACTGAATGTATTGCATGAGTGTGGCGGTCGAGGGATGTGCGCTACGTGCCATGTTTATATCAAAGATGGCATGGAAGGTCTTTCTCCTGTTAGTCGTCGAGAGCGGCGGACTTTAGAGGTCATCACATCCTCTCACCAAAATTCTCGCCTTGCTTGCCAAGCGTTGGTGATTGGCGAGGGAGTTGTAGTTGAATTACCCAGTGGAACGTATGTTAGCGCAATTGAAGATATCGAAGCTCTGATCGGTCGTCGAGCAGAACAAGATATCTTGCATCCATTAGACGGCAAAGTTTTAGTAGAAGCAGGTAAATTGATTACTCGCTCGATGATTACCCAGTTGCAAGATACTCGTGCCGAGGTCGGCGAGTATCTCCGGCACAGTAGCGATGTTTGAGAAAAAAGACTTTGATTCAGGAAGACAAAATCGATGCTTACACAATTATCCCGTTTGAGTGTAGAGGCAGATGGTCGCTATGCCAAAACAGAAGAACTTCAGTTTTTCAAAAGCTACTATCAGTCTCTGGATGACCGTCTGCGTACTTATGAGAAAGTTCGAGCTGCTGCTGAAGAAATCGTTACTAACACGGAAGCAGAAATGCGAAATATCGATCCCACAATATTTATGGGGGCTTCTGGAGATTACAGCGAAAGGTGGAGAAAAGACATCACAAATCAGATTCGCTACGCCGCAGCAGCTATGTTATTCAACGAGCATGAATACCTAAAACAAGGATTTTTAATTTGGTTCAAGACTATTGTAAATTCTTATAAGTTTGAAAAAACTTGTAAACTGACTTTTAAAGTGATGCCGGAAGTTGTTAAAAAGATGCTTGCTCCTGAAGAAGCTGCTTTGTATTGTCAAATTTTAGGCATCCACCAAATTGTCCTCACCTAGTTGTTTAGTAGAAGTATTACGTAACGGGTAGTTGGTAGTTGTTCGTTATTTATTGTTAATAATATTCATTATTAATTCTAAGAGTATTAACAATTGCCTATTACCTATTTCCTTAATTGAAAGTTTCAAGTAAATTACCTATGCAAGACAATTTCACAGCACCAGCAAATAAATATCCTTGGTTGGAAAAAGTAGAAATCGCGTCAGTAATTGGCTCGATTGGCGGCGCGATCGCTGCTGTAGCCCTCCCAGGAAGTTATGCGGCTTCGTTTGCGGCTATTCCGCTTTCTGTCACCGTTGCACTCAATTTGACCAATCGACGGATACTGTTGGATCATTTAAAACAACACAATCTAGCCACGATCGCCCAGGTGCTGCAAGAGCAAGTCAAAACTCAGTCTAACCTGGAAAGACTGAGCGAAGAACTCGGAGCATTCGAGCAACAAACTGAGAGAAAACACGCTGAAGCTCAAACTGGAATTAAGTTACTGGACGAACATCTTCAGCTCACAAATAACAACTTGCAACAAGCGCAAGACCAGACCCAACAAAATATTGCTCAACTCCAACAGCAAGATACAAATATTCAGAGTCAGTTGCAAACAAAACTGGAAACGCTCAACCAGCAGCTAGAACAGCTCCAGCAACAGACTAACATGTTAGTACAGGAGCAAAACAGCCGCTTGATGAACGAGCAAGCCAAAATTGCTAGAACGGTCGATGCTTTGCGCGATATCGAGACTTGCACTCAAAGCCTGCGGATCAATCCTATTTCTGCCAATGCTTTCTTCAATCGCGGTTTGAGCTACCAACGTTTAGGCGATCGCGAAGCTGCAATTGGAGACTTTACCGAAGCAATTCGGGTCAATCCTCAATACGCAGAAGCTTTTCAAAGTCGCGGTCTTGCCCATGCCGATCTTGGTGACAAAAAAGCCGCAGTAAGAGATTTACGCGAAGCCGCCAGACTATTTTTTGAGAGTGGTGAGATTGATAAATATCAAATTGCTCGCGACCTCGGTAAGAAGTTCCACGATTTAGATTCGCATAGTGAAGCTGAAGCGCTTACAGAAGAAGCTTATGAAAACACGGTGACAGAACCGTTTAGCAGTATTGCATTAGAATCCTTATTCTCTTAATTTAGGTGAATTGGGGAAGCAATTTTGCCATAACTAGATCTGGCTACACCAACATCTAACCGTGTTATTTTTACACGCCGAAAAGATGAATTATTAGGCAGATACTAAAATGAATTGGGGTTGCATTGCCCCAATTTTCACTCATTTTCAAATCTTTTTGATAAAGATCGAGCGAGCAACTATCTACTTTAGTATTTAAAAGATTTAAAAACGCTTTATCAAGCCTCAAAATCTAAAATCTAAAAATCTAAATATTTTCGAGTGAAACTAAGCACTAATCAAAAAGTGAATGGCGATCGTTATCGCTAGTTTGCTCGTGCGATCGCCACCGTCAACTAAGATATTCGCTATCTTTAAAACTATGAGCGAAACTTTACCAATTTCTTCCAAGTATCATATTCTGAAGCTAGTTGGACAAGGACAATTCGGGCGCGTCTATTGCGCTGTCGATAAAAAAAATGGTACTACCGTAGCTCTTAAAGAACTCGATCAACAACGCTTTCCTACAAAGAAATTCTTACGAGAATTACATTTTTTATCTAGCCTACAGCATCCGAATATTATTTCTTTTCAAGGTATAGAGCATATAAAAAATGCTAGATTCTTAGTCATGGACTATTGCGAAGCTGGGACTTTGCGTAATTTTATGCAAAGCGATGACTTTAATCTAATTCACGGTCTAAAATTTATTACAGATATTCTTGCTGGACTAGAACACGCGCACAATCGCGGCATCGTTCACTGCGATATTAAGCCAGAAAATATTTTAATTAGTATAAGTTCTACTAGTTACTTAGCTCGAATATCTGATTTTGGTTTAGCAAGGGTTTGTCAAGAACTTTCTACAGATAAAACGATCTGTACTGGTTCTCCTGCTTATATGGCTCCAGAAAGATTCTATGGTAAATCTTCTCCAGCTTCAGACCTTTATGCAGTTGGAGTTATGCTTTACGAATTGGTATTAGGATTTCGTCCTTTTTCAGGAATGCCAGGAGAATTGATGACAGCACACATGAATCAAGCTGTAGAAATTCCTAATGCTGTTCCTCTATTACTGCGTTCCACTATCTCCACTGCCATGCAAAAATTCCCTAACAAGCGATTCCCATCGGCGGCTGAGATGATGAAGTCAGTTCAATTAGCTATAGAAGTAGAAAAGGTAACATACGGTAATATTCCACCTCTAAATATATCTTCTAATATTCCTTCGTTCTCTTACTTAAATAGTACGCAAGCTTAATAAACTATAAAGTAAATAGCCGCGATCGCAGTCATTTCTATTTATTCTATTTAAGAGTTTATTCGTTTTGTTCGTAACATTCAACAACCGTTACTATCAAATAATATCATGAGCTATTTAGTCAAACCTGGATTTTCAACCTGTTATTATATTCGGAAAATATTACTTCAAAATGAAGATGAATTGAAAGTAATGTTGAGTCAGAAAATTGGCTTTTGTTTCAACACAAAAGAAACTTTAGAACATCTATTGCGAGGGATTTATCTAGAAGAAACTATTGAACAACTCCTACAAACTCTCTATGCAGACACCACGGAAATTTCTGCTAAAGTTGAAAAATTGGAAATCCTAGTAGCCAATCATCAAAGAATTTCTGTAGAAAGTTCCCATAACTATCAAGAACTAGGCGATATCAAACGCCAGATTTTATGGATTTTAGGTTTTAAGCGAGTCGCTGTCAAGATTGAGGATATAGTACAAGCCCTAATTCAACTAAATGAATACAGCATCAATTACATAGGACGTACGTTAACTATTAATACCTGGAAATCAACTCGTCCTGATTGTGAATGGTTAAATCTATTTGAATTCGATCGCTTTGGCAAAATCACCTTTGCCGGACAAGGAAAGGATATAGCCAATATCGAACAACTCAATTGGATACAAGAATGGATTGTTGGTTACATTTGTCAAGTCGCTCAATTTATCCGCGACTTTACAACTACAATTGAATACAAAAAAATTGGTGAATTACCAGAAGGTGTATTGATTACTCAAGTTACTTCTTACTCTCACTGGGTCTCTGCAAAACCTCGTTCAGCCCAAATCTAGTGGTACGTGAAATACTTCTAACTCCTGGCTCCTGACTTCTAACTCCTGACTCCTGACTTCTGGCTCCTTTCCTCATGGATAATCTTTTGCTAGGAAGGGATTAAGAACGGTTTAGCTAAAACAAAACTAGCAATAGATTTAGCGTCTACTGGTTGTCCGACGAGAATTGCTTGTTCTAGTTCCTGGGGCGTCATGAAGACTGTCTCTAAGTCTTCGTCTGCATCCTGGCTGGGAGGTATATCCAAAGGAACCAAATCTTGTGCTAAAAAACTATAAATGATTTCATCAGAATAACCTGGGGCAAGAAAGAATTGTCCCAGTTTTTGCCATTTTTGAGCGCGATAGCCCGTCTCTTCCTCAATTTCTCTTTGAATTGTTTCAAAAGGTTCTTCGTTTGGTTCTACAGTTCCAGCCGGAAATTCTAGTATTCTGCCTTGTACGGCAAAGCGATATTGCCGCAACAGAATCAGTTTACCTTCTGGAGTTACGGGGACAGCTAAAGCGCCTCCAGGGTGGCGGACGCATTCCCAATCGCCTTCTACATTGTTGGGTAAGCGGTAGCGATTGACTTCAAAACTAAATTTACGCCCTTGGTAAAATAGGCGTTGTTTAAGCAGTTGTGGCGGTTCTTGACCTGGTGACATGGTAAAAGCTGACGTAAGCAGACGGTTGACGGTTAACTGTCAACCGTCAACTTAATGACTCCTGTACAGTCTACAGCTTGAAGCAGCGTAGCGATCGCTTTACCAGATACAGGATCGATCCAATTCGGGGCAATTTCTGCAAGCGGAACGAGAACAAAGGCGCGTTCTCTCAAGCGAGGATGGGGCAGGGTAAGGCTAGGAGTATCGAGAACGAGATCGTCGTATAGTAAAAGATCGATGTCAAGCGTTCTAGCACCCCAGCGTTCCTGGCGCACGCGCCCAAATTTTGCCTCGGTTGCCAGTAGAATATCTAATAATTTCTGGGGAGACAGTTGAACTTGAAGCACTGCACAACCATTAATATAGTCTGGCTGAGGTGGTCCCACTGCTTTCGTGCGATACCAGCTAGATTTTGCCGCGATCGCAATCTTGGGTGTCTCGGCTAAAGTTGCCAAAGCTGCCTCTACAATAGCCAAAGAATCACCGAGATTACTTCCTAGGGCGATCGCGCAATTCGTCATTGGTCATTCGTCATTTGTAGTTATTCTCCCCTGTCCTCTTCTGTTTTTTCCCTACTCCCTACTCCCTACTCCCTTTAAATAGTGTGTCACTCAAGACTCAAATCTTTAACAGGGATTAAAATATGCAAGATGGTAATAGCTTTGAAATGGAAATTGCAGTATTTACGAACAATCGCGTTGGTGCGATTGAATTTATCCGCTATTTTTAGGAGTGAGCAATCAAAGCTGATGGAACCAGATTCAACAGGGCAAAGTCCATCTGGAGGTTTTTCCGATCGCCATCAAAGTGGGCAATCTTCAGGTAGTTCCCAGAAGTCGCCAACTAAATCTCGCTACAAACCCCTCTATTTTCGGTTCTGGTTTTGGTTGCTTGTGGGTTTTGGCGGCGGACTAGCGGCATTGAGTAGTGTTTGGTTATCTATAGAGAGTAGTTTACCACCAGCCAACGAACTATTTGCTAGCGTGCGGAGTCAAACGCTGACGATCGCGGCAGAGGATGGAACTATCTTACAGCAGCAAGGACCGGCAACCCGAGAACCGCTGAAAATAGGGCAAATTCCCAAATCATTGGTTCAAGCTTTTATTGCTTCGGAAGACAGGCGCTTTTATCAACATCGCGGTGTCGATCGCCAGGGAATTGTGCGGGCAGTCTGGGCAAATTTGCGTTCTGCTAACTTGGTTGAGGGTGGCAGTACCATTACCCAACAGCTAGCACGGATTCTCTTTTTAAATCACGAGCGGAGTTTGTGGCGCAAGCTCAAAGAGATGCGTCTGGCGATGAAAATTGAAGAGAATTTAAGCAAAGACCAAATTTTAGAGCGTTATCTCAATTCGGTTTATTTAGGACAAGGGGCTTACGGCGTAGCTGATGCGGCTTGGGTTTATTTCAGCAAGCCAGTTAACCAACTTACGCTATCTGAGATGGCAACAATTGCCGGACTAGCACCAGCACCGAGTTTTTATTCTCCTACAATTAATCGATCGGTAGCAGTTGGGCGACGCAATTTAGTATTACAGCGGATGCAAGAGGATGGAGTCATTACTGCATCTGAAGCAACGGCAGCAAAAAATGCACCTCTAACGATAAAAACCAGTTCTCCCAAGCGGCTTCAAGCTAAAGCGTCCTACTTTACTACATACATTCAACAAGAGTTACCCAAATACGTCGGTGCGGATGTCCTCAAAGCAGGTGGACTAACCGTAGAAACCAGCCTCAACCCTAAATGGCAGCAGGCGGCTGAAGCCGTAGTGAAAAAAACTGTAGCTGAGAATGGAAAGTGGCAAAGATTCGAGCAAGCAGCGTTAGTAGCGCTCGATCCCCGTAACGGCGAAGTTAAGGCAATGGTAGGGGGGACAGACTTCGGCAAACATCAGTTCAATCGTGCTACCCAAGCTCAAAGACAACCAGGATCGACATTTAAGGGGTTTGTCTATACGGCGGCGATCGCTAGCGGTCTTTCTCCCTACAAACAATATCTCGATTCTCCCTTCAAAGTCGATGGTTACGAACCGAAAAACTTCAGCGAGAGATTTCGGGGCGACATGTCGATGCGGGATGCCCTTGCTGCTTCGATTAACGTAGTGGCAGTCAAGGTATTAATGGATGTTGGCTTCGATCCGACAATTAAACTCGCTCAAGGGATGGGAATTAAATCGCCTCTGATCCCCGCCTATTCCTTAGCTTTAGGTTCGGCAGAAGTCAATTTGTTAGAATTGAGCAGTGCCTATGGTTCTTTGGCAACTAGGGGAATACATACAGAAGCTCATGGCATCCGGCGGATTCGCGATCGCAGTGGCAATATTATCTACGATGCTCAGTTCAAACCTCGTCGCGTTTTAGACTCAGATAGTGCGGCGATCGCCACTTGGATGTTAAGAAATGTGGTCGCTTCTGGTACTGGTGGTGCGGCAGCTTTAGCAGATCGCTCTGTCGCAGGTAAAACTGGTACGTCAGATAAAGCTCGCGATTTGTGGTTCGTCGGCTACATTCCTCAACTCGTAGCCGGAGTGTGGTTAGGAAACGATAATAATCAACCCACAGCAGGTAGTAGCAGCACGGCAGCCTATGCCTGGAATCGATTTATGGTACAAGCTGTGGAAGGCATGGAAGTAGAGAAATTCGCTACTTTGCCCAACTTAGATAACCGCAAACCCAGTATTAAACGACAGCCAGTTAAACCTAGAAGAATATCCATTGGCAAAATTACCGACCAAAATAGCGAAGGTGGCTCGCTGCGACAAGGGGAAAACTCAGAAAATTATCAACCTACCCGTAGAAGACGCAGACGCTATACCCAACAAAGCCAAGAATTGCGCCGCAGCCGCTGGCGATCGCGTTTGCAGCGTCAAGCCCCCACTGCCGACCCACAACGCTACAATCGACTCATGGATCGCTTGCGTCAAAAGCGCCTCGTACCTCGTCAACCAACTTCTGCCCCCTCAGAAGTACCTATAACGACTGAAGGTGAGTAGAAACTGGCACTGTTTGGTAGCAACTGGTAACATGACAGACAATGAAAGGGGGAAATCTTTTCTAAAATTCAAAGCAGAATTTAGTGAGTTAATCTAGCGCGATCGAAAAAATAGTTTTTAGTCTCAGCTTCACGACAAGGATAAGATTCTTGTTTATTAAGGAATTTGTAAGAGTCTTAAAAAAATCAACAAGCTAGACTGAAATAGATTCAACTCTTCCTTGGAAAGTGCAGAGTTAGCGTAGAATTTTATGGCACAGCAAAGCTTTGGTGTGATTGGACTAGCGGTCATGGGTGAAAACCTTGCCCTAAATGTCGAGCGTAATGGTTTTCCCATCGCAGTTTACAATCGCACTCCTGAAAAAACCGATGCATTCATGGCAGAGCGGGCGCAGGGCAAAAACGCCGTCGCTACCTACTCCCTAGAAGAATTTGTCAATGCCCTGGAACGTCCCCGCAAGATTTTGATCATGGTCAAAGCTGGTGCGCCAGTGGATGCAGTAATTAAGCAACTTAAACCTCTGTTGGATGAAGGCGACATCATTATTGACGGCGGTAACTCGCTATATGAAGATACGGCGCGACGCACCCGCGAGCTAGAACCAGAAGGCTTTCGGTTCATTGGCATGGGTGTAAGTGGTGGTGAAGAAGGGGCGTTGAACGGTCCTAGCTTGATGCCAGGGGGAACGAAAAGTTCCTACGAATATTTGTCGCCAATTTTCAATAAAATTGCCGCTCAAGTAGAAGATGGTCCCTGCGTGACTTATATCGGTCCTGGGGGCGCGGGTCACTACGTCAAAATGGTTCATAATGGCATTGAGTACGGCGATATGCAGTTGATTGCCGAAGCCTACAGCCTTCTTAAAGATGGTTTGGGTTTGGATAATCGGCAACTCCACGAAATTTTTGCCGAGTGGAATACTACCGACGAACTCAATTCCTACTTGATTGAGATTACCGCAGATATTTTCCGCTATATCGACCCCGACACCAAAAAGCACTTGGTCGATATGATTCTCGATTCTGCCGGACAAAAAGGCACGGGGCGCTGGACGGTACAAAGTGCTTTGGAATTTGGAGTGTGTATTCCGACGATTACGGCGGCGGTAAATGCGCGGATTATGTCCTCGTACAAGCAAGAGCGAGTCGCTGCATCCCAAATGCTACCTGGTCCTACAGGAACGTATCAGGGTGATGCGAAGGCATTCATCAATATGGTGCGGGATGCACTATATTGTTCTAAAATCTGCTCTTACGCTCAAGGAATGGCGCTGTTGGCGACGGCTTCCAAAGAGTATGCTTACGACCTCAATTTGAGCGAAATGGCGCGGATTTGGAAAGGTGGCTGTATTATTCGTGCTGGATTTTTGGGTAAGATTCAAAGTGCTTTCATTGAAAATCCGAACTTACCCAACTTGCTCTTGGCTCCAGAGTTTAAACAAACAATTCTCGATCGCCAAGAGGCATGGCGGGAAGTTCTAGCAGCGGCAGCAAAACTCGGCATCCCCGTACCTGCGTTTAGTGCGTCGTTAGATTATTTTGACAGCTACAGACGCGATCGCTTGCCTCAAAACCTGACGCAAGCTCAACGCGACTACTTTGGCGCTCACACTTACGAACGCACCGACAAGGAAGGGTTCTTCCATACCGAATGGACGAAGTTCTCCGAAGAGTCCGTACAAACTTCTACCCCAGAAGAGCTACAGACGGATCGACCGACAACTCCACAACCAACGGGAAGCCGTTAGTCAAGATATAGGGTGCGCTGTCAACGCACCCTACTACTAAAAATAAAAAAAATTTATTTAAAAACCAATCCTGAGTTGCACGGAATTACGGCGTGGATAGTAATATCGCCCGTGTTTGTAGCGGCGGTAGTGTCTTCGATTGTATCTGAATGGATCGTAGAAGCGATCGTACCCGTACCAATCGGGACGATAAAGTCGATAGCGCGAGCGGCGATGCCAATTGCGTCTGTACTGCGGATAATAGTCGCGGTCGCGTCTTCGAGAGGGAACCACAATAATTCCAGCCCGATCGCCAATCGTTACGCCAAAATCCACATCTGTTTCGGCTTTAGCGGGTGCTGCAGTGCAGATGGTCAGGAGTGCAGTCAATGCGAGAATTTTAGCTTTCATTGCGACTCACCTCGAAACTGGGTGAGGATGAGAATGCGATCTCTAATCTACTCTTAGTCTATCAGTTGTCACCAACTACTTATTACTCACTTTCTAACGACCAAATGTACGATACATAAAATCTATCTCAGGGAAGATACGATCTATGTCCCTTGCTGCTCAATTAGATGTCCCAAAGTCGTGACAGACAGGCGATCGCCAACTCTGCTAGCTTCGTACATTCAACAGTAAGATCGGGAAGTCGATCGAGCTTTTTGACTGTGCTGGGCATTCTGATAGTTCTCCTATCTTCCTTTGTCTTATCGTTCCATAACATCACCGTTCGAGTCCTATTTTCAGAGCATCTCGTTCTCGGTTTATTTGTTTTGGGTGGATACGTCGCACCTGATTTGCCTAATTCCTTTTTGCTGATGTTTATGCGAATGCTGTTGGTGGTTCCACTCATGGCATTTCTCGCGCCGAAGTTATACCCCTCTGCATGGAAAGAATGCCAAAACTTATTCAACCGCGATCGCCGCGATGTTTTGGTGCAAGCATTTGGCTGTGGAGTATTGATGTTTGTGTATGTTGCTTCGCTCTACGTTGCCATTGGCTTAATTCCGACTGGGATCGCCATGACGCTATTTTTTACCTATCCTATATTCACGGCGCTACTAGCTTGGCAGTTTTTTGGCGATCGCCCGACGTTGTTTCGCTGGATAGTCATGGGCATTATTTTAGTAGGTAGCGCTCTTACCGTTCCTCAATCCACGCCTACTCATAATAGTTCTGCCATCGCGATCGGTATTCTTGCTAGCGTCGGTTCTGGAGTCATTTATGCCCTATATACGGTAATTGCCCAAAAATGTTTTGAAAAACTTCACCCAGTTCCCTTCACCTGGATCAGTTTTGCCACCACATTACTGCTTTCTGGCATTAGTTTACTATTCTGGCAGCTTCCCGATGCCCAACTGGCTTGGACGCCTCTATGGATTGGCGGGATATTTTCAGGATTGGTAAGTTTTCTCGGACACATTTTGAATAATATTGGCATTCGCACGATCGGTGCAACAGCAGCCTCTATAATTGGTTCTAGCAGTCCCGCATTGACGGCATTAGTTGCCTGGACAATAATTCACGAAACCTTGAATGCAATCCAGATTATAGGTATTGGTATTGTTACGTTGGGCATTGCTTTGCTGAGTGGGGAAAGAGCTTTGATTAAGCGATCGCGTCACTCTGATTAAAACTCAAAACTAAGACTCAAACATTATCAAAACTGTTAATAACCGGAAACCCTTCCGCATCCGATGTCCGATTACCCGATCGCAAAGAAAAGAGCGTTTGCATTCCCGCCGTCTTAGCTGCTTTCAATTCCGCTGTCACATCTGAAATAAAGAGAATCTGCGCTGGTAACACGCCAATCGCTCGGGCAATATTCTGATAACTCTCTGCCTCTTTTTTCGATCCCGTTTCGGTATCGAAATAATCGCTCAAAAACCGAGTTAAATCGCCTGCTTCAGAGTACTGAAATAATAATTGTTGTGCTTGAATGCTGCCTGACGAAAAGATATATAATCGCTTACCCTCGCGAGTCCATCGTTCAAATGCTGGTTTAACATCAGGAAAGAGTTGCGATCGCAGCGTTCCATCTCGATAACCACTTTCCCAAATTTTCCCTTGTAAAGATTTGAGTCCGGTAGATTTGCGATCGGTTGCGATTAAGTAATGAATGTAAGGTACGGCAGCGGTTGCTGAGTTATCCACCCATTCAGGTACAGCTAATCCCCGAGCAACATCAGCGGTATGCTCTTGCCGCAATCGCTCTAGATCTGCTCGTACTCCACTTTCTCGAGCGTAAGTTTGCAGAAATGATTCCACTTGCTTTTGAGCAAAAGGAAACAATACGTTGAAAACGTAATCAATCGGAGTCGTAGTTCCTTCAATATCAAGCAAGATAATATCTGCACGAGCAGAATAGCAATCGGGCATAGTTATGCTGGACTTGTTACATGCATCAGCCTCATTTAGTATACATATGTGAAATGGAGAGATTACATTTAATATTTAACCCTTCGAGTCATACGTCTTCAGATAGCAACCATCCGAGCGAATAACAACGATCGATATTCAACATCAAGTCAGTCTTCCACCCTTCATCTTAGGTAAACTCGAACAGTTACATTTTTGGTCGCTCTACAACTGTAATACTTAAGAGTAGATGTCTGGCGTGCGGGAGTGGAACACAAGCTAGCCCTGCTGCGCGAAACCTACAATATGTTGCATGATGAAGCTGATGCCGAACGTGCCTCTGTCTTGGAGTGGACAATTGTACTGCCGATTCTGTTCGAGATCGTGATGGCACTCCTCGGTCATTAAAAACGATCTTCACTTATTACTAAACCATTGAGTAATTCCTTGGGCGATCGCGCTGGCTAATTGTTGCTGTGCTTGTGGGTTGACAATCCATTCAAATTCGTAGGGATTAATCATGAAACCTAGTTCTAATAATATTGTAGGGGCTGAGGCGGGACGGGTTAAAGCGAGATTATTCCAATATAGTCCGTAGTCAGGACGGTTGAGCTTTTTGACCAAATAACTATGTAAAAAGCGTGCGAGATCGTGTGCTTGGGGATGATACCAAAAGGCGGCTAATCCTTGAGTTTTCATTGCATCGCCTGCATCTGGGAGAGCATTATAATGCAGAGAAATTGCGATCGCGGGTTCAATTTTATCAATGATTGCTACTCGATCGGGCAGTGATACATCTTTATCTTCTTCCCGCGTCATATAAACTTCAGCACCGCGTTTTTCCAGTTGTTCTCGGACTAATTTTGAAATTAATAAATTAATATCTTTTTCAGGATAACCCGTCGGTCCCAAAGCCCCAGTTTCCTTCCCTCCATGTCCAGGATCGAGTAAGATTTTGATTCCATGCAATCGGGAGTCGGGAGTCGGTAGGGGTGGGTTTGTCAAACCGCCCGTACGGGAGTCGGGAGTAGAAATGTTTTGACTTTTGATTTTTGACTTTTGACTTTTGACTTGTTCCCTACTCCTTGGTTGATGTCGCAGTGTCAGTATCAAACTCGTTCCTTCATACCTCAACTTATAACCCCATTGCTGTTGAGATTTAAGGTTAAAAATATATTCCAAGCGCTCTGGTGCTGCTTGTTGCCAATCGAGACGAGAGATAATTGGGTCGTCATCGAAGCGAATTGTATCGGTTTGAGCGGTAGTGTTATGTAAGGTCAGAGTCAAAGCGCGATCGCCTTGCTGTACACTCACGGGTACGGGGACTTGCAGCGGAAACACGATTTCTGTTGCCCCTGGTACGCGACGGGCGCTGACACTCCGAATGAGCGATCGCGGGGGGATTGCTCCTGGTATAGTTCTAGTTTCCTTACTATTAATCCAGCCGCCATAATCTAAGCGCAACCATTCTCCTTCTTTTCCTGTAACTGCTGCTCTCGTTCCTTTAGGTAAAGGCGTTAGGCGAGAATAATCGGTACTCGCACCAGTTCGTGCTACCCCTTCATTGGCTGTGACTTCAAGGACTTGTAAGTTCGCAGGTGAAAGGACTGTAATCTTACCTGGACTTGGTTGGGTAATAGTTTGACCGTTTAATGTTAATTGAAACTGTGGTTGAATTCCAGAACTAGGAGTCAAACTGCTAGTCATAGCATTGTTGTCATATGTAAGAGTCTGCGGTTCTGGCAGAGTTGTACAACCTTGATATTGCCCAGCAGTTAGTTGTCGAGTAGGCTGATTTCGTCCGGTTAAAAGTGCCGAGTTAGCTGGTAGTTGTACTTGTTGTAATTGGGGGAGAAGGCGAATATTCTGTTTGCCCAATTGAACGGAAACTATAGATTGAGGGGGAGCGATCGCGCTAAAACAAACTAATTCCCCTAGCATTCTGGCAATATCGACATTAGGAATCAAGGAATCTTTCCCAAATGCCAATCCTACAGGTGGTGCGGGAGTTGTATCTTGTCGCTGTACCCTTAATTGCACCTGCTGATTTTGATATTGCAATGTAAAAGTATTATCCCCGACTCGCAAAGGAAAACTAGGGGCAAAATGTCCGGCGCGACTGCGTTCTATTGGTTTACTATTAACCAAAACTTTACCCGTTGGTGGCGCTGTTCCTACCAAAAAGATGCGATCGGCTACTGTTTGATGGTTAGTAGGGGGATACGCTATCGATAGCGGTTGTTCTGCCCTAACTGGACGCACCATAACAAGGACAAGAATAGTTCCAAGAACGAATAATCCGAAAAGTTTTTTCACACCAGAATAGAGGAAATAGGGAGTCGGGAGTCGGGAGTCGGGGATTTTGACTTTTGACTTTTAACTTTTGACT
>ERZ1066120.1076-NODE-1076-length-19257-cov-7.860015_pt1 | contig 19257 bp, 22 predicted proteins | sample MGYA00382767_ERZ1066120 | MGnify/ENA primary metagenome ERZ1066120 (study PRJEB33369, sample SAMEA5778350) | biofilm metagenome | biome: Industrial cooling water; feature: Water cooling tower basin; material: Biofilm | place: United Arab Emirates | collected...
ATTGTAACCTCAGCACTATAGAGGAGGCTTTGGCTGAGATGACGAACCCGTCTGAAATCCTCTCGAAAGCTCACCTTCGGGTTCCGACCTGGACAAAGCCCTCATCGCCTCATGGAAGGAAACCCTATGAACCACGGACGTATCCTCCTCGTCGAAGACGATCCTGATATTGTAGAGATCGTCAAGACCTACCTCGAGCACGAGGGTTACAGTTTTGAAATTGCCTTTGACGGTTTGATGGGTTTACAGTATGCCTTGGACGACGCGCCTGACCTCATTTTGCTCGACTGGAATCTACCGGGGATGAGTGGTCTCGAGCTGATGCAGCGTCTGCGCCGGGAACAGCGTACCCCCATCATTATGCTATCCGCACGAACTGAAGAAGTAGACCGCGTACTCGGGCTCGAGGTCGGGGCTGATGATTACATCACCAAACCCTTTAGCCCCCGTGAACTGGTGGCCCGGGTCAAGGCCATGATGCGCCGCGTGGCGATGGTGGGTGACGATCAGGAATCTATACGGCGTGGTCCCCTCCTGCTAGAACCCAGCAAACGCCAGGCAACGCTGAACGGCGTGACGCTCAGCCTGAGCGTCATCGAATTTGACCTTCTCTTAGTCTTGGCAAAACAGCCGGGACGCGCCTTTAGCCGAGACGAGGTGTTGACCCGCGTGTGGGGTGACGATTACATGGGCGTAGATCGGGTCGTGGACGTTCACATCTCCAACCTGCGCCAGAAGGTGCAAGAAGTCGCAAGCAACCTTGACATGATTCACACGCTGCGGGGCGTGGGCTACACCTTTGCCGAAAATTTTGCGTGAAACGCTCCCTCACCCTCTTCACGCGACTCCTGCTGGCCTTTTTGCTCGTGATGCTGGTCAGCACGCTAAGCAATTACGTCGCCATGGAGGCCTTCTCACCCGTCTTTCTCAACTACCACCTGCGGCACACCCACACCTCGGCTTCGCTCACCGCCGACACGCAAGCAGAGCTTCGCGTCGCCCACCAACGGGCCATGCGCCAGGCCACGCTTTGGGGAGGTATCGTTTCGCTCCTGGCGGCGGGGTTCGTGAGTTATGTGGTCAGTTCGCGGATTGCCCGACCCATCAAGCAGATGCAGAGGGCGAGTCGCCACATCGCTGAGGGGCATTACCAGCAGCGACTGAGCCTCGCCGCGCCAGGCGAGATTGCCGACTTAGCCAAAGACCTTAACAACATGGCGGCCACGCTCGAGAGCAGTGAGGCGCGCCGCGTCGCGCTGATCGGCAACGTGGCCCACGAGTTCCGCACCCCCTTAAGCAGCCTGCACGGTTACGTCGAGGGGCTCGAGGACGGTCTTTTTAAGCCCACGCCCGGAGTCTTGAGTGCCTGCAAGCGGCAACTGGGCCGGCTCGAGCGTCTCGTGGATGATCTCTCCTTCCTGTCCCGGGTCGAAAGTAACGCCGAGCCCCTTCAGGTACAAGCTACCCCTGTAAAGGCACTCCTCGAAGGGGTCAGCGAAACCTTCCAACCGCGCTTTCAAGCCAAGGGAGTTCGGCTCGAGCTGCGCCGCCCCGAAGAAGGGACCAGCGTCCTCGCCGACCCCCTCCGCACCCTCCAGGTGTTGACCAATCTGATGGCCAACGCACTGCGCTACACGCCCCCGGGGGGCACCGTGTCCCTGTGGGCCGAGCTTGACCCCGACGGACGGCGGGTTAGCTTTCACGTCCGAGATACAGGGAGCGGCATTGATCCGAATGACTTGCCCCACATCTTCACGCGCTTCTATCGCGGCGACAAATCGCGCCGTCGTGACGAGGATGGCGGCAGCGGTATCGGACTCACGATTGCTAAACACTTTGTCGAACTCCAGGGTGGACGTATCGAGGTTCAAAGTCAACCTGGTCAGGGCAGTCACTTTTACTTTAGCCTGGTCCGCTACGCGGACACCTTGGCTTTATCGTAACTAAACACTGTTGGGCTAGGCTAAGGTGTGATGGCTGTTTTGGGACTACGGTTTTTGTGGGCGTGTCTGCTCTGGCTCGCGCTTGTCGGCGTGAGCTTGCTGCTGGTGTCGTGGCTCTTTCCTGCCTCACGTCGGCCCAACACTCAGGAGGAAGGTAGCGATCGGCCAAGGGCAAATTCGGAGCCTCCGCCTTCGTAGCTCGACCCACCGCGTGACCATGCTCGAGCAACACCGCGCCATCGTTAACTGCCTCAAGACCTCGAGAGGGCATCTCGACGGTGTGCTCAAAATGCTCGATGTACCCGAGCCCGATTACGTCGAACTCCTCAAACAACTCGAGGCCGTTCAAGGTGCCTTGCACCACTTAAGCAACGAACTCTTCGAGCTGCACATGCAAGCCTGTCTCGAGTGCTCGAGACAGGGCAACGTTGACAAAGCCAGCGCAGACTTGAGCGAGGCTCTCAAGTACCGTTAGCGTTTGTGGACCACAATAAAGGTCGTTCTGCAAACTCGTGGATGCCCGTTTGGGTTCCCGAACGGCCACCTTTATCAAGGCTTAACACGACTGTGGCACAGTAGGCGTAGAGGCTCTTGCCTCAGAGGAGGTTTTATGAAACTCTCAAACCCTTATCTGTTGATCGCGCTTCTGGCAGTGGGTATAGGGCTGTACGCGCTCGTGCCCGCCCTGTTTCCTTTCTTGCTGCTCGGTGGTTGCTTGTTGATGCACTTGGGTATGCACGGTGGTCACACGCACTCGAGTCACAGGCAGGACAACCGCCCCGAGGAAAGGTCGCCTTCGGCGCGCACCGAAGACACCGCCCCGCAGCCCCATCAGCACGGGGCGGATTAGGTTCAAGATGCAATGGTTGGAGCTATATGACCACACTTCGCTTGGGTAAGTTGCTGGGTATCGAGCTGCGGCTCGACTACTCCTGGTTTCTAATCTTCCTGCTCCTCACCTGGTCGCTCGCCGGACACTACCTGATGGTCAACGCCGGCTGGTCAGCAGGCGTGCGGTTGGTCCTGGCCCTCGTGACTGCCCTGCTCTTTTTCGCCTCGGTCCTGGCCCACGAATATGGGCACAGTCTCGTGGCCCGTCGCCTCGGCGTAGGTGTCGAACGCATCACGCTCTTTATCTTTGGGGGCATGGCCCACCTTAAAGGCGAACCCAAACGGGCCCGCGACGAATTCTTAATTGCCATCGCAGGTCCGCTCGTCAGTCTTGGCCTAGCGGCGGTCTTCGCGCTGCTGTTACGGTTCGCACGCTTGCAAGAGGTTGCGGGTTTAGAAGCCGTTGCTTTCTGGTTGCGAACTATCAATCTCGCCCTCGCCCTTTTTAACCTCATCCCTGGCTTCCCCCTCGATGGCGGGCGGGTGCTGCGCGCGGTGCTGTGGGCCGCGACAGGCAACCTCGAGCGCGCGACGCGCACGGCCTCCCGCGTGGGTCAGGGGGTCGCTTTCGTGTTCGTGGCTCTCGGGCTGTGGCAACTGTTAGGGGGCAGTTGGGTTAACGGTGTGTGGACGGCCTTCATCGGCTGGTTTCTCTACCGCGCCGCGACCAGCCAGCTCGAGCAGCTCAGTCTCCAAGAGCTACTGCGCGGCGTGAGCGTGCGGGAGGTGATGCTGCTTGATTGCCCGCACCTTGACCCGCAGATGCCCGTGGCGACCCTCGTCGAGCAGGTGATGAGCAGCGGACGGCGCTGCTTTCCCGTGCTGAGCGAGCAGCGGCTCGTCGGGCTGGTGACCCTGCACCAGATCAAAGCCCTCGCCCGTGAGCAGTGGGCGCAGATGAGCGTGGCCGAGATAATGATCCCGGCCGAGGCCCTGTTGACGACTACCCCCGACGAGGCCGTCTCGAGTGCCCTAGAGCGCATGGTGAGCGCGGATGTCAACCAGCTGCCCGTGCTCAAGGCTGGACAGTTCGTCGGCATGGTCACCCGCGAGAGTGTCCTAAACTACCTACGCACCCGCACCGAACTGTTTCCGGCAGGTCACCAGGGAGTCCACGGATGAACCTTTGGCATCTGACACCAGACACTCCGCGCTGGCCCCACCGGGTGAGTCCGAACGAACAGGTTCAGCTCACGTTTGGCACCTGGCCCGTCGCGGCGGGGCAGTCCGTGTGGCTCGACTACGAGGTGGAACGCGCAGGTCAACTTGAACGCGGCCAAGTCCAGGCCCGGTGGCGTGAAAACCGGGGTCCCAATAGCTATTGGCAGGCCGAGCTAGGGCCTTTCTCGAAGGGTGACCAGGTTCGCTACCAGGTGTTCGGGACTAGCAAAGACCGAAGCCTCACCCCTCACCCTTATTCGTTTCGGGTCGGTCCCAAACTCTATCTGGCCCTGCTCTGGCATCAGCACCAACCCTACTACCGAGATGCCGGCCACCCTGATCCGCAGGGCAGCTACACGCAACCCTGGGTGCGACTCCACGCCTTGCGGGATTACTACGCCATGGCCGATTTAGTTGCCCAGCATCCGAAGGTCCATCTGACCATTAATCTGACCCCGGTCCTGCTCGAGCAACTCGAGGACTATCTGAGTGGGGCCACGGACCTTGCCCTCGAGCTGACCCTCACCCCGGCCGAACGTCTCTCCGCAGCGCAGCGAGCCAGCCTGCTGGCCCACTTCTTTGACGCGGACTGGCACCACCAGATTTATCCTTACCCGCGTTACAAGACCCTGCTCGAGCAGAAGCTGGCAGACCGGCCCTTTAGCGTCGAGGATCTACGCGACCTGCAAATGTGGTTTAACCTCGCCTGGTTCGGGCAGGAGTTCCGCGACACCGAGGTGACCCTCCTCACCGGCGAGAAGGTGTCGGTGAGTGGCTTTGTCGCGCAGGGTCAAGGCTTTACGCAGCAAGACCTCGAGGGAATGGTGGCCGAGCAGTTCAAAATTCTGCGGGCCGTCATCCCGCTCCACCGCCAGTTGCAAGAGCGGGGGCAGATCGAGGTGTCCACCACGCCCTATTACCACCCCATCGTGCCCCTGCTCGTGGATACGAACCGCGCGACCTTAGACCGGCCTGGTGCGGTTCACCCGCGCCGCTTCGCGTATCCGCAAGATGCTGCCGCGCAGACCGAGAAGGCGGTCCGAGCCTATCAGCGGCACTTCGGGCAACCCCCAACGGGCATGTGGCCGGCAGAAGGTGCGGTGGCGCAGTTCGTGCTGCCTCTCTTTGCCGAACAGGGCCTTCGCTGGCTCGCTACCGACCAGGGTGTGCTGGCCCGCAGTGGCCGCTACGGCTACCGGACCGAGGACCCCGACGTACTCGCCCAACCCTACCGGGCCGGCGAGGGCGACCAGGCCCTCAGCCTCTTCTTTCGGGACACGGCCCTGTCTGACAACATCGGCTTTCGCTATCAGGGCTGCAAGGATTTCGGGCCCGTGGCGCGGGCCTTTCTCGACGAAATCAAGGACCGCTTTGCCCACCGCTTTCAGCATGAGGAAGACCGTGTGCTCAGCGTTATCCTCGACGGCGAAAACGCTTGGGGGGCGTACTGCGAAGACGCACGGCAGTTTTTTCACGCGCTCTACGCCCTCCTCGAACATGACAGTGCGCTAGAGACAGTCACGATGCGTGAGTACCTTGGCGGAAACGCTCAGCGAGACATAGCCCCCCACCCCCTCGAGAGCCAGCCGCACGTCCACGACCTTTTTACGGGCTCGTGGATTGACGAAATGGGTTCGGCCCCGGGCGTGGACTTGGGAACGTGGATTGGGGAAGAGGAAGAGAACCACGCCTGGCAACTCCTGCTCGAGACCCGAGAGGCTCTCGAGCACATGGGTGCAACCCCTGAAACGCACCCTGATGCGTTCGAGGCCCTCTACCGGGCGGAGGGTTCAGACTGGTTTTGGTGGTTTGGCACCGATCAGGACTCGGGTCACGATGCCGACTTTGATGTCTTGTTTCGCACGCATCTCAAAGCGGTCTATCTCGCCCTCGGCCAAGTTGCGCCTGCCACACTCGACGAGCGGATCGTGCCGGCGGCCGTCACCTGGACCTTTACCCAGCCCGTCACAACGCTGCGCCACGGCGACCTGCTCTTCGTGGAAACCCAGTGTCCTGGTGTCCTCGTGTGGTGGCGTGAGAGAGAAGCGGTGATGGAGGTACCGCTCACACCTGTGGGCGGGGTGATGGCCGGCACGAGACGCTATCAGCACGCCCTCGGCCCCTTGGAACGGGGCAACCTCTTCTTTCGCTTTCGCTGTGGCGAGGCAGCGTGTTCGGGTCAGGACGGCTGTTGCCGAGGCGAGACGCAAAGCGTCGCAATCGTCTGAGTGATAGTCAAGCATGAGCACCGACCGTGCTCGAAGGAGGAACACATGGCACAAACAAAAGATCCTGTGTGCGGCATGGAGCTAGACACGGCCACAGCCCCGTACAAGGCGGACTACCGGGGGCATACCTACTCTTTTTGTAGTGAAAGTTGTCAGCAGTCGTTTCAGGCTGAACCAGAACGGTATCTGCCCCGCGCTGACAGTCAGGCGCGTGAGGACTAAACCCGTGCTCCCAGCACCCGTAGCAAGGGGCTTCACCCGGCGCGCCCTAGGGCGCGGCTTGCTCATGGTCGTGATCGTCCTCGCCACCTCCGTCTGCTTCGTCCTCATTAAAGCGGCCCTCGCTTACGCACCCCCCTTACGCTTTGCCGCGTGGCGGCTTTTCATAGGTGGACTCGTCCTCTTCTTGCTCGTCGTGCTCGCACGTCTGCCCCTCGTCCCTCCCAGAGCCATCTGGCCCTGGCTCGTCCTGCTCAGTCTCGCGGCCACCGCCTTTGGCTACGGCGCGATGTTTGTCAGCCCGAGCCTCGCCGGAGCGGGCAGCGCGGCGGTCCTCGGAAACACCCAGCCGTTATGGGTCACGGTGCTGGCGGCCCTGGTCCTGGGCGAACGGCTGACCCGCGTCAAAGTGATGAGCCTCCTCTTGGGACTGGCAGGAGTGAGTTTGATCGCGTCCCCCGCCTTTCAAGGTGGTTCTTTCTTTGGGGTAGAAGGCGCACTTCTCGCGCTCGCTTCGGCGGCTGGCTTCGCCTTCGGCAGCGTTCTTATTAGACGGCTCGAGCCGGGTCGTTACCTCCTCACCCTGACCGCCTGGCAACTTCTCCTGGGAAGTGTGCCCCTCTTTGTTCTTTCGGCCTGGCGCGAACCCAACGAGGTCGTGTGGAGCACGACCTTTGTGCTCGCATTAGTGAGTTTGGCCGTGATTGGCACGGCCTTCGTGACGGCGGCCTGGAACTGGCTCGTTCAGGGTCAGGAGGTGGCGCGGCTTTCGCTCGGTTTTTTCCTGGTGCCGGTCTTCGGTTTGGCCCTGGCGGCACTGGTGTTTGGCGAGGGGATCAACGTGCTCCAGGGGACGGGCTTGGGACTCGTGGTAATGGGGCTTTTGACCGTGAGTTTGGCAAACAGCCCTGGGGTCAGCCCAGGGCAGGCTGACCCGAGTCGCGCAGGGTCATGAAAGGAATCGTATATGGCAGATAAAGTTAGGGTTGCAGTCAACGGCTACGGGGTCATCGGCAAGCGGATTGCCGATGCCGTCGCCCTGCAAGAGGACATGGAACTCGTCGGCGTGGCGGACGTGGTGAGCGACTGGCGCATCCAAGTTGCCCTTCGGAAGGGCTATAAGGTCTTTGCCTCGAGTCCTGAGGCAGGGGCGGATATGAAACGTGCGGGTATCCCGCTCGCAGGTACGCTGAGTGAACTCCTCGAGGCGGCGGACGTGGTGGCTGATGCCACTCCGAAAAAAGTCGCCTCGGCCAACTTCGCGCACTATCAGGCCGCGGGGCTCAAATCCGTCTTTCAGGGTGGCGAAAAGCACAGTCTGACGGGTCATTCATTCGTAGCGCAGGCGAATTACGCTTCGGCCCTCGGGCGTGACAGCACGCGGGTGGTGTCGTGCAACACCACCAGCATCGTCCGCACGCTCGGGGCCCTAAAAGAGGCTGGGCTTTTCAAGAAGGCGCGGGGCGTACTGGTGCGCCGTGCCACCGACCCTTGGGAGTCTGACCATAGCGGGATCATGAATACGGTCGTGCCCGAAAAAGACATCCCGAGCCACCAGGGACCCGACGCGCAGACGGTGATCCCTGACCTCGATGTCGTGACCATCGCGGTCGTTGCGGCCCACACGAGCAGTCACCTCCACGCCTGGAGCGTCGAACTCTCACGCCCGAGCAGCAAGGACGAGGTGCTCGAGGTCTTTCGCACTACCCCGCGCATCGCTTTTTTAAGGCATAGCGACGGTCTCGTCGCCCTTAACAGCACCGCCGAACTCATGTCCGACCTCGGCCGGGCCCGCAGCGATATGTGGGAGGTGGGGCTGTGGGAAGACAGCCTCAAGGTGGTCGGCAGCGAACTCTTTTATAACTACCAGGTGTATAACCAGGCCATCGTGGTCCCCGAAACCGTGGATGCGGTCCGGGCCCTCACGAACGCTGAGCCGAACGCCCAGGTATCGATCGCCCACACCGACGCTGCGCTGGGACTCGTTCGTGAGTTTCTCCGTGACCCCCAAACCGTCATCTAGTCCTGGCCCGGTTCAGACCGTAACGATGGAAAGCGCGGACATTCCCACAAGGTCACACGCCTCCTTTGCGCTGGTCCTGTCAGGTGGAGGTGCACGGGGCTTAGCGCACGTCGGGGTGCTCCAGGCCCTGGCGCATCACGGCTACACGCCGCAGGCTATCGTCGGGGTCTCGATGGGTGCCATCGTCGGGGCCACTTACGGCCTTAACCCCGCCTGGTACCAGGCACTGCTTACCCTGGACACGCACGGCTTCCCCGAACCCATGACCACGACCAGCGCGTCCTGGCGGGAAAGACTGCGCCAACTCAGGGCCTACCGCACGGCCCTGTGGACGATGCTCACCGGCTGGGGACCGGGCGAACGCGCCCGACCTTACGGACAACAGCTGCTCGAGCAGTTGACCCTCGGCCGCAGGCTCGAGGAGGCCCGTGTACCTGTCGTGGCGGTCGCCACCGACCTCGTTTCGGGTGAACGAGTCATCTTGTCTCGCGGCCAGGCCGCCTCAAATCTTTATGCCAGTGCTGCCCTGGCCGGTATCCTGCCACCCCTCAACCAGGGCGACAGTTTGCTCGCCGACGGGGCCTACGCTGACATCGCCCCGGTGGACGTGGCGCGCTCTTTTGGGGTGGCACGGGTCATCGCCGTGGCGTTGCGGCCGCCGCCTAACGCGAAGCTGCCCCAAAACGGCGTTCAGGCCATGATGCGGGCCCTCGAGATTTGCCACCACCAGCACGCCCAGGCACGCTTCGCCCAGGCCGACCTTTGTCTCGAGCCGCGCTTTCCCTATGCCATTGACATGCTGGATTTCCGCCACGCACGCACCTGTGTCGCGGCCGGGTTTTGGGCCGTCCGCGCGGCCCTGCCAGGTCTCAGATGGCTGCTCGAGTCCGACCATGGCTGAGCCATGACCCTGCCCGCGCCAGCGTTGGCCACTGATACCACAGCTAGGCTGGGTCGTTACAAGACATCAAACCGGTAGCCGTAGGCACGGTCGCGGACCCGCCGTGCCCTCACCCGCTCGGGCTGCTCGAGGAGAAACAGCAGCGTGTCTGCGGTGTGCTCGAGACAGCTCTTGCCGTTCGTGAGAAAGCTGCTGGGATCGAGATAATGCCCCTTGGCGTTGTGGGTCATCGGACCGAGGGACACCCAGGTCAGCTTGCCCTGTTGCCGCACGCTGTTCCAGCTCGAGGTGCCGAAGATGCGCCACCGGCCGGGGAAAACGAGAGCGGCTCGCCGCGCCACCCGGTCCTTGCTGCCGAGGAGGTGGTAGAGCCTTCGGACCTCTTTCAGTCCTGGGTCGGCGGACATGACACCGCCCAACGAGATCAGGTCAACCGGTGCGCGCAAAATGGACTTCAGGTAGGGTGTAACCCCCGCAGCCACTTGAGCCCCGCCGCTATAGCCAATCAACGTGACCGGTACGCCACTGCCAGGCTGGTAGCAGTGTGCGAGGAGGGCCTTGAGAATGGCCTGGGCGCAACCCCAGTTGAAGACCGGACCGTAGCGGCGGTCGGCGGAGACGAGCACCTGCGAGAGATTATAGAGATTAATGGTAAACCCCAGAGGGTCGCTGGCACGTGCGAGTTTGCGCCGCAAGACCCATTTCCAGTAGCGGGCCAGCCTGCGGTTGCGGACGAGCGGACGCTGGGTGACCGAATAGGGCAGAACGCTGCCGATAATGACGGCGTTCGGCAGGCCCAGCAGCAGGCGGTCGAGCAAGGCCTGTACCTCGTCGTAATTTTCGCGCCTGGCCTTAGCGATCCCGTCGAGGAAAACAAGGTAGTGGGAGGCCTTCCTAACCTCGTGCGGTTGCAGGCGCGGCAGGGAGCCGTGACGCTTCCCACTTCGGTCGTACCAGCCGGCCCACCACTCCAGCGTCTCGAGCGGCGCGAGGAGCAGGGTCACGAGCAGCCCCAACCCGAGCAGCAAGGACACCTCGAGCAGGACGGTCACGCCTGCTCCTGGTTGGTCACTTCGAGGACCCGTGCGGTGCTGAGCGTCGTCTCGAGCGCGGCCACCCCGGCGATACGCGCCTCGAGGTGATAAACGAGCGTGGTGAGGGGGATGCCGAGCGTGTGTTGAAACACTCCCATGAAGACCCCGCCCACACCGACCGACAAAACCGCTTGGAGGGGAGGGAGGTCTAGGCCAACCTGGAGGGCGAACGAGGTCAGCAGCAGGCTCCAGAGCCACAGGAGCCATTCAATGCCGAGACCGAGGAGCGGTACGAAGCTGAGGATGCTAAAGAGGTGGGGCATCTGGGCGAGGCCGACCAAGACTAGTACGCGCAGCACACTAATGGGTTGCTCCACACTTAAAGCGAGTGACAGGTAGATGAGTCCTGACCAGAGCAGGAGGGCCAAAACGTGGAAGAGCGAACCCACCAAGAGGCTGAGGACAAACTGCCGGGCTTGAACGCGGCTCAAAAAGAGCACGACGCTGTGCCCCAGTTGCAAGGACAGGGCGGCAAGGGCAAACGTCAGCAGCGCGGCCCATGGCTCGGCCACGCGCCAAGGCTCCTGCTGAAACCGCAACACCTGGCTGAGCGTGTGAAGGTAGGAAACAAGGGTCACAGTAAACGCTCGAGGCTCATGGTCTGACCGCCGCTAAGGCCGCTGCTGGAGGGACTTGAGTTTCGCGTCTAGGCGCACGATGCGGACGAGGACGAGTAAACTAAAGATAAAGAACAGCGCGAGCGGCAGCGTGACGAGCCCCAGGACGAGTCCCCCATGACCTTGGACGAGCCAGGCGAGGTTGCGCCCGAGCAGACCGCCCGACAGGACGACGAGCCAGAAAAAACTCCAAAAGGAAAAGAGAACCCGTGCCATCCTCGCTCCTAACTCAGGTGCAACGCACCCGGCGTAAACTTCGCGTAAAGACCTAGGGCAACGAGGAGTAAGGTCAAGAGAGCCACGAAAAGGAGGAAGCCCTTACGCCGAAGCGGGTGTAAAAGGGGACTGCGGTCGAGCCAAGGCAGCAGTACCAACACCCCGAAAAGAACGATTCCGGCATACAAAAGCCCGCCGAGTCCGAGCCAGTTCTCGAGCGCGAACAGCGGCAGGAAAGGCCACCAGGGTTTCGTGACCTCGATGCCTTCGACTGGAACCGGCCCTAACTGGGCCGGCACCGCGAGCGACAGAAAAATCAACACCCCCAGCCCCACCAGGGCGTAGCCACTGACCGCACCGAGGTGCTCGAGAAAGGTCGCGTGACTCGGTTGACCGGCCGTTTTCCCCGTCACCGCCGTGCGGTTCGCCAGGGCATTGGGAGCTAGCCCGTGCAGTTTAATAAGGAGTACGTGCAGGGCCAGCAAGCCAAACAGTGCAAAGGGCAAGATCGAGACGTGGGCGATAAAGAGGCGGCTGAGCAGCGGGACGCGCTCGGCGAACTGCGGCGAGAACCAGCCTCCCAGCCCGCCCAATAGGGCCGCGACTTCCACGTTGTGTCCCAAGGCTTCGACTGCCTCCTGGTCCCATTTCAGCACCGAACCCGTAAAGACGAGACCCAAGGTCACGGCCAGGAGGGCCACACCGACGAGCCAGTTCGCCTCGCGGGGGCGTTTGAAACTTCCCGTGAAGATGACGCGCAGCAGGTGGAGAAGCACGGTCACCATCACGACGTTAGCCGCCCAGAAGTGCAAGTTCCGAAGAAAGAAGCCGGCGGGCACGCTGCTCAGGAGGTCGAGCAGCGAGGCACGCACGTGCTCGGGCATCGGGTCATAAAACTGCGCGAGCCAGATGCCGCTGCCGACGAGGACGATCAACCCTACCAGACTCACCCCGCCGAGGGAGTAGGCAATACCCTGCGCGTGCTCGGGCACCTCGTAGCGGAGCGTCGAAAGACCAAGCCGTTCGTCTACGGCCGCCCAAAATCCTTTACGTGAGGCCGTGGCCATGTCAGACCTCCCGGCGTGCAAAGCGACGCTGCTCAGCTTGTCTTCCCAAAAGGTAGGCTCCCGCAAAGACGACCAGGAGACCGACCCCAAAGGCCCAATAAATGGCTGGCCCCAAGCGCACCTCCACGACGCTGCCGCTGACTTGTCCTGGGTCATCCCCCACGGCCTTAGCGATGAGTGCGGGCACGGCTTCAGGCGCACCAGCCTCGAGGGCCCTTTGGGCGAGTTGCAGGACCTGCGCGTCCATCGAGCCAAGTTTGTCGTTTTCCTGGGCATCCTTAAGCCGGTCAAGGGCCATCTCTAGGTTCGGCGGGTCGGCCTGCAAATAAGCCACCACCGAACGCGCCAAGGTTGGACCGTCGAGGTTACTTTCGTCGGGGTCGTCGGCCAGTGCGAACGCCAAGACAATCATTAGAACGAAGCTCACGAGACCTTTTTGCATCACACACCTCCTAGCACTCACCCACCAGCGTGGGCCAGCTACTTTGCCTCACTCGTTGAGCGTGGCACGTTTCTGACGGAGTTGCAGCACCTCATTGGCCTGGTCGGAAACGATGGTGGCAGCCAGTTCGAGAATGCGGGGATCAGTGGCCTTGCGGAGGGCCTGCGTACCCATCTCGATGGCGGACAGGTGGTGCTCCATCATGGCCTCGAGGAACGCTTTGTCGGCGTTGGCGGCCTGACCCGTGCCGCTCATGGTGGCCATCATGCTGTCCATGCTTTGTGACATCATTATCTGCGCTGCCAAATTGGTCCCGCCAAGCTCAGTCAGCAGAGCTTGCATCTCCTCGATCTCTGTTTCTTGGGCGTTGATAATCGCCTCGGCCAGCGCACGAATCTCCTCATCTGTGGTGGTCTCGAGAATCGTCCGGCTCATCTCTACCGCACTTTGGTGGTGCGGAATCATCACCGAGAGGAAGGCCTGCTCGAAGGCGGGACCACTTAGCATCATGAGACCCCCGCCCATCATGTCCATCGGCATTTGTTCCATCATTTGTGACATCATCGGCCCCATCATGCCCATTTGTCCCATCATGCCCTGCATCATTTGCATCATGTCCATTTGACCTTGCCCCGTCATCGGCATCTGGGGTTGTTCTGTCATGTTCTGCGCCAACATCGGCGCGGCAGGTCTCTGGGTTGCTTCGTTGTCGGGATGATGCGGATCCTGTTGGGCCAGGGCGGCGGTGAGCAGCACAGCCGTGACGAGTAAAAAAATACGTTTGATCATAGCGACCACCTCGTGCTCAGCCTAGCGAAAGATTGTTAAAGATAAATAAAGGCTCTGTCTCGCCTAAAGCTAAAACCCAGTTGGGCAAAGTCGGGCCGTCTCCTTACCGCGAGTCGCAGTTGTGCCCGAGCACAGGTGACCCAGGGGTTGTCAGGTGCAACATTAGCGGAGTTTTCGCCCCACGCCCAAAACAAAGTCTCCGAAAAGGCGAGTCACGTAGCCTGTACCGACCACGATGCCTCGCGCTTCCAGTGCTGCCACAAATTCCTCGGCACTAAAGCGGTCTTTGCTGGGGTGCTCGAGAAAGGTGCGGTAGAGCCACCGCACTAAGGCTTAACGGGTGACCTCTCCAAAATAAAAGCGTCCGCCGGGTCTCAGCATCCGGTGGATTTCCGCGACGGCGACGGGCCAGGCGGGGACATGATGAAGGATGCCAAAGTCAAAGACGGCATCAAAGCTCGCGTCCGGCTCGGGAATTGCGGTCACGTCCGCTTGGTAGAGCGTAACGCGACCGGGCGGGTAGGCGGCCAGACGTTGCCGAGCCTGCCACACCATGTTCGGGTCGAGGTCGAAGGCGTGCGTGGACATCTGCCGCCCCAAAACGCTTCAAGATAATGTCCGTGCCCAGCCCGCGACCACAGCCGACCTCGAGCACCCGTCGCCCGTCAAGCCTGCCGCCAAGCCGTTGGAGTAACGGGGCCTCGTAATGGCGTTGCAGGCTTGCCCGCACGGGATTATTCATCAGGGCTTTTTCGACCCGGTTGAGCTTCACGAACAACCTCGCGGAGGGTTGCTAGTCCGGTTGCACGAACTTCACGCGGTTGAGGAGCAAGGCGTTAAAGGTCACGGTGATGGTCGAGGCACTCATGGCGAGGGCGGCGAACTCGGGCTTGAGCAAGATGCCGAGGCTGTTGTAAAGCATACCCGCCGCGATGGGGATGGCGATCACGTTATAGATGGCCGCCCAGAAAAGATTCTGTTTGATTTTGCCCCGCACCGCTTTGGCGAGGTGGATGCTCCTGGCGACATCCGCCGGGTTGTTTTTGACCAGCACGACATCCGCCGTTTCGACGGCCACGTCGGTGCCCGCACCGATGGCGATGCCGACTTCGGCCTCGGCTAGGGCTGGAGCGTCATTCACCCCGTCCCCGACCATGGCGACCTTGCCACCGTTACTTTGCAGCTTTTTCACCTGGTTGGCCTTGTCCTCGGGCAAGACCTCGGCGAGCACGGTGTCCATGCCAATTTGTTTAGCGACGGCTTCGGCCGTGTGGCGATTGTCCCCCGTGAGCATCACGGTTTTGACTCCGATACTGTGAAGGGCCTTGACTGCTTCCACGGCACTCGGGCGGATGGTGTCGGCCACGGCCACGAGTCCGGCGGGCTTGCCGTCTACGGCCACGTACATGGCGGTCCGCCCCTTCGCGGCGAGTTCGGACACGCTCGCCTCGAGGTCGCTCACTACCACCCGTTCCCGGTCCATGAGTTTCTTGTTGCCGATCAGGACTTTTTTACCGTGCATAGTGGCGACCACCCCGTGACCGGGAACCGAATCGAAAGTGTCAGGCGGATGCACCTCCACGCCCCGTTCCTTCGCGCCACGCACGATGGCCTCGGCTAGAGGGTGCTGGGAGGGTTCGTCGGCTGAAGCCGCGTAGTGGAGCAAGTCACCCTCACTCACCCCCGCTGCCGGGAGGACATCGGTGAGGGCAGGCTTTCCCTCGGTGAGCGTACCGGTTTTGTCGAAAATGACGGTGGTGATCCCGGCGGTGAGTTCGAGAGCGGTCGCATTCTTGAAGAGGACACCCTCGCGCGCGGCCTTACCGACCCCGACCGTGATGGCGGTGGGTGTGGCCAGGGCAAGGGCATCGGGGCAGGCGATCACAATGGTCGCTACGGCGACTGTGATCGCGAAGACGAGGGGTTGGTCGGTTGCCAGTGTCCAGTAAAGAAAAGCGAGTGTACCAGAAAGCAGGGCGACGTAGACCAGGTATTTGCCGGCCGTGTCGGCCAGGCGTTGCGCCGGGGCTTTTGAGGCTTGCGCGTTTTGAACCATCTGCACGATCCGGGAGAGGGCCGTGTCGGCACCCACGGCTTTGGCCACAAAGTTGAAGGCACCCGTCTGATTGACCGTGCCCCCCACGACTTTGGCCCCAGCCTCTTTCGCAACGGGGATGGGCTCGCCGGTAATCATGCTCTCGTCCACATAGCTCGAGCCTGAGACCACCTCGCCGTCCACGGGCACACGGTCGCCGGGTTTGACGATGATCTCGTCTCCGACCACGACCTGCTCGAGGGGCAGTTCGACTTCCTGACCGTCACGCTTGACTCGCGCGGTGGCGGGGGCAAGTTTGAGGAGGGCCTCGACCGCTTTCCCCGTGGCGTAGCGCGCGCGCATCTCGAGCCAGTGACCCAACAGGCTCAGCGTGGTCAGCATCGTGGCGGCCTCGTAAAAGACCTCGCCGGGAAAGAGAAAGGTGGCGGCTACCGAATAGGTATAGGCGACCAAAATGCCGAGAGCGATCAGGGTCATCATGTTGGCTTCACCCTTTCGCAGGGCCCGCCAGGCAGCACTGATAAAGGGCCAGCCGCCCCACCAGATCACGGGTGTTGCTAGCACGAAGCCCCAGAGACCCATGGAGATACCAAAAGGCGGCATCTCTGGGAAGCCCACGATGGCCCCTAAGGGTGAGAAAATGACGACCGGCAGGGTGAGGAGACCGGAGACGATAAAGCGGCGGAGCAAATCCTGGACCATCTGCGCCCCGTGACCCGCGTGTTCGTCGTGGTCGGCGTGACCCATCGCCAGGTGCTCGGCGTGACTCACCGCTTTGCCGGGCCTGTGGGCTGCTTGCGTTGATGCCGAGGGTGTGGCGGAATGGACGTGCCCTGCGAGGGCACTCGCCGCCACCGCACCCTGACCCGCCGGTAAGGGGGGTGGCTCCTGCCGGGCGGTGTGCGTACCGTGGTGCGCGTGACCCGCCTGGTGGGAAGCGTGACCTTGACTGTCACGGGCCGCTTCCGCTTCAACCACGTCTCCATGATCTACGGCCGGGTGTCCTGGCTGGCAGCAGGAAGCCTCGCAGCTCGAGCAGGTGCAGTCGTAGCCGTCTTCTTTAAGTTTTGTTTGCAGGCTAGACGCGGCCGTGTGGCTCGGGTCATAACTAAGGTGGGCCACCGCCCGCGTCCGGTCAACGTGAACGCCGGTGACCCCTGGCAAGGTTTGGAAATACGCTTCGGCACTGGCCAGGTCGGAGGCTGCATAGCAATTCTTTAGCGAGACCTCGAGCACCTTTGGCTCATGGCTTGGAGTCATCATCAACGGTCCTCCCTCACCGCACGTCGTCATCGCAACGCGACGGTAGTGACTGTATCAACACTAGCGTAGAACAGTTATGTTAAGCGACGTTAAAGCCAGTCTCGTGAGGGCCGCTTGCCTCTTCCAGTTTCGCTTGTTGGCCGTGTCCTCGCCTTGACTTTGGTAGGCGCACGACACGGGCGCGTAAGAAGGGTTGCCAGCATGGCCCAGTTTCGTTTCTCCAAGGCACACGGTTGGCACCAGGCGAGACCTAGGCCCAGAACGTCGGGGGCTCAAGGCCGAACCAACAGAGCCATTAGCTCGTCCACCATCTCGCTGCTGTCGTCGCGCTCGTGTGCAGTGGCTACGTGGGTCACGAGATGTTCGCGCAAGACCACGTGACTGGTCTCAGCGAGGGTCCGGCGCAGCGCAGCGAGGAGTCGCAACACGTCGATACAGTAAACGTGCGGGTTCTCGAGCAGAGTCTGGAGACGCTCGATGTCGCCTCGAGTACGTGCTAAATGGCGTATCGTCTTCTCGCGGATGTCCTCAGGCATACAAAGGTGGCCCGTGTCCTGAGAAGAACTCCCATCTTTAGACATGGGTCACAGTCCCCAACGGTCTAGGCTTTGTACGGGCTCTGTCGTCGGCTCGCGCCACAGGAAGCGCGTTTGAGACTGGCGTAGAGACGCGCACCATTTCGCTAGGCGTGACAGCTTCGGCTAACGCCGTGACCTCCACGTACCAGCTATCGCGGTGTGCGAAGACACGTTCGACCACAGTATCGAGTTGCCGATCGGTCACGGCAATGTCAGCAAAATAGGCGGCGATGGTGCGGTCCGAAAACGGTCCGATGAGGCAGTGACCACCACCTTCCCAACGGTTGGGTGAGATGACCGTCAGCGCGTGTGTTCCTCTATGATCGTTGATCCAGACTTCAGACATGGTAGACCTCCTTGGGGGTCTGGGTTTCCTTTCCGCCTGGGGCGGAAACCGTGAGTACATTGTTGTCGCTCCCAAAAGGGTTGGCGCAAACCTCACCGCCTGCGTCGGTGTACCCGTCTTGACCGTTGATGAGGTAACGGAACTGGTAGAATTTTCCCTCTTCCAGTTCAATCACAGTTTGCCAGTGTCCGTCCTCAGTTTTGTTCAGGGGATGGGCTACCGAGTTCCACTTGTTAAAGTCACCAACGATGCTGACGCTTTCAATATCCTTTGGGGTGTCACGCGCTTCTAACGTGACCGCAAAGGTGACGGCTTGCTTCGTGTGTCGCTCCTTGTTGCTTGTAATCTCATCTTTCATCGCGCTTTCCTCCCTTCAAAGACAGGATGCTGGACCCTACGAAAGCCCGTCTCCACTCTTCGCAGTTCTCCTGTCTGGTGGACCACGCAAGGTCGCATGGCAGCCACCCACTCACCGTGTCGTCACTCACACACCCTGGGCATCAAGAAAGCGGTGCACGTTAAAGCGTTTTGGCGCAGCTTACTTAGCATCGTGAACCGCCTTCCAAAAACTTTTGCAAGCTGTAGTTCGTAGCGTGACCCATACGGTTTACGCTCAACTGCCGTAGCTGTAGTTATAGCGTACCTGTGTTAAGCGCGTATAAAGGATACGTGCCAAGCATCCCACCTGCCTGCACGCGGGTCGGTAGGCCAGGCTTAGCTTTATCCATCCTTAACAGTAAAGGGGTATAACCAGCCTCGAGCGTGTCACACGTCTTGGAATCGCCGATGCGGTGTCGCGCGGGAAAGGAGAATTTTATGATGGGCTACAGTTGGGACACGACAGCCTTTGGCTGGATTAGTATGATGCTGTTTTGGGTTACCGCTAGTGTTGCCGCTCTTGTATTTCTAGCGCGGAGCTTTGAGGGCTTCTCGCCACGCCTCCCTCGAGCTGACCGTTCACTCGAGGCGGCTAGGGAACACTTGGCCAAAGTCGAGCAAGGTCAAGAAGCGGCCGACACGTTCAAGCGTAACGGTTAAGCATGAACGCCACCGCGAGGGTACTCGAACAAGTTGGATTTATGGTAGGTGCTAACCCTGGTGCGCTCTTGCTCAATGTATTCGGACTCGCTGTAAGTCCTGATAAATTACTCCGTGTTGTTCGTACCTTACCCGTGCAGCTTACCCATTGCCCAAAAGCCATCGGTGTGGATGAATTTGCTTTGAAGCGCGGCAGAGATTATGGCAGTGTCGTTGTTAATCTCGAGACAGGTCAGCCTGTGGACTTACTCCCTAGTCGAGACACCACAACGGTAAGCCAATGGCTCGAGCAACAGCCACACATTGAAGTGGTTGCTCGAGACCGCTCTAAGAACCCATCTGAGAAGGGTCAAGCCCGAGCCAAGCGTTTGAGCATAATGCGAAT
>ERZ1066120.1078-NODE-1078-length-19212-cov-27.492405_pt1 | contig 19212 bp, 16 predicted proteins | sample MGYA00382767_ERZ1066120 | MGnify/ENA primary metagenome ERZ1066120 (study PRJEB33369, sample SAMEA5778350) | biofilm metagenome | biome: Industrial cooling water; feature: Water cooling tower basin; material: Biofilm | place: United Arab Emirates | collected...
CACCACCGAATCCAGGGGGGAGCGAACCGGCACCGGCACCGGCACCACCGCCACCGCCACCGCCACCACCGAATCCAGGCGGGAGCGAACCGGCACCGGCACCGGCACCACCGCCACCACCGAATCCAGGGGGGAGCGAACCGGCACCGGCACCACCGCCACCGCCACCGCCACCACCACCTAACCCAGGGGATGGAGGAAACAATGGCTTACCGGATGGCCCTGGTAACTCACCAAATGGACCGCCAGGTACAGTTGGCAACCCTAACCAAGACCCAGGTAATGGGATAGGGAATACACCAGGTAATGGCTTGGGAAATGGGCCGGGTAATTCACCTAATGGACCACCTGGTAGGGTTGGTAACCCTAACGAAAACCGAGGTAATGCTGGGGGCAATTAATCGCCAGGTTCGCCTGGTAACTCGAACAGAAATCGAGGTAATCAGAGATAAAATAGCCTCTCAGTTTAAAAAGTAAATCTCAATCAAGACCCAGGTATCAGATGCAATAGCTACCGGGCGGGGAAACAAGAATTCCTCGCCCACTATCATATTTATTTGGTAAGGAATGTCCATCGCTTCACCAATAACTGAAAACTGGCAAATTAACGACTGATAGTTATGCAATTTATCGACCAAGCGGAAATTAATGTAGAAGGAGGGAAGGGCGGTGATGGCATCGTAGCCTTCCGACGAGAAAAGTATGTCCCGGCTGGGGGGCCATCGGGTGGAAATGGGGGTAAGGGGGGTTCTGTTTACTTGATTGCTACAGAACACCTGCAAACTTTGCTGGATTTTAAGTACGATCGCCGCTTTAAAGCAGATGATGGCGGGCGCGGGGGGCCAAATAATTGCACTGGGGCAAATGGGGGCGATCGCTTGATCCAAATTCCCTGCGGTACGATGGTCTACGACGCTACAACCAATCAATTGCTAGCAGATCTGACAGAATCCGGTCAGACTTTCTGCGCGGCGCAAGGAGGTAAAGGCGGTTTGGGAAACCAGCATTTCCTCAGCAACCGCAACCGCGCACCCGAATACGCCCTACCAGGACTTCCGGGAGAACAACGGCTGCTGCGTTTGGAGTTAAAGCTGTTGGCAGAAGTCGGGATTATCGGTTTGCCTAATGCCGGTAAATCGACGCTGATTGCCGCAATTTCTGCCGCACGACCTAAAATTGCCGATTATCCCTTTACTACCTTGGTGCCGAATTTGGGGGTGGTGCGTAAACCCGACGGTGACGGGATCGTTTTTGCCGATATTCCTGGATTGATTGAGGGGGCGCATGAAGGCGTGGGGTTAGGTCACGATTTCTTGCGCCATATCGAACGCACGCGGCTGCTGTTGCATTTGATCGATGCCACCAGCGAAGATCCAATTGCGAATTATCACACGATTCAGGAAGAGTTGCTGGCTTACGATAAAGGATTGACCGAACGGCCTCAAATTTTGGCACTTAGTAAAATAGATGCGGTTGACCCCAGTATCGATGTGCAAGCGATCGCATCCGTTCTCGAAGCCAAAAGCGACGCCCCGGTTTTCCTCATTTCCGCCGTTACCCGCACCGGACTCGATCCCCTGCTACAAAAAATTTGGCAGTTTCTAGAAAAAAATGAACAAGAAGGGAAAGATGCGATCTAATTATCTATTTAACTCAAGTTGCTAGTGATGAGGTTAAGCGTTTTCGATCCCCCTAAATCCCCCTTAATAAGGGGGACTAAGAATCCGGTTCCCCCCTTTTTAAGGGGGGTTAGGGGGGATCGAACCGACAATATTTGTAAATAGCAACTTACGTTATTTAGCTGTTATTCCCAACTCAAAACAGCTTCCCCTGGTGGCCTGATTTTTGCCTAGCTTAATCATCGCTGCCTAGCTGTAGCTGACGCCTCGCTACATTAGACGGGGAATTTCCCAACTGTTCGATCGGAGAAATAATCGAATTGTCGGGAGAAGTGGTAGGTTCAGAGACAGTTGGGGGAGACGCCTTCGGCTTGCGGGAAAAGTGTTGATAAGCAATCCGAGAGATCTGGCGGATCAGTTTTTCGGCTTTGGGGTCGTTGTGGCGGCGTTTCACCATAACTGCTGCAATGTAGCGCTTGCCATTGGGTAGCTCGATCAAACCGGCATCTGCCAGCATTGGGCCAATATAGCCGGTTTTGTGGGCAATGGTAGCGCCAGTGCCCAATCCGCGGGGTAACAAGTGATTTCTTCGGGTTTGTCGCAGGATCGAAAGCAAGCGATCGCGCGACTGTTTAGACAATAACTCCCCTTGATTGACAAACGCGATTAAACTCGCTAAATCTTTAGGGCTGCTGGTGTTTGTTCCTTCTACATCGGGGAGTTGATTGCGAATCGCCGTTGTTGTCAAACCCCAAGCGAGGAAGCGCTGATTGAGGGCTTCGGCACCGCCCAAGCGCTCGATCAGCATATTGGTTGCCGTATTATCGCTGATTGCAATCATCTTGGTTGCGGTTTCCAGCGCCGTATATTTCGACCCCGGAAATTTGTGCTGCATGTTGCCGCTGCCGGTGGCAATAAATTGCTTTTTCATCGTCAGCAACTCATCGAGGCGGATTTTACCCGTATCCACATCTTGAAAAAAGGCAACCAAAATCGGTATTTTGATCGTGCTAGCCGATGCGATCGCAGCACTGCCATTGAAGTCTAAAAAGGTATCTGTGTCGGGATCGAGGATAAATACTCCCGGCTTCAATTCCGGATACTGTGTCAACGCTGCGGTAATTTCTGCTTTTAAAGGTGAGATTTCCTCACCTTGCTGGGGGGATAATTGGCGATCGCTTGCTGGGGGAGTATCTAGTAAACTTTGCTCCGCCACCGCTTTCTTAATTTGGGACGAACCATTGGTGGGAGAAGCACTAGGACGATCGTGGCTGGCTGGATTCCCAAGTGACAACAACGTCCCCACCACAACTCCCAGGCCAATCCCCAATATTAGCAGGCGAGTGCCGTAAATTAGGGGTGACCCTACTCCCCGCTTGGATTTGCCCAACTTGACCGCTTTTGCTTTGGATGTTGGAGTGCGATCTGGCGTCTGGGTAGGGGATTTATTCGCACGCGATGACCGAATGCGGGTTTGAGGACGTTGGCGCGGCGAGGTGTCGCTCGGAGATGGTTTTTGCGGCGGCGTGTCAACCTCTCTGGATGGTTTCACCCCAGATTTGCGACGGCGACGCGCCGCAGATATATGCTCGACCTTGCTGCTACTCGGATGGCGTGATTGAGGCTTTTCCGATGTGACGGATAATTTAACCGCCGGACGATCTTTGCTGCGAGAGCGATCGCTACGTTTTTTTTCCAGCGGCGATAAACTAGCAGACTTACCGAACAGTCGCCGCAGCCAATTCAACCGCGACTGTCCCTGAAAGCGCTGCCACTGCTCTTGCGTGACGCGCAACCGGCGCGCCCCTGCTTTTCTCGGTAGAGACGACCCCAACCCATCGGTTGATATTTTGGCTACTTCCTGACGCCCCAACACCGGCTGCTGTTTTTGTTGCCGTTGCCGCTGGCGGCGGATCAGGTGTTTTTCGGAGCTTGCCACGAAGCACACCTCACAAATCAACTAAAGGAAACAAAGGGACTACAAGGGAAACTGTAACCGTGAACGGGATATTTATCGAGCGAAAAGATGGGTAAAGTGGAGAATTTAGGGAATTTGGGGAAGAAACGGAACTTAGGAATTTTTTTTCTCCCCTGACCCTTGCTGAAAAGAATTCTCCATTGCTCCTGAAATGAAGCTAATGAAGCTATCGCTCCCAAAATTGCACCATAGTTCTGTTAATTTCAATCCCAACAAACTTTACTACAAATCGACGCCCGGTTCTAAACAATCGATACCCGATAGAGATTGTTTGTTTTCAACCGATTGGTTCAACTGGGTTGATTTTACTTGAGCGGCAGCAATATTACAAATCGCCCATTCCACTTGACTGAGAATACCTCGCAGCATTGCTACCTCTTGTGCAGATAGCTGGGTGCGATTAAACAGAAGTCGGAATTTTGCCATGCGACTAGCTGCTGTGTGGGGATAAAGATAACCGATTTTTAACAGCACGGCTTCTAAATGTTTATAGTACTGCTCTAACGCTTCTAATGGAACGCTCCCAAAAGTATCTTCTCCTTTTAGGGGGGAAAATAAGGAATAAACTGCGTTAATCGTCGCAGATGGCAGATTTTCTCCTGCAATCTCATCTTGGCTGATGGCTGACTGATAAAGCTCGTAACAGCAAACAGCGACAGCTTGAGCCAAATTTAACGAATGATAGGCATCGCTGGAGGGAATGCGGACAAATCGTTGGGCGTATTTGAGTTCTTCGTTGCTTAAACCGCGATCTTCCGCACCGAAAATGAGAGCAGATGGCTCTGCTTGCAGCAACCAAGGTAAAGCCGCGCGCGGATTTTCCAGTTGAATCGACCGCGATCGCGCAACCGATGTGGTAGCGATCGCTTTGGTACACCCTGCCAAGGCTTCCGGCAAGGTCGCGACCACCTTTGCTGTTTCCAGTAGGTCTTGCGCGTGTACTGCCATTAGCCTTGCTTGTTCCCCCAAATAATCGCATAAAGGCTCGACCAAAACTAGATGGCGCAGCCCCATATTTTTCATCGCACGCGCCACCGATCCCACATTTAATGGGCCGCTTGGCTGCACCAACACGATCCGCACCTCCTCCAAGGACGTTCGATCCATAACTGTGCCAGGGCGGGAGTTTTTTACAATTAGATTAACTAATGTACCGTTAAATTAACATGCCGCGCCAACGTTCTAAATCGGATTTACCCACAAAAATTTGCCCCGTTTGTCAACGTCCCTTTACTTGGCGCAAGAAATGGGAAGATTGCTGGGATGATGTTAAATACTGCTCGGAACGCTGCCGCCGTCGTCGGTCATCGGTCAGCGGTCAGTAGTCAGCGCTGATTACTGGCAATGGACGACGCAGCTAGTTAATGCTTGTTGAAGGGATGAAAGCTAAATGTCAGATCGGAGAGTACAACCTAAAGTTATTATCCACGGGGGAGCCGGTAGCTCGCTCAAGGGCAAAGGCGGAGTTGAAGTAGTCCGTCGGTCGCTTTATAAAGTGTTGGAAGAATTATACCCCCTATTATTATCGGGAGCAAGTGCCAAAGAAGCCGTAGTGCGGGGTTGTCAGATGTTAGAGGACGATCCCCGGTTTAATGCCGGAACCGGATCGGTATTGCAATCTGACGGTCAAATTCGCATGAGTGCTGCTTTAATGGATGGACTGACTCAGCGCTTTAGCGGTGCGATCAATGTTTCCCGCGTGCAAAATCCGATCGATTTAGCTGCCTATTTACAAACTTCGCCGGATCGGGTTTTATCGGATGTTGGGTCAGCCGAACTGCTGCGCGAATTGCAAATTCCGATCTACAATCCCCTGACAGATATTCGGTTGCAGGAGTGGATGCAGGAACGGGACGAGAATTTTACCAAAGAAATGGCAGGGGTGGTCGCAGAAAAAGAACTCATTGCCGATGGCAACGCCCGCCGGGGTACGATTGGCGTGGTGGTACTTGACGGTATGGGCAATTTAGCCGCAGGCACTTCTACCGGCGGCAAAGGATTTGAGCGCATCGGGCGAGTCAGCGATTCGGCAATGCCTGCGGGGAATTATGCCACCCGCTACGCAGCGGTAAGTTGTACGGGTATAGGAGAAGACATCATCGATGAGTGTTTGGCGGCAAAAATCGTCGTGCGCGTCACCGATGGCATGTCAATCGCCGCAGCATTTGAGCGCAGTATGGGCGAAGCGCGTACTAACGGCAGGGATTTAGGGGCGATTGGGATTGATTGGACGGGAGCGATCGCATATGGCAAAACCAGCGAAGTCCTCCTCGCCGCCTACCACGATGGGGAAAAAATGAGCGATACCCTCGAATAAATTGCAGATTTTAGATTGCAGATGTGAGATTTAAACTTAGGACTGACGCGCGCCGATTTCAGAAACCGGGTTTCTTCGTAGATCTCTAGTTTCCAAACCAAGGATTTTTATAGAAACCCGGTTTCTTTGCGTAGATCCTAGAACTGATATCTCCAATCTGCAATCTTAAATCTCAAATCTTCAATTCTTCAAAGGCGCTTGCACAAAATCCACCGCAATTCCATCGGCGGTTGTTGTTCGGCGAGGGGGAATAAATCGCGTCCGGTTGCCCAATTATTAAACCATCCCGTCGGAGGCCATGCTTCCGGCGGTAAATTTTGTTTTTCGTATTCAAATACGGGGTCGTCGGATATTAGTTCCAAGGGTAGATCTTCCATTGCCGATGCCAGTTCGGCGCGGGTGTAAATCGTAGACCAAGCAATTTGAGACATTTCTCGCACTGCGGCATCGGGTTCGTACCCATCAACGGCTAAGAAAGTATTAAACAACAACAACCCGCCCGACTTAATTACATCGCACATTTTCGCCATCAATAGTCGCAGCTGATCCGCATCGCGAAAGTGAGAAATCACCTCAGCAATCACTGCCATTTTGTAATGTGCGGGGCGCATCCGCACCATCGGATCGAGAATATTGCCTTGGGTGACGACGACGGGTAAACCCTCTGCTTCGGCAGTGCCTTGTATTTGCTGCACAAATTCGGGAGTTAACTCGATCGCATGAACCAGATACCCTTGTCTTGCCAGAGGTAACGTATTGCGTCCAGTGCCTGCACCCACGTCTAAAATCGGCGTTTTTCCTGGATCTGCCTTCAATTCGGCAACCGTTGCCATCACTTTCGCATCTGGATGGGAACCGAATAGGGGGGGTTTTCTGTTATCCACCCAGGTTTTATACTGCTCGGCAACCGAAGAAACGACGGTAGAAAGATTGCACGCTAACCCAGTTTGGGGCGCTTTGGCGGGTTCGTAGCGCAAGACGAGGTTGGAATGAGGTGAAGCTTCATATCCTTCTTTTAACCGGCGTTCCAGCAGTTCGCGCAACTGCACCAGTTCGTCGCCAGAGAAGGGTCTGCCAAGGGTTTGGAACAGCACCTTGAGTCGCTCCATGTAATGTTCTAGCATCGCTGGCACGCAAGGCATAATCAGTTCGCCACGGGGATATATGCGCGTGTTGAGCTTGCTGAGGATGACCTGGTTAATGATTGCCGGGTCGGTGACGATTGGCATCGGTTCGCTCTTAGTTGGCGTTTCGTTAGAGGCGATCAAGTTGGCAGTCTCCGTTGCTTGCTGATCTGTTGAGTCGATTGTAAATTTTAGTTGATCCATGTGGAAAGTCCTAGATATAGCTAACTGGGGCTGATTTCTTAAGCTGCGGGGACGAAAAAACTATTTTTTAACCATTGAAAGGTAATTTTCTACAATAATTGCTGACGACCTCACCTAGAGTTTTTGTTTCCCAGGAAACAGCTATAGGGCTGGGGAAGTCAGAATAAGTGGTTAGTAGCGGGTTTTGACTATGCGTCAGTTTCTGAGTACGGTTTCTGTTTTGGTCTTGCTTCAAGGTTTACCGGGGATGGTTCTGTGGACGCCCCAAGCGATCGCTCAATCTCCAACACCACCTAGTTCCAACCTCGGAGCCGACCCCATCGAACGGGTTTTGGCGGCAAGATTGATGACGAATTACCCTGATGGACAATTTTATCCCGAACGGCTCGTCAGTCGCGCCGAACTTGCCTCTATTTTAGTCAAAGCTTTTGAGCTAAATAAAAGAGCCGCTGCCATGACCAGAAATTTGGTTGTAGTTCAAGATGTCCCCCCTTCTTTCTGGGCATTTAACGATATTCAAACTGTTCTCAAAACTGGCATTATGCGCGGCTATCGCGACAATATGTTTTTCCCCAACCAACGAGTCTCGCGCGCCGAAGCTTTAGCTATTTTTGCTCAAGCTTATGGGGTATTTCAGTTCCCCGATGAAACTGTTACCAGAATTTTATCCGATTATCCCGATGCAGCCCAAATCCCCGATTGGGCTAAAAAATCAATGGCAACAGCACTTTATGAAGGTTTTGTCAAGCTCGATGACCGACGAAATATTAACCCTTTAAATCCGATGACGCGGGGGGATATGGCCTACGCTTTGAGTAAATTTTTAGAACGACAAAATAACCCCGCACCTGTCTTAGAAGGCGAATATTTTAGGACTACGAGGTAATGGGTAATTGGTAATTGGTAATGGCTAATGGCTAATTAGGCATTACCGTTGTGAAGACGCTTTACTCACATCTTGCAGCAGAGCCAACAGAAATAAATTTCGCAGCTTTTAGCTAAAACCCGTTGCAACGGGTTAAAAGGTTGATTTTAGTTAGCTTTAGCTAACTTAAGCTTTCAGCTCCAAATTTATTTGGAGGCTGTTTATCGGGTAGGTGCAAGATGTAAGTTTACTCACATCTTGCACTGAGCCAACAGAAATAAATTTCACAGCGAGGAAGCTAAAACCCGTTAAAACGGGTTAAAACCTTGATTTTAGTTAGCTTTAGCTAACTTAAGCTTTCAGCCCCAAATTTATTTGGAGGCTGTTTATCGGGTAGGTGCAAGATGTGAATATACTCACATATTGCACCAAGCCGAGAAATAAATTTCTGGCTCAAAGCTAAAACCCGTTGAAACGGGTTAAAACCTTGATTTAAGTTAGCTTTAGCTAACTTAAGCTTTCAGCCCGACATTTATTTCAGGGCTGTTTATCGGGTAGGTGCAAGATGTGAGTACAGAAACCGGGTTTCTGACTCAAGAGCAGACTGCCAATAAATCAAATTACCAATTACCAATTTGAATAACTAACTCAAGTTGCTAGTTATGAGGTCAAGCATTTTAGATCCCCCTAAATCCCCCTTTTGAAGGGGGACTAAGAATCCAGTTCCCCCCTTTTGAAGGGGGACTAAGAATCCGGTTCCCCCCTTTTGAAGGGGGGTTAGGGGGGATCAAACCAACCATATTTGTAACTAGCAACTTGCGTTATATAGCTGCTAATGGCTCATGGCTAATGGCTAATGCGATCGAAAACCCTTGATTAACGCAAGTTGCTAGTTATGAGGTCAAGCATTTTAGATCCCCCTAAATCCCCCTTAAGAAGGGGGACTAAGAATCCGGTTCCCCCCTTCTTAAGGGGGGTTAGGGGGGATCAAACCAACCATATTTGTAACTAGCAACTTGCGTTAGTGATGAGGTCAAGCATTTTAGATCCCCCTAAATCCCCCTTAATAAGGGGGACTAAGAATCCCAAGCCGGTTGACTTTGAATCCGGTTCCCCCCGCTGTTTTGGGGGGTTAGGGGGGATCAAACCAACCATATTTGTAACTAGCAACTTGCGTTAGTTATAAAACCGATCCCCCCAAACCCCCCTTACTAAGGGGGGCTTAAGAGCCGAACGACTAAAGTCGCGGCTACACAAACTAAGCCCGCCTTCGCGGGCTATAAAATAAAGGGGGTTTAGAACCCGGATTTGGTATTACCCATAATCAGAAGCCGGGAACACGATTAACGTTATCTGTTTGTCCGAGATATCGCTGATGTTCCCTACCTCACATCTTGCACCACGGGAGGTAGAACCTCCCGGATCTCGTTCCCAGGTTCAACCTGGGAACGAGAATATGTGGGCTGCCGCCTCAAGGTGCAAGATGTGAGTAAAGCTAAGCAAGGGCTTTGAGCTATAGCGTGCTAACTTTACTTTGGTAATTATCGAGGAAAGCAAAAGATGAATCAGAAAAAATCCGAAGAACCGAGTATTGGCAAAGTCATTGTCATGACAACCTTTGCAGCTGGCGCGCTGCTTGTCATGTACATGATGCGGTATTTCTGATAGCTATTCTACAGTTCTAACTCACAACCAAGGAGAACAAATAATGGTTAGTTTGAAAGAGAAAGAACAAAATAAACCAGTTAATCAAATTCCAGAAGTTCTCTTGCCCCGATGGCGGCAAACTATCAATGGAATAATCGACCCGATGTATTATCTGGAACAAGCCCGACAAGACTATGGAGATATTTATTTAACTAAATTTGCCGGTTTTCCCAACCAAATAATTATCAGCGAACCCCAAGCAATTCAGCAAATCTTTACCGCCGATCCTAAATTATTTGATTCTGGTTCTGGAAATCAGATTACTGAACCATTATTAGGGTCAAATTCATTGGTATTGCTGGATGGCGATCGCCACATGCAACAGCGCAAGCTTTTAATGCCGCCTTTTCACGGCGAACGCATGAAAGCTTACGGTCAGACGATCTGCGAGATTTCTCACCAAGTTATTAACCAGTGGAAAATTGGGGAAACTTTTGCTGCTCGCCCCGCAATGCAAGAGATTTCTTTGCAAGTGATTCTTCGGACTATTTTTGGATTGAAGGAAGGAGAGCGATATCAACAAATTAAAAAGATTCTAACAGCGATGCTAGATTCTTTTAACGAGCCTTTAAGCGTGGTTTTTCTATTCTTTAAATCTCTGCAATTCGATTTAGGGCCTTGGAGTCCTTGGGGAAATTTTATCAGACAAAGGGCATTACTCGATCAACTACTTTATCAAGAAATTCGCGAACGTCGCGGCAAACCGGAATCTTGGGGTGAAGATATTTTGAGTTTGTTACTATCTGCTCGCGATGAAGCAGGCGAACCGATGACCGATGTGGAATTGCGCGATGAATTGATGACGATGCTGTTTGCAGGTCATGAAACCACAGCGACTGCTTTAGCTTGGGCTTTGTATTGGATTCACTACCTTCCAGAAGTGCGAGAAAAGTTGCTCCAAGAAATCAATTCTATCGATATTGATAGCGCCGATCCGATGGAAATTGCTCGGTTGCCTTATTTGAATGCGGTTTGCTCAGAAACCCTGCGGATTTATCCAATTGTTTTCTTTGCTTTACCCCGAATTTTGCAAGCCCCAATGCGATTAATGGATTATGACCTACCAAAAGGAACGATGCTGTCTATCTGCATTTATTTGACTCACCATCGTCCTGATATTTATCCAGAACCCAATCAGTTTAAGCCAGAGCGATTTTTAGAACGGCAGTTTTCTGCTTATGAATATTTGCCGTTTGGAGGGAGCAATCGTCGCTGTCTCGGTGCTGCATTTGCCATGTTTGAAATGAAATTAGCACTGGCAAATATTGTATCTCGCTGTGGGCTGGAACTGGCAGAAAAAGCACCCTTAATGCCCGTCCGTCGCGGCATAACATTTGCACCCAAGGGCGGCGTCCATTTGAATTTGAAATGGCGAAATTAATATCGGAATCTGGTTGCATTGAGATAATTAGCTTTCTTGCTAATGGCTAATGGCTAATGGCTAATGGCTAATGGCTAATTGTCTCTGCAATAAGTAACACTAAGTAATTCTGATGCAAATGGAAATTATATAACAATCAAAACTGAGAGCAGATCCCCGAATTTTTAGAGAATCGGGGATTTTTATCTGTTATTTGACCAGCGTCCACTCTAATAGTTTAATTGGCGCTTGTTGCAGTGCTGCTGTAAGTTCGGCATTATTTTCAAATTTGACTTGATTTAGATAGCAAGCTTCGATGTTGACGGTGAATTGTTTTTCCTCAAAAGGCCAAGGGATAACCGTAATTTTGCCATCGCTGTCTTGCTTGATGTCGTAGCGATCGCCGTCAGGTCCAGTACCAATTTCTAAGGCGCGTTCGCCTGCGGGAATCTCGCGATTGCACAAGATTAACGATAAGCGATCGCACCACTGAAAAAATGCATAAGCTGCTTCGGCTTCCTTTTTTGTAATCTTCAATTCTTTGCGCCATTTTTCTTGATTTTCTAGTTGCTCATCTAGAAAAATATCCAATTCCGAGGACTCTCCCCGCTTGCCTTCATTCAGAAAGCTCATGTGCATGGAAATTAACATCGCCACCCACCTTCCCCGATAGCGAGCATTATTAGTAAATTCTTTTAGCTTTTTGAGGTCGGTTTTTTTATCCAGGGTAAAATCTAACGGCGCACCGGCAGGAGTGAGGTGATTTCCTTCCCATTCTTTTTCCAAATCATCATGGTGGGAAATCGCCGCCACGGTTTCAATGATGCGTTGGGGACGGTCTTTTTTATTCCAGTTTCCCGCGATTTGTGCTGCTAGTAAAGCGTGGGCGCGGTGGTAAATAATTTCCCATCCATTCTCGTGTTGATTAGCAATCATTAAAAAATTATCCTCCTTGCCTGAAATATCGCCTTTGGTATGCCAATTGGCACCCAAATCTGAGGATAGTCTTCGGTCAGGTTTGGCAAAAGTAACTTAGGGCAGACATGTTTGCCTACCTGAAGAAAGATGCTTAGAATGCGGCTAGCAAGCTAAAGCGGGGCAACACAGTTATAAAGGGGAAAAGGGACAACGGGGAAGGGGGAAAGGGAAAGGGGGAAAAGCGGAAAGGCTGGTTGATCGGATTCCTTTTTGCCGTTTCCCCCCTTTTCCCCCCTTTTCCCCTTTTCCCCTCTTTTCCCTTTCCCCTTCCAGAGAACCTTATTGTTGATAGCAGGCTGTGAGAGCGATCGCTAGTGCATCCGCGGCATCATCTGGCTTGGGAATATAATCTAAATTCAACTCGTGGGCGACGGCTTGTTGTACCTCGTGTTTATCCGCATTGCCCATTCCGGTGAGCGCTTGTTTCACCTGGGCGGGTGTATACTCGACAAACGGGACGCCGTGCTGAGCTAAAACTAGCATAATCACGCCCCGCGCTTGGGCGATCGCAATCGTGTTACCCATGCGATAAAAAAACAGTTTCTCAATCGCCACCAGATCGGGTTGCCATTCCTGCATCAGGGTGTGCAGATCGTCGTAGATCGTGCGGAGTCGTTCCCCCATTTCAGTATTGGCGGAGGTTTTAATCGCACCAAAATCAAGCGGTGTAGGGGTTTGCGGCATCTGGCAGCGAATCACCCCGAACCCTAACACAGCCAGCCCCGGATCTAATCCCAGAATTCGCTGCTCCATAAAAATTTCAGATTTTGTAATACCTTGGCGTGAAATACTTTATCTCAAAAGGGTGGGTACAATAATCTCGTTCAAACTTGTCTGCAATTGGTGAAAAACACCCAGATATAGACTGTCACAGCGTGAAACTTATTCTGTACTGGCTCAGGGTTGATAAAGATGGCAAAACTTTGCTAACAAATACCTAATCAAACCGCTCTGAGAACAAAAATCTCACTCCCAGCCCGGTTCAAAAATACATATCATACATTGTTCTGGCGATCCTGTTTAATTCACCAGCCCCTCATTCATCATGTCAATCGGTATATTCAAACAAGTTCTACTCGTCCTATCTCAGGAGTCGCGCCTAGCCTGGGGTTTTAATCCCAGGACTCCCCGGCGAGTTAACCGATGGTTTAAGTGGTTGGCTCCCGGTTTATTAGTTAAACGTTGGTTGCTGATTAGTGCTAGCGGCGTGCTGCTGACAAGTCTGGGGGTGGCAATTTGGGTGAAACTAACGCCCACTTATCGCCTAATTCAGTTCACGATCGAGCTACTGGAGAAGATTGCCGCGATCGTTCCCAACTATATCAGCGGGCCTCTGGTGGTACTCTCTGGTCTGCTGTTAATTTTATGGGGACAAACCCGCAGCCTGGGTTCGATCGCAGAAGTTCTCAAACCTGGGGGAGATACAGAAGTGATTGACATGCTGCTAGCGCATCGCCGGTTAAATCGCGGCCCGAAAATTGTAGCGATTGGCGGCGGTACGGGGCTTTCTACCCTTTTGAGGGGATTAAAGGCTTACAGCGCCAATATTACTGCGATTGTCACTGTAGCGGACGATGGCGGCTCTTCAGGACGCCTGCGGCGGGAAATTGGCGTTTTGCCCCCCGGAGATATTCGCAACTGTTTGGCAGCGTTGGCAGATGAAGAAAAGTTATTAACCGAATTGTTTCAATATCGGTTCAAGGCAGGGGATGGTTTAACGGGGCACAGTTTTGGCAACTTGTTCCTAACGGCGATGAGCGAAATTACGGGCGATTTGGATCGAGCGATCGTCGCTAGTTCCAAAGTTTTAGCCGTGCGAGGGCGAGTCTTACCGGCGACGCTGGAGGATGTGCGTTTGTGGGCGGAGTTAGCCGACGGGCGGCGGATTGAAGGGGAATCGAATATTACAGAAGCCAAAGGCAGCATTATCAAAATTGGTTGCACGCCCGCCAATCCACCCCCGTTACCCAAAGCGCTGAAGGCAATTCGGGAAGCGGATTATATTATTATCGGGCCGGGGAGTCTTTATACCAGCGTAATTCCAAACTTGTTGGTGCCGGAAATTGCTAGTGCGATCGCTCAACGACAAGTCCCCCGCATCTATGTCTGCAACGTCATGACTCAACCAGGAGAAACTCAAGGATACAGCGTTGCCGACCACATTAAAGCGATCGATCAAGCCTGCGGACAGCGCTTATTTAACGCCGTCTTAGTGCAACGGAAAGTCCCCTCCGCCAAAGCCCTGATCCGCTATGCTCAAGAAAATTCCCATCCCGTCCACTTAGATCGAGAAGCAGTAGGACAATTAGGGCGTCGAATTGTCTTATCTAACGTCATGGATGAAGATGAAAACACAGGTTTAGTCCGCCACAATCCCCAAAAACTAGCCCGCGTTCTTCTGCGATGGTATGGTCGCGCTCAAACCAGCTAATTGCTAATTGCTAATTGCTAATTGCTAATTGGATTCATAGGGGTTCCGCTCTTGGCAATTACCCATTACCCATTACCTATTACCACTCCGCTTGCATGTAACTAACGCAAGTTGCTAGTTACAAATATGGTTGGTTTGATCCCCCCTAACCCCCCTTCAAAAGGGGGGCTAGCACCGGATTCAAAGTCCCCCTTTTTAAGGGGGATTTAGGGGGATCGACAATGCTTGACCTCATAACTAGCAACTTGAGTTAACTAGCAACTTGAGTTAATAGCTCTTACAATTAGCAATTAGCTATGAGCAATTAGCCATGAAACTAGAGTCTGATATAATTATTTTGCCCGACGCAGAAGCGACGCGCGAACTCGGTCGCAATTTAGCTCAATCCCTCCCACCGGGTAGCGTCATTTTATTAGAAGGAGACTTAGGCAGCGGTAAAACTACCCTAGTTCAAGGTCTGGGTGAAGCATTGGGAATCAAAGACGCGATCGCTAGTCCTACCTTTACCTTAATTAATGAATATCCAGAAGGCAGAATTCCGCTTTATCACCTAGATTTATACCGTTTAGAACCCCAAGAAGTTGAAGCATTGAATCTAGAAACTTATTGGGAAGGCATCGAATTTATCCCAGGAATTGTAGCTATTGAATGGGCAGAAAGATTGCCTTATCAACCTCAGAATTATCTGCAAATTACTTTGACCTATCAAACCGATGGCAGCCGTCAAGCCCAAATTATTACCAAAGGAGAATTGCCGATCTAATTTTGCAGCAAGAAACCCGGTTTCTAGTTCTGGGTGAATAGATTACAAATTCTGGATATAGCAATTATACGATTCATAGGTTATAGCTTGCTTGTCGCCCCCTGAAGTTGATGTGATTCGTACTTCTGGAAGGAGTCCGTATCACGCAACCTTAACAGGTTTAATTCCCGAACAAATCAGTAATTTGCTGACCCCCACTATTCGGAATCCAGCCAAGCAAACCTAGAAGTTGGTGAACAATATGGATAACCCAAATAATCCAAGAGTCTTTGCAGATTTTCACAATAGCGATCCTCAAGGTCGTCTGCGTTTGAACTGTACTGGAACTATTGAAGATTTGGCGCGCCAGAAAATCTGGTTGCAAAACGGTCAACAACTGACGCTGTACAGTGAAGAGTTGGAAGTAGATGGAGTTGTGCAATATTCCACAGATGAAAATCTGTGGGTAGCTGTTATTGATTGGAACCGAATTAGACAGCAGGAGGACGTATTAGTTCAAGAGAGCAACGTTGCGGTATAACAACGGTGATGCACCAGATCGCCTCAGCCTGTAGATTGCGATAAACAGTTTGCAGAACTTGCAGCAGGCACAAGTTGCAGTAGTTGTTCTCGTAGCACCTAGAGCGCCAGTCCAGTAGAAAGATTTGACAAAAAGAACAAAATATTTGTTGTGTAGGGGCGAAGCATTCGGGCGACAATTAATCGGGGTTGCAAACTCATTTTATTCCCGAATGCTTCGCCCTGCCGAGGTCTATGTATACACCCACATCATATTGCTTCTGTCAACCTCGTTTACTGGACTGGGTCTCTAGCAATCGCCTCAATGACTTAATTCCACTGATGCCAAGTGATGGCAGCCGTCAAGCTCAAATTATCCCCGTTGAATCTGCGGATTTTTAGCTACTGTGCTGAATTACCGTTGACGCTGCTGTTGTTCCCATCTTCTTCTTCATGGCAATCTATGCCAACGTTACTTACTTCAGGTGCTGGTTCTGATAACAATTCCGCTGCTGGTTCTGCTGGTTTTTCCCTATTACTTTGAACAAGAGCGTTTAGCTCTTGTTCCAACTGTTGCTTTTGTGCTTCCAGACTGCGCTTGTCTTCTTCCAACTGATTAACCTTGGCTTCCAACTGCGCTTGTATCTGCAACTGCTGGTTGAGCTTTTCCATCGCACTTTCGACATTCTGTTTGACAGTTTCTTCTGTCTTCTGTTTGTCTTGTGTTTGTCTTTCCTGCAAGTTGGAAATAAAGCCTTCTACATCTTGCTTGATATACTGCTCGACGCGCTCGGCAAAAGTGGTGTAAGCATCCATATGTGTCTCAAACTGACGATAGGCGCCCGTCAGTTGAAAGAATTCCCAACCCTCAATTTTTAACCTTTCGGCAGTATTGCGATAGTTGCGGTAGTTCTCGCCATAACCAAAAAATTCTTCCAACGCCGCGGAGATCGCTACCACCTGACTCAAGCCGAAAGCCGCCCAGCCTACCCATTCCTGCCAGAGTTTAAAGCTGCGGGCGACAGTAAATAGACTATATTATCTGCTTGTTCAATTCCCCGTTCGATTGCCTTCTCAAACGTTTCCCCTGTTTGAATATCGGTGGTATTCGTCCAGACAGTGAAGCCTTCCCGCCGCAAACTGTTGCGGATTTTTTCCATCACTGTCTTATCTTCATGAGCATAAGAGAGGAACACCTGAGTCATCAAGTTGTTGGCATTCTTGATGCTTTCGGTGATGTACTCACAATGCAAGTTTGTTGGCGTACAGGGCGGTTGTTCGTTTTTGAATTTTACTTTTAACCAGGATTCTGCCTGCTGGCGTTCTTCTCCAACTAGCAAGTAGCGCGACTGATTCTGCTGGCGTTCCCACTCGAGTGCTTTGGCTAAAAAGTAAGTGTGCTTATGTACGTAAGTTTTGTGGCGCTCAAATATTCCCAGCAGTCCAGCAAATGACTTGTCAAAATCATCAATCCCTTCGCGAAAATACACCCAGTTAATTTTGCCAATTTCTGGATGCATGTTAGGAAAACTCGAATGCAAGCCTTTAGCTTGGTAGGCTTCCCAGTCGGCATCTGTGGCTTTGGGGTAGCGCTGTTGCCAAGTTTCCCGGTTAATGTGTTCGACGTGGAGTAACGGGATAATCCGCTTGCGGCACTTGAGGGCGAGTTCAATTTCTTTACGGCAATAAGGCGAGTTGATCGAATGCGGCGCGATAATGAAGAGAAAATTATCAGCCTTCTCAATCCCATCATCGATTTGATTTTGAAAATCTACCCCGAGTGGGATGTCTTCAAAGTCAAACCAGACATTAAGGTCGCGATCGCTTAAGTTCTGGTAGAGCTTAACGGCAAATGCTTTACTATCAGCTCTTCCATAAGAGATAAAGGCATCCTGGAAGGTGTCCATGCATCTAGCTTTAGGTAGATATCCTCTGGTGTTGTTAACTATACCAAAAAAAATTTTTTAATCAAACACAGTATTTTAAAGATAATATGAAGACAAGCGTGTACCCTGAAGTGTCGCCAGCAGCTTTTCCGTACTTCTCCTTACATTTAACCCATTTTTGCTCCTGAGTTCGCTTAAATTTGATCTTCCCGTTCTCTGTTCCGTAAAAATCTGTAGCTGAGCGAACCTATAGACGAGCCAGCATTTATACTAAAATCGAGCGATTTCAGGGCGGTTGAGCATGAGATTCATTCTCATGTTTCTATAATATTGAGATGTGCCGGGATGCAAATTAACGAAACCTCTTTTGTGGTTTTGAAGCTGAAAGCAGATGCCTTTAGAGGCAGGAATTAGCGATCGCTTAAGAAAACCTTGGAAAATCAGGTTGTATACTGCGGATAGGCATATCTGGAGTTGCGGATCGCTAATTGTTCATCTCACATCTTGCACCATTCTCAACAAGCATTGAAAAACCGGGTTTCTTAACGAAAAATCTAGGCTTTCAAGTTTAGCTATTTGCAATAAACCCGGTTTTGAGCCACGGTGCAAGATCTGAGTAATGGGAATCACAGATGGCTCACCTGGCAAGCTGCCACTCTATATTAGAGACAAAAGTAAAAAATACACCTCGCGATGGAAAAGCATTTTAGCGTCACCTTTACCCCAGGACAAACAGCAGAAGCGATTCTAGTCCTAGAAACAGCAGAATTACCCAAAGCTCTAAGTCAGATCGGGCTTGAGACGCCTCGTCCCGTTTTAGTTGTAGTGGGGGGCGCTAGTAAGATTAGCGAAGCTAGCTTTTTAGCTATCCAAGAACTGTTTGTGCAGGTATTAGCGCCGATTGCTGAAAGTTTGGGAGCCTATGTAGTAGATGGGGGTACGGATGCGGGAGTGATGCGGTTAATGGGCGAAGCTCGTACCAAAATAGGTGCAACATTTCCTTTAATTGGTGTCAGCCCAGATGGAAAAATAGCATTGCCCAACGATCCCAATCCTCCCGAAGATTCTGCACCTTTAGAACCACATCATACTCATTTTGTCACCATCCCCGGTAACGATTGGGGTGATGAATCTCCTTGGTTAGCGACGGTTGCGACTTTGTTAGCTGGTGGCAATCCTTCAGTTACAGTGTTGCTCAATGGTGGGGAAATTACCTTTCGCGATGCTTTGTACAGCGTGTTGGCGAACAGGTTGGTAATTGTGGTTGCTGGTAGCGGTAGAACCGCAGATCAACTAGCATCTGCGGTGCGGGGGGAACCTGACTGTGATGAGCGAGGCAAACAATTAGCTGACTCTGGTTTGCTCCAATTAATCGATCTTGAGGATAGTCTTAATTGTTTGGCTCACACAATTAAAGATTTACTTACCAGTTGATAGTTGATAGTTGATAGTTGATAGTTGATAGTTGATAGTTGATAGTTG
>ERZ1066120.1081-NODE-1081-length-19137-cov-23.863641_pt1 | contig 19137 bp, 17 predicted proteins | sample MGYA00382767_ERZ1066120 | MGnify/ENA primary metagenome ERZ1066120 (study PRJEB33369, sample SAMEA5778350) | biofilm metagenome | biome: Industrial cooling water; feature: Water cooling tower basin; material: Biofilm | place: United Arab Emirates | collected...
GAATCTGGCCTAATGTTTCTGCTATTTTGCTAGCGATGATGAGGAATTCTGGTATAAGAAAACCCCCGCCACCAACTGTGCCACAATTATTCATTAATAATTGTTTTAAAGATAAGGCGCCAAAATCTTCTAAGATGATGACAAAAGTTCTTTGATAGGGTTCTAAGGCATAAACCTTAACGACACCGTCCAAATTCAAATTGCGGGTAATTTCGTATTCCTGTTTGTATCGAGTTAATTCTTGTTGTGTAGGATAATCTTGTTTTAGTACTTTGAGGATAACTGCTGTTTGATCTTCCTCTCGCATACCGCGATAAACTAGGGAGTTGGCACTTTCATAAAGTTGCTCAATAATTTCATAGCCGCGAAGTGCAATCATATGCAGTATCTAAAAAAAGCTAGGTTGTACTTGAAATCTGAATCGTCAAGATGACCCCTGTAAGCTTTAATACTCTAGAAGCCTCTGTAAATCCGGATCGGGAAGGATACTTGCCCATTCCCTGTCTCCGCCTACAAGGCAGCCGCAAAGTCACTGATTGCACCCCGATGACAGCAGGTTTGAGTGGAAAAATGCGCTGGCGAAGCCTGACGGAGGCATATCGCCAGCAAGCCCTATTTTTGCTTATTCTACCATTAGCTTTTAATTCAGTTATCCCCAACTATGGCAAAAAGTCAGGTCGTGCTTGTTGAGTTTGCTTCAGTTGCTGTTCTAAACTGTCCCAATCTTCCCGTTCAATATCAGCAATCAATTTGTCGAGGGTGTGGCGATATTGTTTCAGACTTCGCAACAACTCGCCCCGATTGTACCGTGCCATCATTACCCCTAATTCTGGATTTCCGCCTCCTACCCTAGAAGTATCTTTAAAACCAGAACTTGCCAAATTTTGGGCTAATTTTAAAACCGCCGCATTGGGTTCGCTGATACAGCTAGCAATCAACCCAGCGCTTACCATCACTGGTAAGTGGGAAATCCAAGCAACAGCGCGGTCATGGTCTTCGGGCGTGCAAAAATAGATTTGGGAACCAAGACTTCTGGCAATCTCTGCTACCGTTTTAACTGCCTCTGGTGGCGTTGTTTCAATCGGCGTTAAAACATAAGGTCTGCCCACGAATAAATTCGATATAGCCGCATCTAAACCGCTTTCTGCGGTTCCCGCCATTGGATGTCCGCCGACAAAATTAGGCCAAATCTGACTAATTTCTTGAACAATTGGCGCTTTCACTGACCCCACATCAGTCAAAATTGCCTCAGCAGAAAGATGGGGAATTAATTCCTTGACTATGGGAACAATCAATGATATTGGAGAACAAATAAAGATTAGATCTGCTGTGGCGAGCAAGCTGAGATTGGTGCTGGCATCATCTACTATGCCGCGATCGCGCGCTGCCCGACAAGTTTCTTCTTTCCGACTAACTCCCAGTATCCGATCGCCTTTTGGGCGCAAATCTAACGCCAGGGAACCACCAATCAATCCCAATCCAACAATGCCAACGTTCATAGTTTAATTTTAAATTTTAGATTGTAGATTTTAGCTCTCGTGTCGCTTTCCTCTCAGCACTAAAGTGACGCTCGTTTCTCGCTTCCCGTTTGCTCTATGAAGATGCCTACTAGCAGGATAATCGCGATCGCCATCGGCATCGACCAACCGAGTGCTGGTAGCTGCCAGCAGCTACCAGCACCAGCAAAATTTCCTCCGTCGCGTCAGCTACTGACGAAAGGGCATCTGAGTTTCTGGGTATTACTTTACTCAAGAGTTGTAGCTTAGTTGCGTTTGTGGTTAACAATAGGAAATAGGGAGGCTCAAGAACCGACTTGTACCATTTCACCCATGCTCGTGCTAAAGTTCATCGGAAGGTATCGGTTTAGGCGCTCCTGTTGGGGGGCTTGAATGTCACGCTTTGTTGTTACCCGTTCCGCTTCCCCGATCGAGAGTACCTGATCTTTTCTGCAACGGTACCGGATACCAATACCCAGGTTCTCTGTCTGCGTTTAATACTTAAAAACGAAGTAACATATTTATCCTACCGTTTAGTAAGGGTCATCAATGGTAATCCTCATACACTATGTCTATAATCGAGCTACTCGAATTTGTTGGCTTGGTCGGGTTTAGTCCCGTGCATCCAGTGAGGATGTTTTCAAGGTAGCCATAATGACAGTCGAAGAATTTTTAAAGCAATACGCCGCAGGCTTGAGACACTTTGGTGCGATTAACTTGAGCGAGGCTAATCTGAGTGGTGTCAACCTGAGCGGCGTCAATTTGAGCAAAGCCAACCTCAGCGTCGCCAATCTCAGCGGCGCTAACCTGAGCGAGGCCGATCTCAGCGGTGCTAAACTTAACGTTGCCAAACTCAGCGGCGCTAACCTCAGCAAAGCCAACTTAAATGGCGCTATTCTCAACGTTGCCAATCTAGTGCGAGCCGATCTGAGCGAAGCCGAACTGATCGGTGCTTCGTTAATCAGAGCCGAACTGCTCCGCGCCGATCTCAATGGCGCTAACCTCAGCGGCGCTAATCTCACAGGAGCCGATCTGAGCGAAGCAACGCTGAGAACGGCTAATCTCAGTAGCGCCAACTTAAGCGAAGCCAATCTCAGAGGCGCCGATCTAACCGCAGCCAGCTTGGAAGAGGCCAACTTGCACGGAGCGGAACTGAATCGCGCCGATCTGGGCGCAGCCGACCTCAGAGGCACGGAACTCAGGCAAGTTAACCTTGGTTTAGCCAATCTCAGCGGTGCTGACTTAAGCGGGGCGAATTTGAGATGGGCCGACTTAAGCGGGGTAAATTTGAGCTGGGCTAACTTGAGCGAAGCCAAATTGAGCGGCGCTAACTTGAGTGGAGCCGACTTGAGCCATGCTAATTTGTTGAATGCCAGTTTGGTTCACGCCGATTTAACCGCAGCCAACTTAATTAAGGCAGATTGGGCAGGAGCCGATTTAACCGGCGCCACGCTCACGGGAGCTAAACTCTACGCTGCTTCACGTTTTGGTCTGAAAACGGAAGGATTGATCTGCGAGTGGGTGGACATGAGCCAAGAAGGCGATCGCAGTCAAATTTACCGCTTCTCTAAAGCTGAAGCCAAAAAGTTTTTTCTCCAAACCTTACCCACCGTCCGCACCATCGTCGATGCTCCACTCGACCAAGATGCCAATTTAGCTTTAGCTTTCACCTACCATCAACTCGCCCAAGCCTACCCCGTCCTCAGCCGTCCCCCCAGCATTGAAGTCAGCGATCGCCGCACAACTTTAACCTTTAAAATTGATACCGACGAGCAATTGTTTGCTACGGCTTACGTTGCCGTGTTTCCGTTTAACGATGCTGCGATCGCTCACAAAAATATCCTCACTTTATTCCAGCAAGTTAAGCAAGAAGAACAATCCCTTGGCATTCAACAGCAATATTGGTTAGAAAAAATCGCCATCGCTCTAGAACAAGTTGTTAAAATTATTGAAAAAGTGAAACCAGAAGAAGGTTTAATTACTGCCAAAAAAGAAAAGTTTTTTAAAGCACCGATCCAAATTGTGTTAACAAATTCCAGCGCTCAGGCTTTAAATTTATACGATCATCCCAGCTTTGGCAAGCGATTGATTAGTTCATCAGAAGCACTTCAACCTCCTCAAGGAATTGCTATCAAAACAAAAAAAAACATCCGCATGACACCGGCTGGGTTGTTGAACTTCCTAAACAGCTTTCATTAAATAACCATCGGCTTGAGGGATTTAAAAAATATTATGATAGACTAATGTTATTTAAAATCTGCAACCCAAACAATCTTTAAATATCCATCTGCTGACAAGGTAGCCCGAATGGAAGTAGAAGAACTGCTCAACCAATATGCAGCAGGAGAAAGAAACTTTGCTGGTGTCAATCTCACCGAAGCTAAACTGAGCGGCGTCAACTTGAGCGGCGCCAATTTGAGCAGGGCAAACTTGAGCGTAGCAAACTTCAGCGGTGCCAATTTAAGCGGCGCCAACTTAAGTTATGCCAAACTTAACGTCGCTAGACTGAGCGGAGCCAACTTAAGCGGCGCTAACCTCAAGAGAGCTATTCTCAACGTCGCCAACTTAATTCGGGCTGATTTTACCGGCGCCGATCTGACAGGCGCTGCATTAATTAGAGCTGAATTGATCCGCGCCGAATTGAGCAAAGCCAACCTCAACAGTGCAGATCTAAACGGTGCAGATTTTCGAGAAGCAAGGCTAAGACAAGCTAACTTGAGTCGAGCTAACCTGAATCAGGCTAACGGTAGGGGTAGCTCATTCACTGAAGCCGATTTGGAAGGCGCTAACTTGCACGGAGCAGATCTGAACCGAGTAGATCTCAGCGGCGCTAATTTAAGAGATGCGGATCTCAGGCAAGCCAATCTCAGCTGTGGCAACTTGAGCGGAGCCAACTTGAGTGGCGCCAATCTGAGATGGGTGGATTTGAGTGGCGGAGTGCTGAGATGGGCAGATTTGAGCGAAGCCAAATTGAGCGGTGCTAACTTAATGGGAGCCGACTTAAGTGCCGCCAACTTACAGAGTGCCAGTTTGGTTTACGGCGATCTGACACAAACTCGATTGTTGCGGGCAGATCTAACCGATGCCGATTTATCGGGAGCAATTATTACTGGCGCTAAAATTTATGGTGTTTCACGCTTCGGGCTGAAAACCGAAGGCATGATCTGCGAGTGGGTGGATTTAAGTGCGAATGGCGATCGCAGTCAAATCCAACGCTTTAATAGTGAAGAAGAAGCCAAAAGGTTTTTTCATCAAACCCTACCCACGGTGCAAATCATTATCGACGCACCCTTGGATCAAGAAGCTCACTTCACCTTAGCTGCTACCTACTATCAACTCTCTCAGCAATACTCGGTACTTTCCCAACCCCCCAGTATTAAAGTAGGCCGTCGCCGCACGCTGCTGACATTTGCTATCGACAATGAAACTCAGTTATTTTCTACAGCTTTTGTGGCAATTTTACCCTTTGAAGATGCAAGTCAAACCAAAAAAACCATCATCGCGTTAATGCAAATGCTGCAATCACCTGGATCGGAAAAATTGGAGATCAAAGACTTTAAAGTTATCCAAAGCTTGAGTAAAATTCTCAGTCAAACAGTCAGCGAAGTTTTCGAGATTCAGGTATTAAATACTCAGTTAAGGGCGGAAAAAAAGAAGTTTTTCAAAGCACCGACCCATACAGTTTTGACTAACTCGAGTTCCCAAACTTTTAGCCTCTATCATCACCCGGAGTTTGGCAAGCGTCTGGTGAAAGCATCGAGTTTTAACAGCCCCGATACAGTCACATCGATCGAGCCGATGCAATTTGCCTTACCTCCACTCAGCATCCTGGTTGATTTTATCAAAAACTTTCCAACGGAAAGATAGCCGGATAGAGGCGAGAAATCAACCCAATTATAGACCCAAGCAGCGCCGCAGAATCGATAAAATTAATAGGTCTTACGCAAAGAAACCGGGTTTCTTGGAAAAATCGTTGGTTTAGAAACTAGAGATCTACGAAGAAACCCGGTTTCTGGCCTCGGCGCGCGTAAGTCCTAATTAAGAGAGAAAGGACGCTTTGAAGTCAACGAAAAGCGCTAATATCGAGAGTCGGGAAAAATTGTAGCGCGTTGTGAGGGAAAAATCATGAGTGGGTGGCGCGATCGCTTCGGAAAAATGATGGGCAAAACTCGCTTTGTCGTGTGCCGCCTATCGATCCACCTCGCCGGTGACCAAGTAGCGCCCCTGTTGGGCGTCCTCAATCGAGTCGCAAGGCAGGCGATCGACTCCGAAGGCGAAATCGAAGTCTTAGGCGAAGGATTGGTGGAAATCTGCGAAAGTCTGTTGCAATACGATACCTACTGGCTATCGGCTGCCAACGAAGGCGATGTATTCTGGGACGAAGGCGAAGCGGGCGACTATTTCAACGACTTGTTTACCGACTCTGCCCAACGCTACCTCAGCGAACCCGATCTGGGAACGCCTGCTGGAGCAAAGGATACATTCTCCTTACCAGTGACTCGCAACCTAGTGGTAATGATTACAGTAGCCTTTGAAGGCGAAGTACCGCAGTTAGAAACAGATTTGGCGAATATCGCCGCCCTCAAAGCCGGATTGAAGGCGTTGATCAACCTACACTATCAAAAAAGGCTGCGGGCGATTCAAATTCATTTCTCGCCTGCTCAATTGGGAGATGAGTTAACTAGCGACCAACTGCTAGAGCATTTCCCCGAATTAATTCCGCTGTAACTCGGATTTAGTGTCAAATTGAACCCTTGTCGTGCTAAATAATTAACCACTCTTACAAACTGAAACAATCGTGATTGCTTACTCATCCCCGATGCGTAAAATCGCAGTAATTTTCTTAACCCTGACCTTGTGTTGGACAACCGTTGCCTGTAGCGGTTCTAACACCACAACACAAGCACCCCCGAACCAAAATGTTTCGGTAAGACCCCAGAGTAACTCAAACCTGAGTAACGGCGAGTATGCAGTGCAACAAGCCAGCTACAGCGACGCCAATGGGGAATACACCCTGTTTTTACTCAATACACCTGCGGGTAGTCCCCCAACTTATCGCACCACTAATTTACAGATGGCGCGACTGACACCAGAAGAGGTTTCTGCCGGTAAAAAGAGCTATCTCAAAATTGACAACAATCAAGCGTCGTTGCACTTGACGGAAGACTTCAAAATCGAGTACGTCCGCGCGGTAACCGAAACCAGAACCGATCCCCAAACCGGACAACCTCAAACCGTGATTGTACGTCAGGAATCTGGCGGCTTTTGGGCACCGTTTGCAGGCGCTGTGGCAGGTAATATTGTCGGCAATCTGTTATTTAGACCCCAGTACTACGTGCCGCCAGTATATCAACCCGGAGTATCGGTAATGACTGGCTTTGGCGGATATGGCAGAACCTATGACCAAGCCGTCAACCAGTATCAATCGCGTTACCAAGCACCACCACCCGCAGTCAGAAATCGTCCCGCCTATCTCCGTACCACGGGACGAATCAGAAGCTATCCTTCCGGCGGCTCGACGGTGCGGACAAGTCCGCGGGTGAATACAAGCGATCGCCCCACAGGTTCCGGTTTCGGTTCCAGTACCCTGCGCTCCTCGGATAAATCCCGTCCCAGTCGCGTTGATCGCACCCCCAGCTTCGGCAGCGGACGCTCTTCCCGCCCCGCTCGCAGCGGCTTCGGCACCAGGCGGCGTTAGTATTTTCTAGATTGGGTTGCACGTGCAGAGGAGACAGGGAGGACAGGGAAGACAGGGAAGACAAGGGAGACAAGGAAGACAAGGAAGACAAGGAGGACAAGGAAGACAAGGAGGACAAGGAAGAATCTTGAAGTAAAACTAATTTTTCCCCCCGCTCCCTCAGCTCCCTCAGCTCCCCCATCTCCCCCATCTCCCCCATCTCCCTCAGCTCCCCCCGCTCCCTCAGCTCCCCCATCTCCCTCAGCTCCCCCATCTCCCCCATCTCCCTCAGCTCCCTCAGCTCCCTCAGCTCCCCACCCAACCCGCAGGGCTGATTATCGGCTGTGCCAAAATAAAGGACAGTCCAACAATTGCTAAACTCTTCAGGTGATAGAGGTAGAAGTCCACAACTCACTGCGCGCTTTTCTGCGCTCAGCAGGCGAACCCCACTGGCCCCATCATTTGACGATGGCAAGGCTGGTAGCACGGGCTTTGCGGCTGGGGCGCAGCGCGCTGATGCAGGTGGGAGCTTACGGGGGCTATGGAAGATATCGCCTGAGCTACTTGACACCTGCCCTGATTTGGCCTGGGGCTGCAATCTTAGTGGCTTCCGAAGCAGTACAGCAGCGTCTCGTTAAGGTGGAAATTCCCCAATTGCGCCAATGGATAAAAACTTCTAAGCCAATTCGGATGGGAGACGCTTTGCCTGACTCGGAGTTTCAGGGACTGCTGTTGGTAACTCCCCAAGTTTGGTTGCAAGATCGATTGACAGGGCAAAATCGCTTTGGCACAGGCATTCCCACCATTATCGATGGCGTTGACGATTTGGAAGATTGGACGCGCAGCGTGCTGACTGCCTGCATTCAACCCCAAGATTGGGAACAGTTGATGCTAGCTTGTCCGGATAAAGCAGAGGCGGTGCGAGAGGCGCGGATACAACTAACCAAGGCGATTTTCCAGCATCCCCCTAACCCCTACGAATGCTGTCTGATCGAGACAGCCGAGCAAGATATTATCAGACGCTTGTATGAGTATCTAGGCGAGCCAACCACTGCCCCCGATGGCGAGAACGATCGCACATGGGAACATTTACCTGATGCCTGGAAAATTTTCTGGCAGCGATTTCAGTTTACAGGGCAGCTAATCTGGGCAGAAATTGACCGCGCTTTGGGCCAATTTTCCTTGTATAGCGGCCCGGTGGAGGTGGCAAGCGCGTTAAGCAAGATTTGGCATCAGCAACCAGTGGTGTTAATTGGCGGTGCTTTGGAGTTAGAGGCAGAAGCACCGATTTATCGCCAGCGGATGGGATTGGGAGATTTGACTTGCTTGAAGTTTGCTCCAGATCGCAACAGCGAACTGATTAAACTGTACCTGCCTGATGGTCTGCCCCTGCCCAATACGCCCCAATTTCAGACAGTGCTGTTGCAAGAATGCCGCAAGTTGCTCGGTGCGATCGCCTCCACAGGCGGACTGACTGTACTCTTAGTGGGTGATGTGCCGCTGAAGGCAATTGTGGCAGCTACCCTGGCGGGGGAGTTTGGTTCGCGGGTGCAGGTGGAAAAAACTTGTTTGGATGATAACGGTATTTTGGTCACGGGATGGGAATTCTGGCGGCAGCATCAAGGGGTTTTACCTGCCCCCAATGCGATCGCGATCGCTACTTTACCAATTCCTTCCCTTGAGAATCCCCTGGTTGCCGGTAGAGTTGCCTACTACAAGCAGCAACGCTTAGATTGGTTTCGCTTATATCTTTTACCCGAAGCTTTAAGCTTATTGCAGCGCGCGATCGCTCCCTTACGAGAATCTACTGGTGTCGTGGCACTATTTGATACTCGTTCTATCCACCGCAGCTACGGTAGTTTGGTGCTGTCTGCCCTCAGCCCCTTTGCCCGGATTAACTATTTAGACCCCACCTTGTTTCCTGGCGATCGCGACGAGCCGGTGTAAATGCGCTCGGCGATCGCCGAGCGATCCCTATGTTGTCTTTTTATGACAATCTAGGCACAATTTTAAAGTCAACGCTATCATCAAGCCAAAGTTACTTTAACTTTCACCGCAATCAGTCATGGGCGAAGCTAAACGTCGTAAAGAGGCACTGGGAGAAAAATACGGTCAGGAATCTAATATTGTTCCTTGGCTCCCAATCACCAAAAGCCAAGCGGAAAAGCTTGGCAAGTTAACTAACCGTGGCACTTGGATCGGAATTGTTCTTCTGATTGTTTACTGGGTGACGATCCGATTTATTGGCCCTGCGTTTGGTTGGTGGCAAGTGGATTAAATTCTCCTACCGGGCATGGCACTAAACTTGGTCTGGCGCAACTGGTGCCAGACAGAGTTCTAAGACAGCATCAGCCGTGACCAGATTCTCCCGGCAGACAGAACCAACACCCGGTAATGGGTGTCTAAGATCCAAGTAGATTTAGCCAAATGTCTGTTTTGCTACTTTGTTGCTTGGGCGACTCGGTTAAAAAGGTTATAGACCTCTAGTTTACAAGAGTTCTGGCTCAGGATAACAACAAAGTGTAAAGTGGTGAAATATTAAAAAAATATAAAAAGGTCTAAAATTAGGTGTGGTGTTTGGAGGAATAGCGTGTTTATCAGATTGGCAGAGCAGCACCGACAATTTGTCCAAGATCTGGTGATGAACCTCCAAGCCCTAGCAATAGTGCTAGAGCGACGAGGATACCCAGCTTCCTGCTATACATGTGGGAATCAAATGACCAGCGCGTCTTTTATGGTGAGCTTGGGAGAAAATCATCTGATTAGGTTTTTGGTGTCGGACTATGGCATCACCTGGACTGAGATGCGCGACGATCGAGAACTGATGAAGCTAGAGGGTGCTGAGGCGATTTCTCAGTTGCAAGAACTAGCCAATCTCATCAAGTACCAAAGCGAATCCAGCAAGCCATGCGATACCATTTGGCAAGGCAAAGCCCCCGCAGCGGTAGTGGGTGAATATACTTCAAGTTAAACCCACCGTTAACCCGATTGAGCGGAAAAACTAAGGATGGGTAGATTCTGGCTGGAGATAGAGTGTAGGGTGTAAGTAACCCAATAGCAGGGATATAAACTCAACTAATGCGTTGTGCGTTGCTTTGGCAGATGTTTCTGAATTCGACCCGATGCGATGAGGGGCTTGCTGCCTACATTCACTAGACCGGCGTTGTGGAGATGACAATAGTATATTTGTGTCCGGTAATCTGTGTTTGGTACGTTGTACGCGATCGCAGCGGTTGCTAGGCGGGTTACACATTGCGGCTTACAGATCATAGAATCGAAATGGCTTAGCCTGCCCGCGCTCAGTTTTGATTAAGATTGATTTTGATTAAGATTGATTTTGGTTAAGATTGATTGAGAGTTACCCCTAGTCCCAGAGTAAAATTAATTATTACATAACCCTTAAGAATTTTGGAAAAAAGTGCTAGCTGGCTCTTTTTTTGCTCGACTTTTCCAAAAATTTAAGATGATTCAGTAGTTGTGCGGGACACACACAACAGGGGTACATTCTAACCTAAGATGTGGTTAGTTTATCGACAGCGATTTGTGCGTCAAGCAAATCAGTCGAATTGCTAGCGTAACTTACTGTATCGACATTGTCAAGTGCTGGCTCGTTGTATGAAGCCATCCTTGGTAGATATGACAAACCAATAGCAACAACAACTTGAATTCCCCATGTAGTTTGAAAATAAACGGCAAATTTATGATGATTGACCCACATTCGAGGACGGCATTAATCTCATCGCTCCTAGAGTCGTCTCAAGGAATGGAATTAGAAAACCGACTAGGTTTGTATCAAGTATTTTTAAAGCTCTACGAGCATCATCGCAGCCTCTTGGATGATATTCTGCGATTAGAAAACGTAGCGAATCACTCTCTTAGAAGTTCTGCACCGGGTTACATTCAGGCAGGAATTGAACAGGGGCAACCTTATCTAATTACTAATTTGCTTGATGGTAAAACCCAGGGACTGTTTCAACCTGAGGGAGTCTGGATATTTGGGCGCGATCGCCGTGCTAATATACCGATTCGAGAGCAATGCATGTCTCGCCTTCACGCCGCAATTCACTATGTACCCAACGAAGGATTTTACCTAATTGACCTGGGAAGCACCAATGGTTCATTTGTCAACAGCGAACCAGTCTGGCAGCGGCAGTTACTCAAAGATGGGGATCAAATTCGTTTAGGCAGTGTAGCGATTTCCTTTTTTACCTGTCTCAGTTCCCAAACTTTAAAACCAGCATCGGCAGAAATCCTAGCTAAAATCCAAGCCATGACTGGCAAAGAAGGTAATTCCCCGATAGAGGCTGCATCTACTGCTAATTCAGAACCACCTCTGCCGCCTGAGACATCTAAAGAAACAGACAGTTTTCCGCCCCTGACTAGCCTCAAAGAAGAGCCGCCTTGTGAATCTTCCCTATCCCAGTTGAGTTCATCGGTACAATCAGAAATTTTAGACCGCTTTATGAGCCAACAGATGCCAGGTGAGCGCAACTGAATCTATCTGGTGAACTACCCCCACTAAGTCGGTACTCCGACTTAGTGGGGGCTTCGACAATCACGGGTAAAACGCGCTTGTTGGTGTTGTCGTTGTCAATTGCGCCTGGATTGACTGGACGCAATTGACCGCGTTTCATCCCACGGCTAAGCCTTCGGGGGTACTCGCTCGTGTAGGCTCGATATGTCCCCCTTGGCTATAGCGGGGGACTTCCCGGCGAATCAGTTAAATACAACTAACCGCTTGAGAACTGTAGGGCAAAAGCCCTACAGTTCTCAAGTTTTGAAGCTATTCTTCCTCTTCTAAAAGCTCCTCATCATCATCATCATCAGCATGAGTCACCGAGTTGGCGGAAATGACCGCACCCTTATCTAATTTCTCGCGAATCTGCTGTTCGATTTGCTTGGCAAAGTCGGGCTTTTCTTCCATGTATTTAATGGTGTTATCCCGCCCTTGGGCGATATTGTCACCGTTGCAGCTGTACCAAGCGCCCTTGCGGGTAATCACGCCGGTTTCTTCCGCAATATCGACAATGCAACCCATCCGGGAAACGCCTTTGCCAAAGATAATGTCAAACTCAGCAACGCGGAATGGGGGGGCGACTTTATTTTTGGCTACCTTGACTTTGACGCGGTTGCCAAACTCCTCGCTACCCTTCTTCAAAGTTTGAATCCGACGAATGTCGAGGCGCACCGAAGCGTAGAACTTGAGCGCGTTGCCCCCAGTCGTCGTTTCTGGGTTGCCATAGGTGACGCCGATTTTTTGGCGCAGTTGGTTGAGGAAGATGACCGTACAGCCAGATTTACCGATGTTACCTGTAATCTTACGCAAAGCTTGGCTCATCAAGCGCGCTTGCAAGCCGACGTGAGCATCGCCCATATCGCCTTCAATTTCAGCGCGGGGGACTAACGCCGCCACCGAGTCAATGACTACGATGTCAACCGCGGCAGATCGTACCAGTTGATCGACAATTTCTAGAGCTGCTTCGCCGTTATCGGGTTGAGCGACGAACAAATTGTCAATATCTACGCCCAATGCAGCCGCATAGGTGGGGTCAAGGGCGTGTTCCGCATCGACAAATGCTGCCACGCCGCCCGATTTTTGCATTTCGGCGATCGCGTGCAGCGCCAGCGTCGTTTTCCCGGAACTTTCCGGACCATAAATTTCAATTACCCGCCCTTTGGGTAACCCACCGCCCAACGCTATATCTAAAGTCAGCGCACCGCTGGGGATAATTTCCACCTTCATCCGGGTGGCGTCTCCCAAGCGCATGATTGACCCTTTACCAAATTGCTTTTCAATTTGGTTCAGTACCAGGTTCAGGGCTTTTTGCTTGCCAGCGGTATCGTTTGATGCAATAACCATTATCCGCCTCTAGGGTATGAGGTTTAAATATTGTATGTTCTCTTCGTCAGCACTAGAACAGATATACCATTCTAGTTTAGATTTCCAAGTGCGGGAATGTCCGCCCTCGCCTAATCTATATTTGGTTTAGAGTTGCTTTGATGTATCGGAGTTTAGCATTTGACGAGGGTAGCTGGAGCCGTAATATTTCTTAAGTAATTTGCTCTAGGCTGGGAATAGCTGCGAATACTGCTGGTGGATTGCAATCCAGACGCGATCGCCCGTTGAGTCGGAAATCGTCGTTACGCCCTTGAAGTGAAGAATTATGGATAGATCGCATCTCAATCGCCTCGTCAAAACCGTCCGTTCTGAGCTACTTCCCAGCTTGGGGATCGAAAGTGTCGATCCTCATGACCCAGTGATAGTCCGCCACCTTGGAGAACCCTGGCGGCTCCTGGGAGCGGGAAATTACGCTGTGGTAGTCTATCATCCTGACTACCCGGAACAGGTAGTAAAAATTTATGCCCCCTCCCGTCCAGGCTTTGAGGAAGAGGTAGAGGTTTATCGCCGCCTGGGTTCCCATCCAGCCTTCTCCGAGTGTTTTTATGCTGAAAATGGGTTTTTAATCCTCAAGCGGCTGTATGGAGTCACCCTCTACGACTGTATGCACCTTGGTAAGCGGATACCAAAGCGGGTGATAGAGGACATCGACCAAGCACTAGATTATGCCCGCAAGCGCGGTTTGTATCCCCATGACATTCACGGACGCAATGTGATGATGTACGAAGGTAGGGGACTGGTGGTAGATATCTCGGACTTCCTGCAAGAGGAAAAATGCTCGAAGTGGGATGACTTGAAAAAAGCCTATTACTGGTTTTATCGCCCGATCTTATCGCCACTGAGGTTGCGGATACCCTACTTTCTTTTGGATGTTGTCCGCAGGAACTATCGGCGCTGGCGTCGCTTTGGTGCGCGACTGAAGCAGTTGTTTAGTGGAAAATCAAGCGATCGCATCCAACTAAAAATGTAGAACCTACTCCGCCGTTGCGACGAGACTAATATGAACACAAGCTACTACGAAACAATGGCAGAGTATAACCAATGGATGAATCAAAAACTCTATGCCATTTGTGCAGAAATACCAGATGAAAAACGCAAAGAAAACCTGGGGGCGTTTTTCAAGTCAATTCACGGGATATTAGAGCATATACTGTTTGGCGATCGCGCGTGGATGGGACGCTTCACCAAACAACCTTTTTCAGGTAAAATAGGACAGGAGTTCTATTCCAATTTCGACGAACTTCGCCAACAGCGAAAATTGATGGATATTCAAATAATTGAATGGTCAAAGACGCTTTCTCCAGAATGGCTGGCTCAAAATTTTGAATATACTAGCAATGTGGATGGTAAAACTCGCGTTTTACCATCTTGGATTTTGGTAACGCATATGTTTAACCATCAAACTCATCATCGCGGTCAATTAACCACTTTGTTGAGTCAATTAGGTTACGATCCTGGGATTACCGATCTGCCTTGGTTGCCCAGTTTATCCGAATAAAATTAAGAATTTGGCTGTGAGTTTATCAATTCTTCTCTGAGGGATGGCGTTAGAATTATCAGACCTCTGACAATTTCTGCATCGGTGGCAGTTTTATTTACCACTTTTTCTGTAATTTCCATGACTTTAACTGCCAAATGAGTTGGAATGCCTTGGTTTTCTAAATCTTTCAGATCCAAAATATCAATACCTGCTGCCAAAACTTCTAAATAATCTTCTACAGTCACTCCCAAGTTTTCAATATTTGACATAATCACTCCAGAAGTAAGCGGGATTGGAAATGCGAGAACTTAAGCAAAGAATCTAAACTTACATCTTACACCTAAGCGATAAACAGCCCAGAAATAAATTTCGAGCTGAAAGCTTAAGTTAGCTAAAGCTAACTAATATCGAGGTTTTAACCCGTTTCAACGGGTTTTAGCTTTCAGCCAGAAATTTATTTCTGGGCTGGTTATTTCTGGGCTGATTATTTCTGGGCTTGGTGCAAGTAAACGTAGGGTGCGTTAGCGCTAGCGTAACGCACCGCAACCCCCACATAGGCAAATATTCCATCTGTAAGATGCATATGGTAAATTAGGGAAAAATCTGACCAGATAGAGGGATTAAAGCCTTATTTATCCTTAGCGTTCTAAGACTAACCCCGAATCGTCCAATTAGTTACTTATGAACCGCACTACTCGTCGTCAGTTTTTGCAATTTGCCAGTTCAGCACTCGCAACCATCGGCATCGACCAGCTATTATTCCAACAGCAAGCTCAACGCTACGGTCAAGTGCTTGCCCAAAGTACCCCCCGCAAACTGGCGTTACTGGTAGGAATCAATCAATATCGAAGGCAACCTTTGGAAGGATGCCTCAACGACGTAGAGTTGCAACGAAATTTACTAATTCATCGCTTTGGATTTAATCCCAAAGATATCCTCGTTGTACCCGATGCACAAGCCACCAGGCAAGGAATTTTAACCGCATTTGAAGAACATTTAATCAAACAAGCCAAACCCGGAGATGTGGTAGTTTATCACTATTCCGGACATGGTTCGCGCATCTTTGACCCCAACCCGATTGTAGTTGAACCAGGAAAAGAAGGACTAAACGGCACATTTGTGCCAGTGGATGGTAACTTACCAGATGGATATCCCGAAGTCGGAGGGTTAGTGCAGGACATCATGGGCCATACTTTATTTTTGCTGATGTCTGGCCTCAAAACTGAAAATGTCACCGTTGTTTTAGATAGTTGTTTTTCCGGTGGCGCTACCAGAGAAGCACGGGTACGTTCTCGCGATGGTGGCAAGAATATCTTAGTTTCTGCTAATGAAAAAACTTACCAGCAACAGTGGTTATCCCGGTTAAATATGTCGCCAGATCAATTTGTCAGGGGTTATCGCGCCGGGGTTGCTAAAGGTGTGGTGTTAGCGGCGACTGCGCCTAACCAACTGGCAAGGGAAATTAATATTAATGGCTTTAAAGCGGGGATATTTAGTTATTTACTGACTCACTATCTTTGGCAGGAAGATAGCAATATCGAGCGCATATTTCCGAAGCTTCTGCCAGAAATTCCCCAAAATTTTAATCAACTGCCCCGTTATGAAGTGAAACCGGGGAGTAGTTATCAGCAGCAACCTCCCTATTTTATTGGTTCTCCCAATTCGACAGCACAGGCGGTGGTGACGCGAGTGAGTGGTGATACTGCCCAATTGTGGTTAGGGGGAGTTGATTTGCGAAAGGTGAATGCGGGAACGGTATTTACTGCTGTTAAGGGGAGAGGACAGGTGAGAGTTTTGTCTCGCGATGGGATAGTTGCACCGGCAAATATTGAGAAAGCGGTAACGGAAGGAACGCCGTTGCGTTTGATGAGTTAAATGGGGATGGATGTAGGGGCAAACCCCCCGTGGTTGCCCGATAATTGTAGGGGCAAACCCCCCGTGGTTGCCCCTAAAAATCCGGTTTAGGGTGATATTTTTGCAAATGCAACGGTTTAGATTCCCACGCTAGAGGATTATTGAGGATGTATTCGCGAATTTTATCCAAAGATTTTTGATTACGAACGATCTTCTCAAAATAATTTCGTTGCCAAAACCTTTTCTCAAAACGAGTCCAACCTAATTCATTAACTCCTTGTCTGTATTTGGTAGTGGTCAAAGATTTGAACCGATGAACCACATCCCCCAATGTCATTGGTTTGTAGGATGGGGGCGGGCACGGGGGGGGCGGGCACGGGGGGGGCGGGCACGGGGGCACCGCCCCTACGGTGTTGTTGGTTAAAATAATGATTCCGTGAATATGATCGGGCATTAATACAAAAGCATCCACGGTTACCCCAGGATAATGGAATGGCAATTCATTCCATACAGTTTGCACCATCTGCCCTGATTCGCTGGGGTATATTTCACCATTTTTGATTTGACCTAGTGTGTGCAAACCTCCATTGATGCAGATAGTGACAAAATAAGCCCCTGCTTGGGAATAATCGTATCCTTTGAGGCGAATGGAACGACGGTGATGCTTACTAGGATCGTATTTCATGATTTTGATGTGTTTTGAGGGGCGGTGTCCCCGTGCCCGCCCCGGTTACCTACCAATCATTGTGGCGATCGCACCTGGGTTGCCACATCAGCAATCCCACCAAAATCGTAATTTCATGATTTTCATGTAACTGGTAGGGGCGGTGCCCCCGTGCCCGCCCCGGCGTGATGTATGGTCAGGTATAACCATCAAGGTAGGGACACACCGCGCAACCACCGGGCAACCACGGGGGGTTTGCCCCTACAATTATCGGGCAACCACGGGGGGTTTGCCCCTACAACTATCGGGCAACCACGGGGGGTTTGCCCCTACAATTATCGGGCAACCACGGGGGGTTTGCCCCTACAACTATCGGGCAACCACGGGGGGTTTGCCCCTACAATTATCGGGCAACCACGGGGGGTTCTTCTTAAAAAACACTACTCAATACCGAGAGCCGCCTTAGCATCTTTTATCGTTATCATCAGTGTCATTGGCGCGACAGGTGAAGGCGTAAACCCACAATTAGAATAGAATTCCTTAGCCTCTTCCGAAATAGCATGAACCAGGATAGCCCGGATGCCAGCAATTGCCGCCGCTTGTAGAGTCCGCAAAATAGCATCGCGCACCAAAGCACGTCCAATTCCTTGCCCTTGCCAATTCAAGTCTACAGCCAGCCTGCCGATTACCATGACCGGAATCGGGTCTGGCATATTCCGGCGAACTTTACCTGATGCAGTAGCATTTAAGACACTGCCGTTAGCGATGCAGTAGTAGGCAACTACTTTTTGTCCAATTGTCACTACATAGGTTCGCGATACACCGCTGTCTTCATTTTTCAGCGCGCGCTTGCGTAACCAATCATTTAATTCTGGATTGCCGGAATCAAACTCTTCTAGCTGATGGTCTGGTTTTAGAGGTTGAGGAACCTGCAAAGGCCGATTCGACTCTACCACCGTTAATCCCAAGGCGATGAAGCGGTTAGCAGTTGACGCAGATTTTCATTGCTAGAAGGTGGCGCATCCAAGAGAGCCATAAATTCGGAGAACTTCTCATCATCGAGTAGAAACAATCGCCTTTCCAGTAAAATCGCTACTGCTTCCCGGTAAGCTGTTTCTAGCATAAAATCAGAGCGGTTCTTGCCGACGGCTGCTGCTGCACGGTCGATTAAATCGCGTTGCTGGGAGTGTGTCCGGATGTTAATGGTGACATCGCGGTTGCGATTCCCCGATTGAGCTGATGGTACTTGCGTCATTGCCATTTCCTTTGTGTCTACACAATGAGCCTACAAATATTGTATACACAATATCAACACAAATGCCAGCAGGGAAGTGGGTAACGGAAGGAACGCCGTTGCGTTTGATGGGGTAAATGAGGATGGATTTTGGTGTTTAGAAGTTAACTAGAGGTGCTGTAATGGGTAAAAAATTGTTTTTTGCTTTGCTCAAAGGCATTTCAGTATTAGGAACGATCGGTGTAGCGTTGCTATCCGAGTCAGTAATATCCACCCCCAAACCCTCAGAAACCGGGTTTCTTCACAGCAGATATAATGACCAGAAACTGGGTTTCTTACGCGATCAAAACACCATCATCGCCCAAAATAGCAGCAACTCAGAAGCGGATAGACTGTCGCAAGAAGGCTTACAACTGTTTCAGCAAGGAACAGCAGAATCATTACGGGCAGCATTGGAAAAGTGGGAAGCCGCCCGCCAACTCTATCGCGCCGCCGGGGATAAAGGAAAGGAAGCTGTCATGCTGATGGGTATGGGCAGAATTAGTAACGACCTGGGAGAAAAGCAGAAAGCCCTAGACTACTACAACCAAGCCTTACCTCTATCACGGGCAGTGGGGGATAGAGGAGGGGAAGCCACAACTCTCAACAATATTGGTCGTGTGTACGACTCACTGGGAGAAAAGCAGCAAGCCCTAGACTACTACAACCAAGCCTTACCCCTATCACGGGCTGTGGGGGATAGAAGGGGGGAAGCCACAATCCTCAACAATATGGGCCTTGTGTACGACTCACTGGGAGAAAAGCAGCAAGCCCTAGACTACTACAACCAAGCC
>ERZ1066120.1084-NODE-1084-length-19089-cov-15.498214_pt1 | contig 19089 bp, 15 predicted proteins | sample MGYA00382767_ERZ1066120 | MGnify/ENA primary metagenome ERZ1066120 (study PRJEB33369, sample SAMEA5778350) | biofilm metagenome | biome: Industrial cooling water; feature: Water cooling tower basin; material: Biofilm | place: United Arab Emirates | collected...
GTCTTGTTGCGTAATCTATAAAAGCCCTGCCCTCTCTTTTATTGCCGCCTTAATATCTGTAAGAAATGCAAAATATTACGGTATTCCTAGCAATTAATGCTAGTTTAGTTAGTAGCTGGCGGTTAACTTATTGACTAGCGAGTTGACTAGCGAGTAATGAGTAGCGATCGGACATTCAAAAGCTAGCCACCAGTCACCAACCACTCACCAATGACAAACGATTAATGACTAGTCATACTTGCTGCGGTCCTGGCTATGCATCTCCTCAAGCAGCGATGCAAGCACAAAGAGAAAAAACATTATACGCGATCGCCCTTTACACGGGTACGGGAATCGAAGCACCAGATTATTTAGCCACGATTGATGTCGATCCTAATTCTCCGACATATTCTCAGGTAATTCATCGCTTGCCCATGCCTTATCTGGGCGATGAGTTGCATCATTTTGGTTGGAATGCCTGTAGCTCCTGTCATGGCGACGCGAGTAAATCGCGGCGTTTTATGGTAGTTCCCGGGCAGCGATCGAGCCGGATTTATATTGTAGATACAAAAGAGACGCGATCGCCTCAAATACATAAAGTTATCGAATCGGAAGAAATCAAAGCTAAAACAAATTTAACAGCTCCTCACACCGTCCACTGCTTAGCAGATGGTCGTATTATGATTTCGATGTTGGGTGACAGTCAAGGGAATGCCCCTGGCGGCTTTTTGTTACTCGATGAAAACTTCAATATTGCCGGACGCTGGGAACAGCAAGCCACAGCAATGAAGTTCAACTATGACTTTTGGTATCAGCCGCGCCATAACATCATGGTAAGCAGCGAATGGGGCGCACCCAAAACTTATTATCCTGGTTTCGACCTCAACGATGTAGCAGCAGGAAATTACGGTCAGCAATTGCATTTTTGGGACTGGAAAAAACACGAAATTATCCAAAGTTTCGATTTGGGTGCAGAAGGTTTAATTCCTTTAGAAGCCCGTTTTCACCACAATCCAGACAGCACCCACGGGTATGTTGGTGCAGCCTTAAGTAGTAATATTTGGCACTGGCACAAATCTAATGGACAATGGGCAGTTGAGAAAGTTATCGATATTCCATCAGTAGAAGTGAAAGGCTGGGACATTCCAGTTCCCTCTTTAATTACAGATATTTTGCTATCAATGGACGATTGCTATCTCTATTTTTCCAACTGGTTGCATGGAGATATTCGTCAGTATGATATTAGCAATCCTTCTCAGCCTCAATTAACTGGGCAAGTTTGGTGTGGTGGTTTATTAGGCAAAGGTGGCGAAGTTCAGGGACATAAATTACATGGTGGTCCCCAAATGCTGCAATTAAGTTTAGATGGCAAACGGTTGTACGTCACTAATTCTCTATTTAGCACTTGGGATAATCAATTTTATCCAGACTTAGCCAAAAATGGCTCTTACATGTTGCAAATTGATTGCGACACGGAAAATGGAGGATTGAAAATTAATGAAAACTTTTACATAGATTTTGGTCGAGAACCTAACGGTGCAGCCCGCGCCCACGAAATGCGATACCCTGGCGGAGATTGTACTTCAGATATTTGGATTTAGCGTTAGGTTGAATCGGGAGTGGCATGAAAACTTATCAAATCGAACTGGTGAATCGCGATCGTTTTACCCTAAATGTAGCGGCAGATGAATACATTTTGGATGCAGTAGAAGCGGCTGGATTGAAATTACCCGTAGGCTGTCGTTATGGGGCTTGTATTACTTGCGCTGCCCGCATTTTAGCAGGTGAAGTAGACCAGACAAATCCGATCGCCCTCAAGCCTCAGCAAGCTGCGAAAGGTTACGTTTTGTTGTGCATTGCTACTCCCCGGTCTGATTGTAAGTTTGAAGTCGGCGTAGAATGTCAAAAAGAATTGTATGTAAATCCTTTTATCAGTTATCAGTGACTAGTAGCTGGCGACTGGTGACTAGATAAAGAATTCAACTGCTAATCACTAGCCACTAGCCACTCACTAATTACTAGCTACTGGTTCCACTAGCCACTCACTAATCACTCCCTATGGCAATCCTCAAATTAGAAGACGGTACGACATACACTCAACTCGCTGATATTAGTCGCGAATTGGCTGCTTTAAATATTCAACTTAATTGCTGGAGTGTAGGAGAAGATCTCCAATTGCGGCAATTGCTAGCACAAGAAAGCTTAAGTTCGGAGGAAAAAGAACGAGTTCTTGCGGCTTTAGATAACTATTTCGAGCAACTCAGACAAACAAACGGCTATCAATCTCGCGACTTAATTGCATTGCACCCTGGCATTACTAATTTAGATGAGATGCTAGCAAAATTCGATCGCATTCACACCCACGCCGATGATGAAGTTCGGTATATTGTTGATGGTGAAGGGATATTTGGCTTCGTGCGTCCTGATGGTAGCCAAATAGAATTAACAGTGCAACCAGAAGAGTATATCAACGTCCCCGCCGGAACCGAACACTGGTTTTATTTAACACCTGCACGACGAGTTAAAGCAGTGCGATATTTTATCAATACAGAAGGTTGGGTTCCTCAATATACGGGCAAAGAAATTCAATTTCGCCAAAGGGCGATCGCGTAATTCCTCATATTTATTACTCCTGATTCATGCTTAATTATCAACCTTCAGTAACTAACAGTAAAACCACAGATCCGCGTTTTGAATTGATTGATGCTGCGCGTTATTTCTACCGTCAAGATTGGATGGTAGGAACGGCAGGAAATCTTTCAGCTCGTCTTGCAGATGATAGTTTTTGGATTACGGCAAGCGGCAAGGCAAAAGGAGAGTTATCAATTAGCGATTTCGTGCGCGTTGCCCTGAATGGTAGCATATTAGATAGAGCATCTACGCAAATTAAACCTTCGGCTGAAACGATAATTCATCAAGCAATTTATAGCTTGTTTCCAGCAGCTCAAGCTTGCTATCACGTCCACTCAATTGAAGCAAATTTAGTTTCTCATTTTACCAATAAAAATAATTTGCTGCTGCCACCACTGGAAATGGTTAAAGGTTTTGGTGTGTGGGAAGAAATTCCCCAGGTAGAAATTCCAGTGTTTGAAAATTATTTAGAAGTGCCTCAAATTGCTGCAGAAATTAGCGATCGCTTCAGTACTCAACCACCTCAAATCTCGGTTTTGTTAATCCGCAATCATGGCGTGACTGTCTGGGCACATTCTCTTCCCTCAGCGCGTAACTACATTGAGTTGATAGAATACATTTTCCGATACATGGTAGCAGCTCGGCAAGTTGGAATTTTTTGAAGGTGAGAGGCGAGAGAAACTAACTGTTATGAGTGCTGCTATTTCTGAGACTTCAATTGTATTAATTACCCAGTTAATACTGAAACCCAGCGAATTATAAGTATTAAATAACACATAATTTAGAGCCTGGTAATTGAAAAGTGGAGTATAAAGATAGACTTATCTCTGGGAACAATAGAGCGATCTTTACTTCATAACTTATAACCTGAGTCTACTTTATGGGAGAAAGTCAATGTTATTGTTCAATCGCTGGCAGTCAAAAACTGCTTTTTTAATGGCGATGGGAATGAGCGCAACAGCGTTTGTACCGCTTTTGATTTCCACTCCAGCGATCGCCGATTCTCCTTCTTTTGAAATTGCCCAACTCTTTCCTGACTCTCGCGACGACGAGTATCGCGGATCTTATGGCGGAGTCGTACCGAGGGGAACGATAATTCCAGTAACTTACGACAGAGGAAAAAAAATTATTGTCTCTCCAGAAGAAACAGCGGATATAACGCTAACTGTGGCTGAGGATATAGAATCTGAAAGCGGTAGAATCGCAATTCCGGCAGGTAGCCGGATCGAAGGCGAACTCAGACCTACCGACCGAGGAACTCAATTTGTAGCGCAGAATTTAATTTTAGAAGATCGCGATCGCCGCTACCCCATTGAAGCAACATCGCGCGAGATTACAGATACTGAAATCATCAATGAAAGATCGAATCCCGACATCCTCAGAGGTGCGGTGATTGGTGCTGCTGCTGGTGCGGTTTTGGGTGAAATCTTTGGTGGAATCGATCTAGGGGAAGTCTTGGCTGGTGCGGGTGTAGGTGTATTGGGAGAAGTCTTACTTAGAGGACGCAAGCAAAAAGAAGTTGAAGTTGTCGTAGTCAGACCAGATACAGACTTAGATTTGCGATTAGAGGAAGATTTTGTTGCCTCTGGTTATGGAGATGGCGATTATCGCGATTCTGATTATCGTCGCAACAGGGACTCTGACTATCGCAGGCGTGAAGACAACTAAACCTGCTGTTGTAAAGTTCCCGATCCTGTCAAAGCGGGTTTACCCAGAGCTGTGCGAACACAGAGATTTTGGGTGAACTTGCTCCTAGCGATCGCTACATGACAAAACTTTGTGGAATACGAAAGATGTTTTGACCTGACTGAAGCCATATTTTTGGTAGAAACGATGAGCTGCTGGACGCACAATATTAGATCGAACCAATAAACTTTGACATCCGCGTGCCTTTGCCCAGCTTTCAACTCGATCTAGCAATTGTCTGCCGATACCAGTACGGCGATCGCTTTCTGCCACAACTAAACCGCCAATTTCAGCATGAAAATCTATTAGCAGTGAGTGACGAGCATAAGCGTGAATCCAGGCGATGGCTCGATTATCTAGACCTGTGGCTACGTAGATGATATGACTGCTATCTGACAAAATTTGGTGTAGGCGTTGCTCTACGATGATAGTCGAGACGGGATAGCCGAGTTGGTGAGACAAAATAGCGATCGCCTCAACATCTTCCGTAGTAGCTGGACGAATATTAGCGCCGCTACTATCGAGAACACCTGACATGATGAAACCACCCCATCTGTACTCCTCATTGTAACAATGAGAGCGATCGAGCACTTTTTATTTCCGAGCGCGCGGTGAAAGGTTGCGTCACGAATATTTTGCGCCAATTGTGTTTACGCGATCGCACTCCAACCGCAATATTTGCTAGTTCTTGTTTGACGCTTTTAGAACAATTAAAAGAAAAGCATCAGACCGTAAAATTAAGAACTGTGTCTGCAATTTTCAAGTTTTTATTGCTAATCGACATAAATCTAAAGAACAATTTACTTGCTTTTACGTCAGGAAGATTATAATTTTTATTCCGTTAGTTTAGGAGAAAGACTTTATATGTTCACTTCCAATTCCTGGCAATCCAAAGTTGCGGCGCTGATGGTGCTGGGAATGACTTCTGCCACAATAGCACCCGCGATCGCCACTATTCCGGTTACAACAACCCAATCGAACTCCACTCGATTATTACTCGCCCAATCACCTCAGTCGATCGTGCCAGTTGGTACGGTAATTCCGGTGCGATACAAAAAGTCAGATAGAGTGTTGGTTACACCTAAAGAAACAGTAAGACTCACGCTAACTACAGCAACAAGCGTTCGCTCAGAGCGCGGCAATGTCGTGATTCCCGCAGGTAGCGAAATCAATGGCAGGCTCAGACCTGCTAATGGTGGTTCGCAATTCGTAGCTGAATCAGTCGTCATCGGTAGTCAAAAACGGAAATATCCGATTGAAGCAACGTCAGCAGTCGTGCGCAGAAAGCAAACAATCGATCGGAAAACCAATCCTGATTTTCTCCGAGGCGCAGTTGTTGGTGCAGCAGTGGGAGCAGTAGCATCAGAGATCTTTGGCAGTCTTGACTTAGGCGCAGTCTTAGGCGGTGCGGGAGCGGGTATATTGGGAGAAACGCTCCTTGGAGGTCGCAGGCGTAAAGAAGTGGAAGTGGTTGTCATCAATCCCAACCGCGATTTAGACCTGACACTAGATGAGGATTTTGTGTTGTCCCGAAATAGGTAATGGGAATTTGCCTGCGTTCTAGCGGGTGGAGATTTCCAGCTGCTAGAACCGCTAGACCCCGTTCTGTAAGAGCTAGTGCCGTTTTATTCAAGGCATCAAACTTATCCAGAAAATTTAGGGTGAGATGTTCCCAATCTCCAGAAGCAATAATCTCTTGCTTGTCACGGAAGTAATCGAAAATATCAGATGGATGCTGCCGCGTCCGTTCAATTTCTGGATCGCCTCCTTCATGCTTAGCGGAAATATTTGGTACTTGCTTGGCAAGTTCCATCAACTCATCTCTACGGTTGTAAGGCTGCCGCACGATGCTTTTCCAGGCTTCCGTGATGTGATGCTCGAAGCGAACTAGCTGCTCGAAGTCCAAAGCCTGACGCAACTGGCTGGTAATTTCAATCGTTTCGTTGTTGACTGAGTTACTCCAATTAAATCCGATTAACGGAGAACTACCGTCATCTCTAGAAAATAACTTTGCTCCAAGTAAAGTCCACAGCGCAGCGTAGGGATTGTCGTTGCCCATAAATACAGAGATTTTGAACTCGATATCAACGCCAAGGCGGTGCAGGAGATAGCTTAGTAGCACTGTCCCAGGATTGAGATTGAGCACTTGGCGAATGCCATAGTTAGTGTAGTAGTACAAGTACTCATCCAACCATTGCAAGGCGCGATCGTTAGGTTGTCCGACACCACCAAAATAGCCCGCGATCGTTTCGGCTCCGCCGAGATGGACGTTCGAGCCATCAGTTCCTTTAGTGTCGAGAGTAACGACAAAACTTGCACCAATAATTTGCATGGCTGCGGCAATAGCAAGCAAGTCACCATCGGCTTCTTGTTCCTTCATCTGGCGGACTTGAATAAAACGTCCTGGCATGAGGGATTGTTGGGCGATCGCTCGTCGAGCTGCGGCAATTACCCAAGGAAAATATTGACAGGCACTAATTTCTAATGTCACCCCATATTTGTTGTCGAATGTCAAGTATTTTGCCTTGTTTCCTAGAACCTTGTGCCGATAATCGGTAATGCTGACAAATGCGCCTTCATCCGCTTGCTGTTGCAGCCATTGGAGATCGGTGAAATATTCGGGTCGAGTTTGTAGAACGCGCTCTAGCAAAACGGTCAGGGATGCGGCTTGTTTTGCCTTGGCATTAATCTCTGCTGGAGTCCCGTATTTAGACACGACATCGAGGAAATTGGCGATCGCCTCCATATTTGAATCTAATAGAATGTCGTTAATCGCCTCTAGTCTTGCAGTCGGAATTTTTAATCTGGCTTGGATATCCTCAATCATAATAATTTCCTCCTCAAAAGGCAGGAGTGGCTTGTAGGATGCGTTGCGATCGCGCATCTACAAGTTTTTCCCAATCGCGATCGTGTTTTCCTAGCTCTCAATTACCTTGTATCGTCTCCCCACCCGAGCAAACGCTTCAACACACTGCTCTAATTGTTCTCGCGTATGAGTGGCAGATACTTGAACCCGTATTCGGGCATAACCTTGGGGAACTACGGGATAGCTAAAGCTAATGACATAAATGCCCTCATTCAACAGGTCGCGTGCCATAGCTTGCGCGAGTTTTGCGTCGTACAACATAATTGGCACGATCGGGTGAATCCCAGGTTTAATCTCAAAACCGCGATCGCCGATTGCAGTGCGAAAGTAAATCGCATTCTCCATCAGTCGTTCTCGTAATTCTGGGGTTTGGCTGAGTAAATCAAATACCTTAATACTGGTGTAGGCGATCGCCGGGGGGAGGGTGTTGGAAAATAAATAGGGGCGCGATCGCTGCCTGAGCAAGTCAACGATCGCCTTATGACCCGATGTAAAACCTCCAGAAGCTCCACCCAGTGCTTTTCCTAACGTACTAGTGACAATATCTACGCGACCCATAACATCGCGATGTTCGATCGAGCCGCGTCCTGTTGCTCCCAAAATCCCAGTGGCATGACTGTCATCTACCATGACGAGTGCATCGTACTGTTCGGCTAGATTGCAGATTTGGTCTAGCTTCGCAATATCGCCATCCATGCTGAAGACTCCATCCGTGACAATTAAGCGAATTTTCAGCGATTGGGTAGCTCGCAGCGTTTGCTCCAATTCCTCCATATTGCTATGGACAAACCGATAACGCTTGGCTTTACACAGCCGAATTCCGTCAATAATGCTGGCATGGTTGAGTGCATCGCTAATGACTGCACACTCGTCATCTAGCAGTGTTTCAAATAATCCACCGTTAGCATCAAAACAAGAAGAGTACAGGATGGTATCTTCAGTGCCGAGAAACGCAGAAATCTTTGCTTCTAGGTCTTTATGAATGGTCTGCGTGCCACAGATAAAGCGCACAGATGATAAGCCAAAACCGTACTTAGCAATTCCCTCCTGAGCTGCGGCAATAATGTCAGGATGGTTAGCTAGTCCTAGATAGTTGTTAGCGCAGAAGTTCAGTACTGTTCGACCATCCTGAAGTTGGATTTTGGCATCCTGGGGCGATGCGATCGCTCGTTCTTCTTTGTGCAGACCGGATTGGTGAATTTCATCGAGCATGGATTGAAAAACAGAGGCCGCCGCTGTGGTCAACATGGCTACATCACCGAGTGTAAGGAGTCGGGAGTCGGGAGTTGGGAAGCAGCGGGCGCGGAGGTGTCCTCCGCGACATTAGCTGCGTAGTCGGAATTAATTTTGAATTTTGAATTTTGAATTTTGAATTTTGAATTTTGAGTTGCTCTCTGCTCCCTTTTTAATGGCTTCAGTTTCGTCAACATATCGCTGACGATCGCTGGTAGATCGTAAGTATGTTGCCAACCCCAATCGGCTCGCGCCTTGGAGTCATCGACGGTACGAACCCAAGAATCCGCGATCGCCTGCCGGAAATCGGGTTTATATTCGCAGGTAAACTTAGGTAGGTGCTTTTGAATTTCAGCTACGAGTTCTGCTACCGAGAAGCTAACTGCTGCCACATTGTAGCTGGTGCGAACTTTAATCGATGACAAATCTGCCTGCATCAATTCCAGAATGGCTCTAACTGCATCTGCTGCATACATCATGGGCAAGCGAGTCTCTGGGCGGAGGAAACAGGTGTAAGTTCCGTACTGGAGGGCAGCATAGAAGATTTCCACAGCAAAGTCCGTCGTCCCTCCTTTCGGTGGAGTGCTGTAGCTAATAATGCCTGGTAAACGTAAAGATCGCACGTCCACTCCAAACCGTTGTGCGTAGTACTGACAAAGTAGCTCGCCCGTCACCTTCGTAATCCCGTACATTGTAGATGGATCTGTCACGGTAATCTGAGGTGTATCTAACTTCGGCGTATGCGGGCCAAATACGGCAATAGAACTGGGATAAAAGACTTTGAGTTGAGAGGATTTGGCTACCTCCAGAACATGCTTTAGTCCATTGATATTAACGTCCCAACAGCGATCGGGTTCCTGTTCGCCCTTTGCTGATAGTATTCCTGCTAAGTGGTAGATGGTATCGATTTGATGCCGCTTGATAATTTTTTCTAGCCGTCGCTCGTCTGTCACATCCAACACTTTATATGGGAATAACTTGCTGTCTTCCGAGCGTGGCGATCGACCGCTTTCCATTACGTGTGTTGTCCCATAGCGTCTTTGCAGGGCAACAACGAGGTCGCTTCCCAGTTGACCTCTAGAGCCAGTTACTAAAATCTTGTTCATTGCGATCGTGATGAGTGGTAATTGGTAGTTGAGTAGTGCGTGGTGCGCGAACAGACAATACTCCCTCTACACCTGAAGCCCCTCTGCTCCCTCTGCTTTCTTTTCCCGACTCCCGATTCCCTACTCTGGAGGAAACAAGCCAGGACATGTCAGCACAAAAACATCTCTCACGCCTAGCTCAGAAGTAGTCGCTTTGACAGGAGAGGTGTAGTGGAAGTATTGGCTATCTCTAAAGACTAAGAATTCACCAGGATTGAGAATTTTGCTAAAAGCTGGACTAGCATCTTTTTCGGGATAAAGGTGAGTTTCTCCCCCTTCAATTCCGGTTCTATTGACCGAGAAAATGCCAACAAGATCGACTCCATCGCGATGAATTCCTTCCGGTGCAGGGTTGCCGAGTTGCTGGGAAGAAGCTGTGGTTCTAATTTGATGTACTGCAACTTCATTGAAGTTAGTACAAAGCTGGCAAAATTGGAAAAATTCCCAAACGATTTTCTGAAAATCTGCCGATGCAACTAATTTTTCGTCAAGTTCTGGATACTCTCTGATTACGTCTCCCAGAATTGGGTTATAGACTTTCGATTGAAATAGTTGTCGATGGGGTAATTGTATCAGGCGATCGTCAGCAATTTGAAAGTGAGAAAGATGTCTAAAACGATAGTTACCTGGTAAATATGGGTCAACAGGCAGGCGATCGAAAAATTGCTTCAAATGCTCTACATTTACAGCATTTACCATCTCCAAAACATAACTTGTCAGACAATTAAACTCTTTTGGTTTGGATAAACTGAGCATAGCAAACTCCCTCATATTTAATTGAGGTTTTAGCAGTATGTTGTCAAAAAAATAAGCTATGACATACTAAATTTTGCTGTTTTTAAAAGCAGAAGTAATGATAATTTTAGGGATATGCAGTGTAGCAAGCTCGCCCTAGTATTTTCATCCCTTTGAAGGAGCCTCATTCATATCAGGTCTACTAAGTTAATTGTAGTTATTTTTTTTGGCTATTGTCGATCCCTCTAACTTTTGGCTGGTTCTTACTATTCCAATCTGCTATTTTTTTAATAAAAGTTCACACGAGAATGTCATTTGTCATTTGCGAGTTACCAGCGACTAATGCAGAATGAGCGATGACAGCATAATGCAAGAACTGATGCATCAATTGGGACTATTCTATTTATTTACTAGCACAGTAAGATTGGAGCATAACCCATGCATTACAAAACAATAAAGGCAGTGGGATCGACTATGCTCTCTTTTTCACGAAGAGGATGAAAAATAAATTAATATGAATTTTGCCGCAAGAATGAGTCGCCTGGGGACGGAATCTGCTTTTGAAGTCCTTGCCAAAGCACAACGGTTGGAAGCTCAAGGACGTAGTGTAATTCACTTAGAAATCGGACAGCCAGACTTCCAGACACCAATGAATATCTGTCAGGCTGCATTCCAAGCTATGAAAGACGGCTACACTGGGTATGCTCCAGCTGCTGGATTGCCTCAATTACGGCAAGCGATCGCCCAATATGTCACGCAGACAAGAGGCGTTGAGGTACATCCTGATGAAGTGGTGGTGACACCAGGAGCTAAACCGATAATTTTTTTCACTATTCTGGCGCTCGTAGATGGAGGTGATGAGGTAATATACCCCGATCCAGGGTTTCCCGTTTACGAATCAGTCATTAACTTTGTGGGAGGAAAGGCAATACCTCTCCCTTTGCGCGAAGAGGTGGGCTTTCGCTTTCGGATTGAAGATTTAGAACAGGCAATTTCTCGCCGCACGCGGCTATTAATTCTCAATTCTCCCCAAAATCCTACAGGAGGAGTGCTGCATCCTGAAGATTTACAAGCGATCGCACATTTAGCAGCACAACATAACTTTTATATCCTCTCGGACGAAATCTATTCGCGTATCCTTTACGAACAGACACACCACAGTATTATGAGTTTGCCTGGGATGAAACAGCGGACGATTCTGTTAGATGGTTACTCTAAGACTTACGCAATGACTGGATGGCGTTTGGGTTATGGGGTTGCGCCCCTGCCACTAGCTCAAAAGCTAGAGCAATTAACGATCAATTCTCATTCCTGCACCTGTTCGTTTACTCAAATGGCTGGAGTTGAAGCACTAACGGGAACGCAAGAGTTTGTGGTGCAGATGGTGGACGAATTCAAACAGCGAAGGGATTTTATTGTCGATGGTTTGAACGCGATCGCGGGGATTGAGTGCGTTAAACCTACAGGAGCATTCTACGTATTTCCTAATATTAAACAACTTTCCCTCAGTTGCGATGCTTTGGCAGATTACTTACTCGCAGAAGCAGGAGTTGCCGTATTATCTGGCTCCGCTTTTGGTCAGTTTGGCGAGGGCTATTTAAGATTATCCTACGCTAACTCAATGGAAAACATCCGCGAAGCTCTCAGCCGTATCCAAACTGCGATCGCCCGGCTCAAATGAGATTGACAACAATTGAAATTACATATTACGTACCAACTTCACAAGTGTCAATGTAATAATAACTAAGTGAAATAGAAGACGAAATTAAAGATACTGAACTGACAAAGCGCCTCCAAGATCGGGATATTTCGGGATATTAACGAAGTTATTGCCAAATTTAAAGCTGTTACCGGACGGCAATCTATTGATAAGGTAACTCCTGAAACTCTTTTCAAAAGTGCTATTGACTGAAGAAAAGTAGACTGCTACTTGCTGAATTGGTTGTATACAATTGAAGTGGATGCACGTTGACTTCTGACTTCTGAGTGGGTGCGTAACAGCCTCATCGATTTTTGCAATCCTTAAATTTTTAGGAATTATCTTCAGTTACAAATCTCTAACTGGGTGCAGACACTCCTTTTGTAGAGCAAGCATTTGGAGAAAATCGGCATGAGAAACATCGAAGGAACCTTCAAGGGAGCGGGTGGATTAAAACTCTATTATCAAAGCTGGCATCCTCAGGAGCGATCGCGGGCTGTGGTGGCGATCGTGCATGGTTTGGGAGCGCATAGCGGTCTGTTTTTACCTGCTGTAGAGTATTTGGTATCTCTGGGTTATGCAGTCTATGCCTTAGATTTACGAGGACACGGGCGATCGCCAGGGCAAAGGGGACATATCAATAGGTGGGCTGAATTTCGAGAAGATTTAAGTGCTTTTTTGCAGCAAATTTGGACGCAAGAAAATTGCCCTTGTTTCGTTTGGGGACATAGTTTGGGAGGTGCGATTGTCTTAGATTATGCCTTGCGATCGCCACAGGGTTTGCAGGGTGCGATCGTCACTGCACCAGCCTTGGGAAAAGTTGGAGTCTCGCGGCTGAAACTGGCGATCGGGCGGGTCTTTTCCCGTGTCTATCCGCGCTTGAGCCTCAAGGTTGGTATCAATCATAATGCCAGTTCGCGCAATCCGAGTATTATTTCTGCCTATAGTCAAGACCCTTTACGCCACGAGTACGGTAGTGCCAGACTCGCAACAGAATTCTTTGCTGCCGTAGATTGGATCGAAAATCATGCATCCGATCTGCAAATACCTTTACTGCTGCTGCATGGTAGTGCAGATCGAGTGACTCGTCCTGAAAGCAGCTGGCTGTTCTGCGAACGGGTCACTTATCCCGATAAGAAATGCTATGAGTACCCTGGCAGCTATCACGATCTCTATGCCGATACCAACTATCAAGAAGTACTTGTAGACATCGGCAACTGGTTGGAGCAGCATCTGCAGAAGATCGATGACAGTCAAGCAGCGTGAGATGAGAGTTGTTCGCTTGCGTCGATCGCCCAGACAGGTTTTCAGAATGTCGTAGCGTCGATGCTTCTAAAACTACAGTGTCATCGGCGCGATCGGTTCAATATTCGGATCGTACCCGCCGATTTGATTCGTTCGCAGTATCCATACAGATGCACTGTACTTTAGAAAAGTCTGCGCGATCGTGTCGCTGGCTTTGCGCGGCAGCATGGTTCGCCAACTACCCAGACCCATCCATAAGTTTCGCAACGGATTGTCTTCCAGCGTGCTGCCTAAGTTGTATTCATTCTGTTCCCAATCTGCCCTGGGACCTCCCAAAGGCTGAAGCATTTGCTCCAAATCTCTCCCCAATGCCTGTAGCGTTCTAAATCGCTGCTCCTGACCGGCTGCTTGAAAGAGCAGTTGCAAAACCTGGGGGTTTTCTCGCAAACTACGAGCTGTAGCGCGGATGCTGGCAAAGAGCGCCTGATTCGAGTCCTGCGAACAATTGTTAGCAAGACCGACATATGTAGCACCCGTTCCATCTCCAATCCGATAGCGAGCCGTCATCACTTGAAGCTGGCGCATCATCAACTCTAAGGGAGAAACGGTGGCGCTACCGATCTGATAAGCGTCCGTAAACGCATCCAGTTGGATCAGAAGATCGCAGGTGGGACGAGTACCCAGCCAACCAAACTGGCGATCGCCCATGTAGCGCGACCAGTGCAGCGTGCCAGCCACCAATCCATCGGTGTTTTGGGTATAAACCTGGTGATAGCAAATGTCAAATCGCGGCTCGTCGGCAAGCGGCTCGTAGATGACTTCTGCGCTTCCATAGGCAAAGTGTCCGAAGAAAATCGGCGTTGCGGCAGCTGGTTCCTTATTCTTGCCGCCAATGCCGCCGTAGGTATGCAGCACCAACGCCCGATCGCCTACTTGCCAATCATCAACTGCTGATCGGATCGCCGCGTCAGAGCCGTGCGAGCGGCTGGTACAGAGTACCGAAGAGATCTTGCCCTTCTGCTCGATCGCATTTGCCCAAGCACGCTTGCGAATGTAGTTGTAGGCAGCTTGACGACCGAAAATGACTGCTTCAGGTTGCAGCTGGAACAACGCCCGTGGAGCGATCGCCTGCACTACAAAAACGTCCCCAGCATCCTTAGCTCCGTAAACGTACCAGCCGGTTTCGTTGAAAGGCGATCTTTCCAGAACGCGGGTAGTCGAGGGATGGCTGCCGTAAGCCTTCGCCAGCACGACCTCCGGCAAGCGCATCACTTCTGCCTTGCCGTTAAACTGACGCGAAGCGCGATCGAAATGGATCGCCTGAAACCGATCGGTTCCAGCCACGGGCTGCACAAACTGCACCAGAGCGTAAAAGCGTCCCGTAATTTGGATCGGCGTACTATTGATGTATAACTCATCTTGGCTGACTTCAACCGCTCGATCGAGCTTGACAATTATGTCATCAACTGGATGAGCACCTGCCAGCGACTCTAGCGGATCGACCTGCCGCCAGCGATCGATGCGAACGGGATGGATCGAGCCGCCATACCTGCTGCTAAATTCTGCATCCGCACTGAAGTGAACGTCTTTTGTGGCTGCCTTGACTAATTTCTGGACGTTGGGATTGTCTGCCCAGCGCAGTTTTACGGTCTGCCCGATTAGATAGCGATACGCATCCGGCGCATAGTGCACTTCAAATAAAACGCCTCGTACCTGCGATCGCTCCTCTAGTTTGGGCAGGATCAAACGCCCCATCCAGTTCCCAATCGGACGATACCAGTTCGGATCGACAGTCTGAGCGATCGGGTAATAATCGGGACGGTTGAAGGCTGCCGCTTGATACAGTGAATAGTTGCTGCTTTGTCTGGGAATTAACCGATCTGCCCTCAGTGCCTCACCGCGCAAAATCTGGAGAATCATCTCGATCGTTTGTTGCAGGTGCGATCGCCCATCTGGTAGCGTGGCTTGTGGGTCCATGTATCCTCCTGGTACCTGATGCCCGACGGAACCGGCAGAGAAGATGGTAATTTTGCCTTTGCGCTTGCCGCGATTCCAATAGGACAGCGGAAAAATCTGCCAGCGACCTGGAAACAAGATCGGTCCGATACGCTCGACGGTATCTTTGTCGCCCACGATGTGGTAGAGATGCTCCAACTTTAAAACATTGTTGTTGGCACTCATCACGCCCCCCAAGGAGATTGCATCGATCGGGGCACCAGTCGATCGCTTCAAATAAGGAGCGGAGGCAACCGACATTTCTCCCCCGCCGCTGTAACCAATTAAGGTAATGGGTACGCCGCTGCCAGGCTGATAGCCACGTTCGATTAAACCGTCAAAAATGACCTGCGCGATGCCCTGATTGTAAATGGGTCCATAACGTTTGTCGGAAGACACCGCCACAATCAGCATGTTTCTCAAGTTTACCAGCAGACCCAACAAAGCCGCCGGATTGTGCCATCGCATCTTGTCTGCCAGCCGCCATAAAAACGCCAACGGTCGGTCTTCGTCAAGGGGCTGATTCAGCATCGAATACATCATTAAGCCCTGCACCAATTCCACCCTTTTGGGCAGGGCAGGCTTTAGCGCTACCAAAAAATCTTCAATATCTGGCGTGTACTTCTCTCCCGACTGGGCAATCCCGTCTAGATAAACAACGTAGCGCTCGCTCGAGCAGCTAGCAGGCTGGGTGTTCGCCTCTAACCCACCAGTCGCCGTCACCGTGTCGAGATCGTCGCCATACCAACCAGCCCACCATCCCAGCGACTCCAGCGGTGCTAGAATTCCGGCAAAGACAATCGCGACCACGCCAATCCAGACCAAATCGAAAATCAACCGCCATAAACCCGATAGATGTCGATACCAGCCAAATATACTGTTGCGAATTGGTCCCAGCAGTACAAAAACAATACCAAAAGCGATCGCCATCACCAGCAAGCTCAGTACCAGTTTCAAGGACTGCGGCATGGTGCGCGTTCGATAGTCAAGTTGCACTAGCGGATCGGATGGATTGACATCTTGAGAGATCTTCAGGGGAGTTGAGGCGATCGGCTCAGTCGTGACGGTTTGAGCGACAGCTCGAGCTGCTTCTGGTGCAGAACGATCGGCAGCTTGAATCAATTGACGCACTTCGGGGAGCGACGTTTGAGATGCGGTAATAATTGGTGCCGCTGGTCTAACTCCCGCTAAAACCCGCGCTCTTAGCTCTCGATTTGTATTGGCTAAATTGACTCCGGCAACGCGATCGGCAAGGCTGCGACCCAAACGGGCAATGGGTTGCCCGACCGTGCCTTGCAACAACTGTTTCACAACCCAACCAAACGCGATATAGACAAAAGCAGAACCAACTTCAACTCGAGCCACCGCCGCAAAGCCTACTACCATTGCTAGCAGGTTCCAGACAGAAAGCAGGTTGCCGATTGGATAGCCAAAATAAGGCAAGGCTCCCAGAAAGCTAAAAAGTAAGGGTGCATAGCCTAACCCCAATACTTTTACTAGGGTGGGAAAAGATACATTCACCGATCCGGGAAACTGACAAATCAGCCAGGTACTCAGGGCAAGAAAGATAAATTCAAATGCAAACAAAACCGCATTGAGCAACAAGCTGAACGCAAATCGTCCTGGTTTGACGCGGTTAACGAACAGAATAATGCTTTGCCCAACCGCCAGCGATAAACCTGCCAATAGCACGACTAGCAATGCCAACCAAAGTCCGTTGGCAAGCGTGGCGATCCGCTGAAATGCCTCAAATTGGAGCGCAAATGCACTACCCAGCAGTTCGTATCCCCGATCCAGTGCCGTATCAGACATCGTGACGATCCTCATCCAAGCGAATGCAAGCAACTATTTGTATCGCGGCGTACCAGGTGTCGCAGTACTGAGAAGAACCTCTTTGGTCATGCATCCAGCTGCTTGAATAATGCGAGCAACACAGCCCGTCCAGCCTGTTTGGTGACTAGCGCCAATGCCTGCCCCGTTATCTCCGTGAAAATACTCATAGAACAGAATCAGATCGCGCCAGTGGGGATCGGTCTGGAACTTTTCTGCACCACCATACACTGGACGACGACCCGATTCATCTCTGGCGAAAATGCGAACCAACCGTTCTCCGATCGCCTTACCCACGTCATAGAGCGTCTTTTGCTGCCCCGATCCCGTCGGATACTCGATCGCAAATGAGTCGCCATAGTAGCTGTAGAGATGCACCAACGCCCGCAGCAGCAGAAAGTTGACAGGCATCCAAATCGGACCGCGCCAGTTGGAGTTGCCGCCAAACATGCCCGTGTTGGAATCCCCTGGCAAATAGTCCACTCTGTATTCCTGTCCGGCGTGATAGAAACAGTAGGGATGGTCTTGGTGATAGCGCGATAGCGACCGGATGCCGTAATCGCTCAAAAACTCGCTCTCATCCAGCACTCTAGACAAGATGCGGCGCAGTTTCTGCTCGTTGAGAATCGACAGCATCAAGCGTCCCTCATGTCCGGTCTGATATAAGGGATGCAGGCTGTTGACGATTTCGGGATGGTGCTGCATGAACAGCCTCACCCGTTCGTTGAATCGCGGCAGGTGAGAGGAAACATCCTTTGGGAAAACAGACACTGCCATCAAAGGCAGCAAGCCCACTATCGATCGCGCCTTCAGCCGTGTTGCCCGACCGTCGGGTAAGCGCAGCACGTCATAAAAGAAGCCATCTGACTCGTCCCACAGTTCGTCCTGGTTGTCACCAATCCGATCCATCGCACCAGCGATCCACATCGTATGCTCGAAGAACTTGAGCGCCAATTCTTCATACAAAGGATCGTGCAGGGCTAACTCGATCGCAATTTGCAGCATTCTTTGACTGAAAAACACCATCCAGGCTGTGCCGTCTGCCTGTTCCAAGCGACCGCCTGTAAGAAGGGGAGAACTGCGATCGAACACGCCAATATTATCGAGTCCCAGAAAACCACCCTCAAAAATATTGTTGCCGCTCGCGTCTTTGCGGTTGACCCACCAGGTAAAGTTAATTAGCAGTTTTGAGAAGGCATATTTGAGAAATTCGATATCGCCTTTGCCATTGTTGAGTTCGCGATCGCAGTAGAGATAATACTCCCCCAGCTTTTCCTGAAACAAATCATCTGTGTGATATGCGCGAACGACACTCACGTCCATGCCCTCAACTTTCTGCACCATGGGTTTTGAATCCCCTTCAGCCCAAGACCAGGTGTTGCGAAACCAGAGTGTTGGCAAAGCATGAATTGCTGCTGTGTCGCCTCGGTTGCAGATGCTAATTTGAATTAGAATATCCTCTGCATCTGCTTTGGCGTATTCAACAAACACGTCGAAATAGCGATCGTCATCAAAAATTCCCGTGTCTAATAGCTCGTACTCGAGTTCGTGGCGACTGCGGCTGCGATTCGTTCGCACCAGATCCTCATAGGGAAAAGCAGCTTGCGGATACTTGTACAAATATTTCATGTACGAGTGAGTTGGCGTGCTGTCGAGGTAGAAGTAATATTCCTTGACATCTTCACCGTGGTTGCCTTCGCTGTTGGTTAAGCCAAACAATCGCTCTTTGAGAATCGGATCGTTGCCATTCCAGAGCGCCAGAGCAAAGCAGAGCAGGTTGCCGTCGTCTGTAATTCCGCCCAGTCCATCTTCTCCCCAGCGATAGGCACGCGATCGCCCCTGGTCGTGAGAAAAGTCCCAGGCATTGCCATCATTGGAATCATCTTCCCGTACTGTGCCCCACTGACGTTCGCTCAGATAGGGATCCCATTTTTTCCAGTTCTTTTGTCCTTGTTGCGCGGCTGTGAGGCGTTGAGCTTCTGGTGTCATAGCAGCTCCGAGTAGCTAGATTTGCCAATCGCCGAATTCTTCTGCGTGCATTCTAT